>Ga0247827_10000121_pt1 | contig 36723 bp, 67 predicted proteins | sample 12C_Control_Day2_FD_194414 | JGI IMG/M metagenome (GOLD analysis project Ga0247827, IMG submission 194414) | Soil microbial communities from agricultural site in Penn Yan, New York, United States - 12C_Control_Day2 | ecosystem: Environmental > Terrestrial > Soil > Agricultural land | place... | reverse complement strand
TATCTCCTACCACCCCACAACGCACGCGAGCGGGATAATTAGGGTTGCGTAGTACCAGCGCATGGCCCAGGCGTTGTGCAGCATGTGCTTGAGGGCGGCTAGCATGGCGGGTCCTTGTCGGGGTTGGGGATGATGGCTATAGCCACAAATCCGCCGCGAGGAGCGTTCTCCAGCGCCGCAGCGCAACCGGCGACGTATGGTTTTTGCAACCGGTCAAGCGCTTCGGCATTCAGGTAGGCCACCGGCTCCAGCGCCGCCAGAGCTTCGCGTACAGCCTGCTCGGCGTAGGCGGGAAGCGCATGGCACAAAGCTGCGTAAATGGCCGGCTTCAGATCGTTGAAGATCGGCCCCGGTATGGTGTGGGGAAGGTTCTCGATGAATTTCCAGCAAGCTTCATTGACGACACAACTTCCCAGGCTGGGCAACTCGGGCAGATTGATCTTGCTCATCGCAGTTCTCCAATCAGGTAAGACCCCGCTCTCCCCCGGCATACCCTGCACGGGAGAATTAGGGGAAGAGGGGAACTTAGAAATGTGCCGGTTACGTCTCCGGCGCGGACTTCCACCGCCGTATTGATTCCGCTCGTCTGCTGCGTACGCGCTCGGCGCTGCACGCTCGTTGCGGTTCTACTCGCTACATCCGTGCCGATCCCCTTTTGGACCATGTGACACGGCATCCGCTTTCGACAACCGGACTTAACCCAGCCGGTGGGTGAGGGTGCCCAATCTATTTCGGCAGACTCCCACTGGGTCAAGGAGGGAACGGACGGGTGGATACCCGATCTGCCTTATTCACAACCCTCAAGTCGGAACCCTGCTCTACTTGCTCCGGCACGTTGCTGGTTCAGGCATGACCAGCGCCTTCATCGCGTTCCCGATCAGGATTCCGACTTGAGGACCCCGGGTTTCGTCCGGGAGACGGCCGACTGTTGCACGGCGCCAGGGAGATTTGGGTGGGGGTGGCCGGTGCTGAATCTCCGGCTTGGTGTCAGACATGCCCGAGGCCCTTAACACCCGATTCCAATTCAAGCTACTGCGCATCAGCACTGCGCATTCACCCCCAAGGATGCGGAGCCACCGGTACTGCTGTGGGACTCATGCGCTTTTTCGCGGAACGAATGAATAAAAGGCTCCGCATCCTTGGAGGTTCAGGGCTTGCGCGGCCCTGAGCGCGTTACTTCACCTTCACCAGATTGCCGAAGTCATCCATCACGCCAAGACCGAACGAGTACCAGCCGTCACGGCCTAGCGTTACCCAGTACGTAGCGTCGGCCTGGTCCCACATCTGGTACCAGCTGGCCATTGCGTTGCTGGAGGATGCTGCGTAGTGGGTGGTTGTCATGGCGAACTCCTATGCCGCTGGCTTGGTGAAAGTCCTGACAGTGACTACCTTCACTTCTTCCGCACAATCAACGTCGTAGGCATGCTCCATCCACGGCATGGCTTCAGGCTCACCGTGCTTTCCCCCGCCAAACCAGTAGGTCCAGCCCACCCACGAACCATCTACGGCCTGCATGGCGACGGCTTCGCTTTCGTAGTGCCGCGACCAATCGCACTTAAGACCCGTCTCGATCCCTGAGCAGCGAATTTCGTTGATGGAGTCTTGAAGTGCCCAATCTTCGTTGGCGGCGTCGAAAACCTCATCAATGTTTTCCGCATTCACATCAGGCGCGGTCTCTCCGGACCAGCGAGCCTGAAGGTTCAGGATCAGTTGCTTGATCTTCTGTTCGGGTGTCATATCTTCTCCTTTTCCATTCGGGCTGCTAATAGGGAGAGGCTAGATGCTGAGCTTTGCTTTCATCAAAGCGTCTCGGCGCTTGGCCTGCTGCTCTAGCTGTTTGTCGAGGTACTGAGCGCGCTCTTCAAGCTTCTTGAAGCCGCCCTCGATGGCGTCTTGTTTCGACTCGTACACATCACGTGCGCGGTAGCCCTTACCTGATGCCATGTGATACCAGTCGCCCCATATGCCGCTGGTTTTGAATGTCTCGACCTCAATTTCCTTCGGCTTGAATGAGGGCGTCAGCACCCAAACCTTGCGCGGTAATTCCATTCTCGTTCTCCTTGTTAATCGGTATGAATCCTGAAAGAAGCGGGATCAGTCGTCGAAGTCAGGGCCACCCGGCATGGCGAAGTGAGCGCCGCGGCCTGCCATGTCCTGGCAAATCCAGTCCCACACCTCAGGCTTCGTCATCAAGCGGAAGCCCGGGGGCATGTTGTCGCGCTCAAACTCCGCCACGGCTTCACGAACGTCTTGCTTGGTAATTTCCTTGCCGGGCTTGAAGCTGACCGTCGCGGTGCCTTGCTGGTGGTCGCCGTCCGTTATGTAGATCAACACGTCGATGCTGGCGGGCCAGTGAATCTGGTAGTCCATTAGTTCTCCTTGTTCACGTGTCTGTGTCCTGTCACGTCGCAGAATCAGTCAATTCGGCAAATCCGAAGCGTTCCAAGAATCAGGCCAGCCTGATCGCATTGGTCTATGTAAATCTCTTGAGCTACTTCGTGGTCTTCGGCTTCGATTTCGCACTGCCTAACCCATCCGTCCGCGCTATCCACGATCTTATATTTGCTCATATCAATCCCCTAATTCATTTGGGTGCGCCCTCTTAGAAGGCACATTCAGATGAATCTGGAGAAGACAGTCGGCATACCTAGTTTTTCAGTCACCCTAACGGGAGCCGGGCTTTACGGGCCAAGGTATCCAAACTGTCTTCTCGTCTCTCGTCTTGAGCAAACTTCGCTTCCGGTGGAGAGTGCGTCCGGGGCCGAGCGTCCCAAGAGGGACATAGAGCCTGTTCTATCGCTTAGCTGGTTGTTAAAGAGCGGTCTTGCGGTACTTGCAGCTTCGCGGTGCTGGCCTTTGGCCTAAGCGGTGCGTTTCGTGCTGCGTTGAATGAACTATAGACGACTGGCTTTCTATTTGTCAAGCAATAGTTGAGATATTTTTATGCCCATCTCAACTTATATATCTGTTGTAGCTCTGAGGCAACTCCACTCCTCGCCACGGTTCTATCTAGTTCCCATCTTACTTGATGGCTTCGGCGCGGTAAAGTATCATGAGGCATGGACGCTAAAAATCTGATCGACCAACTCAAGGCCCTGGGCCTGTCTCAGTACCGCATCGCAAAGGATACGGGGCTGAGCGAATCCACGGTATCGCTCATCAGCCGTGGGATGCGCACAGGTGGGCTACACAGGACGGTAATGTCCCTTCAAGCACTCCTGACGATGGAGCAGGCGAAGAAAGCACGGGAAGCGAAATGTCAGAACACCGACGCATCCGCGTAACTCCCGCCACCAGGCAAATGTTGGTGCAGGCCATGCTCACGGCTCCTGATGGCCACTTCGTCACTATCCAAGAGCCTAACCGCAGCCTGAACCAGAATGCCAAGCTACATGCTCTTTGTGGCGATATCGCGGCGCAAATGAAGTGGATGGATCGCAAGCTTGGCGTTGAAGACTGGAAGCGTCTGTTGGTGGATTCTTGGCTTCGAGAAACGAACCGCATGCAGCTGGTGCCATCGCTTGACGGGAAAGGTGTTGTTGCTCTTGGCCAGCAAACGCGCACGCTAGGGGTCAAGGATATGGCTGACCTGATCGAAAGCATCCAGGCTTTCGGAGCCATGAATAGTGTTCAGTGGTCTGATGACCCTCATATCCCAGGGTGGCATAAATGAAAGGCAAATCTCCCTCCGCTGCTCAGAAGCGGTTCCACGACGCATTATGCCAGCAAGGTTGCGTGGCCTGCCGGATCGACGGCATCGGCAATTTCAACGTGTCGGTGCATCATATAGATGGCCGCACGAAGCCGGATGCGCATTGGCTCGTCTTGCCTTTGTGTGCCGGGCATCACCAAGAGAATACCGGAGCGCCTGGCCTGATCGCGGTCCACCCCTGGAAGACCAAATTTGAAGCTAGCTACGGCAAGCAGCGCACGTTGCTGCAATGGGCCATCGAACGTTTACAGGCTTCTGGCTACGAAGTGCCAAAAGATGCGCTCGAAGCCGCAGGTTTCAGTTGATTTTTATGCAGTAGTAAGTAAGATAGTACCTGCTAGTCGTAATACACCAAGGCACCCGTTTGTTGTCGAAACCAGGCGGGATTCCATGTCTATACAAATGCTCATTAGGAGGGGCGAGTCTACCCGTAAGGGCCTCACCCTGAATTTGTACAGGGGTTTCGACCCCCTCTCCTAATGAGCTGGAGAACTTCCATGCCATCATCCCCTCGGCGCGGCATTCGCAGCGCTATCAAATCCCTCACCATGCGCCTGTACGTCAACGGCTACCTTAGCCCGGTGACGGTCATTCGCCTGTTCAAAATATTCGATCTCAAGGCGGAATGACCATGAGCTTCCAAGCTATGACGTGGGCTGTCGAGCAGGATTTGCCCTGCACGCAAAAAATGGTTCTCCTGATGCTGGCTAATCGTGTGAACGGTGATACCGGCTGCTGCATTCCTCGGATCAAGCTGCTGGCATCTGATTGTGGCCTTTCGGAAACGGCAACGAAGAACGCATTGAAGTCGTTGGTTGAGCGCGGAGTGATTTCTGTTGAGCAAAGATTCCAGGAAGGCATCCAACTTAGTAACTCGTATAAGTTGAATATACTGGTGTCTGAGGTGGGTCGTAATACGCCGGGGGTGGGTCGCCAAACGACCCCGGGTGGGTCGGGAGGTGACCCCGGGGTGGGTCGCCAAACGCCTACAGAACCAGGAAGTTTTGAACCAGGAAAGGAACCTAAGGAAATCCTGGACTACCTGAACCAAAAAACCGGGAGCAATTTCAAGCCGGTCGAGACTAACCTGAATCTGGTGAAGGCAAGGTTGAAGGAAGGATTCACGGCTGACGAAATCAAGGCTGTGATTGACGCGAAGGTTGGGCAATGGGGCGATGACGAGAAGATGGCCCAATACCTCAGGCCGGAGACTTTGTTCGGTGCCCGCAAGTTTGCTCAATATGCTGGCGCACTTGATACGACGGGCTCATGGTGGGTGAAGGCAGGGTTTGAGCACGAGTACGAAGCGATCAACACAGGGTGTACGGAAAAGACGGCGTACCTGTGGCGCAACGGTAAGAAGGGAGAGAACAATTGAACGCAGCAGAACTTAGCCAGAAAATGGCGGAAGACGCAGCCCGAATCGCTGAATACCTGCTTCCGGCTGGCAAGAAGGCCTCAGGAGAGTGGAAAGTAGGTGGGGTAGGGGGTGAGCCAGGGTCATCCCTTTCAGTGCGTCTTACGGGCTCTAAACGCGGCGTATGGAAGGACTTCAATACTGGTCAGGCTGGAGACCTGATCGACCTGTGGTGCGCGGTCAGGATTCTGTCTGTCGGCCAAGCTATGGCGGAAGCCAAATCCTTTCTTGGAATCCGGGATTCCATGCCAAAGAAGGAGCGCCAGGCCTACAAACGTCCGGCCAAGCCTACCGCCTACAAGCCTCGCAGTCCCGTGAAGGACTGGTTTGCTACCCGGGGAATCACGGAGGAAACCCTAGAGGCCTTCAAGATCGCAGAGCAGGAGCGAAGCGGGAAGTTTTATGCGGTGTTCCCGTATTTGCGTGAAGGCGAGTTCGTCAACGCCAAGTACCGCAACGTTTCGGACAAAAAGGACATGCGGCAGGAAGGCGGCGCGGAACCGTGCTTGTTTGGATGGGACCTGATCGACCCTAAAGCTCGTAGTGTGGCTATCTTTGAAGGCGAGATAGACGCCATGACGGGGCATCAGGTAGGGATCCCGTCCCTGTCGGTCAACGCTGGCGCTGGCAATCACCAGTGGATTGACAGTGACTGGGACCGTCTGGAGAGGTTCTCGGAAATCTACCTGTGCTACGACAATGACGATGCCGGCCAGAAGGGGGCGCGCGAAGTCGCTAACCGTCTGGGCCTGGAGCGGTGCAAAGTCGTCGTGTTCGACAAATGCAAGGACGCTAACGAATACCTGTTGTCCGGCGCCGAGCGGGTGGACTTTGATCATTGTTTGCGTGCTGGCAGGACGTTTGACCCGGACGAACTGCGCCCCGTCTCTGAGTTTTGGGGGCAGATCAAGCATTCATTCTGGCCAAACGGGGAAAAGCTGGTAGACCCGTGTTTGACGTTCAACGGTATCGACCAGCCGTGGTTTCAGTTCCGCAATGGTGAGTTGACGGTGTGGACCGGCTACAACGGCCACGGGAAATCACTTCTGCTCAATCAGGTTTTGATCGGGCTGCAATGCCAAGGTGAACGCGTCTGCGTGTTCTCTGGCGAAATGACGCCGGTTAACCAAGGACGCCGCCTAGTCAAGCAGCTAACCGGACAGGATCGGCCTACACAGGCGTATTTCGAGCATTGCGGGGAGTGGATCGAGGATAAGTCGTGGTTGTTTAACCTGACTGGCACGGCCACCATTGACCGCCTACTGGAAGTTTTTCGCTACGGCTTCAAGCGGTATGGGATCCGCCATTTCGTCATTGATAGTCTGATGATGACGGATGTTCCTGAGGATGGCGCGGGAGCTATGTCCGCTCAGAAGGAGGCGATGCGCAAGCTGGCGGGGTTCTGCCGGGAATTGGGTGTACATATTCATCTTGTGGCGCACCCTAGAAAGGGCGAGAACGAGAAGAAAAGCCCGGGGAAGTTGGACGTTGCTGGCAGCTCGAAAGTGACAGACGCGGCGGACAACGTGTTTTCGGTCTGGTCCGCCAAGAAAGAAGAAGGGGAAAGCCCGGATACTTTTGATGCGATCCTGGAGCTTTTGAAGCAGCGCAACGGGGATGTTCAGGCCAAGAAACTTTGCCTGTTCTTCAACCGACCGGCTATGCAGTTCACGACCAATCCGCAGCGTAGGCCTTATCAATACGTGAAGTACTCCGGTGAACCGGAATACGTCTAAGGGAGAAATCATGCAGGGGAAAACCAACATCCGGCGCGTCTACGAATTCATTTGCGACATGCCGAGTACGTCTCAACAGGTCGCAGACGCTCTTGGGATATCGCTAGAGGAAGTCAAATCGGCGATTCGGGGGCTGAAGGTGAACGAACTCATCTACCAGGCAGTGATCATCTGCATCCGTGGACCACGGGCAATTTGGTGCGAAGTCGGGGAGCAAGTCTCGAATGAGCGCATTGAGGAAGTGCGCCGTAGCCTGGAGAGGGCTTATCCCTCAAAAAAGGGAGGCATGAAGGAGGAAATATACCGGTATCTGGCCAAGAACGGACCGAAGATGGTGTTTGAAATCGTCAACGACTTGCGCCAGAACCAGGAGAGCGTGCGCAAGATGATCAACCGCATGCTAAAGAACGGCGAAATCAGACGTGTCGGCCAAGGGAGAACGGCTGGTGGGCTGGCATCCTACCAGTACGAAGCATGCCCAGGAGGCCTCCGGGGCTCTGTGGTGATCTCTGTTGAGGTAATGCCAGTAGAGCATCAAAAGATGCTGACGGTGCGTGAGAGGATAGGGCGCGTAACGCTGGCCGACAAGACGGTAAAGGCAATGAAGGCTGCTTTCGTGCCTGGTCGGTTCGATCCATTCTTCTCGCTTCGTTGTCAACTTGTGCCATAGGGGTAAGTACTTAGAATAAAGGGCTTTACTCAACCAATAGGAAGAGTATAGTTAAGTTGTGAAGTTAACAGGGAGAGCAAAATGGGAACGAACACACAGATAGTCAGGGTCTATCTGGCTGAGCATGGACCCTCTACAAGCCGGGATGTTGCTCGGAGCACCGGACTGACGGTTCAGAACGTGGACATGGCGTTCAGATCGCTCATCAAGAGCGGCGCCGCCGAGCAAATGCTGGATCGTGTTCCAGCGAAATGGACGTGCAGAGGTTTGCGCATTGTCCGATTGGCCGAAAAGAAGTTGGATCAAAAGTGCTGCGTGTGGGAGCTTCTGCCATACCAAAAGGCGCAGCTGGTAGCGGAATCGGATGCGTTCATTTCCAAGCTCCGTGCTCAGCCGATAGACCCATTTACGCTTTTGAGAATGCACCTGGGAGGGTAATCATGACACTCATACTTTGCTGGCTCGTGGCTTTGTTTTTGGCTGCTGCTGTATTGCTAAATTTCATCGAGTCCAGAAACGAGACGACGGATAACAGTGCAATTGTTTGCATGCTGTTTTCGAGTGGGATCGTGTCTCCAATATTCCTGTTGGCATCGTTTTTCTATCCAAATCTTTAGGAAGAGTAATGAATATCGGCGATAAAGTTCGCGCCCACATCATCCAGAAGTACGGGACGCAGCAGGCGGCAGCCAAGGCATGGGGGGTATCTACGTCAATGGTGTCGCAGGTTGTGCATGGGGTAGTCCAGCCGCCTGCATGGATTCTTGAAGACATGGGGCTTGAGCGCAAGGTTACCTATGTACCTAAGGAAAAATGAAATGCAGGTAATCCTTTCCCATGACGAAGTGCTGGATGCTATCCATGAATATGTTGAGAAAAGGTCGCTATTCAAGGCCCCTTGCACTGTGCAAATCGAACCAGTTGTCAGCGGAAAAGAGATAACCGTAATGATCACGCAGGTAGAGATGAAGGGGGAAGGATGAATAGGTCATTCGCCGCAGGCCGCTTAAAAACTGGCCAGATGAACAAAACGGAGGCTGCCTATGCTGAGTACCTGAAACAGCTTCAGGCGGTAGGGGGGATCCTCTGGCACAAGTTTGAGGGGGTGAAGCTGAGGCTGGCTGACAACACGTTCTACAGCCCGGATTTCGCCGTCATGCAGGCAGACGGCCAGCTTGAGATGCACGAAGTAAAGGGATTCTGGCAAGACGACGCCAGGGTAAAGATCAAGGTGGCTGCTGACATGTACCCGTTCAAGTTCGTGGCCTTGAAGCCACGAGCAAAGAAGCATGGAGGCGGCTGGGAAGTGGAGGAATTCTGATGTGTTCGGGAATTGTTGACATTGCGCTATCAGCGATGATAATCAGCATAGCCATAGCGGTGGCAGTTATAAGTATCGGTGTGTTAGTTGCAATGGTCAGAATATTGATGGACAAAGATTAGGGAGGATTCTTATGTCTACCGTTTTAGCGGTGATTGTCTATTTTGTGGCAGGAATTTGGCTTGGTGTGGCTGCGTTGGCTGGCATATTCGTCACGGTATACCTTGGGAAATCACTGGCAAAAGTATTAAGGGAGAAATGAAATGAGCAAAAAGACACTGATTGACCGCAAGGTTACCCCCGGCAAGTTGCTGGCAGAGAAGGGAAGGCCGTACGTCTTGGACTCCAGCATGCGGCAAGCAGCAGAGAGGGCGAAGTATCAGCCTAAGCTGTTGTCGATGGGAGGGCAGATTACCGACTTCCAGATTTTCTACCGGGACTAAGGATGGAAATATAGCAATAAGAATCATGCACTTACTTGCTAATCCCACATTAAATAGGCATACTGAAGACTGGACCTGACGGGTTCAATTCCAGAGCTTTACCCCCCCGGTGGTGACAGACGCCGGGGGATCTTTTCAAGCATACATTGATAGGGAGCCTCGGGGCGGAAACCGGCCCTCCCTCCGGCGCTTCTCCCTGCGGCACTTCGCCCTTCGTAGGCTCCCTTTCAATATGTGTTTGACGCGTACAGCGATAGTAGGGAATCTATTGGGAGACAGGGATTGGAAGAGGATAAGTTTTGCAGGGACTGCGGCCACTACAGGAAACTTAATTTGGGTCCACTGGCCCCGCCTTCAGCACAGAGAGAATTTTGTTTTTCGCCTGATAGGCCTAAAGGCGAACGTTACGCAGTAGATGGGACGCTCAGTGTATGGAACCCGATTGACGCTCGTAGGACGACGGGGTTTTGCGGACCACGCGGAGTGTATTGGATAAAAGCTGAGATCAAGCCTACGCAGGAAGAGCCTAAGCCGCTGATCCCCAAAAAACGTAGGGGAGTCCAGATTTTCCTAATTGGGCTCCTAATCATGGTGGCTGGAGTTATTGCGCTGATCTAGGAACAAGATTTGCTGATACTGAAAACCGCCTATCCCTAGGCATAACTCAGGAGCAGAGCATGAAAAAGCAAGACGACACCAAGCAGAAGAAGGCCACGGAGAAGCAGCAAGACTCCGGTAACTGGCTGGGCTTTGACATTCACCCTGTGTACGAAGGCTGGTACGAAGTGGAAGGTCCGCCCGAGACTAACGACCGTGAAGGCCGAAAGTCGCTATACTGGGACGGTGGCTTATGGGTACTGGAAGTAGAGGGTACGGGCTCGGTGCCTGCTCCGCTGCAGAAGGGCCATAAGTGGCGTGGTACTGACCAGCACTAAGACAAATCATATATCTGAGGATATAGACATGAACAAAGAAGTGGAGTATCGGGTGCGCCCGGTGACTCGCTACATCATCACTCGCTATCACAGCGAACAAATGCCGAACGGTCTTTACCACGCCGGGTGCGAAACCATCGGTTCGTTCGATAACCAGACGCAAGCAGAGCAGGTGGCTAACGCCCTATCAAAAGCTGAGCCACGCTCAGTCTATCAAAGCGGTATTCCTGGATCGGACGGAGATTGGTCTGTGGAATAATGTACCAACATTATGTAAAGTAGATTGAGGTAGAGATGGCTAAGGGTGTAAAGACCGGTGGCCGAGTCAAGGGAACACCGAACAAGGTAACGACAGCCGCCAAGGACGCAATTGCCCAGGCGGCTGAAGCACTTGGGGGAACGGAACGCCTAGTGGAGTGGGCGAAGGAAGATCCTCTGAACGAGAAAGTGTTCTGGGGGACTATCTACCCGAAGCTGCTACCGCTACAGGTGAGCGGAGAGGGTGGGGGTCCGATTCAGACCGTGACGCAGATTCTGCTAAAGCCCATGAGCGATGACGGCAGTAACGATTGAGATCCCCAAGAGGCTGATCCCTGTCTTCACAGGTGAGGCTGACGTACGGGGAGCATGGGGAGGCCGGGGAAGCGCCAAGACGCGCAGCTTTGCCAAGATGGTAGCCGTCAGAGGCTATATGTACGGGATGCAGGGTATCAAGGGCATTCTCCTGTGCGCCCGTCAGTTCATGAACTCCCTGGAAGACTCGTCCCTCGAAGAGTGCAAGCGCGCTATCGAGGATGAGCCGTTTCTGGCGTCCTATTACGAGATAGGCGAGAAGTACATCAAATCCAGGGATGGGCGCATCAGCTTTGCGTTTGCAGGCCTGGACCGCAACATTGCCAGCGTGAAGTCCAAGGGTCGCCTGTTGCTGACGTGGGTGGACGAAGCTGAAGATGTGGTTGACTACTCCTGGCAGGTGCTGATCCCTACGCTGCGGGAAGAGGGTGACGGCTGGAACGCTGAGCTTTGGGTGACGTGGAACCCTAGGCGCAAGGGTAGCCCGACGGATAAGCGGTTCCGCCAATCCAAGGATGCTCGTATCAAGGTCGTGCAGCTTAACTGGCGCGACAATCCCAAATTCCCCAAGATGCTTGAACGTGCTCGCCAGCGTGATTTAGCTGAGCGGCCGGATGAATACGATCATATCTGGGAAGGCGCATACGGCAATATCACAGGCTCTATCCTGGGCCGCTGGGTCAACCAGGCGGAGAGGGAAGGCAGAATCAATGACGAAGTGGTGTTCGACCCGAATGGATCGCCTATCGAGGTGTCTAGCGATCTAGGCTTTCGGGATACTGCTGCGTGGTGGTACTGGCAGCGTGTGCCTGGTGGCTTCAATGTGCTGAAGTACGAGGGCGAGTCAGGGCTAGATGCGGATGATTGGATACCAAAGATCCAGGAGAACATTCTGGAGCTAGGAGGAAGGGGTGTAGGCCGTATCTGGTTGCCGCATGACGCACGGGCTAAGACATTCCAAAGTAAGCACACGTCGATGGAGAAGTTTCTATCTGCGTTTGGCGCTGGGCGAGTGGCGGTTGTGCCGCAGACTCGCAAGCTGGACCAGATCAGCGCGGCCAGGGCGATTATCCCTAGATGCGCATTTAACCGGGATTTGACGGAATCTGGTGTGGATGGGTTACGTGCGTGGGAATTTGAATATAATCAGGACACCGGAGTATTCTCACGCGAGCCGTTGCATAATTGGGCGTCTCATCCGGCAGATGCGTTTTCATACGGTGCTCAGGTAATGGCAGAGCATAAGGCTCCCGATCCGGTAGAGCCTGCGCGTTATCCTGCTATGGGGCAGAATGGCCGTATTGTGACGGCAACGCTAGACGAACTATGGGCAACGGCGCCCACGCGCTCAGAGAGGATTTGATGGATACCCGGCAATTATTGATGCTTCAGGCCGTTTGCTCCGGGGGGGGGGGGGAGTCCAGGGATAGGCGTGTTCTAAAAACGGCTATTCGTCTTGTGGACAGAGGGGAAGGGTTGCCTCAGCAACTAACGGACGCCATTAAAGAGCTGGTACGTCGACGCGGATTGAATTAAAGGACAGAAAATGGCGTTATTCCCTGTGGTGGCTGGAAAGGTAAAGTTTGGCTGGACAGACCAGCCTACCCGTGTCGGCCATAATGGATTCATCCAGGAAGGCGATGCAGTATTCAACCCAAACATGCCCGTCATGGGTGATTACGACATGGGTATCGTCCGGTATTCGCAGGGGATCCCGACCGATGGCAATGGCTCTGTAGTGCTGACAGACGGCACTGCTGGCATTCCTGCAGGAACGAAATGGCAGAATGGCTTTCCGATCCATACAAAGGGTTTGGTGACTTCTACCGCTGCTGTGGCCTATTGGGCTAACGGAATTCCCTTTGCTGCCTTGGGCGGGGTGTGCGTATGAAGCCCGAAGTTGTGGGAGTGACGGAAGTTCAGGTTACCGTCGAGAGCACGGTAGAGATTGCCCGCAAATTCAAGGCGGAGCTTGAGCTTGCCAAGCGCAAAGACGAGAAATGGATTCGCCAGGGCAAGCGGATCGTCAAACGCTATCGGGATGAGCGCAATACCAATACGGGTGGGGTCGGAGGCGTTCGGTTCAACATCCTCTGGTCGAACATTCAAACCCTGCTTCCTGCGACCTATGCAAAGCCTCCGAAGGCTGAAGCAGAGCGCCGCAACAAGGACAACGACCCCGTTTCCCGCTGCGCATCCGAGATCCTGGAGCGCTGCCTTCAGTATGAGATTGACCATTACCCTGACTTTGATGAGGCGTTGCGTGGTGCAGCGCTAGATCGTCTGTTGCCGGGGCGTGGTACAGCCTGGGTACGCTACGAGCAAAGGGAAGTGGACACGCCGCCTGATGCCACGATTGTGGCGCCTGGGATGCAGGCTCAAATCTCTCAGCCTCAGGTCAAGGAGTGCTCGGCCACCGATTACGTGTACTGGGAAGACTTCCGCTGCTCACCTGCGCGTGTGTGGGGGGAGGTGACGTGGGTTGCTCGCCGGGTTTACCTGACGCGGGACGAGCTGAAGGCCCGGTTTGGGGAGAAAATGCAAGCTCGGGACCTGAGCTACATGAACATCCCCTTAGTGAACGCGCCTATCGGCCTGGATCATCTGAACGAGAGCGGCGAGTATGGAGACACTGAATGCCTGAAGAAGGCTGAGGTGTGGGAACTGTGGGATAAGAAGACGCGGCGCGTTTACTGGGTTGCTGAGGGCTACGACGACCTTCTGGATCTTACCAACGATCCGTATGGGCTGGACGAGTTCTGGCCGTGCCCCAAGCCTCTCTTTGCCACGCAGACGACCGACACTATCACGCCGGTTGCTGATTACGTGCTGTATCAGGACCAAGCGACGGAGCTGGATAACCTGACGCGCCGGATAGGCCTGCTGGTACAGGCCGTGAAGGTTGCCGGGGTGTATGACGCCAGCGCGACTGGTGTGGAGCGCATGCTGAGCGAGTCGGCAGAGAATACGCTCATCCCGGTCAATAATTGGGCTGCGTTTGCTGAGAAGGGCGGAATTAAGGGCACGATTGACTGGTTGCCGCTTGAGCAGGTTATCCGGGCGCTGAACGAGTGCTATATGGCTCGTGAGCAGACCAAGCAGGTTATCTACGAGGTTACGGGGATTTCGGACATTATCCGAGGTTCCACGCAAGCTTCGGAGACGGCAACCGCTCAGAATATCAAGCGCCAGTTTGGATCGCTGCGTTTGCGTCCGCGTCAGCAGGATATGGCAATGTTCGCCAGCGAGATCCTGCGCATCAAGGCTCAGTTGATGATGGACGTATACAGCCCAGAGACGCTGATTGCCATTTCGGGCATTCTGGACACGTACGACGGCCAGTATGTTGAGCAGGCTATCCAGATGATGAAGTCTGAGCCGATGCGGGCCTACCGCGTGGAAGTGGCTGCGGATTCGCTGGTGGAGATGGATCAGGAGCAGGAAAAGCAATCGCGGGTTGAGTTTCTGACGGCGGCTAGCGGTTTCCTGCGCCAGGCTGTACCTGCTGCTGAGCAGATCCCGGCATTGGCGCCCGTCCTGGGCGAAATGCTCATGTTTGGCGTGCGGGCATTCAAGGGTGGCCGCGAGCTTGAGGGCGTATTCCAACAGTTTGTCGATACGATGAGCCAGCCGCAACAGGATAAGCCGGATCCTGCCATGCAGAAGATGCAGGCCGACATTCAGATGCAGCAGCAGAAATTGCAGATGGATATGCAGATCAAGCAGGCGCAGATGCAGGTGCAGCTTGAGGGTGATCGGGCCAAGGCTCAGGCAGATATCGAAGTGGAAATGGCCAAGGCGCGCATGCAGGCAGAGGTTGATATCAACCGCCAGCGCGCAGAAGCTGAGCAGCACGCGATGAAGATCCAGAACGAAGCAGAATTGCAGTCCCTGCGTTCACAGCTGGATCAGGCGAACGAGCTGCGGCAGTTGGAATTCCAGCGCTGGAAGGCAGAGCTTGATGCGGCTGTGAAGGTTCAGGTTGCGGAGATCAGCGCGGAGAAGGGCGCGGAGAACGCGGCTACTGCTGCGGCTACGAACGAGATTGCTACTGAGGTGAGGCAATGAACAGCACCGGATTTGATTTGCGAAGGCTTATCCATGGCATGCGAAAAGGGAGAGCAGATGCCACGTATACCAAGTTTTTTTACCTTGGCTGGCATGGTGGCCCCAATCCATACGAAGCGTGGGTGTTGAATGTCTGGACTAATCTGTGCTGGCGCTATTACCAGATGAAGAGGCGAATTTTTGGGGGCAACCGATGAAACCAGCATACAAAGCATGGCCCTGGTCGATATATGGCCGCCAGCCCGGTAAGTTTGCACGATTGGGGCTGCCAGTTATTGAGTATTATTTCTTTGCATCAGTGAAAAGCGTTCCTGGTTTTTTTGCTCATGCATTTGAGTATCATGCTCGGCGCCTACTTTCTCGCATTGGTATACGTCGTAAGGGAGAAATTGATGTTACCTATGCCGTGCAGGCTCTGTGCTCTCGGATGAGCCAAAAATGAGAACGCGCTATATCCAAGACCCGGTGACGCTCAAGCTCGTTCCCGCTGACGAATACGACCGCCCTGAGGTGAACGCGCCGATGGTTATGGGGGACATTACCCCATACAAGTCGATGGCCACTGGCGAGATGATCAATGGTCGGCGCCAGCATCGAGAGCATCTGAGGCAGCACCGATTGATTGAGATCGGAAACGAGAAACCTGTTGCGCCAAAACGACGGGAAGATTCGGGACTGAAACAGCATATTGTGGATGCCGTCCGGCGACACAGTTAACCCGCCGTAAGGCACAACAAGGAAATCCAAATGGAAAACCCACAGGATGACCTGCAAAGCACGCTGACCGCAGCGTTTGAGCAGGCTGAAGAAACCCAGGCTGCTGCCAAACCTGAAGTCGAAGTGGCTACCCGGGAACGGGACGAAGCAGGGAGATTTGCCGCCAAGCAGGAACAGGAGGCTAAGCCTGGGGTTCAGGCTGAACCGGCCCAGACAGAGGTAGCGCCTCCCCGTCGCGCCCCTTCTAGCTGGAAGCCAGACGCGCAGGCTGCCTATATGAAGGCAGAATCTGGCGAGCCATTGACGCCGGCAGAAATCAAGCTGCTGACGGCAGAAGCCAATCGCCGTGAGACGGATTACCACAAGGGGATCGAGCAGTATAAGTCGCACGCCCAGGAAGCGCAGGCATATCAACGGGCTGTAGAGCCGTATATGCAGACCATCCGAGGGTTGGGGGTGGATGCTCCTACTGCGGTGGCCAAGCTATTCCAGGCTGACCATACGCTGAGGTATTCGGATCCGGCAACCAAGGCTCGTTTCTTGGGTCAATTGGCGCAAGAATACGGTGTTGACCTGGGCCAAGTAATTAATGCGCCGCAGGTTGATCCTAACGTACAATATTTGCAACAACAAACTATGCAGTTGCAGCAGCAATTGCAGCAGTTCCGCCAGCAGCAGGAACAGGCGGAAATGTCTGGGTATCAGACCGAGATCCAGAAGTTTATGTCCGATCCTGCGAACGTGCATTTTAACGAGGTCCGAGAGGATATGGCCCGCTTGCTGTCAACCGGCACGGCGGAAAACCTTCAGGACGCGTACGATAAAGCGGTATGGATGCGTAGCGATATCAGGCAATCCCTGATTGAGCAGCAACGCGCCGAAGCCCAACGCGCAGCAACCGAACAGAACCAGGCCAACCGTGCGAAAGCCGCAGCGGTAAGCGTCCGGGGTAGTTCACCTGCTGGCAGTGCGGCAACGCCCGTAAAGGGGTCACTTCGAGATCAAATCGAAGCGGCCTTCTCTGATGCTTCTTAATTAAGGATTCCTCATGGCTACCTTTGCCAACCTGAGTGACATTGTCACTACCACTATCCAAAGCCGTTCCGGCAAGCTTGCCGATAACGTCACCAATAACAACGCACTACTGTACAAGCTCAAGCGTCGGGGCAATGTCCGTCTGTTCTCGGGCGGTAACGTGATCCTCGAAGAGATCATGTACAACGACCCGAACACGATCAACGCCGGTTCGTATTCCGGCTACGACGTGATCGACATTACGCCGAACAGCCCGATTTCCTCGGCTCAGTACGACATTAAGCAGTATGCGTCGGCAGTTACCATTTCCGGGCTGGAAGGTCTGCAAAACTCGGGCAAAGAGCGCATTATCGACCTGCTCGAAGGTCGTATGCGTGTGGCTGAGGCTCAGCTGGAAAACTCGATCAGCTCGGGCATCTACGGCGACGGTACCGGCAACGGCGGCAAGAACATTACCGGTCTGGCCGCTGCTGTCTCGACTGCGCCAACCTCTGGCACCTATGGCGGCATCAACCGTGCTACGTGGACGTTCTGGCGCAACCAGGCCTTCTCCGCTTCGGTGGACGGCGGTGCTGCTGTGACTCCGGCCAACATCCAATCGTACATGAACCAACTGGCCGTTCGCCTGGTTCGCGGCACGGATCGCCCTGACCTGATCGTCGCCGACAACAACTACTACCGCGCCTACCTGGAATCACTCCAGGCGATCCAGCGCGTCACGTCGGAAGACATGGCGGCTGCGGGCTTCATGTCGCTCAAGTACATGGGTGCAGGCTCCAACGCGGACGTGGTGCTGGATGGCGGTATCGGTGGCTCGATCCCGGCAAACACGATGTACTTCCTGAACACGGACTACATCTTCTTCCGCCCGCACCGCGAACGCAACTTCGTCCCCATCGGTGGTGATCGTCAATCGGTCAACCAAGACGCGATTGTCAGGCTTATCGGATGGGCTGGCAACCTCACCACGTCGGGCGCGCAGTTCCAAGGCGTGCTCTTCGCCTAACAACGGACTAGACAAGGAACATATATCATGGCTACTCCCTTTACCGATACCCCCAAGATCGGCCCGTCGCTGCGCACCATCGACACTGCGGCGCAACTGGCTGACGGCACCGCCAACGGCTCTTCGCACCGTCTGGGCTCGCAGATCTGGGCCAACGACGGCAAGCGCTACGTGTACGCGCAAGCCAACGCGGCAATCACCGCCAGCACGGCAGTGGCAACCGTGAGCGCGACTACCTTCCTGGCTACGGCCTCGGGCGGTGCGTATACGTCGCCTCCTGTCACGATGGCCTCTGGTGATCGCGGCTGGTTTGCTGCGGCTTCTGTCTAAGGAACCGACATGCCTATTCCTAGCCGTGTTATGGGGACTGGGAACTCGGCGCAATCGGCGGCGTCTATCTGCGGTCGTGTGGCTAATACCCTCACGGCTGTGGGTACGACGAACGCCAACGCGCTGGCTCTCTCCAACGAAATCAACATCGTCACGACGGCAGCTGCTGGTACGGGTGTCGTTCTCCCCCGGGTGGAAACGGGCGCTTCGGTGTACGTCTCCAACCTGGGAGCAAACGATATCCTGGTGTATCCGGGTACTGGCGTTCAAATCAACGCGCTTACTGCAACGACCGGTGGTTTTACCGTTCCGACCGGGAAGTCTGCGATGTTCTTTGGCGCATCTGGAACGCGCTGGACGAGTTTGTTGTCTGCCTAAGTAGTACCATAAGGGGCGGTCTAACGGCCGCCTCTCTCTTTATTTACTGTCGGGGCAAACCCCCAAGGAAATGCAATGAACCTTACCCAAGAAGACAAGATGTTTGTTGAGTTCTATTCGGACGCTGTGCATATGGCGGCTGAGTCTGAATCTCAAGGGCGCCCGATTTACAAGGAATTCGATCACGTCAAGATCGTTGTTCCCGGCGATCCGTTCAATGTGATTGAGCGCCGCGCAACGGACGAGGACAAGCAGAAGTACCCGAAGTCTTGGATGCGTTACCAGAACTCGGTGCAGACCGGACACGACGGCACGCCTCTGGAGCAGTGGCCGCAGATCAATCGGGCGTTGGTGAAGGAAGCAAAGCATTTCAACATTCATACGGTCGAACACATGGCGGGGATGAGCGATACCCAGTGCAGTAAAATGGGGATGGGCTTTACCGACCTGCGAGCAAAGGCCAAGGCGTACCTCATGGCGGCACACGAAACGGCTGCTGTGACGGCTCAGGCTGCTGAAAATGAGCGAATGAAACTCATGATTGAAGACCTGCAAGCCCAAATCAAGGAAATCGGCAAGCGCGGCCCTGGTCGCCCGCCGAAGGAACAAGCAGAGGCATAAATGAATCTTCTCCAGATCGTTCAGCAGGCGTGCAGGGAAATGGCGCTTGTAGCACCGGATAGCGTGGTGTCGTCTACCGACCCTCAGATTATCCAGATGTACGCCCTGCTGAATCGATTTGGTGGGGATTTGTGCCGCCAGGATGATTGGCGCCGTCTTGACCGTGAGCACATTCTAATCACGGTTGCGCAGAATATTTCGACCACGCTGGTAGAGGGAAGCGCCGTAGCAACGGTGGTGGATACCAGCGGCCTTAGCAAAAACTGGGGTATCGATGGGCTTGGGGTAAACCCATTTGCCCAGATTGTCAGCATTGATTCTGCCACGCAAATCACCATGAACATGCCCGCGACACAAACGGGCACGTTTGATTTGAACTATGCGCAGGTTCAGTATCCGTTGCCATCTGACTGGAAAAAACAGATCGAGCAAACGGAATGGGATCGCACGAACCGATGGCCACTGATGGGTCCTCAAACCCCGCAGGCATGGCAATCGTTCAAGTCCGGAATTGTATATGCAGGCCCTCGGGAGCGGTTCCGCATCCTTGGGAATACGATTGCCCTCAATCCCCCCCCGCCTAGCGGCCTGGTGTTGTCGTTTGAGTACATCAGCAGTGCCTATGTTGTATCTGCTGACGGAACGACTTATAAGACGTCCTTTACTGAAGACGCCGATAATTGCCTCTTTGATGACTCCTTGATGGTCGAGGGGCTGAAAGTCGCGTTCAAGCAGGCTAAGGGCCTCGATGTGACATTCGAGCTGTCCAGGTTCAACATCCTTTTGGAGAACTGCAAGGCTCAGGATCGCTCTGCGCCTAAGCTTAGCCTAACCCCGTGGAATGGGACTGTGTTGCTTACAACTCAGAATATCCCGGATGGGAATTGGGGTGTTGATGGGGTTTGGGGATGATTCCTACCAGGAACTTGAGTATCGGTCGTCAAAAGGCGGGCGCGGTAAATATCCCGGCTCCTGTTGGGGGGTTGAACGACCGTGATTCCCTGGCCGATATGCCGCCTCAAGATGCTGTAATTCTTGAAAACTGGTGGCCTTTGCCGTCAAAGTTGCGTGTTCGCAATGGCTCGGTGGACTGGGCAACCGGATTTTCCCTGGCCGTTAACACGATTGTCGAGTACGCCCCTCCTAGCGGGTCTAATGAGCTTTTTGCTGCGTCTGGCGACTCCATATTTAACGTAACCAACCCAGGCCCGATAGGTGTGGCCGAAGTGACGGGGCTGAGCAGCAGCAGATGGCAAGACGCCAGTATGACTACGCCTGGGGGAAATTTTCTCTACCTTTTTAACGGCGTTGATGATCCGCAACTGTATGACGGTACGACATGGCAAGCCGTTAACAACGGTTCTGCCCCTATCGCCATCACAGGGGTGAACACGTCGTTGCTGATTCAGGGATGCGTGTTTAAGAATCGTCTTTGGATGGTTGAAAACGCATCGATGCGTGCGTGGTATCTGCCTACCACACAAGTTGGTGGTGCTGCTGTTCAATATGATCTAGGCTCAATTTTCACCCGGGGCGGCTATCTGGTTGGGATGTATTCCTGGACCATCGATGCGGGTAGCGGGGCGGATGACCATGCCGTATTTCTGTCGAGTAATGGCGAGATTGCTGTTTATGATGGCTCAGACCCCGGGAATGCTATGGACTGGAGGCTAGTGGGCCTTTTCTATCTCGGTGTTCCTATTGGTCGCCGATGTGCGGTTAAGTATGGTGGGGACCTATTAATACTGTGCGAGCGTGGGGTGCTGCCGCTGGGTGCATCGTTGCTTTCAAGTGCCATTGATCGTCGCACTGCCATTACGGACAAGATACAGAACGGTATCGCTGCTGCTGTGCAGGCAAATCGCAATAGCTTTGGTTGGCAATTGACGATTGTTCCGCAACAGAACGCGCTGATATTGAATGTCCCGACTGAAAACGGGATGAATTATCAGTACGCGATGAACAGCATCAGCGGAGCATGGACCAAGTTTACTGGCTGGCAAGCTCATACGTTTCGGAATACGTTGTCGGGGCTGTACTTTGGCGATGCCAATTCGGTTAAGTTGGCGTGGGAGGGTAATTCTGACGGCCAAAACCTTATTGTTGCTGACGGGCTTCCTTCATTCCAAGATTTTGGTTCTAGCGCACAAAACAAATCTTTTACGATGGTTAGGCCGTTCCTGCAAACGGACGGGCGCCCTTCGGTTTTGTACTCTATCAATGGTGACTATGTTCCTCAGGAACCGACAGGAACGCTTAGCTATACGCCGCCTGGCGGGATGGTGTGGGGGTCGATGGTATGGGGATCGATGATTTGGGGCGGATCACTAACGCAACTTTCGAATTGGAATGCCGTAGGCGGGATTTACCGTGCAGCGGCTATTAGATTGAAGGTGCAAAGCAACTCGTCTAACGTAGAATGGGCAGCAACAAGTTATGTTTACGAGCGCGGGGGATTGCTTTGAGGATTTGCACGCTGGATAACCACACGTGGCTGTCGTTCGATGAGGATGCAATAGGCCCGTGGGTGTGTGAGCGTGCAGGTGGTCAGTATCAAAGGGGGCGATTCAAGGCTATCGGCAGGGTTACCGAGGAAGGCCAGATAATGGCCGGCGTGCTGTACGAGGAAACAAACGGGGTCAGTATTGTTTGTCATATCGCGGGTGAGGGGCGATGGGCAAACAGGCATTTCCTTTGGGTGATTTTCAATTACCCATTTGTGCAGCTTGGCTTGAATCGCATAACCACGATAATCGAGCCTCAGAATGTAAAAAGCCAGGAGTTTGTGAAGAAGCTTGGCTTTGAATTTGAGACAGCGTTAGAAGGCTCGCACCCTTTGGGCGATTTGCAAATCTACCGCATGTTTAAACGTGATTGCCGCTGGCTGGAAGAAAAGAAATGAGATATTCCTCGCATGATATTCCCGACTTGCCTGGTGCAGCGTTTCAGCGTGGCCCTGGCCGTTCCATCAAACCGCAAGGCGGCGGCGGTAAGGGCGGAAGTTCGCCTAAGACGCCGGATTACATGGCGCTTGCGGACAAAGATGCGGCATCAAACATGGCTATGGCCAAGTATGCCACGCAAGCAAACCGCGTGAATCAGGTTACTCCATATGGCAATCTGACATGGAGTAACAATCGCTCGTTCGATCAGGCTGGCTATGATGCCGCGATGGCAGCCTATAACCAAAGCTTGGCGAACCAAGGCAGCTCAAGCGGCGGTAGGTGGATTGAAACGCCGGGGAGCTATGGCTATGCCGGAAATGACGGGCCGGCATATAACCGCCAGTGGATTCCTGATAGCTCGTCTTCTGGTCGTAGCGGTTCGCTTGCTGCTCCAGATATCAATAATTTCTATTCTGGCGGTGACGACTGGACGCAAACTATCTCGCTCTCGCCTGAGATGCAGGCCATTTATGACCAGCAAATGAAGTTGTCGCAGGGCCTGTTTGGCTCTCAAGATGCGGCGCTCGCTCGTGTTCAGCAAATGATGGGCAGCGGGTTTGATATGTCGAGTATCCCGGCTGCTGGTACTGCCCTGGATCCTAACTACCTTCCTGGCGTCGGGTTAGCTTATGACCCCAACATTGCGACCAATAATGCAACCCAGGCGTTGCTTTCTCGAATCAATCCTGAGCTAGACCGTCAGCAGGAAGGTTTGCGCACGCAACTGGCCAATCAGGGGATTGCGCAAGGTTCGGCGGCATGGAACAACGCGATGGGGTCTTTTGGGCAGCAGCGTAACGATGCTGTCACGCAAGCGGGATTGCAGGGGATCAATCTTGGTATGCAGCAGCAAGGGCAGACGTATGCCCAGCAGATGCAGAACCGGCAACTAGCCGCTGCGTTGCAGGGCCAGCAGTTTGGCCAGCAGAATCAGCTTCGAGGTTCTGCGCTACAAGAACAGGCTTTCCTGCGGTCCCTGCCGTTGAACGAGCTTAACGCGCTTCGTAGCGGCTCCCAGATAGAAATGCCGCAATTCCCGGGGTATGCGCAACAGGCAACGACGGGTGGAACTGACTACACAGGTGCTGCTCAGAACACGTATCAGTCGCAGATGGCGGCTAACAATGCCAGTGCGGCTGGCCAATCCAACATGATGAGTGGGCTATTTGGCCTAGGTCAGATGGGCCTTATGGGCTACGGAATGGGCATGTTCTCTGATAGGCGCCTGAAGAAAAACATTCAACGTGTCGGCAATGCGGAGAACGGCTTGAACGTCTATGCCTATCAGTACATTTGGGGCGGACCGTCGATGCTTGGCTATATGGCCGATGAGGTTGAAAAGGTGGCCCCCAATGCCGTCACGACGGTTGGCGGATTGAAGATGGTCAATTACGAGGCGGTGTGACATGGGCCTAGGCGGAATGTTCGGAAGCGGCGACCACTCGTCGGTGCTTGGGAAACTTGGCGGAAAGATCCAGAAGTTCACGGATCCTATCGCCATGATCCCAGGTGTCGGCGATAAATGGGTGGATCTGACCAGCAACAAGATACCCACGGCTACCAATCGTGTCTTGTCCAAGGTAATGACGCCTTTTGACCGGATCGACGAGACGATTAACCCTGTGCGCAAGATCCCGATTGTTGATCAGATCGGGGATGCGGTACGGGATAAGCCGGGCGATGCAATCGGGTTGGCCATCGGTAGCTACTTTGCTGCTCCGGCGATTGCGGGAGCTATGGGGGGCGCTGGTGGTGGTGCGGCTGGTGGCGCTAGTGCTGGCGGCCTTGGTGGGGGGGCTGCTGGCGGTGGTTTGGGCGGTCTTACTGTTTCGCCTAGCTTTGTCTCTGGCGGCACTGCAATGGGCAATCTCGGTGGCGTTGGTGGTAGTTTGGGGTCTTTTATGGGAGGAGGTTCAGGCGCTGTCGCTGGCGGCGGGTTAAACTCTCTATCAGTATCTCCTTACTACCAGTCAGGCGGAAGTTATACGGGCAATCTGTCCGGTATGAGTCCACAAGGTAGTAACTGGTTGGATATGGCACAGCAGTTTATGGGCCAGCAGAGCAACCAGCAACAGCAGCAATCGCAGCAGTCTAGGAAGAATACCGGGATTGAAGAAGTAGTTGCGCGAAATCAGGCTAAACGTCAGGCCCAAGCAATGGCACTCTTGCAGTTCAATAATGCTGAGGCCCAGGCTGCGCAACAGAGAGACGGATATAACCAGCGCCTAGCGGCACAGCTACGGGGTTATTAAATGGCACAGCGGAACACCGGTATGGGGCAGAACATGGGCTTTGGATCGCCCATGATGGCGCCTGACATTGCGCAGAAGCAATACCAGCTTGCTCAGCGCCAGGCCTATGCTCAGGCGCTCATGCAGCAATCGCAAGAGCCATTGCAGGGTCAGATGGTGGGCGGTCAATATATCGCACCGTCCTGGACTCAAGGGCTGGCAAAGGCGCTCGGAGCATACCTGGGCGCAAAGTCTATGGCCGACATGCCGCAACAGCAGATGGAGTTGCAGCAGATGCAAAACCAGCGCCTTGCGAGCCAGTTCGGCCTGGGGCAGATGGAGCCTCAAGGCGCGCAATCTTTCCCGATCTCGCAAGGAGGTCAACAGGCGCCACAACAACCCACAGGGATGGGGCAACCGCAGATTCCGTTGCTGCCCGGACGGTCGGCTCAAGAATCTTTCATGGTTGCTCAAAACGTCGGTCTTCCTGCTTACTTCAAGATGGTTGGCGAGCAGGGCAACACAATGACGGACATTCAGAAAAACTTGGTAGCCCAGGGCATTCAGCCTGGAACGCCGCAATGGAATGCGGCCCTATCTGGGAACCTGGAGAAACAGAACTACATTGCCCCTCCGAGCGCTGCGCCAGGTGCAACGCTTATAGACCCGCGCTCAGGGCGTCCGATGTTCAACGCGCCGCAGAACGGGATGCAAATGCAATATGGACCAAACGGGGAAGCAATCGCTATCCCCGTGCAGGGCTATTCCGATATCACGGCTCAGCAGGAAGGCGCAAAGGCCCGCGCAGCAGCCCAGGGGAACGCGGCCTTTGATCTCGTTACGCAACAGGGCGCAAACGGGCAGGGCAAGACGTTCAACACCCGGGAGAATTTGGCTTTGCAAGCACAGGCAGGCAACCCCCCGATTGCAGAACAAGACCCGAGGGCAAAGAAGGCGGGTGAACTAATAAATCTCGCCAATGAGGCAAGGGGGATTCTGAAAGATGCCAGTAGCGGCGTGATCAGTGGCCTCAAGACGCAGGCAGCAGAGGCTGTCGGCATGAGTACGGATTCGTCTAAGGCGGATGCCCGGCTGAAGGTTATTTCCGGTCAGCTGGTTATGAACATGCCCCGTATGGAAGGCCCCCAATCGGATGCGGATCGTCTGCTGTATCAGCAGATGGCAGGCGATATTGCTAACCCGAAAGTCCCCCGAGAAACCCGGGAGGCCGCTCTACAAACGATTATCGAGCTACAGCAGAAATATACGCCACAAGGCCAACCCTCTGCTGCGCCTGGAGGAATCGCCGCGCCAAAAACTGCTCAGGAAATGCAGGCGCTACCTTCAGGCGCCTTGTTTCGTGCTCCTGATGGATCTTTGCGGAGGAAGCCGTAATGGCTGGCCAATGGTGGGAATCGGCTCCCAAGGTGGACCCTTTCGAGGCTGCTGTTAGCCTTGAGGGGTTGGATCCTACGCGGGCAGCTATCGCACGTTCTATCTATCAGCAGGAATCTGGCTCGGGTCGAAACACGGCCACATCCAATGCCGGCGCGGTAGGTGGAATGCAAGTCATCCCTGCGACGTTTAACCGCATGGCTGACAAGGGGTGGGATATCAATGATCCGCTAGACAATGCGCGGGCTGGCCTGCGCTATGTCAATCGGCTATATGACTTGGCAGAGGGTGATCCGCGTCTAACCGCTGCTGGCTACTATGGTGGGGAGGGAGCGATTCCGAAAGCCAGGGCTGGCCAAGCAGTGTCTGATCCGCGCAACCCGAATGCACCTAACACGTTGCAGTATGCCGATCAGGTTGCGTCCAGGATCCCGGCTGATGAGTCGTGGTGGCAAAACGCGCCGCTTGCGGAGCAGCCCGGGGAAGCCGTGACGACTCGCGGCCCGGATGGCGTAATGCGCGTCGAGATGGGCGGGACCGCTCCGGCTGTTCAAGAGTCGGTATCTGATAACTCTCTGGTAGCCCTGGGCGCTGGTCTTGGCTCCGGAGTGGGTCAGGTGGCGTTGGGTGCTCAGGAATGGCTTGGGAAGGGGATGCGCGGCCTGGGGATGGAGCAAGCCGGGAATTGGCTTGTCGATGATGCGCAATCTGGGCGCCGAAAGCTTGCCGCTGAGGTTGCCCCCTACAAAGAGGTAAGCCCCTGGGCCGCTGGCGGTGGAGAGCTTGCCGGCAATATTGCGGCTACGCTTCCTGTTGGTGGCGTGCTTGGTCGTGGCGTATCGTCTGTAGCGCCGTATTTGGGCCGTGTTGCCCCCCAGGCTGAGAAGCTGGCTAGTGCTTTGCGCTCTGGTGGTATGACGCTGGGAGGTATGCCGGCGTCAACTGTGGCTGGGCAAGCGGGGAATCTGCTTACTCGCATGGTTGGTGGCGCTGGCACTGGCGCAGCTACTGCGGGTCTTGTCGATCCTGAATCGGTAGGCACAGGCGCTGTTATCGGGGCGGTATTGCCGCCTGCGATGATGGGGCTAGGAAAGGCTGCTGGTGCTGCGGGTGCGGCCCTGCAACCGTTCTTTTCTGGTGGTCAAAATGCCATCGTTAGGAACACCTTGCGGGAGTTTGCAGATAACCCGGCTGCGGCATCTTCGGCCCTGCGCTATTCCACGGAGGTTGTCCCTGGGTCGGCTCCAACAACGGCAATGGCAGCGGGGGATGCAGGGCTGGCTGCGCTATCTCGGTCTATGCAAGGCGCCAATCTTGAATATGCGGGGGCCTTGGCCGCACGGCAAACCGCGCAGAACCAAGCGCGGACGGCTGCTCTTGAGGCTGTTGCGGGCAATCCTGGGAAGCTGGCGACGGCGAAAGCTGCACGGGACGCCCTTACTGCGCCGATGCGGGAAAGCGTTCTGGACGCGGCTGGTCAGGTGCCTTCTGGGAATCTGCTTAAATCCATAGACAGGCTGATTACCAATCCCAGTAATGCAGGGAAGCTCTCGCAGCAGGCCTTGAACGAATTCAAGGGCCGCATTGCCCAGTTTACCCAAGAGGGCGCCATCGATGCTCGGGCCTTGTACGCCATCCGAAAGGATATTGGGGATGTTCTGGGCGGCAAGCTACAAGGGGAGGCGGGCAATATCCGCTATGCCTCGTCCCAGCTTATCAAAGTTAGAGAATTGATCGATGACGCCATTGATAAGGCCAGCCGGGCAGTAAAAACGCCGGGGACGGAATTGATGCCGTATGGCGCGAATATAGAACGTGCCGGCATGGCCCCCCCAGCTAGCGCAGGCCCGCGCACTTCCTGGAAGAAGTACCTTAAGACCTACGCCGACGAGAGCATGCCCATCAATCAGATGGAAAAGCTGGATGACGTGTTCAAGAGGATCCAGAACAGCCGGGTAGATCAACGCGGAAGCCTGGAGCTTTCTGGAGCGAAGCTAAACAATATCCTCAAAAACGAGGGTGACGACCTGGCCAAGCTTCTAAGCCCTGATCAGATGGCATTGCTGCGGAATCTTTCTGCTGATCTGAACGCCTCCCAGCTGGCAGAATCGGCGGGGCGTATGGTCGGTTCTTCGACGTTCCAGAATTTGGCTGTAGACAATCTTATGACTCAGGCTCTGGGCCGCACTATCGGCGGGTCTACTCCGGCACGAGCCACGCTTGGACGCCTACTTCAGCTTCCCTATGGCCTAGCAAATCAAGGGATTCAGGAGAAACTAGGTGCAGCACTTCTTAACCCGAAACAAGCGGCTGGGTTGCTAGCTGATCCGAAAAACTCGAAAATTATTGAAGCGCTGAGGCTTATGTCGGCTCCTGTGGCTAAATCTGTACCGGTCATTTCCGCCCAGTAAATCCGCGCCAAAAGCAGTAAATGCAGAAGGCAACTACCAAAGCTACGGCTTTCCAGATTTTGAAATCTATATAGTCCATATAATCTCTTGTGTGGATGAAGTTAAAGGAAAATCACCATGCCTCGTAATGGGTCCGGCACTTTCAGTTTGGTAAACAACGGGTGGAATCCGGCCATCAACGGTAATGCAGCGACGGCAGCGGATTGGCAAACGCTAGCTAATGATATCGCATCAGCATTAACCCAATCCCTCTCTAATGACGGTCAAACGCCAATGATTGGCGCGCTGAATATGGGCGGATTTCCTATTTCAGCGGTAGGTGCTCCTTCGGGGAATGGTAATGCATTGCGCTGGGAGCAGCTAACAAAAGGTCCTGACATAGCATCTGCCGCCGCGCTTCCTATCCCGAATGAGGGGGCGCTATTCGATGTGACGGGGACCACAACCATTACATCCTTCAGTGGTTCCTATCCTGGCCGCATTGTTTATCTTCGGTTTATGGCCGCGCCGATACTTACTAATTCGGCTTCATTGGTTATGCTACAAGGGAAAGACCTGCGACCTTTCCCCAATGAAGTCTATGCATTTTGTAATACTGCCCCAGGCATCTGGGCTTGCGTGGGTACTGTTAATAGATTGCCCCCGCTTTATCGATCAGGTGGGGCGATTACGGTGTCGACCGCCTCTGTCAGTATTGCTCCAGGGGCGTGGCGTAGCGGTAGCGATGCAACAGATATCATACTGAATACCGCGCTGGTAAAGCTTTTGAATACATCGGGGTCTTGGACGCCAGGTAGCGGCAACAATGGCATTTTTAGCGGGGTGGCGGCGCTCAGTACGTGGTATCACATGTTCGTTATAAAAAATGCCACTACTGGTGCTGTGGATGCCGGTTTTGACACGTCCCCATCTGGCGCCAACATCCCCGCAGGGTGGACGGCAGCAAGGCGCGTCGGATCGGTTTTTAATCAATCCGCAGGAGGGATTTTGCCGGTGCTTCAAACGGGGAATATATTCCGGTTCGTTACGCCTCGGGTCATTTTGTCGAACGCGCCCTATAACGGCACAATCGCAACTGTCAATATGGGCACCCCTCCCGGATTCAGTACCATTGCAAAAGCTCGGGTTTTTTCTAATGCAAACGCGGGTGGAACAACATCCTATCTTTTGTACGCGCCGGATGAAACGCGGGTTGCATCGGGTGTAACGGCGATTACCGTGTCTGGTCCTGGGATTTCAGGGCTAGGCATTTGCGAAGCCGTAACTAACCCTTCGGCTCAACTTTTTGGCGGTGCAGCAGGATTTCTACCCGCTAACGGGTTGAATATCAACACCGAGTGGTACACCGATTTTCTAGGAGATTAAAGATGCCTTACGTTGATCCAAATGGAGAAATCGGCGGATGGTCTGAAGTTCCGCAACCTGACCTTGGCTATACGGAATGGGTTGATGAACCGCCGTATTACTCTGATCCGCTTGGGCTAAACCAGCCTGCACCAAAACCTGAGGAGTAGACATGGAAGTCAACCCGGCGAGCATAGAGGGCCGAGTGTCGGCGCTAGAGCGGGAAATGTTCGGCCTTAAGTCCACGCTGCGGGCTGCAATCGCCGTGGTTTTATTCATGGGTGGGGGCTATTGGTGGTATGCCAATAAGAGCGTGGATAAGCTCGAATTTATGATGGCGAGCATAAGCACCATCCAGACCGATGTGCTTTTGATAAAACAGGATAATCAGCGCAAAGACTGGGAACGCCGTCTCATCAATTCGATGGTAAAAAAGGGGATCCCCGATGTTTCAAAATCCATCATCGAGGAATAGGGTGTAAACATGAGACTTATCCCACAATGGCGGTTATTCTGGAAGTTCTGGTCGGTCCGCATATCCACCTTTGGGGTTCTGGTGGGCGGCTATTTTCTGGAGTTCCCGCAACATGCAATCGATATTTGGAACGCTCTTCCGGTTGATTTCAAGGCTGTCGTTCCGCCGAAATTCGTACAGTGGGCAAGCTACGCAATCATCGCAATCGGTATCCTCTCCAGAGGCATTCACCAGCCCAAGCTTAATCAGCCAGAACGGGATGACTCTGATAAAGCACTATGAAAGCTGCAAGCTGGAGGCTTATAGGGATTCGGTGGGCATTTGGACCATCGGCTGGGGAACGACTAAGGGCGTCAAACCGGGTATGAAGATCACGCAGGCAGAGGCTGACCGCTTGCTGGCAAAGGATCTCTACGACGAATTTGAGCCTGGCGTGAAGGATGCAATCAAGGTGCCGTACTCTCAGGCCCATTTCGACGCCTGCGTGTCCTTTGCCTACAATCTAGGGGTAGGCGCATTCCAGTCGTCCACGCTGCTCAAGATGCTCAACGCAGGCAATCCTAAAGGCGCTGCGGATCAATTCAAGCGCTGGACACTAGCAGGCGGCGTATCACTCCTGGGGTTGCGCCGTCGGCGTGCTGCTGAGTCCCTGGTGTTCCAGGGTTATGACGCCAAGGAAGCCATTAAAATCGCATTGAGGGACACGAAATGACCGCTCTAATCGCTGAATTCTGGCCCTATCTTGCTGGCGGCTTTGCTATCGTCCTGACGTACTTCGGTGTGCGCATGAAGGGCAAAGCTGACGGCAAACAGGAAGTGCGAGATCAGATCAACAAGCAGGCGGTAGAAGCCGCCAAGGAAAGCAGCCATGTTCAAGCCAAGATTGATCGGATGCCTGACGGTGGGGCTGCTGCTGAGCTTCGGCGCAAGTGGATGCGCAACAAGGGAGCCGATGGGGGCTGAGTTCTGCTTGGTAGCTCGTATGATCTTCATCGAGCCAGAAGATGTGCTGACGGACTCTACAGCCCGTCAGATACTCTATCATAACGAGCTGGGGGCTCGCCTATGCGATTGGCCTGGGATGGACGATTAACCCTTCTGGCACACTGCTTGCCGATCTAACAAGTCCATGATCTTGTCGTGTAGATCAGGCGTCCCAGAGAAAAGAACTACCCAGATAGTGATCAATACAAACAGGCCCCATTCCTTCATATTGCCTCCAAAACAAAGCCCGGGCTAGGCGGGCATCCAATACTTGCGGGTTACTTCCAGCACGCGCTGGATTTGGTCATTCATCGGGTACTTCTACTCCGTACTTGCTGGCCACGTAGGCGCGCATGGCTGCGATCAGGGGCGTATCGCCATAGCCGTATATCGGCATCACTGAGTTCCCATCGACAAATATCTGGGACGCCCAGGGAATTCCGTCGCTTCTGTGGTGTAGGCGGATCCGCTCGCGCTCGATGATGGGTCCACCGTGCGACCAATCGGACGACGGCATCAGGTTGCCGGTGGTCGCGCGGAACGGAACGCCGTCAGGAAAGATCAGACAGTTCTTCTCTGGCCGCCCATCTTTGACCAGTTGGTAAGGACCTCGATACCCGCCCAACGCCTTGACAACCCAAGCGTCCAGCAGTGCTCCTTCCAGATCAGCTACCTTCACGTTCCCTCCTTCGCCATCTCGGCGTCTGCGTTAAAGATTGGCATGTAGCCCCAATAAATAGGCTTCCAGGAAGCATTCGATACATGCCATGTCTTGGTCTCGCCAGAATAGAAGCCCTGACGAGTTCGCCAATCATGCGGACCATCGAACATCCCGGCTACCAACAGCCAGACATCGGTATCTGGAACTTCTTTATCGCATCGCCTCCACACTACTGCCTTCTTCGCCAGTGCCACCAGCCCATCCCTTTCGGCTCGGCTCAAGCTGACGCTCTCCCCGAAGTTCCGACAATACGGCTGGCGCTCTGCGATGGCGTCTAAGTCTTCCTTACGCATCATTTCTCCTTCAATTCATCCAGCAGCTTCGTTGCATCGGCATAGGCCCGCATGGCGCGCTGCTCGTCGATCAGGTCGGCCCCGAGAGTTTCGGCGCACTCGCGGAGCTGGGCGGTGAGGCGCTCTATAACATCGGCGGCCTCCAACTCCAGCGCGATCACTTCCGGGTTGCCGCCTTCTGCTGCGTCCAAGTCCGCGTTCTCGCGCAGGCGTGTGATCAGGTCATTCATAGACAGCCCCTCCATCCTTGTGGCCGGGGTGGGCGCAAGGCTTGCAGATGCGACCGCCCGGTGCGAGCTCTTGAGGGAACGCCCAGCGGCGGCAGCGCGGGCATTCAACTTGGCGCAGACCACCCTTGATCTGCGCGTTAAACCAATCCTCTCTCGCGCTGTAGCCGGTGGGCGGCGGATCGCCGGGCTTGTAGTCGCCGGAGACGGTCAGGATCGCCACGCCGCCGCCGAAGTTGACGCGGATATCAGGCATCGCCGCCTCCGTTCTTCTGCGCGCCCGGTTGCGCGGACAGGGCTGCGCGGTAAAAGTCTGCGCGCTCATTGATCTTCCGCTGGTCGCCGCCGTGGCACAGCATGATGGAATGGAGCGTTTCAGCGTTGTCATCGACAGTTGTGGCCCATCGCCACCGTGCGGCGTCTTCGGCATCGCGCACCGCCTCGCTGGCCTGGTGCACCGAGCACGGATGACGCAGGGAGCCGTCGCCGCTGGGGCAGGAGCATTGCGCCTCGCTGGCCGGGCGCTCGTGTAGCGCGGCAAAGTCTTGAACCAGCTTGTCGTGTTGCTGGCGGTCGAAGGCGTTCAGCGCCGAACGGCGGATAAGCTGCATGGCAACGGTCGCCACCTGAAGTGCGTTCCCGGCTACAGGGGCGCTTGCCAGGGCAGCGGCAAGTTGGTCGCGCCAAGCGTCGTCGTCGCCTGCCGGTTCGTTGTCATAGACGAACAATTCCAGCGGGGTTAGCGTCTCGTCGCGCTCCAGCTTGGCCGAGATTTGCTCCCACTCGGGCAGCTCATCGGCTACAGGGGCGCTTGCCGGTTCGTAAGTAGCAACGAATACGTCCGGCTTGCAGGGGTAGAACTCGCCTTTGACCCCCCGTATGATCCAGTCGCCTTTATTGGCGAGCATTTCCCCTTCCAGCGTATAGATTTTCAGGCCTCCGCGACCGACAAGGCCTTCGTAGCTTTCCCAGGCCATCCCTGCGTGAATCGTGCGAGTTTCGGGAGGCCCATCAGTGAAGGCGATGACTTGCCGCAGATTCTTCCCGTTCCAACGGATTGCACTGATTGTTACGGGCTTCTTCGTGTACTGTGCCACGCCAGTAACGGGTGCGGTCGTCTCCCGCTCACCGCCTACAGGGGCGCCCAGCTTGGACAGCAGGGCGGATTCGATGGCGCGCCCCAGCGCCAGTGACTCGGGACTCCAAGCGGCCCTATCTAACTCGTCAAAGTTCGCTGATACAGCAATGGCGTCGAGGATTTCGTCATCCGTCAGCACGGCATCCTTCGGCGCCGGGGCGGGGGTGTTGTTGTCGGTCATGTCCTTTCCTTGGTGGTGGGCTGGGCGGCACGGATCAGGCTGCGCACGCCGCGATGGTCCCTGGTGCTGCCGCGCATGCGCCATAGGCCGGTGCCAGGCCAGAAGTCGTAGGTGTGGCCGTTAGCGCCGATCACGATCAAATGCGCCCCGGCGTTCCGGCTAAGGAACTGGATGCCAGCGTCCGTCAGAGATCGCGCGGACTGCTCGCGGTTGCCGGCCCGCTTTTGCTGGCTGCGCTCTTTCATGGCTGGCTTCACATCGCGCCAGAAATCTCCCATGTCGCCCATGTCTACCCCTCCTGCTGCTGAGAGGCCGAAAGGGCGGCGAGCTTGGCCTCAAACACCGCCGCAGCATCGGCGTACACGCCCGCCAGCCAGCGCATAGGTGCGCCCATGTATTCCTGCTGGTAGGCGGCTCGGCAGCGCTTTTCTTTGTCGCGCATATGCGATGCGCTGAATCGCAGGTTGTCCGTCACCATGCGGTGACGCATTGCGCACGTCATCCAGTCCGGCCGCTTGTGCTTCGCATCGTCCTGTGCGCTGGCGGGAGGGGTGGGGGCAGCGGCGAGCATGGCGGCGTAGGCTGACTTCCGATACGTGCCGCCAGACTGCTCGTAGTCGCCAACGGCCGCCGCCTCCATTTCTTCGGTCGGCTCAACCGGGACAAGCTTCCATTGTTGGGTCATATCAGTATCCAGATGATCGAAAGGACGGCATAAGCGCCGAGAATCCCGAAGAACCACGCGATAGGATTGGGACCTACGCACCCGTCGTCCAAGTCGTCTTCTCTACGTGACAGGTCAGAAAGATCGCTTTCCATCACATCCCCCTCAGGAGCGCACGCTCCTTGTATCGGTCATATGCGTCATCAAGGTCTAACGCCCGCGCCACAATCTCGGCACGGCGCTCCAGGTACTGCTTGTCGGTCGTGATGCCGTCAACGCGGTCTGCGTCGGCTTGTTCGAGTTGTTGCGCGAGGTCCATATCTGCTCCGTTAGGCGGGGACGTACTTGCGGATGCGCGTAGTTGTGCCAGTGAATACAAACTTCTTTGAATGGCGCGCTATATGGCGAGTCTTGTGGCATACAAGGAAATGCCACTTGCCGCCCTTAAGAACTTCGGTTACCCAAATGTGCGTAGGCATTCGCATTTCTCCAAGTAATAGGGTGGCAGCCCCCAGCGGATGCTGAGGGTTCCAGGTGGGTTGTGCGGGGAGCTGCCGGGGAAGGCTAGAAAGGTATGTCCGACAGGTCGTCGCTGGTGCTTGGTGCGACCTGACGCGCTGCTGGCTTAGAGGTCGGGCGCTGCTCAGATTCGTCGTTCTTGCCACCCAACATCTGAAGCTGGTCAGCGACGATTTCAGTGCTGTAGCGATCTTGGCCGCTGTCCTTGTCCGTCCATTTCCGAGTCGTCATCCGACCAGACACGTAGACCTGCTTGCCCTTGGTCAGGTACTCGCCGCAAATCTCAGCCAGCTTGCCGAAGGCGACAATGCGTACCCATTCGGTGCCTTCTTTGCCGGAAGTCTTCCAACCAACTGCCAGGGAGAAGTTGCAGATAGCTGCACCATCGGGTGAGTGGCGCGTCTCAGGATCCTTGCCTAGCCTCCCGATGAATTCGCAACGGTTCAAATCGTTTGCCACATTAGGCTCCTTGAGTAGCGGGTTTGTCGGCCTCGGCTTTCGCTTTCTTGATGTAGGCGCGGACCTTGCTGTCCAACTGGCTCCAAACGGCGGTTCGGAAGTCCACATCAGCGTCCATTCCGTCCCATTCTTCGAATGCCGCCCAGTCGTTTCCTTCGTTGAAATTCGTCTGGATCAGTGAGGCCAAATCCCGCGCTTGAGCTTGAGCGGCCTTCCCTAGGGCATCCATCGCCCCGCTGGTCGGCTTGATAACCGCCGCCTTCTTCTCTCCCGCACCAGATGCCGCATTGCCGTCATCGTCGTCTTGGTAGACGCCAGTGATAGCCGCCAGAGCGTAACGACGGGCGTAGGTCATCGCCGATCCGTACCCCTGCGGGTCTTGCTTCGGAAGCGGCATAACCAGCGTGTCGGAGATCCACTCCCCCGACTCGTGCATCAGCATCGTCGTCAGGTGAAGGCGGTTATCGTCGGACGGGCTGGCGGTCTGGATGTACACGATGCCAGCAGCGTTCAGAGCCGGTTTGACGGCCTCAATGACGGCGGGCAGGTCGGCGTACTTATTCTTGAAATGCGGGTTCGTGGCATCCTTCTTGGCGAACTCCGTAGCCTTCTGAGCAGCCAAGAGGGCCGGAGCGATAGACTTCACTGACTCGCTGTGTTTCATGATCCTGTTCCTGTTGATCTAGTTGTTGCTGGTAGGCCAGCGCGGCGGCTTCGTCATCGCGATCCATAGCTGTCACCTGCCGCGTATCGGGTTCCGCCTTCCTTCGCAACCCGGTCCTCTTCCAGTTTGTCGAGCGTGGGACGCAGAATGCAGGTGGCAGTAATAAAAACGGCCCCGAAAAGAATCGTGAGGCCGTGGATTTTGAGGAAGGTCAGCAGGCGTTTCATTGAGGTCCCCTGAAGTAGGTCGTGCCGCCGTAGTTAGCAATAACCTCCTGAGCAGCGTCATAGGCATCGCCAGCTCGTTTGATGTAGTCCTCTGACCACCCAGCCATTTCCATGTCGGAGTCGGTGGGGAAAAACTTGCAGACCTCGATCAATGCGAGAATCTCTGGCGGATATTTGATGCTCATGATTTTTCCCATTCCGGCCAGAAGCCGCGAACGAATTTCTTGGTTTGGTAGTCGGTAAGATGGCCTATCGCCAGCTTCACCATGTCTTGGGCTGCTTGCCCCATGATCCCGTCGTGAGCCTGTCTGAGAATCACTTCGGGCTTGTCTGCCTCTGATGCGAAGTGGTAAAGCTCGCAAGCATCCGGGTTGTGGCGCTCCTGCCCGAGTTCTTCGACGATCTGGTGCCGCCACTTGAACAGATCCGCCTCGATTGCCTTGGCGACTTCTGCGTACTTCTCGTCGTAGATGTGCTGGGGGGGGTCGAAGGTGAATCTAGGATGGCTCCCCATGATCTTTCTCCGGGATGATGGTGCGTATTCTCTGGGCGCAATGCTCTGCATAATTCTTCTCGGTGATAACGGCATCCGAGTCCCATTCGCGGCCTTCTTCGGAACAGATCTCAGCCGCCACCTTCAGCGCATCACAAACTGCCTTTTTGACATGCGCCTCTACTTGAGAGGCGCTGAACATGCGGTGCCCAGCAACAGGATGCGGCTCCGGGTATGCAGGCAGATAGTTCTTGCTCATTGGTTATCTCCTACCACCCCACAACGCACGCGAGCGGGATAATTAGGGTTGCGTAGTACCAGCGCATGGCCCAGGCGTTGTGCAGCATGTGCTTGAGGGCGGCTAGCATGGCGGGTCCTTGTCGGGGTTGG
>Ga0247827_10000120_pt1 | contig 36846 bp, 32 predicted proteins | sample 12C_Control_Day2_FD_194414 | JGI IMG/M metagenome (GOLD analysis project Ga0247827, IMG submission 194414) | Soil microbial communities from agricultural site in Penn Yan, New York, United States - 12C_Control_Day2 | ecosystem: Environmental > Terrestrial > Soil > Agricultural land | place... | reverse complement strand
GCGATTTTGTCAGCCGTGCGGAGAACTCGCCGGAAGTGCTCGGCCCCATCTGCGGCGTACCCGCTGCCGATATCCGTGCCGCTGCGCGTTTGTACGCCACTGGCGGCAACGCGGCGATCTACTACGGCCTCGGCGTCACCGAACACAGCCAAGGCAGTACTTCGGTGATGGGCATCGCCAACCTCGCCATGGCCACCGGCAACATCGGCCGCGAAGGCGTGGGCGTGAACCCGTTGCGGGGGCAAAACAACGTGCAGGGCTCCTGTGACATGGGCTCTTTCCCTCACGAGTTGCCCGGCTACCGGCATGTCTCCAACGAGGTGGTACGAGCGCAGTTCGAACAGGCATGGAACGTCACCCTGCAACCCGACCCGGGATTGCGCATCCCCAACATGTTCGAGGCAGCCTTGGGTGGCAGCTTCAAGGGCTTGTATTGCCAGGGCGAAGACATCGCCCAGAGCGATCCGAATACCCAGCACGTCACCGCGGCGCTGTCGGCCATGGAATGCATCGTAGTGCAGGACATTTTCCTCAACGAAACCGCCAAGTTCGCCCACGTGTTCCTGCCGGGCAGTTCGTTCCTGGAAAAGGACGGTACTTTCACCAACGCCGAACGGCGGATCTCGCGGGTGCGCAAGGTAATGGACCCGCTAGGCGGCAAGGCTGACTGGGAAGGCACCGTGGCCCTGGCCAATGCCTTGGGTTACCCGATGAGCTATCAGCATCCATCGCAAATCATGGATGAAATCGCCAGCCTGACGCCGACTTTCACCAACGTCAGCTACGCCGAACTGGATCGCCACGGCAGCCTGCAATGGCCGTGCAACGCGGCGGCACCCGACGGCACGCCGACCATGCACATCGAGGAATTCGTGCGCGGCAAGGGACGCTTCATGCTCACCGGCTACGTGCCGACCGAGGAGAAGGTCAACGCTCGCTATCCGCTGCTGCTCACCACCGGACGCATCCTTAGTCAGTACAACGTCGGCGCGCAAACCCGGCGTACCGACAACGTTGCCTGGCATGACGAAGATCGCCTGGAAATCCACCCGACCGACGCTGAGAGCCGTGGCATCAACGAAGGCGACTGGGTCGGCATCGGCAGCCGCGCCGGGCAGACCGTGTTGCGGGCGCGGATCACCGAACGGGTCGCGCCGGGCGTGGTGTACACCACGTTCCACTTCCCGGAATCGGGGGCCAACGTGATCACCACCGACAACTCGGACTGGGCCACCAACTGTCCGGAGTACAAGGTCACGGCCGTGGAGGTCAGCCGCGTGTATCACCCTTCGGAGTGGCAGAAGCGCTTTCAGGAGTTCAGCGATGAGCAACATCGGTTGCTGAAAGAACGTCGGCACCCCGAGAAAGCCGAGGTGCGTAAATGAGTACCGATAACCTGATCAAGATGGCCAACCAGATCGGCCAATACTTTGCGACGCAACCGGACCAGGAACAGGCAGTGCTAGGCGTGCGTAATCATCTGCAAATGTTCTGGGCGCCGAGCATGCGCAAGGAATTGCTGGCGTGGCAGACGGAGCATAAAGGGGCGGATTTGCATCCGTTGGTGCAGGCGGCGGTGAGTGGGGCGGGTTGGGAGGCCTAAACCTAGCCGATCCCGACTGAACAGCTAAACAACTGTGGGACCGAGCCTGCTCGCGATAGCGGTGTATCAGTCAGCTCACATGCTGAATGTTGCGCAGCCATCGCGAGCAGGCTCGCTCCCACAAGGCCTGCGTCGTTCACGAGTGTTGTGACCGGCTCATAGCAGGTGCTGGGAGATCAATTTGGAGACCTCGACCATCGAGGTCTTGCCGGTGAACTCGAACTTTACTTTCCCCAGCGACGAAAAATAGATTTCCAGTTCGGAATCCAGATCAAACGTCCCCGAGGTTTCCACCCTAAACACGACTTCAGGGCATTCGGCCTGCCTCACTTGTCGCCACCTGTTACCCGCACCGCCGTCTCGATGGCCCGCACGCTGATTGCCGCAAAGATCGCGGTCAGCAGCACGCCGTTGAACCCGAGCAGTATCGCCAGCAGCCGCGACAGCGCCTGCTTCGGCACGAGTTCGCCATAGCCGATGGTCAGGCCGGTCACGAAGCCGAAGTAGATCCCGTCGAACGGCTGCCAACCTTCCAGGTAGCTGATGATCAGGCCAAACGTGACGATGACGACCAGCATGGTGGAAAGGATCGGCCAGACGATTCGAAGGTAATAACCAACGGCTTTATAAAACTCTCGACGGATGTGCGACGTAGGAGCGAGCTTCATGTCATGGGCTTCCTGAGGTTTGCCTGGGCGGCAGGCGTTTTGGCACCCCAACAGCTTGGCACAGGATTGCAAATCTGATGGCCGGACCAACGGAGCATGGCCAATGCGCCACAGGGTTTACGCTGAAATGACCCGACACCGGAGAACTCCCATGCTCAAGCACTTGCTCGCGCCGCTCCTGTTCGCCGTGGTTGTGGCCATCAGCGGTTCGTCCTGCCACGACACCCGCCAGGATGAACAGGCGAGTCCGCCCGTCAATGGTGGCAGTGGCAGGATCATCCCTCCCCAGCAACGCATGCCCTCGACCATGCCACGGCCGAGGATGTAGCGTTCAGTTCGCTTCGGTTTCGCGGATCAGTTTCTTGTTGATCTTGCCGACGCTGGTCTTGGGGATTTCGGCGACGAATTTGAACTGTTTGGGGATCGCCCATTTGTTGATGCGCCCGCCATCGACGAAGGCTTGCAGGTGGGTTTCCAGGATCTTGCGATCGAGGAATTGACCCGGCTCGCTGACGACCATCGCCATCGGGCGTTCGCCCCACTGTTCGTCGACGATGCCCACCACCGCGACCGACATCACCGCCGGGTGCTGGCTGATCAGGCTTTCCAGTTCCAGGGAGCTGATCCACTCGCCGCCGGTCTTGATCACGTCCTTGATGCGGTCCTTGATTTCCACGCCGCCCAATTCATCTATCGACGCCATGTCGCCGGTGTGCAGCCAGCCGTTATGCCAGAGTTCGGCGCCCTTCTCCTTGTCTTTCAAATAACCTTGGGTCAGCCACGGTGCGCGCACCACGATTTCGCCGAGAGATTCGCCGTCGTGAGCAACGTCGTTGCCTTCGGCGTCGATGATCTTCAGGTCGACCATCGGCACCGTCGTGCCGGTCTTGATGCGGATCGGCAGTTGGGCTTCGGCGGATAGCTTGAGGTCTTCGTCGCGCAGGTAGGTCAGGCACAGCAACGGGCAGGTTTCCGACATGCCGTAACCGGCGTGTACCACCATGCCTTTGTTGCTGGCTTCATGGGCGATGCCGAGGGTCAGCGCGCTGCCGCCGAGGAGCACTTTCCAGCCGTCGAAACGTGCCTGCTTGCCTTCCTCACAGTTGAGGATCATTTGCAGGATGGTCGGCACACAGTGCGAGAACGTGACCTTCTCTTCGCGATAGAGGCGCACCAGGCTGTTGGGTTCGTAGCGGCCGGGGTAAACCTGCTTGATGCCCATCAGGGTCGCGACGTACGGCACGCCCCACGCATGCACGTGGAACATCGGTGTGATGGGCATGTACACGTCGTCGGAGCGCAGCAGTGGCTGGCCCTGATAAACGCCCAACGTGCCGACGGCATTCAGGGTGTGCAGGACCAATTGCCGATGGGTGAAGTACACGCCCTTCGGGTCGCCGGTGGTGCCTGTGGTGTAGAACAGGGTGGCGACCGAGTTCTCGTCGAAATCAGGGAAGGCGTATTGCTCGGATGCCTCGGACAGCAAATGCTCGTACTCGCCGAGCACCGGCAGTGAAGTGCTGGCCGGCGTTTCGTCGGTGAGCTGAAGGTAACCTTTGACGGTGTTCAGCCGCCCGTGAACCTGTTCAACCAGCGGCAGGAAATCATCATGCACCAGCACCAGATCATCTTCAGCGTGGTTCATGGTGTAGAGCACTTGTTCCGGCGACAGGCGAATGTTCACCGTGTGCAGTACCGCGCCGATCATCGGCACGGCGAAGAAGCATTCCAGATAACGGTGGCTGTCCCAGTCGAGCAGCGCCACGGTGTCGCCGGCCTTCACGCCGGCCGCCGTCAGCGCGTTGGCCAGACGGCGAATGCGCTTGTTCAGCGTCTGGTAGCTGTAGCGCAGTTTGTCGGCGTAGACGATTTCCCGACCCGGCTCGTAGCGCACGCCGGACAGCAGCAATTGCTTGATCAGCAGTGGGTAGGCGTAGGCGCCATCGGCGGGCGGAATTATTTTTGTCGCCATCATGTTGGGGTTCCTTGTCCTTTCAGAACTGATCGGCTTGCAACGCGAACAGGCATTCACTGCCAGCTTTGGCCGATGCGCTCAACGAATGAATTCGCGGCAGCAAACGGGCGTAGTAGAAGCGTGCGGTGGCCAGTTTGCTGACGTAGAAGTCGTCCGTTGAATGAGTGCTCATGGCGGCTTTGGCCATGCGCGCCCACATGTAGGCGTAGGCGGTGTAGCCGAATACGTGCAGGTACTCGACCGAGGCCGCGCCGATTTCATTCGGGTTACTTTGCGCGCGGTCGAGCAGCCACGCGGTCAGTTCGTCGAGGGTGTCGACGGCGGCGTTCAGCGGCTTGGTGAACTCACCAAGATCGGCGCAGGCATTGGCGGTGAAGTTGCGGATTTCCGAAGCGAATAAACGGTAGAGCGCCCCGCCGCTGCCGACGATCTTGCGCCCGGCCAGGTCCAGGGACTGGATGCCGTTGGTGCCTTCGTAGATCTGCGTGATGCGCACGTCGCGCACCAGTTGCTCCTGGCCCCACTCGCGGATGTAGCCGTGGCCGCCGAACACCATCTGGCCGTGCAAGGTGGTTTCCAGGCCCATGTCGGTGAGGAACGCCTTGGCCACCGGTGTCAGCAGCGACACCAATTCCTGAGCGCGGTTACGGGTGACTTCATCTTCGCTGAACTTGGCGCTGTCCAGTTGCAGCGCGACGTAACTGGAGAAGGCACGACCGCCCTCGTTCAGGGCTTTCATGGTCAGCAGCATGCGTCGCACATCGGGGTGGACAATGATCGGGTCGGCGGATTGCTCCTTGAACTGCGCACCGATCGGCGCGCGGCTTTGCAGGCGATCACGGGCGTAGGCCACAGCGTTCTGGTAGGAGCGCTCGCCCTGCGCCAGACCTTGAATACCCACGCCCAGACGCTCGTAATTCATCATGGTGAACATCGCCGCCAGGCCTTTGTTCGGCGCGTCGACGATCCAGCCCGTGGCGCCATCGAAGTTCATCACGCAAGTGGCGGATGCCTTGATGCCCATCTTGTGTTCGATGGAACCGCAGGACAGCGCATTGCGTTCGCCCAGTGAACCGTCGTCGTTGACCAGCACTTTCGGCACCAAAAACAGCGAGATGCCTTTCGGGCCTGCTGGTGCATCCGGCAGTCGCGCCAGCACCAGATGGATGATGTTCTCGGTCAGGTCGTGCTCGCCACCGGTGATGAAGATCTTGCTGCCGCTGACTTTGTAGCTGCCGTCGGCCTGGGGCTCGGCGCGGGTGCGGATCAGGCCGAGGTCGGTGCCGGCATGGGCTTCGGTCAGACACATCGAACCGGTCCAGGTACCGGCGTACATGTTCGGCAGGTACTTGGTTTTCAGTGCTTCGCTGGCGTGGGCGTTGATCGACAGGCAGGCGCCCGCCGTCAGCATCGGGTACAGGCCGAACGACAGGCTGGCCGAGTTGACCATTTCTTCGACCTGCGCCGAAATGACCTTGGGCATGCCCATGCCGCCAAACTGTGGATCACCGCCGACACCGACCCAACCGCCCTCGGCGAACGCTTGATAGGCCTCGGCAAAACCGTCCGCTGCGCCGACCACGCCGTTGTTCCAGGTGCAGCCTTGTTCGTCGCTGGCGCGGTTCAGCGGCGCGATCACTTCACCGCTGATCTTGCCGGCCTCTTCGAGAATGGCGGCGGCGGTTTCTTCGTCGATCACTTCGGCCAGGCCCGGCAGTTTGGCCCACAACCGGGACACCTGGAAAACCTCGTTGAGTACGAAGCGCATGTCGCGCAAAGGAGCTTTGTAGTCAGACATTGTTGGCTTACTCGGAAGTGGTCAGGGCATGCGGCACGCCCGGACGTTCAGTGGATTCGGTGGTTTCGGCCTGCATGACGGGCGCGGTTTGCGGCACCCGTTCACGCAGCAGGAAGTACGACAGGGCCGGGATCAGAATCAGCGCGCCGAGCATGTTCCACAGGAACATGAAGGTCAGCAGGATGCCCATGTCGGCCTGGAACTTGATCGGCGACCAGACCCAGCACACCACGCCCGCCGCGAGGGTGATGCCCACCAACCCGACCACCCGGCCGGTGAACGACACGGCATTGCGGTAAGCCTGGGACAGTGGCAAGCCCTGACGCTGGAAGTGCAATTGCACGCTGAGCAGGTACAAGGCGTAGTCGACGCCGATGCCCACGCCGAGTGCGATCACCGGCAACGTCGCGACTTTGACGCCGATGCCCATGGCGACCATCAGCGCTTCGCAGAGAATCGAAGTCAGCACCAGCGGCAACAGCGCCACCAGCGTGGCGCGCCAGCTGCGGAAGGTGATCAGGCAAAACAGCGTCACCGCCGCATAGACGTACAGCAGCATGGTGCGATTGGCTTCGCGCACGACGATGTTGGTCGCCGCCTCGATGCCCGCCGTGCCGGCCGCCAACAGGAACTGGCGATCCTCGGTGCTGTTTTCCTTGGCGAACTTGTCGGCAATCGCCACCACCGCGTCCAGCGTTTCGGCCTTGTGGTCCTTGAGGAAGGTGATCACCGGCATCAGCGAGCAGTTGTTGTTGAACAGCTCCGGCGAGTTGACCGAGGCTTGCTGCGCGGCGTAATTGAGCACGTCCTGGTTGCGCTGGATGCTGTTGAGCTTGGGGTTGCCTTCGTAGGTACCGGCCGTGATCTGCCGCACGGCGTTGACCAGCGAGGTGGTCGCCTGCACGCCCGGATACTGTTGCAGTTCCCAGGCCAGACGATCGGCGAGCACCAGCGTTTTATAGTTGAGGCAGCCTTCCGGCGCGGTCTTGATCATCACCGCGAACAGGTCGCTCGACAGCGCGTAATGCTGGGTGATGTAGGCGTTATCGCGGTTGTAGCGCGAGTCGGCGCGCAGTTCCGGCGCACCGCTTTCCAGGTCGCCGATTTTCAGGTTGAGGCTGACCATGAAACCGCCGACGCCCATCAGCACCGCGACCAATACCGCGCCGGTCGCCCACTTGGCAGTGGTGAAGCGGTCGAGCAGATCCCACAAGCGTCCGAAGCCTTTATGCTTTTCGGCACGGGTGTCGATTTTCAGTGCGCGCTCGGCAGCCTTGGCGCCAACACCGACGTACGACAATGCCACCGGCATCAACAACAGCGAGGTGAAGATCAGCACCGCGACGCCGATGCTGGCGGTGATCGCCAAGTCCTGGATCACCGGAATGTCGATCAGCATCAACACCGCAAAACCCACGGCATCGGCCAGCAACGCGGTGACGCCTGCAATGAACAAACGGCGGAAGGTGTAGCGCGCAGCAATCAGTTTGTGGGTGCCGCGGGCGATGTCCTGCATGATGCCGTTCATCTTCTGCGCGGCGTGGGACACGCCGATGGCGAAGATCAAAAACGGCACCAGCACCGAGTACGGATCGATGGCGTAACCCAGCCAGGCGACGATGCCCAGTTGCCAGACCACCGCGATCAGCGAGCAGCCGACCACCAGCAATGTGCTGCGTACGCAGCGGGTGTAGGCGTAGATGATTGCCAGCGAAGTGATCACCGCCAGGCCGAAAAACATCATCACTTGAATCAGGCCGTCGATCAGGTCGCCCATCAGTTTGGCGAAGCCGATCACCCGCACCTTGTACTGGCCCTTGCCCTCTTCCCCGGCCTTGCGCGCGGCGCTGTCGCCGGCGAATTCGATCTTGTCGCGCAACTGCTCTTCGAGCATCTGCGAGAAAGCGTGGTAGTTGATGGGTTGGCCACCGGCGGCAGCTTTGTCCAGCAGCGGCACGATCAGCATGGTCGATTTGAAGTCGCTGGCCACCAGGCTGCCGACCAGTCCGGCACGGGAGATGTTCTGGCGCAGTTGCTCGATTTGCTCAGGTTGCCCCGAATAGGTGTCGGGCATCACCGGGCCACCCTGGAAGCCTTCCTCGGTGACTTCGGTCCAGCGTACGGCCGGGCTCCACAGCGATTTCATCCATGCGCGGTCGACGCCTTCGGTGAGGAACAGTTGATCGTTGACCTGTTTGAGCACGTCGAGGTAAGCCGGGTCGAAAATATCGCCTTGGGTGTTCTCGACCACCACGCGCACTGAGTTGCCCAAGCCCCGCAGCGACTGGCGGTTTTCCAGGAAGTTCTGGATGTAGGGCTGGCTCTGCGGGATCATTTTTTCGAAGCTGGGGCGCAGCTCAAGGCGCGTCACGGCCATGAAGCCCAGCACCACGGTCGCCAGCGCCATCAGCAGCATGAACAGCGGGCGGTAGTTGAACACCAGTCGTTCGAGGAGGTTGCCGGAGTGCTGGTCGAAATCGCGCAGCTCGCGGATCACCGGCATGGCGTCTTGTTTGATATTGCCCATGTCTGGGTTCTCGCTCTTAGGGTTCGAGGGCTAGCGTCTGGGCGCCACGGCTGCCCGCGACCACCAACGCGCCAGCGGCGGACAGGGTGGCAGCGGAAACCGGTGTCCGTGCGGGCTTCTGCACCAGATGCAATTGCGCGCCAGTGCCCTGGCTGACCAGCATCTGCCCACCCTGAGTGAACAAGCGGTAATTGCCGGCGGCATCGATCAGGCCTGCGGTGACGCTGACGTGCAGGCCGGTCTCCAGCGCAGTCCAGTGCTGTCCGCCATCGATGCTGCGCAACACGTTGCCGCGCAGGCCGTAGACCAGCACTTCGCCGGGCTTGCCGAGCACGCCGAAAAAGCTGCCCTGATAAGGCGTCGGCACGGCGGTGAAGCGTTGGCTGTTGTCATCCCATTTGAGCAACAGGCCTTGCTCGCCAGCGATGTATAAGGCGTCGCCCGTGAAGGCGATGGCGTTGAGGTGGAAACCCTGGGGGTTGTCGGTGCGGTCCTGGTAAGGCGTCCAGTTTTGGCCACCGTCTTCGGTGCGCAGGATCAGGTTGAACACGCCGACCACATAGCCCACTTTGTCGTTGGCGAACCAGACGTCGAGCAACGGTTTGTCCGCGCCCTGTTCGGCGAGTCGTTGGCCTTCCATGGCCAACTGGGGCCATTGCTCATTGCCCGGCTGGGCGTTGGCCAGCTCGGTGTAATGCTTGTCCAGCAACGCGCCGATCTGGCGGCCGTCGAGTTGCTTTTGCCAGGTCGCGCCGGCGTCGCTGCTGTGCAGCACGACGCCGTCATTGCCCACCGCCCAGCCCTGGGTGGCGGTCGGAAAATTCACTGCCGTGAGGTCGGCACTGGCCGGCACGGCGGCCTGCTGCCAATGCTTGCCCGAATCATCGGAGAACAGAATATGGCCGCGCTGGCCGACGGCGATCACGCGCTCACCGGCGCGGGCCATGCCGGATAACGGGCTGTTGATGGCCAAGGCACTGGCTTTGGCGGGCAAGTCCAGCACATCGACATAATCGGTCGCGTGGCTAACGCCCTGCATGATGCCGAGCACAACGCCGAGCGCCAGCTGCAAACAATTTTTATACGAACACATACCGCGTCCTCTTCGGAAAACCGCGCCGGGACACACGTCCGTGTGCCTGACGTTCATGCCGTCTGTAGGAGCGAGCCTGCTCGCGATGGTCGTCAACGATGACGCGGGGCGTCTGGTTCCCCGCGGTGTTCTTGAGTCCATCGCGAGCAGGCTCGCTCCCACAGTGGATCGTGGCTTAGCGAATACCGGCGCCGGCCAGGGACTCCGACGACCACTGCGCCTTGGAGAGCGGATCGATGTACTTGATGCCGCCATACGGGCCGACGACGCCGTTGATGCTGTACGAGCCACCGACCAGGTCGTAGATCATGAAGGGCGTGGAGTCCGGCACTTGCTTGTCGTAGCTCTGGCTGAGGAAGGCGAAGGAGCCGCGATAGAGCTGACCACGTGCGTCGTATTGATCCGAGGCCAGAGCGGTCCAGCTGTCTTCGTCGAGGTAGAAGCGGCGCTTGGCGTAGATGTGGCGAGCGCCGGCCTTGAGGGTGCCTTCGACGACCCAGACGCGGTGTTTTTCCCAACGTACGAAGTCCGGTGCCAGGTGATTGGCGCTGGTCAGCGATTTAGGGTCCTGGGCGTAGGTCAGCTTGTAGGTGTTGTAGGGCACGATCATTTCCTGCTTGCCCACCAGCTTCCAGTCGTAGCGGTCCAGCGCACCGTTGAACACGAACACGTCATCGTAGGTGCCCGCACCGGCAGTGCCCGGGTTCGGCGTGTCGTAAGCCAGGTTCGGAGCCAGTTTCACCCGGCGCTGGCCCGGCAGGTACTGCCAGGCGCGACGTGGCTGTTGCAGCGGGTTGGCCGCGTCCTTGAGCATGATCGCTTCACCGGCCCGGCGTGCAGGGCCGGTGTAGGACAGCTTCATCTGGTAGTACACGTCGGCGCTGCTGATCGGCTGCGTCAGGTTTTCGTAGATCGGGTACGAAATGAACGCCTGCCCGGTGATCGCCAGGCTTGGCACTCCGGCCGAGTCAACGTTCCACGAGTCGTACTTGGAACTGATGCTCACACCCTGATAACGCAGCAGGAAGTTCCACATCGCTTCGTTGCCCGACTGCGGGATCGGGAACGGGATGCCTGGCAGCACGTTGTCGATGGCCAGGCCACCTTCCAGGGACTTGGCACCGCTGGCGTTCTTCACGCCGTTATCCAGGATGGCCTGGGGCAGCGAGACGGTGCGGTGAGTCGGGAATACGTCGACACGGAACGTCGGGAAGCGCTTGGCCAGTTCCACCGTGGTGGCGCTGAGCAGGTTCTTGTACTGGTCGACGTTTTTGCCGTCGATCACCAGCAGCGGTTTTTCATTGGCAAACGGGTCCGGGCGCATGCTGTCACCGGACTTGAAACTGGCTGGCGGGGTGGTCAAGCCACCGTTGTAGGCCGGAATGGAACCATCAGCGTTCCCGGCTTTTTCGGCGCCTACCTGGGTCAGGCTGCTACCCAATTTGGCGGCGTCCTGCGTTGAAACAGCGGCCTGTGCCTGCGCGGCAAGGACCAAGGCCAGCGAAGCGGCCAACACGGTTTGTACAAATTTCATGTTGTTATTCTCCTGCTTGCATTGAGCAAATCAGTGGTGAATCAAAAAGTGGTTTTCATCGTCAGGTACACGGCGCCACGGTCCTCAGTCGTTGCACCACCACCGGAGAAGGCCGAGTAGCCACCGGCATAGCAGGCGTAGTTTTCGTTGCCGCTGAAGGCGTTCGGCGTGGAGCCGTCGCCACCGGTCGGGCCGGTGCTGGTGCCGCTGACGTTGCACTTGTCGGTCTTGCCGAAGGAGTCCACGTACTTCAGGTCGACAAAGTATTTGTTGTACACAACGGCACCGAGGCCGATGGCATAGTTACCGGTGTCTTTGGCACCGCCACCGGAGACCGGTGACACACCATCGAGACCGACGTTGACGGACATCGGCGCGTTGAGGTCGATACCGGGGAACACCTGGTACCAGGTTGGTGTGAAGTTGACCGCGATGCCCCAGTTGTCCCGGGTCGGCGCGTCGATGCCGCGATAGCTGTCCTTGCCTTTGTAGAGCGCCTCGTTCTTGCTATCGAGCTTGAGCAGGTTGCTGTAGTACAGCTCGCCCAGCAGGGTCGCGGCGTCGAACAGCGGCGTATCGGCAATGGTCATCAAGCCATTGACCGTCCAGTGCAAGGTGTCGCCCGTGGCGGCCATGCTGTCGCCCTTTTCCGGCGTGTCGTAAATCACACCGGTGGCGGCGGTACGTGCTGGCAGCAGACCAAGGCCCTGGCCCAAACCACGTGGACTGGAACTGCTGACAATCGCCGGGATACTGGCCAGCGGCATGTTGTGACGGATGTTCAGGTCCGACCCGACGCTGACACCACCGACGTCCTTGGACAGACTCAGGCCGAAAACTTGAATGTTGTCGGCGTAGGCCAGTTGATAGGTCGCGGTGCTCAGGGAGTTGAGCGTGTTGACCACCGGCGCAATCGGCCCCACTGGCGCGGTGCCGTTGGGGTTGGCCGAGGTCAGGCCACGGGCATCGAGCCAGGCTTGCGGCAGGATTTCCGACGTCTCGCGGTAGTAAACGCCGAGGGTGCCGTCCAGCCACGCGGGCGACCACTTGGCCATGATGCCCCAATCGCCGCGCTTGTCCGGCGTCAGGTCATGACCACGACGCACGTTGGTCAAGCCGTTGCACGGCGCCAGACCACAGCCCAGCGGGCTGCCCGGCACCACGGCGTTGGTGTTGCCGAGCAGGAACGACTGCGCACCGAAACCGACCAGGTCGGAACCACCGTAATAGGTGCCCGCTTCCGGCAGACGCGCTTCGTCCCAATCGAGGAAGTACTGCGCCCCGACGGTCAATTCCGGGTTGACGGTGAACGACATCGACAGCTGGTTACGCGGGACGAACAATTCCTTGGCTTCGGTACCCGGCGACGCGGCGAGTTTGGCCAGGTCGAGGCCGGACTGGCCGTAGCTGACCGAGTGCACCGGGTTGAGAATGGTCTCGCCCCAGAACACGTTGTGCTGGCCGGCCTTGACGCTGAGGATCGATTCTTCGCCAATCTCGGTGCTGTAGAACACGAAGGCGTCGAGGATTTCGCCGGACGGGCCGGTGTAGTAGCGCTGGGCGTAGTTGCTCAGGTGCGGACTGCCGGTGCCGACGTTGTCATTAGTGACGCCCGCCAGACGCGGGTCGTTGGCGATCAGGCCCGAGGTCGAACCGTTGCCGTTGACGAACGGGTTGGAGTTGGAGCCGGCATTCTCGTAAGCCTTGTCGTACCAGCTGGCGGCGCTGACGCGAAAGCCCATGTGGTTCTGGTAGACCACGTCCATCTCGGTCAGCAGGTCGACGCGGTTGGTGATGTTGGTACCGGCCTTGCGAAAGTTGTAATCGCCATCGTTGTTGTTCGGCGTGGCCAACATGCGCTTGTCAGCGCTTTCGGTGCGTACGCCATAGTTGTACTTGACGGTGTTATCCAGGCGAACGGTCCAGTCCGGGTTACCCGTCTCGATCTCCGCCGCATGGGCCATCGGCACCGTTGCCGCGAGAATGGCCGAGGCCAGCAAGGTGTAGCGTGAAGCGGTGAACCCGTGACTCTTGTTGTTGTGCATTGCGTTGTCTCCGCCTTTTTGTATTTGTTTTAAGCGCAGCCGCCCTCTCGCAGACCTCTTCGGGTCAACGTTTCAGGAGTGAGGGCAAATACCGGTCGGCGTAATGCCAGTCCGGTTCCTGTATTAGCGGTCCAGCTGCAGGATCAGCGCCTCGGCTTGCGCCCAGTGGCCAAATCCTGCGGCCGGATTGAGATGGCCGACATCGCCCAGATCGAGCAATTCGGCGCCCCAGTTTTCTGCCATGCGAGACACGGCTGAAAGACTGGCCAGGTGATCATTGGTGCTACCGGCCACGATGCTGCGAAAGGGCAGCGGACCTTGTGGCAGCGGGTTCCAGCCCTGACTGCGCAGGGTTTCGGACGATGGATAATTTGACGGCCAGACCGCATCGAGATCCGGTGGCGCGGCCAGCAAAGCGCCCTTGATCGGACGGCTGAACTGCGCCGCCCAGTGCGCGACCATCAACACGCCTGCGCTGTGGGCCACCAGAATCACCGGCCCGTCGATCTGCTCAAGTTCGTGCTGGATCGCCCGAACGCGAGCGGCGCAGTCGAGCTTGTCGGTTTCCAGTGGCGGGACACTGCGCACCTTGGCGAGCCTGGTTTCAAGCAGCGTTTGCCAATGCTCGGCAACGTGCTCGCGCAGGCCCGGTACGATCAAAACAGTGGCGGCAGTTTGCAATTTGTCCACGGTCAACACCTTCGCTTTCTCGATAACTCGACTGGCTGTTTTCGCCAGGGGCTTTTTGTAGGGTCGACATTAAAGAGCGGCCAGCGGGGGTGCTTTACATTGGACGTCAGGCACTTTTCTTTTGATGACAAATTGTCCGACAGTTGATCGCTTCGACCGCTGGTCGAAAAACCCCGCGAGTTGGCGCAGGATCACTGTAATCAACGCATGAGCCCGTATTGCGCCCGCCACCACGCCGATTCGGCACAGGCCGGCGGGAATTCCATCGACGACAAGACAACTGTTCAACAGTCGATGCGCTGGATATAGTCGCCTCGCTCATGCCATTCGCCATCGGCCCAGGGAAGACCCACGCATGTCCAAGCTTGTTCGCGCCGCTGTACTGACCAACTACCTGGAGGTCACCCAGTATCTGGGCTTCAACCCGCGCGATGCATTGGCCGCCGTCGGCCTGAGCAGGGCTCAATTGCTGGCCCCCGAACACCGCATCCCCATCGATGCTGCCGTGCGTTTGCTGGAGGATTCAGCCGCCGCCAGCGGTTGCCAGACCTTCGGCCTGAGCATGGCCGAGTCGCGCCAGCTCTCGGATTTTGGCGTGGTCAGCCTGTTGCTCAGCCATCAACGCACGCTGCGCGATGCTTTGCAGGTGGTGGTGCATTACCGGCATTTGATGAATGACTCGCTGGCGATCTTCATCGAAGAGGCCGGCAAGATGGTGATCATTCGCGAAGAGGTGGTGACTGAAACGCCGATGCCCAGCCGCCAGGCCACCGAGCTGGCCATCGGCGTGATGTTCCGCCTGTGCTCGGCACTGCTCGGATCACATTGGCATCCTTACAGCGTCAACTTCATGCACCAGGCCCCGGACAACCTGCACCTGCACCGCCGGTTGTTCGGTTGCACCCTGGAGTTCGGCAGCGAGTTCAATGGCATCGTCTGCTCCGACGCCAGCCTCGACATGACCAACCCCAACGCCGACCCGGCCATGGCCCGCTACGCGCAAAGTTACCTCGACTCGCTGCAGAGTAATCAAGGCACCTCGATGCTGTTCGAAGTGCGCAAGGCCATCTACCTGCTGCTGCCCATGGGCCGCGCCACCATCGAACAAGTCGCCCAGAGCCAGGGCATGAACGTGCGCACGCTGCAGCGCCGCCTGAAGGACGACGGTTGTGCATTCAATGACGTGATCAACGACGTACGCCGCGATCTGGTTCTGCGTTATCTGGACAACCCGAATTATCCGCTGAGCCGGATTGCCGACATGCTGGGCTATTCGATGGCGAGTTCGTTTACCCGGTGGTTTATCAGCCAGTTCGGCATGCCGCCGGCGACATGGCGGGCGCAGAAACAAAAACCGTCCTGACAGCAAAAAAACGCAATCCCCTGTAGGAGCGAGCCTGCTCACGATGACGGAGTGTCAGTCGACATCAATGTCGAATGTCAGACCGCTATCGCCGGCAGGCCAGCTCCCACAGGTTTTGTGTCTGGCAGTACCCCGCCTGTAGCAGCTGTCGAGCCCCGGCGAGGCTGCGATCGGCTGCGCAGCAGTCGTCTGCCCGATGCAGTTTGCGAGGACTGCGTCCTCGAACGCAGGCTTCGCCAGCTGCTACAAGGGTTGGTTACATGCCCCAGCGCAGTAACAGCAGCACCAGCACGACAAGGAACACCGTCTCCCCCACCATTAGCAAAATCGGCTTGATCCCCACCGCGGCCAGTTCGCGCAAGCGGGTTTTCATGCCCAGGGCGCTGATGGAAATCACCAGGCACCAGCGCGACAGTTCGTTGACCGAACCCTGCACCGCCGGGGCGACCCAACCGGTGCTGTTGATGCACGCCAGGATCAGGAACCCGACGGCGAACCACGGCAACAATGGCGGACGTTTACCGGTCGGATCGGCGCCTTGCATGCGGGTGATCATCGCGGCGGTGACGATCACTGGCAGCAGCATGGCGACGCGCATCAGCTTCACGACGGTGGCCGTGTCGCCGGTTTCGGTGGACATGCTGTAACCCGCGCCAACGACCTGGGCCACGTCGTGAATGGTCGCGCCGAGGAATACCCCCGCCACCTGCGGCGACAACTCCAACCAGTTGGCAATCATCGGATAGACAATCATGGCCATCGTCGACAGCGCCGAAACGCCAATCACCGTGAACAACGTCGCCCGCTCTTTCTGCGGATGATTCGGCAGCGCCGCCGCCAGTGCCAACGCCGCCGACGCGCCGCAGATCGCCGTCGCCCCACCCGTCAGCATGCCGAACAATCGCTGAAAACCCAGCGCCTTGGCCGCAATCACCGACACGCCGATGGTCACCACCACCAGAATCACCACCAGTGCAATCGGCTTCCAGCCCAGCGCGGCCATCTGTTCCAGGGTGATGCGCATCCCCAGCAGTGCCACGCCGATGCGCAGCACCGTGCGCGCCGTAAATTCGACCCCGGCCTTGCACGGGCCGTCATCGGCAAGAAAATTCAGGGCCATGCCCAACAGCAAGGCGAACAGCATGACCGGTGCACCGTAGTGCTCGGACAAAAACGACGCGGCGGCCGCCACGATCAGGCTGACGATAAACCCCGGTGCCAGTTCGCGCGTGCGGCTGTGGATACGGGTGAGAGCGATGGCGCTCATGGCGCGGACTCCTCGCAAGTGATAACGATAAACGCCTGGTCGTCGATGATCTCGACCGGGTAGCTGTTGACTTTGACGAGCGTGGAATTGAGCAAAAAACCGCTGCGCAAATCGAAACGCAAACCATGGGCGAGACACTGAATCACCCGCCCCTCAAGACGTCCGCCGCACAGCGAAGCGCCTTGATGCGGACAGCTGTCGTCAATGGCAAACAGCTGCCCGTCGACGTTGAACAACGCCAGGCTTTTGTCTTCGAATTCGAACAATGCGCGACCACCGGCCTGCGGGTATTTGCCGGCAGGTACGGGAATGCGCCGGGTCATGCCGGCTGCCGCTCGCGCTCGCTTTCCTTGAGGGCTTCGTTCATGGCCCCGAGCAGCGCCTGGGCCGGTTGTGCGCCGATCACGGTCATGCGCCGATCGAACTGAAAGCTCGGCACGCCACTGGTGGCGCCCGGCGAGGCGTCAAAGGGCGTGGCATCGCCTTTCAGGCAATCGAGCACCGCGTCTGTATCGACACCGCAGGAGCGGGCAATGGTGAGTAAGGTCTCCCGGTTACCGAGGTTTTCGCGCCGTTGGAAGTAGGCAGCGAACATGCGCTCCAGCAACATTTCACGCTGCGCCGGATTGCCCAGTTCGTTGACGCGAGCGAACAAACGATGGGCGTCTGCAGTGTTGGGCATCGTCTCGATGCGGCTCAGGTCAATGTTCAATCCCACCGCCCGGGCGGCCTCCTGGACTTGGGCCTGGCGCATGGTCATGGCATCGGCATTGCCCAGGCGCTTGCGGTAGAAATCGGCGAACGGCTCTCCCTCAACCGGCAACTGAGGCAGCAACTGCACACCGTGCCACGCCGTGGTGATCTGCACGTCCGGGTGACGACTGCGAAACTGCACCTGCGCATGCTCCAGTTGGCGTTTGCCGATCAGGCACCACGGGCAGATAAAATCGAAAAACACATCAATACGTAAACGACGACTCACAACTTCACCTCGATCCCGGCTTCGCTGACAGGTTCAGAAACGCTCTGACCCTGAAGACGGGCAATATCTTTGTGGTAATGACACTTGGCATAAAAGAACACCGCTGCCGCCGCGAGGCTGACCAGTGGCACCAGTTGAAACGCGGCATGCAGGCCGATCAGGTCGGACACCCGGCCCGTGATGAACGGCCCCGGCGCCAGGCCCAGCATGTTGTTGGCCAGGGTCAGCGTGGCGAACGCCGTGCCGTGGACCGAGTAATGGGTCAGGTTGGCGACCATCGCACCGCACGGGCCGGTGGTGCCGGTGGCGATCAACATGCCCAGGCAAATCAGCGCCAGTTGCAACGGCCCGGCCTGCAAGGCAAATGCCGCCGAGAGCAACAGGCAACTGCCCAGGCAAAAACCGATGGCCAGGCTGACCTTGCGCTCAGGCGAGTGGCGACACAGGCGATCGCTGAGCATGCCGCACAGGATCATCCCCGCGCCGCTGCACAACACGATGATCGCCGCCATACCCCCGGCCTTGTCGGTGGGCATGTCGTAGTAGCGATTGAGGTAGCTGGGAACCCACACCATCACCGTGCCGCCGACGAACAGCTGCAAGCCGCTGGCGACGTAGGTCGCCACCACCGAACGGCTGGACCACAACGTGCGCAGAGGACGCTTGACCGCTGCTGCCGTGTTGTTCGCGATCTGCGCCGCACGCTGCGGGGCGATGCGCGCTTCCTTGACGATAAGCGGATAAAGCACCGCCAGGCACAGGCCAAACAGCGACATGCCGGCAAACGACCAGCGCCAGCCCAGCTTGGCCGCAATCGCTCCACCCAGCGCCATGCCCAACACCGAACCGAACATCCCGCCAGCCATGAAGGCACTGGCCAAGGTGGCGCGCATGTGTTTCGGGAACACCGAAATCACCACCGCGATGCCGACGCTGCCATAGGCCGCCTCGCCGACGCCGACCATGAAGCGCGCGATGAACATCTGCTGGTAATCCTGAGCCAATGCGCAACCCAGGGTCGCCAGGCTCCAGAGCATCGCCATCAGCGCCAGGCTCTTGACCCGGCCGAAGCGGTCGGCCATCAGCGACAGGGGAAACGTCAGCAGCCCGACCATCAGCGCGACGATGCCACTGAGCAGGCCAAGCTGTCCGTCGCTCAACGACCACTCACTCTTGAGCAGCGGGAACACCGCGTTCAGTACCTGACGCGACATGTAATCGGAAATCAACAGGCCGAACGTCAGGGCGAAGACGATCCAGGCATATTTACGCGCAACAACAACTCCACCGGAGTCATCGTCGTCGGCGATTGGGTGAAAGGCCATGCAGCCTCCTCAAAGCTTCGTTTTATTGTTGTTATCAAGCGTGTAGCAAAGCGGCGAGCGAGCGGTCACGGCCGCTCGTTCGCCGTATCGGTCAGCCGCGTTGCGGCACACCTTTTTGCCCAGCCTTGCGGTTGGGCGCCATGCCGTTGGCCAACAGGGTTTCTTCGATGCTGTCGTACTGCACACCGATGCGGTAGATCTCACGGGCTTCTTTGCCCGTGGCGATTTCGCGACCCAGTTCATGGGCGATGCGCACGGTTTGCTGGATTTGCGCCACCGAGCCGAAACGATCGCCCTTGTGGTCAATGATAGTGTCTTCATTGCCAACACGCGGGTGCATGCCCATGGCCATCGACATGGTGTTGAACGGCATGACGTTTTTCAGCAGCGATTCGGAGGTCAGGGTGCAACCGTCCGGCGCGCGGTGGATAAAGTTAAAGAAGTTGAACGGGTTCGGGCCGTCGAAGCCGCCGCCGATGCCGATCCAGGTCAGGTTCAGCGGGCCTTTGTAAACGCCACGGCGCACCAGGCGCTCGAGGGTTTCCAGGGCGTGCATGCCGGTCAACTGGAAGTGCGGCTGGATGCCGTTGTCCATCAGGCGCTTGAGGTGCTCGGCCACCCAGGCCGGGCCTGCCGGCACGGTCATTTCGCTGTAGGCGGCGTGGATCATCGGGTTGTCCAGCGACGTACCTTTGAGGTACTCCGGATACAGCAGCTCCATGATGTTCATTTGCGTGGTGTTGATCGCCACGGTGACCTGATCCGGTTTCGGCGTCAGCTCGGCCAGCATGTGACGGGTGTCGTCGGACAGCCACTTGGCCGCTTCACCGTCGCTTTCCGGGGCGAAGGAAATCGAACCGCCAACCTGGATGATCATGTCCGGCACGGCTTCACGCACACCGGCGATCAGCTCGTTGAATTTCGACAGGCGCTTGGAGCCCTTGCCGTCCAGTTCACGCACGTGCAGGTGCAGTACGGTGGCGCCGGCTTCATAGCAGTCGACGGCTTTCTGGACCTGCTCGTCCATCGTCAGCGGGATGTCTTCCGGGAAGTCTTCGGGCATCCACTCCGGGCCATACGGGGCCACGGTAATGACTACCTTTTCCATGTTTTCCGGGTGCAGGGAATCGTCGAAGAATTGCATGGGTTACTCCAGTTCTTATGATTGTCCCGCCCACCCGGGGTCGCGCCGGGCAGGCGTGTTTACGAGAGCGAATGCAGAGGCGGTGAATCAGTAAGTCTTGTCGCCGATGATCCCGGCACGATCCATCTTGCGATGGCACGGCGGGTAATCCATGACGGCGTAGTGCTGGGTACTGCGGTTGTCCCAGATGGCGATGCTGTTGGGCTTCCAGCGCCAGCGCACTTGATACTCAGGGATGTACGCCTGGCTGATCAGGTAGCGCAGCAGCTCACTCGCGCCGGGGTTGGCGTCCTGGCCGAAACGCACCCGCGCCGGGGTGTGGTAGTTACTGAAGTGCGTGGCGAAGGCGTTGACGAACAGCACCTTCTCGCCGGTCTCGGGATGCGTGCGCACCACCGGATGCTCGGCATCCGGAAACCTGTCCCTGAGTGCCAGGCGTTTTTCGATGGGCATGGCCGCACCGAAGCTCGCTTCGATGCTGTGACGGGCGCGCAGGTCGGCGATCTTCACCTTCACGTCTTCGGGCAAACGCGCGTAAGCCTCGACCATGTTGGCCCACATGGTGTCGCCGCCCACCGGCGGGCACTCGACGCAACGCAGCACGCAACCCATCGGCGGGGCTTCGCGCCAGGTGGCGTCGCTGTGCCAGGAGTTTTCGTAGCGGTCCGCCGGCTGGTCCGGACGCTTGTAGATTTGCACCAGGCCCGGATGCTCCGGATCGCTGCCGGCCACCGGGTGATCCTCCAGCTCGCCGAAGCGCCGGGCGAAGGCGACGTGCTCGGCGCGGGTGATGTCCTGATCGCGCAGGAACACCACGCGGTGCTTGAGCAACTGGGCACGGATCTCGGCAAACAGACCGTCGTCATGTACCGCATCGGCCAGGTTGACGCCGATCAGTTCGGCGCCAATGGTGCAGGTTAATTGTTCGACTTTCATGGCTGGCAGCTCCTTAAATGACGAAGATCGACGAGCCGGTGGTCTTGCGCGATTCAAGATCACGGTGAGCCTGCACAGCGTCCTGCAACGCGTAGTGCTGGTTGATCTCGATCTTGATCCGGCCGCTGCCGACATGGTCGAACAACTCACCGGCCAGTTCGGCCTTTTCGGCCGGGTCGTTGATGTAGTTGGCCAGGGCCGGACGGGTCAGGTACAGCGAGCCTTTCATCGCCAGCATCACCGGGTCGAACGCCGGGATCGGCCCGGACGCGGTCCCCACGCAAACCATCAGGCCACGGGGTTTCAACGAGTCCAGCGAGCCCATGAAAGTGTTTTTGCCGACGCTGTCGAACACCACGTTGACGCCCACGCCGTCGGTCAATTCACGAACGCGCGCGGCGACGTCTTCATGGCTGTAGTTGATCGTGTGGTCGCAACCGTGAGCGCGGGCGATTTCAGCCTTTTGCTCGGTGGACACGGTGCCGATCACGTTCAGCCCGAGCAGCTTGGCCCATTGCGAAACGATCAGGCCGACACCGCCAGCGGCGGCATGCAACAGGATGCTGTCGCCAGCCTTGAAGTCGTAGATGCGGCGCATCAGGTACGAAGACGTCAAGCCGCGCATGGTCATGGCGGCTGCTGTTTCGAAACTGATGGTTTCGGGGAGTTTGATCAGCGGCGCTGCCGGGATCAGTCGCTCGGTGCTGTAGGCGCCGAGGGTGTTGAGAAAACCGGTGTACGTGACGCGGTCCCCCACCTGGACATTGGTCACCCCTTCGCCAATGGCCTGGACCACGCCGGAAGCCTCGACGCCCATGCCGTTTGGCATCGGGATCGGGTAAGTGCCATTGCGAAAGTAGGTGTCGGCATAGTTCAGGCCGACCGCCACATGCCGCAGACGGACCTGGCCCGGACCAGGGTCACCGACTTCAACATCCTCGTAACGCAGGACTTCAGGACCACCGGTTTCGTAAAAGCGTACGGCTTTAGCCATTTTTCTTATTCTCCAATCTGCAATATGGGCGTGTTGCATCGAATTGCGCTGATTGGACTGTAGGACGAGGCCTGTTGAGACGCTTCTCATCAGACGACAATGGCTTTTCATTTGGTGACAGGCGGGGCGGCTCCTTCTTTTGTGTCAGTGCTCGGCGCTTTGGTTTTTTCGCCAGCAGCTGGTGCTGCGGGGTTGGTGAAGCCTGCCTTGGCGTTTTCGGCCTTGGTCTTGTGGATATCGCAACCCTGCAACTCGCTCGTCTGGGTGCAGCCGGACTTCTCCAGTTGCTTGCGGTACTTGTCGTTGATGGCATGGGCCGGGGACTGGGCCAGCAGCAAAATGGCCAGTGCTGGGAGGATGAATTTGTTCATTTTTACGTTGCTCGATAGCCTCGGAGAAGTGGGTAATTATAGTGGATCAGCCATCGCGAAAATTGGGGTGGCTGCTAAAGCAGCCTCCCCACTGGGCTAGTTGAGCTTTTTTATCACTTCGCCAACACCACTTCTGAAAACGTTACGGACTTTTTTTCTGCTCCGTCACCTTGCACATTACTTCCCCTTGTCAATAAATAATCGTTCGACTTGAGTGAACGATTCGCTTGAAATACTTTACTTCGCGTTCTCAGCCGATGGTAATCGCACTTAATTTTAGTGGCAGCATCATCAAATACCTGCAAATAAGCCTCTTTACTTTCAATCGATCCTTTTTTTAAATACTCGATATGGGCGTCGATTATTACGCTATCATCTGACATTCTGGCAAGTAACAACTTAGATTCTAAAACCAACGAGGCCGCCTCTGATCTAGAAAGTTCTGATGCTTCACAATCCACAATTAGCTTTGAAGCACTTTGCGTTACGCAACATAACTGTTTCACAAAACTCAGAACCCGCTCATGATATTGAGCGTCACCAAGAGGTTTTAAATACACAACGGAACCACTACCTGATATAGACAACAACACCTCTTCTGACAACTCTAAAATGCGAAAAAACAATCCAGGCATTACAGCGTCGAAACTCGCCAACAATCAAAAACCTGTCGAAATCAAACCCTACGACACCATATTTTTTTAATCTTTAATATTTCGCTCCTTTCGTCAACGCGTCAAATTCTTGGCCAGATATACCAATCCCATGCATTAATATCCCTGTTAATCAAAAAAGGCTTCATTATCCGCTTGCGTTATCATCCTCTCCCCTGTGCACCAAGAACCTCGCCCCCCGATGCCCGTACCATTGCAATTGACTGAACATCAAACCCCATTGCCACCGGTCCTGGCCGGCCCGCTGTTACGGCGGCTGGAGCCCTCGCGACTGGTGATGTGGCTGGTGGGGTCCCGTGCGCTGGAGCTGACGTTGCGGTTGCAGGGCGTCGCCGATATCCGTCTCGACGACGGGCAATGCACGGTGATTGCGGTGGGTACTCACGCCTTTGTGCATTTGATCGATGTGCCGTTGGACACCGCCCTGCCTTGCGACGAACGTATCGAATACGACCTGCTGGTCGACGGGAAAGGCGTCGCCGATTGGGCGCCTCATTTGCTGTACAGCGAGGCCGATTGCCCGAACTTCGTCCTGCGTTCTCGCGTCGACCAGTTGCTGCACGGCTCCTGCCGCAAGCCGCATCACCCGGCGACCGACGGTTTGCTGTGCGTCGATAACCTGATGGCGCAAGAACACCAAGCTGGGGATCGCCCGGCGTTGTTGATGATGAGCGGCGATCAGGTGTACGCCGATGACGTTGCCGGGCCGATGCTGCGGGCGATTCACGAGTTGATCGAGCGGCTGGGGCTGTTCGGCGAGCACCTCGAAGGGGCCGTGGTCAGCGACAGCGCCGCGCTGTATGGCCACGCTGCCTGCTACTACCACCGCGCCGATTTGCTGCCAGCGCTCAAAAGCAACGAAACCCTGCGTGATCGCTTCTTCGGCGGGGCGCGCAAGCCGATTTTCACCAGCAGCAGTGCCGACAATCACCTGGTGACATTTGCTGAAGTCATGGCGATGTACCTGCTGGTATGGTCGCCAACGCCTTGGACACTGATCGCGCCAAAGCCGCCAAAACTGATCAAGGAACGCCGTGAGCGTTATGCGCTGGAACAGACGCGCATTGACGGCTTCAAGGCTGGCCTGGGCAACGTCGCGCGAGCGCTGGCGCATGTGCCGACGTTGATGATCTTCGACGACCACGACATAACCGACGACTGGAATCTTTCCGCGCAATGGGAAGAAACGGCCTACGGCCATCCGTTCTCTAAACGCATCATCGGCAATGCTTTGATCGCCTACATGCTGTGCCAGGGCTGGGGCAACAACCCGGACGCATTTGGCGACGTCGTGGAAAAGGCCCGCGCCTTCAGCGCCACCGGGCACGACCGTTATCTGGACAGCGACGTCCAGGACGGTTTGATCGATGAGCTTTTGCGGTTTCAGCACTGGCATTACGTGCTGCCCACCACGCCCGCCATGGTGGTGCTCGACACCCGCACGCGGCGCTGGCGCAGCGAGATGAATCTCAAGCAGCCTTCCGGCCTGCTCGACTGGGAAGCCCTCAGCGAACTGCAACAGGAGCTGCTGGATCATCCGAGCGCGATCATCGTTTCACCGGCGCCGGTGTTCGGTGTGAAACTGATCGAAACAGTGCAACGGGTGTTCAGTTGGTTCGGCTATCCACTGCTGGTGGACGCAGAAAACTGGATGGCCCATCGCGGCGCGGCACAGGTGATCCTGAACATTTTCCGCCATTCGCGCACACCGGGTAACTACGTGGTGCTGTCCGGCGATGTGCATTATTCCTTCGTCTACGAAGTGCTGATCCGCCATCGCAAGGCTGGGCCGCGCATCTGGCAGATCACCAGCAGCGGGATCAAGAACGAATTCCCGCCAGCGCTGCTGGAATGGTTCGACCGCCTTAACCGCTGGCTGTACTCGCCGCGTTCACCGTTGAACTGGCTGACCAAACGTCGGCGCATGCGCATCGTGCCGCACGTTCCGGAGCATGCTGAAGCGGGTGAGCGGCTGTGGAATTCGGCGGGGATCGGCCAAGTGTTCTTCAATGAGAAAGGACAGCCACAGGATATTTTTCAGCTCAATTCGAACGGCTCGCCGAAGACGCGGATGGTCGCCCCTGAAGATGATGACTGAAGGACTGGACCTCACCCGAACCCTGATCATCGGCAATTCCGGCTCCGGTAAAAGCTGGCTCGCGCAGCGGCTGGCTGAGCATCTCCACGCACCCTGGACCGACCTCGACCGCATTCACTGGCTCTGCGACGAACACAGCATCCCCCGCCCCCGCGCCGAAGCCTTGGGCATGGCGCGGATCGCGGCCGATGAACCCTGCTGGGTGATCGAAGGGGTGTATGGCTGGATCGTCAGCGAAGTTATCCACAGGGCGACGGCGTTGATCTGGTTGTGTGTTGAAGATGAAGTGTGCGTCGACAACATTCGCCAGCGGGAAACCAAGGACGACGAGCGATTGATTGCATTGCTGGAATGGGCCGGCAGTTATCGAATGCGTGATGGGTCGAGTGGGTTTGCGGCGCATCGGCGGATCTATGAAGGCTTTGGCGATTCAAAGATCCTGCTGAAGGATCGGGTTGAAATGAATGCATTGATCAGGCAATTGTAGGAGCTGCCGCAGGCTGCGATCTTTTGATCTTGAGCGTGGCTGGAATCGTTAAGATCAAAAGATCGCAGCCTGCGGCAGCTCCTACATGGAGACCTTTTCACGCCACATTAAGCGCCCGCTCCAGCCCTCTGACGATCATCCCCACCTCCCGCTCATCAATGGTCAGTGGCGGCAATAGCCGAATGATCTGCCCCCGCGTGACATTGATCAGTAAGCCATGATCCCTGGCGGCGATCAGGCTCAGGTCGCGAATGGGCTGTTTAAGTTCGATGCCGATCATCAGGCCCTGCCCGCGGATCGCCAGCACATTGGGATTGTCGGCCAACTCCATGCGCAATCTGTCCAGCAGCCGTTCGCCCTGAAGCCGGGCGTTTTCCAGCAGGGATTGCTCTTCAACGATATCCAGCACGGTGCAACCGACCCGGCAGGCCAGCGGATTGCCGCCAAATGTGCTGCCGTGGCTACCCGGCGTAAACAGTTCGGCAGCTTTGCCACGGGCCAGGCAGGCGCCGATGGGCACGCCGTTGCCCAGGCCTTTGGCCAGGGTCATGACGTCCGGGACGATGCCTTCGTGCTGGAACGCGAACCACTGGCCGGTGCGGCCGATGCCGGTCTGGATCTCGTCGAGCATCAGCAGCCACCCGTGCCGGTTGCACCGCTCGCGCAGCGCCTTGAGATAACCGGGCGGCGCCAGTTGCACACCGCTCTCACCCTGGATGGGCTCCATCAGGATCGCCACGATGCGCGAGCCGTGCGATTGCCGAATGTTGTCCAAAGCCTTGAGATCACCAAACGGCACCTTGATGAAGTCGCCCGGCAATTTGTTGAAGCCCAGCCGCACGGCCGGGCCATCGCTGGCGGACAACGTGCCGAGGGTGCGGCCGTGGAAAGCGTTCTCCATGACCACCACCAGCGGTTGCTCGATGCCTTTGTGCCAACCGTACAGCCGGGCGATTTTCAGTGCCGTTTCGTTGGCCTCGGCTCCGGAGTTATTGAAGAACGCCCGGTCCATGCCCGACAACCGAGTGAGTTTGTGCGCCAACTGCTGTTGCCAGTCGATGCTGTAGAGGTTCGAGGTGTGCAGCAACAACCCGGCCTGCTCGGTAATGGCGGCAACGATTTTCGGGTGGGAGTGGCCAACATTGGTTACCGCCACGCCAGCGACCGCGTCGAGGTATTCACGACCGGCCTGATCCCACAGGCGAGTGCCCAGGCCTTTGTTGAAACTCAAGGCCAGTGGTTGGTACGTACTCATCAGGCAGGCGGCGGTCATGACATCAAGCTCCATCAATGGTCGGTGTTTTTGCAGTATGGTTAGCCACCCGAGCTGGATAAACGCTGCAACACTTCAATCATTTTAAAGTTGAGCTTGATAATGGATTTATTCCAGGCAATGAGCGTTTACGTGAAAGTGGTGGAGACCGGCAGCATGACCGCCGCCGCTTTCCAGTGCGAAATGTCCACGACCATGGTCGGCAATCACCTCAAGGCCCTGGAGCAGCGGCTGGGCGTACGCCTGTTACATCGCACCACGCGGCGCCAGCGCCTGACTGAGTTCGGCAGTGCGTATTACCAGCGTTGCCTGGAGGTGCTGGGGCTGGTGGCGGACTCCGAGCGCCTGGCCGAGTTGGCCCTGGATGAAGCAAGCGGCAGCCTGCGCATCACCGCCCCGCTGACCTTCGGCACCGAACGCCTGGCGCCGGCACTCAGTGAATTCAGCCTGCAAAACCCGCGAGTAAAATTCGACGTGGTACTGACCAACCGTCGCCCGGACCTGATGGAAAATGGTCTGGATGTCGCCTTTCGCCTCGGCGCGCTGGAACCCTCCAACCTGATCGCCCGTCCGCTGATCGACTACACCCTGACCATGTGCGCTTCACCGCAGTACCTGGCCCGTCGCGGCACGCCACAAACCCCTGATGACCTGCGGCACCATGACTGCCTGTCGTTTGCCTACCCGGCCGGAGACGACTGGCAATCGGTGCAAAAGGAATGGCGCCTGGCCGGGCCTGACGGTGAAGTCAGCGTGGGGGTCAGCGGGCCGTTGCTCATCAACAGCTCGGCCGGGCTGCATCAGGCGGCATTGACCGGCATGGGCATCGTGATGATGCCCGACGCGCTGGTCGAACAGGATCTGCGGGACGGAAAACTGTTGGCGTTGATGCCCGATTACTGCCCGCCCAGCCGACCAATGCACCTGGTTTACGCCCAGGACCGCTATCGACTGCCCAAACTGCGTCGTTTCGTCGACTTTGCCGTGCAGATGTGGGGCAAGCACTAGCAGGCCGAATGCGCCATGCACTAATCTGCGGGCTCAGCGGATTTTTTGATAGCGCCACGCCAGGGAGAGCACAGATGGGTGAGGCATCGAGTATCGAGCCATTGAAGTTCAACGTGTCGGACATGAATGACGATACGCTGCACACCATCCTGGAACTGGTCAGCGACGGCATCTGGGACTGGAACGCCAACACCGGTTTCGTCTACCGCACGGCGCGCTGGTACGAGATGCTGGGCTACACGCCTCACTCCCTGGACAACAATGTGCTGACCTGGGAAAACGTCATCCACCCCGATGACTACCCGCGCGTCATGGCCCTGTTTGACGACTATTTGAGCCAGCGCGCCAGCGGCTATCAGGCCGAATACCGCTGCCGCATGCACAACGGCGATTACCTGTGGATCGAAGACCGCGGCCACATCCTGGCGCGCAATGCCGACGGCTCGGTCGCCCGGATGATCGGTGCGCACCGCAGCATTGAAGACAAGCGACGCCTGTTCGAAGAACTGGAACGGCGCAATCATTCCCTCGAAGCACTGGTTGATGAACGCACTCGCGAACTGTCACGGGTCAATCAACAGTTGCAACTGCAACTCGAAGAAAACCGCAAACTGGCGCAAACCGACACACTGACCTCTATCGCCAATCGCTATCGCCTGGAACAGGTGCTGCCTCAGTCCTGCGAGCGCGCCCAGCGTTTTCGCGAGCCGCTGTCGTTGATCGCCATGGACATCGACGACTTCAAGACCATCAACGATCACTACGGCCATGCCTTGGGTGATGCCGCGTTGGTGCAGGTGGTCGAGAACGTCAAACGCTTCGTGCGCGAAGGTGACCTGCTGGCTCGCTGGGGCGGCGACGAATTCATCATGACGCTGCCCAACACCTCATTGGCCGAAGCCCGAACCCTGGCCGAGAAAATCCGCCATGGCCTCTCGGAATTGCTGCCGGTGGGGGATTTTCAGGTGACCATGAGTTTCGGCGTGGTCCAGCGCTTCGACGAAGAACAACAAACCGGCCTGATGGCCCGGGCCGATCAGGCGTTGTACCGCTCGAAAATCGCCGGCAAGAATGTAATATCGGGATAAGTCCTTAGATCCCGTCCTTCACCAGCACCGGTTGTTCCTGATAACGGTCCGGGTACAGCTGTTTGAGCTGCGCCACTTTCGGCAGGTCGTTGATCACGATGTAGGGATAGGTCGGATGCTCGGTCAAAAAGTCCTGATGCTCTTCCTCCGCCGCATAAAACCCGTTGTAGCTTTCCAGCTTGGTCACGATCGGCTTGCTGAACGACTTGGTGGCATCGAGCTGGGCTATGTAGGCCTGGGCGACTTTTTGCTGCTCAGGACTTTTGGTGAAAATCGCCGAGCGGTATTGGGTGCCGGTGTCCGGACCCTGGCGGTTGAGTTCGGTTGGGTTGTGCGCCACTGAAAAGTAGATTTGCAGCAAGGTGCCATAACTGACCTGGGTCGGATCGAACGTCACTTCAACAGCCTCCGCATGCCCGGTATTGCCGTTGCTGACACGCTCGTATTGCGCCGTGTTGGCCGCACCACCGGCGTAACCGGACACCGCGTCTTTCACGCCTTTGACGTGCTGAAACACCCCTTGCACGCCCCAAAAACAACCGCCGGCGAACACTGCCGTTTCGCTGTGGGCCTGTGTGGTTTCATCAAGGGTCGGCGGTGGAATGATCACCGCCTCTTCGGCGCCCCCAAAAGAGAACGCAGAGCATTGGCCAATCACGCCGACGGTGGCGATTGCCAACAGCGTACGGCGCCAGGTGAACAGGGTTTTCATGTGGGCACTCCTGAGTAATCCAAGGGGCAAAAATCAGACGGTCCGCGGCTCGAACTTCATCGCCAGACCGTTCATGCAATAACGCAGGCCAGTGGGTTTCGGGCCGTCATCGAAGACATGCCCCAAATGCCCGCCGCAACGTCGGCAGTGCACTTCTTCGCGGACCATGCCGAAGGTGCGGTCCTGTCGGGTGGCCACAGCCTTGTCCAGCGGCGCCCAGAAACTTGGCCAACCGGTGCGGCTGTCGAACTTGGTGGCCGAGGAAAAGAGCGGCAAATCGCAGCCGGCGCAGGCGAACGTGCCGTCACGGTGCTCGTTGTTCAGCGGGCTGCTGTACGCGCGTTCGGTGCCCTCTTCGCGGAGGATTTCGTATTGCTCGTCGCTCAGGATCGTGTGCCATTCGCTGTCGCTGTGGGTCACTTCGAATACCTGCGCTGCCTCGGCTTCGCTGATCAATGCCGTGCCTGTGGAAAACTTCGGCAACAGCCCAATCGCCAGGGCTGCAACCCCCAACCCGCCGCCTGCTACAAGAAATTGCCGTCGTGAAAACATAGGTGCCTCCCAAAAAACCAGGGTGTTTCATGGAGCACAGCCTAGGCTTGGGGTGATCGCCAAATCCTCACGGGAAGTTAAACAATTCGTGATAACTCAGGCCCCGAAAAACCCGCACAATGCCTAGGCAATTCAATGGGCCCATTGCGCCGAAGGATGAGCAGGATGGAACAGACCAAACGCGTTCTCGTGGTCGAGGACGATATGCACATCGCCGACCTGATTTGCCTGCATCTGCGTGATGAGCAATTCGAGGTGGTGCACAGCGCCGACGGCGACGAAGGCATGCGCCTGCTGCAACAGGGCAACTGGGATGCGCTGGTCCTCGACCTGATGCTGCCCGGTGTCGATGGCCTGGAAATCTGCCGGCGCGCCCGGGCCATGGCGCGCTACACGCCAATCATCATCACCAGCGCGCGCTCCAGCGAAATGCACCGGATTCTCGGCCTGGAACTCGGTGCCGACGATTACCTGGCCAAGCCGTTCTCCATGATGGAACTGGTGGCGCGGGTCAAAGCCCTGCTGCGCCGGGTCGACGCCATGGCGCGCAACCTGAAGATGGACGCCGGCAGCCTGCTCATCGACGGTCTGGCCATCGACCCGATCACCCGCGAAGTGTCCCTCGACGGACGGCGCCTGGACCTCACGCCCCGGGAGTTCGACTTGCTTTACTTTTTCGCCCGCCAGCCCGGCAAGGTGTTTTCGCGCATGGACTTGCTCAATGCCGTGTGGGGCTACAGCCACGAAGGCTACGAGCACACGGTCAACACCCATATCAACCGTCTGCGCGCCAAGATCGAGGCCGATCCCGCGCAACCGGTGCGCATCCTCACGGTCTGGGGCCGTGGCTACAAATTCGCCACCGGGGAGGAATCACAGCCATGAGGCTGACCCTGACGCAGCGCCTGTCGCTGGTGTTCGCCGTATTGTTGCTGGTGTGCTGCGGCACGTCGGCATGGATGCAGGTGCGCTCCAACCAGATGCATGAACAGGAAGTGGTGCAAGGCTTGTCGCGGGACCTGGCGCAGCACATCGCCAGTGACACGGTACTGATGGACACCCAGGGCCTGATGCCCAATGCCGTGCGTGACCTGTTCAGCAAGCTGATGCAGGTTAACCCGAGCGTTGAGGTGTACCTGCTCGACACCGAGGGCAAGATTGTCGGCAGCGCCGCGCCCGAAGGCCGGATTCGTCGCGAACGCCTCGACCTGGCGCCAATCCAGCGCCTGCTGCGGGGCGATGCGCTGCCGATACTTGGCGACGATCCGCGCAGCGTCGATGCACGCAAAGTGTTCAGCGCCGCGCCGCTGAAGGTCGATGGCAAACCGGCCGGTTATCTATACGTGGTGCTGCTCGGTGAAGACCATGATCGACTGGCCGAACGCGGTGCAACCAGCGCCGCGCTCAATACTGCGTTGCTGTCCATAGGCTTGGTCGCGTTGTTGTGCCTGATTGCCGGTCTGACCGCGTTTGCCTTGATCACCCGACCGTTGCGGCGTTTGACCGACACCGTCAGCCACTTCGACATTGACGGCGTCCCGGTCACTCCCGCCCTGCCCGTCCCCGTGGAAAAAACCGCCAGCCACGATGAAATCGCCATCCTCGACGCCACGTTCCGGCAGATGCAGGCGCGCCTCGGTGAGCAATGGCGTTCGTTGACCCGTCAGGATCAGGAGCGCCGCGAACTGGTGGCGAACATTTCCCACGACTTGCGCACGCCGTTGGCCTCACTGCACGGCTATCTGGAAACCCTGTCCCTCAAGGACGCCACACTGTCCCCCGCCGACCGCCGCCGCTATCTGGGCATCGCGCTGGATCAGAGCCGCAAGGTCGGTGGGTTGGCGCAATCGCTGCTGGAACTGGTACGGCTGGAGCATGGTTTTGTACAGCCGGTGCTGGAGCGATTTTCGCTGACCGATCTGGCCCAGGACATCTTCCAGAAATTCGAACTCACCGCCGAAGCGCGTCAGGTCGAATTGAAAGCCACGTTCGCGCCGAACGTATCGGCGGCCTGTGCCGATCTGGGTTTGATCGAGCGGGTGCTGACCAACCTGTTCGACAACGCCCTGCGCCATACGCCGCAGGGGGGTGAAGTGGAACTGGGGTTGCGCCCGCAAGGGTCGTTTATCGAAGTGACCGTCAGCGATACAGGGTCGGGTATTGCCCCGGAACTGCGCGAAGGGTTGTTCCTGCGGCCGTTCAATATCGGCGGCGCACGGCGTGATGGTGGGTTGGGACTGCGGATCGTACATCGCATCCTGCAATTGCATGGCCGCGAGATTCAGTTGATTGATGTGCCGGGGCGCGGGGCGACGTTTCGGTTTTCGTTGCCGATCGATGAGGAAACGGCAACAGCGTTGGCGGTGCGGTCGATGAACCTGAATACCCCGCGGCAAACCTGAAGAGTTGTGGCGGATGGAAGGCCGTCATCGCGGGCAAGCCCGCTCCCACAGGGTTAGTGGGTGTACGCAAGATCTGCGGACAACCTAAATCACTGTGGGAGCTGGCTTGCCAGCGATGACGTCGGCCAATACACCCCGTTTTTTCGATTAGTCGCGACCCGGTGAAATCGTCCGTTGGCCTGTTGGGTCGTGACAACGTCGCCCCGGTCCAATAGATTAGGCGACCTGAAAAAGCTCCCGTGCTTTCTCGCCCCAATTCAAGCTAAAAAAGTAGTGAAATTTCAATGTCCGATTCCAATACCGCTGAATCCGTAGTCACCTTGTCGTCCAAAGCGGAATACGAAAACTCCATCAATCTTTCACAACACGTGCCTCAGGCAAAAACCATCAGCGAGATGGTGCTGGACGCTTTCCAGTCCACCCGCGAAAGCGACCAGATCCGCGAACTGCGTGCCGCCATCCGCCAGGCCCACGACAGCTTCGACGATGACAAAGCCTACGAACTGATGGGCGAACTCAAGCAACTCAAGGACGCCGAGGCCGCCGACATTGCCGCCCTCGAAGACCTGAGCAGCAAGTTCCCGATCAGCCGCATCCTGTCCAGCTTCAAGGACGACCCGGCGTTCCAGGAAATCGTCTACGGCCTGGCCCTGAAAGTGCTGAACCAGACTCACCAGGCCATCAGCAACCCAAGCGGCGGCAAGAGCAAAGCCGCCAAGGCCAAAAAAGAAGTCGAAGTGTTCACCATCAGCAAGGACGGCATCAGCGTGACCTTGCCGTTGCGCACCCCGCGCTCGCGCCTGAGCGTCGACCGTGAAGCCCTGGAATTCCTCGGTTTTACCTTTGTTGGCGAAGGCGACGAAGCGGAACTGGAAAGCGAGACCTTCCTGGACAATGCCGGCAGCGAACAAGCCGTCAACCGCAAGAACATCATCACCGCGCTGCAACAGCAGACGGCGTTCGATGGCTACAGCATCGCTGCGCAGTAACGCCCCAGCGCCACAAGCGCCGCAGCCTCCAGAGCCCCGCCCCCGTGCGGGGCTTTTTATTGCCCGCGATTCGAGCAAAAGCATGATTAGTCTTCCAGTATCGACAGCAGAACCACGCTTGTTTTCACCCACCTGCACCACGGGTCCGCCGGTCCTGAAACGGTCGTGGAGCGTCAATTCACTTTCCAGCCAGGGACCTCAGTGGTGCGACTGCCGAGGTCATCATGAACACGCTCCCTCTGTACCGTCAGTTGGCCAATCATTACCTGGATGCCATCCGCAGCGGCACCCTGAAAACCGGCGAGCGCATGCCCTCGATACGGCTGATGATGGAGAAACACGCCGTCAGCCTGTCGACCGCCGTGCAGGTGTGCCGGGAGCTTGAAGACTATGGCGTGCTGGAGGCCCGGCCGCGTTCGGGCAATTACATTCGCCAGCCCGACACCCCGACCAAACCCGCCCCGCCTCCCCTGCCCACGCCGCTGGACATGGGTGTCTACGTCGGCATTCATGAGCAAGTGTCGTCGGTGCTAAAGGCCAGCCAGCGGGCGACGATCAAGGTCAACTTCGCCAGTGCCTATTGCGCACCGTCGCTCTACCCGCTGAAAGTCTTGCAGGACACCATGATCAAGACCTTGCGCCAGGATCAGCATTTGCTCGATACCACGGGTGCGACCAGCGGCAACATTGCGCTGCGCAACGTCCTTGCCCGCCGCATGCTGACCGCCAAAACCCACCTGACGGCCGAACGCATTGTGATCACCAACGGCGCCACCGAAGCGATCAATCTGGCGTTGCGTGCCGTGACCCGCCCCGGCGACACCGTGGCGGTGGAGTCGCCGACCTTCTACGGCCTGCTGCAAATTCTCGAAAGCCTGAACCTGCGGGTGCTGGAAGTCCCGGCCTCGGCCCACGCGGGCATCCACCTGCCGGCACTCGAACACCTGCTGCAAGGCCCCGAGCGGATCAAGGCGCTGATCGTCATGCCCAATCTGCACAATCCGCTGGGCAGCATCATGCCCGACAGCCACAAGGCCCGGCTGGTGAAGCTGTGCGCCGAGCACGACACGGTGCTGATCGAAGACGACACCTACGGTGATCTGGTGGACACCGAGCAACCGCTGTCGACCCTCAAGCACTGGGATCGCACCGACAACGTGATCTATTGCGCCTCGCTGAACAAAACCCTGGCCCCGGGCCTGCGCCTGGGCTGGATCAGCGCCGGCAAATGGCACGACCGCGTGGAGATGCTCAAACACACCCAGACCCGTGGCTGCGAAAAACTCTCGCAACTGGCGGTCAGTGCGTTCATGGGCACGCCGTCGTATGAACGCTATCTGCGGCGCTTGAGAAAAACCCTGACCCAACAGCGTCAACAGATGAGCGCCGCCATTACCCGTTATTTCCCCGAGGGCACCCGCGTCACCCAACCCCGGGGCGGCACGCTGCTGTGGGTGGAATTGCCGGTGCAGTATTCATCCATGGCGCTTTTTCATGACGCATTGAACGTCGGCATCCAGATTTCACCTGGGGATATCTTTTCCAACGCCAAGCGTTTTGAGCACTTTGTGCGGATTGGTTGTGGGGCGCCGTATTCAGCGAGGATTGATGAGGCCTTGGAAACGTTGGGCCATCTCCTCAAAAACCAGGGCTGACCCGAACCCTGTAGGAGCTGCCGCAGGCTGCGATATTTTGATCTTGAAAAAAGATCGCAGCCTGCGGCAGCTCCTACAGGGGGTTGGTGTTAAATCGGAGGTTGATGCAGGCAAATGATATGCGGGTCATCATTCCAGTGCGGGAAACGCTCGGCAATCAGCGGGTCGTGGCCGGGGATGACGTGGTCTTCGCTGTCGGCCAGACGGTCGATTTCGCTGAACGCTTCCAGGCTTTGCGCCAGGTCGTCGATGATTGGAAACGGGCTGCGCTCGCGGATGTTGACCCACAGATGCGCCGCATCCGAGGCCAATACAATCCAGCCACGCTCGGTGTTGACCCGCACCACCTGACTGCCCGGCGTATGGCCGCCCACCGCGTGCAACGTCACGCCGGGCATCACCTCAACCGTGCCGTTGTGCAAACGCATCCGCCCTTCGAACAGCGGCGGCAGCGCCGACATCACGTCCTCGACCTCGTAGGTTTTGTTCACCGTGCGGTGGCTCATTTTCGGCCCGGTGCAAAAGCGCAATTCAGCCTCCTGCAAATGCACTGTGGCTTTCGGAAACAGCCCCAGGTTGCCGGCATGATCCCAATGCAGATGCGTGAGGATCAAGTGCTCGACCTGCGCCGGATCGATGTCCAGTTGCCGCAAGGATTCTTCCGGCAGACGATACATCTGGCGATTGCGCCGGTCCGCCGTGGCCGGTTGAAAACAGGTGTCGACCACGATCACCTGCTGCTCGTTGCGAATGACCCAGAAGTAGTAATCCAGCGGCATCGGCGCGTTCGGATCACCGCAGCAGGCGTCGTAGAGAAAGTTCTCACGGGCGGTACGTTGCGCGTTGGCGCCGACGCGGATGGCGAACACTTCGTAAGCGGGAATGGACATGCACACCTCCGGATTCAGGCCGCCGCCGTGGTTTTGAGGGTTGGGCGAAAATCGAAGTCGATCTGCTCGCTGATGCCCAGGTCGTGCGCCAGTTTATGCAGGCCACTGTAGTCACGCATGATCGTCGCGTTCTTGTTGCTCTCGCGGGTGTCGGCAATGATCAACGCCGCGTCCTCAACGCCCAGTTGCGTCAGGATCGCCTCCCACATCGAGTAGTCCTGAGCGATAAAAGCACTCAGCGCCACCGACAAATGACCGGCGAAAAACGCCCGCTGCTCAGGCTGCATGTTGGCGTACATGACCTTGGCCACCTCGGCCAGCACCTTGCTGTGCGCATACTCGTCACGGTTGTGCAGCTCCGCCACGCGACGGTTTTGCGGCTGGATGGTCTGGTCATCCGCCAGCAAATCGAGATAAGCGTTCACACTGATCTCGGCCACGACTGCGAAGGTGATCGCCGCCAGATCCCGCTGCCACTGCTCCGGCAGTTCTTCACGCAGGGCCTTCAGCCGCAGGTAGGTGACCGAGGGTGGCAAGTCCAGATCCTGATCCAGTGCACGGTCCAGTTTGGTCCGCTCGATGGCTCGCAGGTGCATCAGCGTGTGGTAATGCTCGTCGATCAACGTCTGCTGCATCGCCTCGCGAAAATGCCAGTCGTCCTTGCCCAGGTATTGGTTGGCGATGACGCTCAGCGCTGGGTTCA
>Ga0247827_10000118_pt1 | contig 37248 bp, 27 predicted proteins | sample 12C_Control_Day2_FD_194414 | JGI IMG/M metagenome (GOLD analysis project Ga0247827, IMG submission 194414) | Soil microbial communities from agricultural site in Penn Yan, New York, United States - 12C_Control_Day2 | ecosystem: Environmental > Terrestrial > Soil > Agricultural land | place... | reverse complement strand
GGCAGCCAGAACAGGAACATCCACCAGATCGGGTCGATCAGGAACTTGCCCGCGGCATAGGCCCAGGTTTCCTTGACCGTCAGCAGCTTCTTCCAGCCGATCTTCTCGACGGTGTCGGCCGGGTCCTGCTCGATCCATTCCAGCTCGGCCGTGGACAGCTTCTTCACTTCACGCGGACGGCGATAGACCAGCAGCCAGATCGGCAGCCAGATCAGGCCCAGCAGACCGGTGACCACGAAGGCCATCTGCCAGCCGAAGCTGAGCACCAGGACCGGAACCAGCAAGGGGGTGACGATGGCGCCGATATTGGTGCCAGCGTTGAACAGGCCGGTGGCGAAGGCGCGCTCCTTCTTGGGGAACCACTCGGCCACGGCCTTGATGCCGCCGGGGAAGCCGCCGGCCTCGCCGACGCCCAGGATCATGCGGGCCATGATGAAGTGCGACAGGTCGCGGGCCGCGCCATGCATCATATGGCCGATCTGCCAGATGAAGAAGGCGACCCCCAGGCCCCAGCGCGCGCCGATCTTGTCCATCACCCGACCGAAGATCAGGTAGAAGACGGCGTAGGAAGCCTGGAACCAGAAGACGATGTCCGCATAGTCCGTCTCGGACCAGCCGAACTCGGTCGACAGCGTCGGCTTCAGGAAGCCGATCATCTGGCGATCGACGTAGTTGATGACCATGGCCGCGAACAGCAGCCACATCACGATCCAGCGGTACTTGCCCGCCGGCGGCGCCGTCACGCGGATCGGCCCCTCCCCGGCGGGTGCGGCTTTCGAAGCGTCACTCATGGTACGAGACCCATTCCCTTGGTTTCCTCGCGCGCCCCGTCTTCTTGACCGTTCTCGACGGCGGACAGGGTCGCGCTGTGGTTGATACTAGTTCTGCGTTGGATGCGGCACGGCCTTCACGACCGAGCAGCGGACCTCCCCCACGCCTTCGAATACACACGCCGCCTCACTGTCGGCGTAGATGCGGTGAACCCCGGTGACGGCGCCGGTCGAAACCAGCATCCCGGCGGTCAGCGGCCGGCCCCATCGCGCGCAATGCTCCAGAAGGAAGCGCACGGATTCCAGGGCTCCTCCGGCCAGGGAGAGCGAGCCCCCCTTGCCGACGCTGACGCCGTCGATGACGGTTTCAACCTGGATCGCGTCCAGTCGCTCGCGCCAGTTCGTCAACTCCGGCCCGATCACCAGACCGCCGTTATTGCCGAAATCCGAGGCGACCACGGCCGAGCCCAGGTCGTTGATGGCCGACAGCGGGCTGCCCGCCAGCTCCACGCCGATGAAGACGGCGTCGATCTGATCGGCGGCCTCCTCGATGGTCCAGTCGATCTTGGCGGGGTCGGCGTCAAGGCCGATACGGGCGATGAACTCGGCCTCGACGGCGGCGAACCCGCCTTCGATGGCGGGCAGAGGCGTCGGCGCCTCGCCGACGGTCCAGACGTTGCCAGCGAAGATGGCGCCGGCCAGACGGTGAACCCCCAGGGCCGACTGCTGCGCCGGAGGCACGCCGCCGACCTTCCAGCCCGCCACCCTGTCCGGATACAGCGCGATGGCGGCGTCCTGAATGGCGTAGGAGCGCGCCATCTCCTCAGGCGCTTCGCCCGGATAGGTCGGGACGGCGCGCGCGGCCAGGCGCGCGCGGACGAAGGTCTCGGCGACAGCCTGATCGGCGTCCGGCGTCTGAACGGAAGCAGCCGTCATGCACGGCGCTCGCAGGAAATGGTCTGGTCGGTCAAATGACGCCCCATTGAAAACACCGAATAATGGGCGGGTCAGGAAACCGGTGTCAATCCGCCTTGAAAACAGCCCATGGCGCACAACGCCGAGCGGGGCTATGCCTAACGCCAAACAAGAACACAAAGGGGAACGCTGTTGTCGCAAGACGATTCGCGCTCAGCCAAACCCGGCAAGCGAGCCACCATCAACGACGTCGCCCGCGTGGCCGAGGTCTCCAAGAAGACGGTTTCGCGCGTCATCAACCAGTCGCCCTTCGTGCGTGAGGACACGCGTGAGCGCGTTCAGGCCGCCATCGACGAACTGGGTTTCATTCCGGATCCCCAGGCCCGCGGCCTGGCCTTCCGCCGCTCTTTCCTGGTCGGGATGATCTATGACCAGCCCAGCCCGACCTATGTCGTCAACCTGCAGCAGGGCGTGCTGGACGCCCTGAAAGGATCCGGCCTCGAGCTGGTGGTTCACCCGTGCAGCCGCGCCTCCCCCACCCTGCTTCAGGACATTCGCGGCTTTGTCGAGCGCCAGCGTCTGTTCGGCGTCATCATGCCGCCCTCGGTGTCGGAGGACGAAGGCGTCATCGACCTGCTGCGCGAACTGGACTGCCCCTATGTCCGCATCGCCTCTCTGGCGCTCGATGAGCCCCAGAGCATGGTCGTGACCAATGACTGGATCGGCGCCGCCGAAGCCGCTCGCCATCTGGCCGATCTGGGCCATCGTCGCATCGCCCTGGTGCGCGGCCTCGCCTCCTTCCGATCATCGGTCGTGCGCGGTCAGGGCTTCATCGACGCCCTGGCGGCGCGCGGCATCGCCGTTCCGCCGGCCTACGACCTGCAAGGCGCCTATACTTTCGAGTCGGGCGTCGAGGCGGGTCACGCCCTGCTGTCCCTGCCGGAGCCCCCGACCGCCATCTTCACCCTGAACGACGACATGGCCCTGGGGGTCATGCAGGCGGCGCGCGAGCGCGGCATGGAATTGCCTCGAGACCTGTCGATCGTCGGCTATGACGACCTGCCGATGGCGGCTCGCGTCTGGCCCAACCTGACCTCCGTGCGCCTGCCGATCCGGGACATGGGACGGATGGCGGCCGAAAAGCTGCTGGCGCCCATGCGCGGCGTCGATCCGGCCAAGCTGGTTCAACCCGAAGTGCGCCCGGCCCTCGTGGTGAGGAACTCCGCCGTCCCCGTCGCCTGACCAGGACGCCCACCGGATCGCGCCTCTTGCCCTAGACTCTGACACCGGTTACCTAACCAATCAGAAGACGGGCGGTTGAACCCGCCGCAGACGATTCCCGTTCGAGGAATTCAGGAGGATCCAAGGTGTACGACAAGGTTTATCACGCGACCCATCCCGACATGATGGACGGCGCGACCAATGATCAGCTGCGGGATCGTTACCTCATGACCGGGCTGTTTCAGCCGGGTCGCGTCAGCCTGAACTATTCGCACAACGAACGCATGGTCATTGGCGGCGCCGCCCCGACCGACGCGCCGGTCAGCCTGCCGCTTCATTCCGAACCGCCGTCGCTGGCCGGAAAACCCTTCCTGGTCGCTCGCGAACTGGGGGTGGTGAACATCGGCGGCGCCGGCTCGGTCACCGTCGACGGCGAAACCATCGCCCTGGCCTTCCGCGACGGCCTCTATGTGCCGATGGGCTCGTCAGAAGTGTCCTTCGCCTCGGATGACGCCGCCAATCCCGCCCGCTTCTATCTGATCTCGACGCCGGCTCACGCCCGCTATGATCTGACCAAGATCTCGATCAGCGAAGCTGTTCCCCTAGAAATGGGTTCGCTGGAAACCTCCAACGAGCGCACCATCTACCAGTACATCGTCCCGGCCAAGGTGAAATCCTGCCAGCTCCTGCTGGGCGTGACGGTGCTGAAGCCCGGTTCGGTGTGGAACACCATGCCGCCCCACCTGCACGACCGTCGCTCCGAGGCCTACCTCTACTTCGGCCTGGGCGAGAACGACCGCGTCTTCCACTTCATGGGCGAACCCGACAAGGCGCGTCACATCGTCATGGCCGACGGCGAGGCTGTCATGAGCCCGCCGTGGTCGATCCACATGGGCGCGGGCACGTCGAACTACACCTTCATCTGGGGCATGGGCGGCGAGAACCTCGACTACACGGACATGAACAAGCTCGACATCTGTCAGCTGAAATAGGGGGCGATGGGGCATGGCTGATCCTTTCGATCTGACCGGCAAGGTCGCCCTGGTCACCGGCGGCAACACAGGCCTGGGTCAAGGCATCGCCGTGGCCCTGGCCGCGGCGGGCGCCGATGTCGCGTCTGTCGCCCGTCGCGCCTCCGACGACACGGTCGGCAAGGTCCTGGCCAAGGGCCGCAAGGGCGTCTCGATCCAGGCGGATCTGACTTCGATCGAACCGGTCGAACGGATTCTCGACGAGGCGGAAGCCGCCCTCGGCCCCGTCGACATCCTGGTGAACAACGCCGGCATCATTCGCCGCGCCGACGCCGTGGACTTCACCGAGCAGGACTGGGACGACGTCATGAACGTCAACCTCAAGGTCCTCTTCTTCCTCAGCCAGGCCGCGGTGAAGCGGATGATCGCCGGCGAGCGCGGCGGCAAGATCATCAACACGGCCTCCATGCTGTCCTATCAGGGCGGCATTCGCGTGCCGTCCTACACCGCGTCCAAGTCCGGCGTGGCGGGACTGACCAAGCTGATGGCCAACGAGTGGGCCAAACACGGCATCAACGCCAACGCCATCGCCCCGGGCTATTTCGCCACGGACAACACCCAGGCCCTGCAGGACGACCCGGTGCGTTCCAGGGAAATCCTGGGCCGCATCCCGGCCGGGCGTTGGGGCGATCCGACCGACCTGGGCGGCGCCGCCGTCTTCCTGGCCAGCCGCGCCAGCGACTACGTGCAGGGCATCACCCTGCCGGTCGACGGCGGCTGGCTGGCGCGCTGATCCCGCGCTAGCGTCCTGACCATGAGCAATCCTCGCCCGAACTCCAAGATTCTCTGCTTCGGCGAGATGCTGCTGCGGTTCAGTCCGAACCAGAACGAGCTGCTGCTTCAATCCCCGGCCCTGACCGCACGTCCGGGCGGGGCCGAGGCCAATGTCGCTGTCGCCCTGGCCCGCTTCGGCGCGCCGGCGGCGATGGCCACCGTCCTGCCCGACAACGCCCTGGGCCAGGCCGCGCGCGACGAGGTCCGGCGCTACGGCGTGGACACCACTCCCGTGGTCTTCGCGCCCGGCCGCATGGGCCTCTACTTCCTGACGCCCGGCGCCGTTCGCCGTCCGTCCGAAGTGCTCTACGACCGCGCCGGTTCGGCCTTTGTCGAGCGTGTCGCCGACGCCTTCGACTGGGACGCCCTGCTGGGCGGCTATGAGTGGCTGCACGTCTCGGGCGTCACCCCCGCCACCGGCCCCAACGGTTCGCGCGCCGCGGTGGAACTGGTCGAGGCTGCGGTGCGCAAGGGCGTCCGCATCAGCTACGACGGCAACTTCCGCGGCAAGCTGTGGGAGCAATGGGCCGGCGATCCGCCCGCCACCCTGGGCAAGATGCTGGCCGGCGCCGAGATCGCCTTCGCCGACGACCGCGACTTCGCCCTGGTGCTGAAGACGAAGTTCGAGGACGCCGATCCCCATGCCCGGCGCCGTCTGGCCGCCGCCGCGGCGTTTGAAGCCTTCCCCCGCCTGCAACGCATCGCCTGCACCCTGCGCGTTCAGGAAAGCGTCGCCGATCAGGCCCTGTCTGCGGTCATGCTGACGCGCGGCGCCGATGGCGAGGTCGTCGAGACCTCGACCGAAGCCATCCACATGACCGGGGTCGTGGATCGGGTCGGCGGCGGCGACGCCTTCGCCTCCGGCGTCCTGTTCGGCCTGTGGAGCGGCTGGTCCGATCAGGAAGCCCTGGACTTCGGTCTGGCGGCGGCGGGCCTGAAGCATTCGGTCCCCGGCGACTTCAACCTGTTCACCGCCACCGAGGTGCGCGCGGCCATGGGCGACGGCGGCTTCGACATCCGCCGCTGACGGCATCGTGAAACCAGAGGCGTTTTCAGCCGCGCGCTGACGCTAGGAAACCGGTGTCAATCATGGTTAGCTTCGCCGCCGCAAACAGCCGCCAGAGCTGTGAGGCGACGCATCGAGGAGACGCCATGCCCGCAACGCCCCTGAACCGCCGCGCCCTTCTGGCCGCCGGCGCCGCCGCCTTCACCGCAGCCGCCGCGCCCGCCCTGACGCCCGCCATGGCGAAAACCGTCCTGCAGGCCGCGCCCGACCGCGCCGCCATCCTGGCCGCCATGAAGCGTGCGGCCCGCTTCATGACCGACGAGGCCGCCGTCGAGGGCGGCTATGTCTGGAACGTCCTGCCCGACTTCTCGCGCCGCTGGGGTGAACTGGAAGCCTCGCCGACCATGATTTGGGTCCAGCCTCCGGGCACGGCGACCGTCGGCCACGCCTTCCTGGACGCCTATCACGCCACCGGGGACGAGCAGTTCTACGAAGCCGCCAAGGCGGCGACCGACGCCCTGGTGCGCGGCCAGCACCCGGCGGGCGGCTGGAACTATGTCATCGACACGGCGGGCGAGGAATCGCTGAAGCGCTGGTACGCCACCTACGGCAAGAACGCCTGGCGGATGGAGGAATTCCACCGCTACTACGGCAACGCCACCTTCGACGACGCGGGCACGGCCGAGGCCTCGCAACTGCTGCTGCGGGTCTATCTGGAGAAGCGCGAGCGCAGATATCGCGCGCCGCTGGACAAGGCGATCCAGTTCGTCCTCGACGCCCAGTACGCCAACGGCGGCTGGCCCCAACGCTATCCCTTCGTCCAGAACGGCGGCGTCCACGGCCACGCGGACTACACCCCCTACATCACCTTCAACGACGACGTGGCCGGCGAGAACCTGGAGTTCCTGCTCTACGCCTGGCATGGCCTGGCGGTGAACGGTCGCGGCGATGCGCGCCTGCTGGACGCCATCCATCGCGGCATGGACATCTATGTGAAGACCCAGCAGCCCATGCCGCAACCGGCCTGGGGTCTGCAGCACTTCCCCGACACCCTGAAGCCCGCCGGCGCCCGCACCATCGAGCCGCAAGCCTTCGCCACCCACACCACGGGCGCCAATATCAAGTCGATGCTGGGCTTCTATCGCCTGACCGGCGATCGCAAATACCTGACGCGCCTGCCCGAGGCCCTGGACTGGCTGGATCAGGTCAAGACGCCCCAGAACCTGATCGCGCCGGGCCGCACCCACCCGACCTTCATCCTCGAGGGCTCGAACACCCCGGTCTATATCCACCGGCGCGGGTCCAACATCACCAACGGCCAGTATTACGCCGATGCGAACCCCAACAACCTGATCGTCCACTACGGCTCGTTCCGCAACGTCGACACCGTCGCCCTGCGCCGCGAGTACGAGGAACTGGCCGCCCAGTCGCCCGAGGAGGCCAGCCGCCACTCGCCGCTGAAGGCGCGCGCCGGCTCGTTGAAACTGCCGAAATACTTCACTTTGCAGGACGTGGACGTCTGGGACATGTCGTCCGACGCGCGCCGTCTGGCCAGGCCCGCGCCGGGCCGCGCCGCCGAACTGGTTTCGGGGCTGAACACGCGCGGCTACTGGCCCTCGCCCCTGACCACCACCTCCAACCCCTATATCGGCGAGGCCCCGGCGGCGGTGACGGGCGGCGAGTATCAGACCACGCGCGTCGGCGACCTGTGGGACACCTCGCCCTACAACACCGACTATCCGGTCGAATGCGTCTCGACCCAGGTCTTCATCCGCAACATGGGCGAACTGATCGAGGCCCTGGAGGGCTGACGCCCGGCGGGCCTTCGGGGTCGGCGGCTAGAGATAGGCGCCGACCTGCCAGGGCACGAACTCGTTGTCGCCGATGCCGAGGGCCTCGGACTTGGACGGCTCGCCCGAGGCGACGGCCAGCATCCGCTCGAAGATGGCGCGGCCAACCTCTTCCATCGCCACGCCGGTCAGCACCGGAGAGGCGTCGATGTCCATGTCCTCGTCCATCCAGCTGGCCAGTCTGGCGTTGGAGGCGACCTTGATCGACGGCGCGGGCTTGGCGCCGAAGACCGAGCCCCGCCCCGTAGTGAAGACGATCAGATTAGCGCCCGAGGCGATCTGGCCCGTCGCCGAGCAGGGATCATAGCCGGGGCTGTCCATGAAGCTGAGCCCCTTGCTCGTCAGCGGCTCGGCATAGCCGATCACATCATTCAGCGGCGTGGAGCCCGACTTGGCCACCGCCCCCAGCGACTTTTCCAGAATGGTGGTCAGGCCGCCCTTCAGATTGCCGGGCGATGGATTGTTGTTCAGCTCCATGCCGTGCTTGTCGGCATAGGCCCGCCACCATTCCAGACGCGCGTTCAGCCGATCCGCCACCGCCTGCGAGGCCGCACGGCGCAGCAGCAGATGCTCCGCGCCCCAGATCTCGGGCGTCTCCGACAGCATGGCCGAGCCGCCGTGCGCGACCAGCAGGTCCACCGCCGCGCCCAGGGCCGGGTTGGCCGTCACGCCGGACCATCCGTCCGAGCCGCCGCATTGCAGGCCGACCGTCAGATGCGCGGCCGAGACCGGCTGACGCTCGACCTTGGCCGCCTCGGCCACCAGTTCGCGGACGACCTCGATGCCCGCCTCGATGGCGCGAGCCGTGCCCCCGGCTTCCTGAATGGTCAGGGCGCGCAGGGTCGGACCGGCTTCAAGGCCTTCGTTGGCCAGCCAGGCCGGGATCTGATTGGCCTCGCAGCCCAGACCGACGATCAGGATGGAATGGAAGTTCGGATGCCGGGCGTACCCCGCCAATGTCCGCTGCAGCAGGGTGGTGTCGCTGGACAGCGAAGACCCGCCGCAACCGCCCTGATGGGTGAAGGCGACCACGCCGTCCACGCCCTCAGGCAGACTGGAATCCGGGAAGGCGTCGGCGATGCGGCGCGCCACCGTGGCCGAGCAGTTCACGCTGGTGAGGACGCCGATGTAGTTGCGGGTGCCGACCCGGCCGTCGGCGCGGACGATGCCGTTGAAGGTCGCGCCCGACAGCGGCGCCGGCGCACGGACGTCCGCCCCGACCTCGGCCTCACGCCCGTCCTCGGCCATGGCCAGGTTGTGGACGTGGACATGATCCCCGGCGGCGATCGCCGCCCTGGCCCGCCCGATGACCTGGCCGTAACGACGGACCAGACCGCCCGCCTCCACGGCATGACGGGCGATCTTGTGCCCGGTGGCGATGTCGGCGCGGGCGGGCGCAGCCAGACCCTCGGGCGTGTCGCCGACGGCGATGTCGTCCAGGGCGATGGCCACATCATCGGCGGGGTTCAGGATCAGGACACGGCTCATGCTCTACTCCGTCACGCGGCGCGCGGCCTCGACCGCGCCGTGCTCTCTCAAGGACAGGAAGGCGCCGGTGACCGCATCGACGAAGCGTCGATCAACGGCCAGGGCCTCGGGGAAGACGGCGGACAGGGTCAACAGGGCGCGGACCTCCGCCTCGTCGTTCTCGGACCCCGCGATCAGTTCGGCGGTGCGCGCCGCCAGAGGGTCGTCGACCACCACGGTCTCGCCGCTCTCGGTCACACCCTCCTGCCAGCGCATCCATGCGGCGACGCCGAGCGCCAGGGCCTCGATCCCCTTCCCCTTGGCCAGCCGCTCCGCCATGCCGGCCAGCAGGCGCTGTGGCAGCTTCTGCGACCCGTCCATGGCGATCTGGCGCGTCCGATGCATGAGGGCCGAGTTGGAGAAGCGGGCCATCAGCTCGTCGCGATAGGCCGTCACGTCCAGCCCCGGCGGCGGGCTCAGCGTGGTTTGCGCCTCGTCCCACAGGGCTTCGATAAAGGCGCGGAAAGCCGGGACAGCCACAGCCTCATGCACATGCTCATAGCCCGACAGCGCCCCCAGATAGGCCGTCGCCGAATGCGCCCCGTTCAGCAGGCGCAGCTTGGCGTCCTCCCACGGCTCGACCGCGTCGGTCAGTTGCACGCCGAAGGCGGCGAAGTCCGGCCTCTCGCCCGCGAACCAGTCCTCGATCACCCACTGGGTGAAGGGCTCGGCCTTGACCATGCCCTGGTCCTCGACGCCGAGACGGGCGCTCAGGCGGGCCACGTCGTCGGGGATGGTGGCCGGCACGATCCGGTCGATCATGGTCTGGGGAAAAGCCCCCTCGGCCTCGATCCACTCGGCCAGAGCGGGATCAATGCGCCGAGCCATGGCGATGACGCCGGCGCGGATGCGCTGGCCGTTATGCGGAAGGTTGTCGCAGGAGATGACGGTGAAGGGCTTGAGCCCCGCCGCCTTCCTCGCCTGCAGGGCCGCAACGATGAAGCCCGGCGCGGTGCGAGGCGAGGCGATATCGGCCAGATCGGCGGCCACGTCCGGGTCGTCCAGCAGCAGGTCGCCGGTCGCCGGATCAAGACGATAGCCCTTCTCGGTCACCGTCAGGGTGACGATGTGGACGTCCGCGTCGACCATGGCGGCGACCAGGGCCGCAGGGTCTTCCGGCCCGACCAGAACCCCGCACCCGGCGCCGATGACCCGCAGATGCTCATCGGCCCCGTCGCGCACGACCAGGGTGTAGAGGCCGTCCTGCGGGTTCAACTGGTCGCGCACGCCCGGCGAGCGCAGCGAGGCCCCCAGGACACCCCAACGCATGTCGCCGCTGGCCAGGGCGTCGTCGAACACCACCGCCTGGTGCGCGCGATGGAAGGCGCCGATGCCCAGGTGAACCACGCCGGTCTTCACCGCCGCGCGGTCATAGGCCGGACGCGCGACGTCGGCGGGCAGGCCCTTCAGAGCCGCATTGTCGAGACGGGTCACAGCTTGTAGGCCGCCTTGACCAGACCATAGGTCAGGGCGTGGGCCAGCTCATGGGCCTCGTCCTCCTCCATGCGGTGCTCGACCACCAGCTTGGCCAGGAAGCCGCAGTCCATGCGCCGGGCCACGTCGTGACGCGCCGGGATCGACAGGAAGGCGCGGGTGTCGTCGTTGAAGCCGACGGTGTTGTAGAAGCCCGCCGTCTCGGTGACCTGCTCGCGGAAGCGGCGCATGCCCTCGGGGCTGTCGTGGAACCACCAGCTGGGCCCCAGCTTCAGCGCCGGATAGTGACCGGCCAGCGGGGCCAGTTCGCGGCTGTAGGAGGTCTCGTCCAGGGTGAACAGGATCAGGGTCAGGCGCGTGTCCGACCCGAAGCGGTCCAGCAAGGGCTTCAGCGCCCGGACGTAATCCGTCCGGGTCGGGATATCGCAGCCCTTGTCGCGGCCGAAACGGTTGAAGACCGTGGCCGAGTGGTTGCGGAAGCTGCCGGGGTGAAGCTGCATCACCAACCCGTCCTCGACCGACATGGCGGCCATCTCGGTCAGCATCTGGCCGCGGAACAGCTCGGCGTCGGCTGCGCTGGCCGGGGCGGTCGAAACCCGCTTGAACAGGGCCTCGGCGTCCGCCTTTGACAGGTCGGCGGTGAAGGCGGTCGGGTGCCCGTGGTCGGTCGAGGTGGCGCCCATCTCGATGAAGAAGGCGCGGCGGTCGCGCAGGGCGGCCAGATAGCCCTCCCAGGTCATCGTATCGCGGCCGGTCTGCTCGGCCAGGATCTTCAGATTGTCGCGGAAGCCCTCATAGTCCGGGTCCAGCACCGGATCGGGACGATAGGCGGTCAGGACCCTGCCCTTCCAGCCTGAGGCGTTGATGACCTTGTGGTGCTCCAGCGTATCAAGCGGGCTCTCGGTCGTGGTCAGGACTTCGATGTTGTAGCGGTCGAAAAGGGCGCGCGGCTTGAAGGCCTCGGTCTTCAGCGCAGCGTCGATGACGTCGTAGTAGTGGTCCGCCGTCTCGGCCGACAGGCGCACGTCGATGCCGAAGGCCTCGGCATAGACCCAGTCGTGCCACATCCGCGAGGGCGTGCCGCGGAACAGGTGATAGTTCTCGGCGAAGCGGCGCCAGATCTTGCGCGGATCGGCCTCGACCGGCCCGCCGTCGGCGCGCGGCACCCCCAGGTCCTCCATCGCCATGCCTTGCGAATGCAGCATCCGGAAGACGTAGTGGTCGGGCGTGATCAGCAGTTCGGCCGGGTTGGCGAAGTTCTCATCGCCCGCGAACCAGCTGGGGTCCGTGTGGCCGTGCGGGCTGATGATCGGCAGCCCCTTCACCTCGGCGTAGAGCCGACGCGCCACGGCGCGGGTGTCGGCGTCAGCCGGAAACAGACGATCGGGGTTCAGGCGCAGCGGCTGGGTCATGCGAAACTCAAGGCTTGAAGACAGGCGAACGGGAATTCCGGATGACGCAGGTCGAATCGCGCGTGCAGACGATCACCGTGATCGGCGTCGGCATGAGCATCTCCCTGAGCGCCGTCCGTCTTGGTGCGGTCGGTCGTTGGTTTTCTTCAGTACGAACAGAAGCTTCGAGCGGCGTCCGATCGGCGTTCGCCATCGTCTTGCCACACGTCGGAAACTGTGCGTAGCTTTATATGACACCGGTGGCACTGGCTGACAAACGCCAAATGACACCGGTTCCCGCGATCGCGGCGGCTGGAACGGGGACGCACGATCCCCGAAAGGCTCAACTGGGAGGAGGATATGATGACCCACCACGCTACCCGTGCGCGCCATGCGCTGACCCTCGGCGCTTCTCTGGGCGCCCTGACCCTGGCGCTCGGCGGCGCCGCCCAGGCCCAGGACGTCGCTCAGGAGCCGACCACCACCGTCGACGAGATCGTCGTCACCGGCTTCCGCGGCAGCCTGGCCCAGGCGCTGAACGTCAAGAAACGCGAAGCCGGGGCGGTCGACGTGATCGTCGCCGAAGACATCGCCGACTTCCCGGACCAGAACCTGGCCGAAGCCATCCAGCGCATCCCGGGCGTCGCCATCACCCGCGACGCCGGCGAGGGCCGCAACATCTCGGTGCGCGGCCTCGGCCCCGACTTCACCCGCATCCGCATCAACGGCATGGAGGCCCTGGGCACCACCGGCGGCACCGACAGCTCGGGCGGGACCAACCGCGGCCGCGGTTTCGACTTCAACGTCTTCGCCTCGGACCTGTTCAACAGCATCACGGTGCGCAAGACCGCCTCGGGCGAAACCGAGGAAGGCTCGCTGGGCGCCACGGTCGATCTGCGCGCCGCGCGTCCCTTCGACTACAAGGACGGCTTGACCGTCGCCGTCTCCGGTCAGCTCGGCTACAATGACCTGGCCCAGAACGCCGACCCGCGCGGCGCCTTCCTGATCTCCAACACCTGGGCGGACGGCAAGTTCGGCGCCCTGCTCTCGGTCGCCTATTCGACCCGCGAGGCCCTGGAAGAAGGCCACAGCACCGTGCGCTGGCAGGGCGGAAACATCGGCCGCGCCGGTCAGGGCCAGGGCGTGATCAACGCCTTCACCCCGCGCCTGCCGCGCTACGGCATTCTGGAACACGACCAGGACCGTCTGGGCGTCACCGCCGCCCTGCAATGGCGCCCCAGCGACGCGACCGAAGTCAGCCTGGACGTCCTCTACGCCGACTTCAGCGCCACCCGCTTCGAACACTTCCTGCAGGCGCCGGACTTCAGCGCCAGCGGAAACGCCGGCCGCAACGGCATCATCGTTCGCGACTCCTTCGTCGACGCCAACGGCAACATGCTCTACGGCCGCTTCGACAACGTCGATGTGCGCTCGGAGTCCCGCTACGATGAACTGTCGACCGAGTTCACCCAGGTCACGCTGAACTTCAAGCACGACTTCAACGACCGCTTCCGCATGGACGCCCTGGTCGGCTCCAGCAAGTCGGCGCACGACAACCCGATCCAGACGACCCTGCTGTTCGACAAGACGGACACGCAGGACTACGTCTACGACTATCGTCAGAACGCGAACCTGCCGCTGATCAGCTACGGCTTCGACGTCAATGACCCGGCCCAGTGGCGCCTGTCGCAGATCCGCATGCGCCCGCAGACGGCCGACAACACCTATGACACCGTCCAGGTGAACACGGTCTTCGACATCAACGACAACTTCCAGCTGAAGACCGGCTACTTCTTCAAGGACTACACCTTCGCCACGACGGAACAGCGCCGCGACCCGGCCAGCTGCACCCCGCCCCTGGCGGTCACGGCCAACGCCGAGGCCTGCATTCCCGCCGCCGTGGCCGCTGCAGCGATCGGCAGCTACAGCCACACGGTCGGCTTCGCTGACGGATGGGACATTCCGTCCGGCACGGCGCTGAACTGGCTGATCCCCGACTATCAGAAGGCGGCCGACCTGTTCGGTTTCGACAACTACGCCCTGAGCTGGATGCCTGCGAGCGGCAACAACCGCTCGGTCGAGGAAAAGACCACCGGCGCCTACGCCCAGATCGACTTCGATCTCGACACCGCCCTGCCGATCCGCGGCAACGTCGGCGTGCGTTACGTCAACACGGACCAGTATTCCAAGGGCTATCAGATCGCCGCCGGAACGCCGATCCAGGTTCGTTCAAGCCGCAGCTATGACGACTGGCTCCCCTCGGCCAACATCGTCATCGAACCGCGCGAAAACCTGCTGGTCCGTCTGGCCGCCGCCAAGGTCATGGCGCGTCCGGGCCTGGGCAGCCTGACCCCCGGCGGCAGCGTCTCGGTTTCCGGCAACAACCGCACCGTCAACTCGGGCAACCCCCTGCTCGACCCGACGCGCGCCACCACCTACGACATCGGCGTCGAATGGTATTTCGCCCCCGAATCCATCCTGGCCCTGGGCGTCTTCCACAAGAAGATCGACAGCTTCGTCGCCACCAACGCCGTCACGGCCCCCTTCAGCGGCAACGCCTTCGGCATTCCCGACAGCGTGGCCATCGCGGCCTGCGGCTCGGTGGCTGGCTGCTCGCCCTCGGCGGACTGGGTCTTCAACCAGCCGGTCAACACCGACGGCGGCGACCTGACCGGCTTCGAAGTCTCCTACCAGCAGCCCTTCACCTTCCTGCCCGGCATCTGGTCCAACTTCGGCGTGATGGCCAACTACACCTTCGTGGACTCGGAGATCGAGTACCCGAACGGCGTCACCAACACCCTGACCGAGCTGTCCAAGAACGCCTACAACGGCACCCTCTACTACGAGGACGAGCGTTTCAGCGCCCGTATCTCGGGCACCTACCGCGACGGCTACCTGACCCAGGTTCCGGGCCGCAACGGCAATGCGATCGAGGGCGTGGTCGACACCTTCAACGTCGACGCCTCAGCCTCGTGGCAGGTCAACGACAGCTTCACCCTGACGCTGGAGGGCATCAACCTGACCGACGAAGTCGCGACCCAGTACGTGGGCGACTACAACCTGGTCTCGGTGCATCACCATACGGGCCGTCAGGTGTTCGCGGGCTTCCGCTACAAGTTCTGAGCAAGCTTCCACCGCCCTTCCTGAGCGGTGCACTGGGGCGTCGGCGATCTGGTCGCCGACGCCCTTCTTTTTAATAGCCCTGCCTACTGCAGGTTCACAAAGGCGCCGCCGTCCACCAGCAGGGCCGCGCCGGTGACATAGGCCGCCATGTCCGAAGCCAGGAAGGCGACCGCGCCGCCGATATCCTCGGGCTGGCCCAGACGGCCCAGCGGGATGCGGCCTTCCATGTATTGGCGCTTGGCCGGATCAGACAGGTCGTCCTTGTTGATGTCGGTCAGGATGGTGCCCGGCAATACCGAGTTGCAACGGATGCCGTGCTTGCCCAGAGCGATAGCACAGGACTGCATCAGGCTGTGCACCCCCGCCTTGGTCGGGGTGTAATGGGTCTGGAACTCGCCGCCGACCAGGGCCGAGATCGAGCTGATGGCGACGATGGCCCCGCCATTGCCCTGCTTCACCATCTGATTGGCCGCCGCCTGGGTCATGAAGTAGGCGCCGTGCAGATTGACCTCCATGGTCCGCTTCAGCGTCTCGGCCGGCATGTCGAGGAAGGCGTGGAAGGGGCAGATGCCGGCGTTGGAGACGAAGACGTCCACCTTGCCGAAGGCCTCGACCGCCGCATTCACAAAGGCGGCCGCCGTTTCCGGCAGGGCCACGTCGCCCTCGACCGAGATGCAGCGACGCCCCAGCGCCTCGACGGCGGCGATCACTTCAGCGGCGGCCTCTGCGCCCGCATGGCTGTTGATCGCCACGTCCGCGCCCTGCCTCGCCATTTCAACGGCCACGGCCGCCCCGATGCCTCGCGATCCTCCGGTGATGAGGACGACCTTGTCTTTAAGCAGCATGGGGGCTCCGTACAGGTAAGCGTGTTAGGTTTTAGGGGTCCAGCCCAGTTCGCCGCTGATGGCGTCGGCGGCGTCTGTGACCGTCGCAGTCAGTTCGGCCATTCGGGCGTCGGACATGTATTGGGCGGCGGAGGAAACGCTGATCGCGGCCACGATGCGTCCATCGACCGAGCGGATCGGCGCGGCGACGCAGCGGACCTGATCCTCATTCTCCTCGAGGTCGAAGGCGTAGCCCTTCTCGGCGTAGCCACGCATCCGCTCCAGCCAGACCAGGCGAGCGGCGGAATCCACCGACGCGCCCTCCGGGGCGTAGAAGTCGCTCCACTCCGGCTCGGACTTGTCGAGGATCAGCGCCTTGCCCAGACCGGTCGAGGCGATGGGATGACGCTCGCCCAGGCGCGACCCGATGTTGACGCGCCGACGTCCCGGCACCTTGTCCAGGTAGAGGGCGAAACGACCGTCCAGCACGCCGAGGTGCACCGTATCGTCGGTCACCGCCGACAGATGCTCCAGATAGGGGCGCGCCACGCGCGGCAGGTGCATCTGCTGGCTGGCGGCGTGGCCCAGCTCCAGCAGCTTCGGCCCCAGCGCATAGCCCTCCCGCGGACGGAAGGACAACAGGCGACGATCCACCAGGGCCGAGGCCAGGCGGTGGGTGGTGCTGCGCGACAAGGCCAGTTTTTCCGACAGGTCCGCGAGGGGAAGCGAGCCGTCCATCAGGGCGTCGATCACGTCCAGCCCCCGCAAAAGGGTCTGGCTCCCGGAAGCCTTGCCCCCGGTTTCCTCGTCGCCGTCGCCCTGCTCGGTCCTGATTGACGCCATTCGTCCCATCTCGTAGTTTTCTTTCCCAGAATATAGAATATCGTGCAAGTGATCCGCCGCCAGAAGCGGGCAGTTTGATCAATTCCTAGGAGAAACGCCAGTGTCGTCCCGCATGATGGGAAAGCTGCGCCAGAAATTGGCTGCATCCCGATGAGCCGCCTGCCGAAGATCAGACACGTCCGCGCCTTCGTCGTGAAAAACGACGGAACCGGTGGCGGCGCCGACTATCACGACCAGGGCGACGGCCACTGGATCGACGACCACATCGCCACCCCGATGGCGAAGTATCCGGAATACCGCCAGAGCCGTCGCAGCTTCGGCATCAATGTGCTGGGCACCCTGGTCGTCGAGATCGAGGCCGACAACGGCGTGGTCGGCTTCGCCGTGACCACCGGCGGCGAGCCCGCCGCCTATATCGTCGAAAAGCACCTGGCCCGCTTCCTGGAAGGCCGCGATCCGTCCGAGGTCGAGAAGATCTGGGACCAGATGTATTTCTCGACCCAGTACTACGGCCGCAAGGGCCTGGTGGTGAACGCCATCTCGGGCGTGGATCTGGCCCTGTGGGACCTGCTGGGCCGCCTGCGTCAGGAGCCGGTCTTCGCCATGCTGGGCGGCGCGGTTCGCGACGAGCTGACCTTCTACGCCACGGGCGCGCGCCCGGATAAGGCCAAGGAACTGGGCTTCATCGGCGGCAAGATGCCCCTGCACCACGGCCCGACGGAGGGCGAGGAAGGCCTGCGCAAGAACCTGGCCGAACTGGAGGCCATGCGGAACGCCTGCGGCGACGACTTCTGGCTGATGTTCGACTGCTGGATGGCTCTGGATCTGAACTACGCCACGCGCCTGGCCCACGAGGCCCACAAGCTGGGTCTGAAGTGGATCGAGGAAGCCCTCAGCCCCGACGACTACTGGGGCTATCAGGCCCTTAAGAAGAACGCGCCCAAGGGGATGCTGGTCACCACCGGCGAGCACGAGGCCACCCGCTGGGGCTTCCGCATGCTGCTGGAAATGGAATGCTGCGACATCATCCAGCCGGACGTGGGCTGGTGCGGCGGCGTGACTGAACTTCAGAAGATCTCGGCCCTGGCCGATTCCAAGGGCGTGCTGATGATCCCGCACGGATCGAGCGTCTATTCCTACCACTTCGTCGTGACGCGCCATAACAGCCCGTTCGCGGAGTTCCTGATGATGGCTCCGGGCGCCGACGAGATCGTGCCGATGTTCCATCCGCAACTGATCGGCGAGCCCGTTCCGGTGAACGGCAAGCTGAAGGTTCCCGACACCCCCGGCTTCGGCGTCGAGCTGAACCGCGACATCGCTTTGCACCGCCCCTACGCCCGATAAGAAGGCCTCACCATGAAACTCCTGCGTTACGGCCCCAAGGGCCAGGAAAAGCCCGGAACCCTGGACGCCGAAGGCCGCATCCGCGACCTGTCGGGCGTGGTCGCCGACATCACCCCGGACCAGCTGTGGGGCGAAGGCCTCGCCGCGCTGAAGGCGATTGATCCCGAGACCCTGCCCCTCGTCGAGGGGGCGCCGCGCTACGGCGTGCCGGTCAATGGCGTGCGCAAGTTCATCGCCATCGGCCTGAACTTCGCCGACCACGCCGCCGAATCCAACCTGCCGATCCCCACCGAACCCGTGGTCTTCACCAAGGCCGTCTCCTGCCTGACGGGTCCGAACGACACCGTTGTCATTCCTCGCGGTTCGGAAAAGACCGACTGGGAGGTTGAACTGGGCATCGTCATCGGCCAGCGCGCCTCCTACGTCGACCAGGCCGACGCCCTGGATCACGTCGCGGGCTACGTCCTGATCAACGACGTGTCCGAGCGCGCCTTCCAGACCGAGCGCGGCGGCACCTGGGACAAGGGCAAGGGTTGCGACACCTTCGGCCCGGTCGGCCCCTGGATCGTCACCACCGACGAGGTGGGCGACGTGCAGACCCTGGACATGTGGCTGGACCTCAACGGCCAGCGCATGCAGACCGGCAACACCCGGACCATGATCTTCGGCGTGGCCGAGATCGTCTCCTACGTCAGCCAGTTCATGACCCTGGAGCCCGGCGACCTGATCACCACCGGCACCCCGCCCGGCGTCGGCCTGGGCCAGAAACCCGAGCCCTTCTACCTCAAGGCCGGCGACGTGATGGAGCTGGGCATCGAGAAGCTGGGCAGCCAGCGCCAGTCGGTCGTCGCCTGGTCGAAGGACATGGTGGCATGAGCGCCTATCAGGGACGTTTCAACGGCCGCACCGCCGTCGTCACCGGCGGCGCCTCGGGCCTGGGCAAGGCCTCGGCCGCCCGCATCGTCGCCGAGGGCGGCAAGGTCGTGCTCTGGGACCTGAACGAAGACGCGCTGAAGGCCGCCGCCGAGGAAGTGGGCGCCGTCGCCACGGTGGCCCTGGACGTCGCCGACCCGGCCGCCGTCGAGGCCGCCGCCAGGACCTCGCATGAGGCCCTGGGCGGACGCATCGACATCCTGGTCGCCTCGGCCGGCATCACCGGCGCCACCGTGCCCGTGCACGAATTCCCGCTCGACAGCTGGAAGCGCGTGGTCGACATCAACCTGAACGGTGTCTTCTACTGCTCGCGTGCCATCGTCCCCTTCATGCTCGACAACGGCTATGGCCGCATCGTCAATGTCGCCTCGGTCGCGGGCAAGGAAGGCAACCCCAACGCCTCGGCCTATTCCGCGTCCAAGGCCGGGGTCATCGGCTTCACCAAGTCCCTGGGCAAGGAACTGGCCGGCAAGGGCGTCATCGCCAACAGCCTGACCCCCGCCACTTTCGAAAGCCCCATCCTAGAGCAGCTGCCCCAGAGCCAGGTCGACTACATGCGCTCCAAGATCCCCATGGGCCGTCTGGGCGAGGTCGAGGAAAGCGTCGCCATGGTCTGCTTCATGGCGTCCGAGGAATGCAGCTTCACCACCGCCTCGACGTTCGACACGTCGGGCGGCCGCACGACCTACTAGGGACGCCGCAGGTGGGACGCGACCTTCGCATCGTCGACTGCCACGTCCACCTGTGGGACCTGTCGCGCGCCCGCTATGGCTGGTTGCAGGACGATCCCCTGCCGAACAATCCGGCGGGGGACATGTCCCCGATCGCCCACCGGGACTACCTGCTGAAGGACTACCTGGCCGACACGACGAACTGGCGCGTGGACAAGATCGTCCACGTCGAGGCCGGTCAGCCGCGCGGCCATCAGTTGGCCGAGACCGACTGGCTGCAGGCCATGGCCGACGACCATGGCTATCCGCATGGCGTCGTCGCCGGGGCCGACCTGACCGATCCCTATCTGGACGCCCTGTTGGAGGCCCACGCCGCCCGGCCCAACGTTCGCGGCGTGCGCCAGATCGTCTGCTGGCACGCCGATCCGATGAAGACCTACAATCCCGTCGATCCGCTGCTCGACCCGGTCTGGCGCGCGGGTTTCGGCAAACTGGCGCGTCACGGCCTGTCCTTCGACCTGCAGCTCTATCCGTCGCAGATGGCCAATGCGGTCGAACTGGCCGACGCCCACCCCGACATTCCCCTGATCATCAACCACGCGGGCCTGCCGACCGACCGCAACGCCGAGGGCTTGGCGGCCTGGCGTGCAGGGCTGAAGGCCCTAGCCGAACGGCCGCAGGTCTCGATCAAGATCTCCGGCCTCGGCATCACCGACCGCGCCTGGACCCTGCAGTCCATTCAGCCGGTCGTCCTGACCTGCATCGAGACCTTCGGAACGCGCCGCGCCATGTTCGCCAGCGACTTCCCGGTCGAGCGCGTCCACGGAACTTTCGACGCCTTCTATTCCGCCTTCGACGCCATCGCCGCCGGTTTCTCTGCCGATGAGCGCGACCGTCTGTTCGCCGCCAACGCCGAGGCGATCTACCGCATCTGACCCATCATTCGCCGAGCCCGCATCAAGACGGCGCCGGTCCCGAGGAAGCCCACGAGGACGACATGAGTATAGAAACCGACGCCGCCCCCACCCCCGGCGGTCTCGCCGTGCCCGCCGGCAACCTGCGTGGTCCCCTGGCCTTCGCCATCGCCTGCTTCCTGATCTGGGGCCTGGCCTACGGCCTGCTGGACGTGCTGAACAAGCATTTCCAGGAGACGCTCAGCATCAGCCAGGCGGACAGTTCCTGGCTGCAGATCGCCTACTTCGGCGCCTATCTGCTGCTCAGCCTGCCTGCGGGCATGCTGCTGAACGCGCGCGGCTACAAGTTCGGCATCGTTTCGGGCCTGTCCCTGACGGCGGTCGGCGCCCTGCTCTTCATTCCTGCCGCCAACGCGGGCGGCTTCCTGCCCTTCATCGGCTCCATGTTCGTCCTGGCCGCCGGTCTGTGCGTGCTGGAGACCTCGGCGGACACCTACGTCAACGTCCTGGGCGATCCGGCCAAAGCCTCGCAGCGCCTGAACCTGGCCCAGTCGTTCAACGCCCTTGGCGTCTTCATCGGCCCGATGATCGGCGGCGCGGTCTTCTTCAGCCCGACCACGACCGAGGCCCTGGGCGGCGCGACCCGCTCGATCCAGATCGTCTATGGCCTGATCGCCGTGGCCGTCCTGATCTTCGCCGCCGTCGTCTGGCGCGCCCGTCTGCCCGAGACCGGCCTGGCCGATCACGGCGGCGCCGTTGAAGGCGACGCTCCAGCCAAGCCCCATGCTCCCAAAGGATTGGCGCAGCAGCCCCACTTCATCGCCGGCGTAGTGACGCAAGCTCTCTACATCGGCGCCCAGGTCGGCATCGGCGCCTACTTCATCAACCTGGTGACCCATAACTGGCAGGGCCTCAGTTCGCAGCAGGGCGCCTTCATGCTGTCGCTGGCCGCCATCGGCTATCTGGTCGGCCGTTTCGCCGCCACCGGCCTGCTGCTCAAGGTCAGGCCGCGCCCCCTGCTGACCACTTATGGCGTCATCAACGTCGTCCTGACGCTGATCGTGGCCGCGGGCATCGACAAGGTGTCCCCGATCGCCCTGATCGCCGTCTTCTTCTTCATGTCGACCATGTTCGCCACCATCTTCGCCCTGGGCACCACGGGCCTGGGCGCGCACACCAAGAAGGCCTCGTCCCTCATGGTCATGGCCATCGGCGGCGGCGTCCTGCTGCCCTGGCCCATGGGCAAGCTGGCTGACCTTTACGGCGCCAACATCGCCTTCCTGCTGCCCGCCGCCTGCTTCGCCGTGGTCGCCTGGTACGGCTGGAAGGGCGCGGGCCTGGGCCGCCCGCACATCCGCTGAGGCCTGCAGGGAGCGGACCGACCGCTCCCTGTTTCATCTCCGCATCAAGCCACGCGCGTCACACGCACCGCCATCCACGGCTGCCCCGGCAGGGCGACCGTCGGACGGGCGGGATCGTGGAAGAAGTACTTCGTCTGCTTGGCCGCCATCACGAACTCGCCCGGCGCCGGTTCGATGGTCATGTTCCAGGTGTCGATCAGTTCGACCCGGAAGCGTTCGCCGCCCTTGATCTCGTCACGCGGCAGATCGACGGCCCATTCGGTCGGCGCTTCATCGCCGAAATAGCGCAGATAATACTGACCGGGGACGCCGCCCAGATGCTGCTCCCACCACTTGTCGATCGGCTCGACGCCTGGCGCAGGCCCGGCCTCCATGATCGACTTGAGGAAGGCCAGACGCGGCGCGCTTTCGCCGCGAAGCTCTCCCCCCTCGCCCAGCCAGAAGCCATCCCCCTTGCTCCGGGGCAGGCATTCGCTGTGGCCGACATAGGTCCCGCCGATCAGACCGTGCCAGAAACCGCGCACCATCTCGGGCCCGGTCAGGTCGCCCCAGCGATCCTCCAGAGAACCTTCGTAGCAGACCTCATCGAAAATCACGGGCTTCTTCCAGACGCTGCGATAGGTCTCGGCCCGCGCATCGTCCAGGACGGCCGAACCATTCTGGATGCTGGCGTGCGTCACCCAGGGCTTGCCGTGGTCATAGAGTTGGCGCCAGTTGTGGATCGAGCGCAGCCGGCCATAGGGGTCCTGGGCCTGGACCAGCTGGAACAGGCGGTCGAAATCAGCATCGGTCTTGGTCTTCAGCAGGTCGTATTCATTGGCCAGCGACCACCAGACGTTCCTGTAGGCGGCCAGGCGCGCCACAACATAGCGGACGTAGTGGTCGTCGGCCTCGGCGCCCATCTCCTCGAAACCATAGGTCTCGTCATAGGGATGGAAGAGGATGACGTCGGCCTGGATCCCCAGGGCGCACAGGGCCGCCACACAGGCGTCCAGCCGCTGGAAATAGGCGGGATTGAAGCGAGCGAAGTCCCAGTCTCGCTGGCCCGAACCCGTTTTCTCATAGGGGAAGAGCGGCTCATTGGTGTCGATGGTGGCGTTGGGGAAGACCAGCAGGCGCAGCTTGTTGAACGGCGCCGCCCGCAGCGTCTCCAGCGTCTGGCGGCGCCGCGCCTCCGGCTGATGGGTCCAGCCATAACTGGTGGTGCCGATCTGGCGGAAGGGCGTCCCGTCCGCATGGGCGAAGTGGTAGCCGTCCTTGACCGCGACCGGACCATGGTTGGCCGGCGTCGGCGCCATCGCCTCGAACCGCCCTTCGCGACCGTTCAGCCCCGGCAGATCGCTTTCGACGCGCCAGCGCCAGACGCCCGTTTCCGGCGGCGAGAAGCGGATGCGATAGACGTCGCCGCCGTCATGGAAGCCCGGCGCGCGAACCGTCGTGGCGCCATTGGTGAAAACACCGGTCAAGCCGACCCGAAAGGGCGCCTCGGCCCCCGTCGCCGTCAGCGCGATCTCATGGAGCCCCCAGCGCTCGACCTTCGCCGCCTCCGCCCGCGCGGCGCCGGCGCCCAGTCCGGCCAGGGCGGCGCCGGCTCCTGCGGCGGCCACGACCGATCGGCGTGTCATCCCCTGCTTCATCGTCTCGTCTCCCGTTGATTGCGGGAGACATAAGCCGATCAAAAATCATCATACAAGTTATGTATTATCGATCGCGGCCTTGCGCCGCGCCGACGGCGGCCGTTCAGGTCTTCGGCAGCTTGGCCGGACGGCGCTTCTTCCAGGAGCCCTCGATGTGATCGCGCATCGCGCGCGCGGCCGCCTCGGGGTCCCGCGCCATGATGGCGTTGTAGACCTTCACATGCGCCTCGTGCGTGGCGCGGATGTGCTCCACGTTCAGCTTGCCGCTGTAGCTGTGGGTCTTCACGGCCTTGCTCTGGATGCTGTCGATGATGGCCTTGCTCAACCGATCACCCGACAGGCGCATGATGATGTCGTGGAAGGCCACGTCCTCATGGACATAGCCGGCCGGCGTGGTGATCAGGCCTTCCAGCTTCTCCATCTGGCGCGTCAGTTCCTCGGCCGCTTCAGGCGTCAGCTTGCGCGCGGCCTTGGCGGCCATCTCGCCCTCCAGCGAGGAACGGATCTCCGACAGGTTGTCGAGATAGGACAGGCCGTCCTCGCGTCGGAACAAGGCGCTGAGGATCATCGGGTCCAGCAGGTTCCACGACGACGGATCCTGAATGATGGTGCCCCGTCCCTGCTGTGACACGACCAGACCCTTTTCCGTCAGGGCCGTCGTCGCCTCGCGCACGACGGTGCGGCTGACGCCGTAGATGTCGCACAGCACGTTTTCGGGCGGCAGGGCTGATCCGGACGGGTGGATCTCGGTGACTATGGCGTTCACCAGGTCCTCGACCACGGCCGCCGCCAGACGGGGACGGCGCAAGGGGCGCTGAAGGGCGGCGTTGGCGGCAAGGGTCATGGTGCGTCTTCGTCTCATGGATGGCCCGACGTCGTCGCCCCGGGCTCGTGGGATCATATCACGAATATCGCAGTCACCCCGCCGACGCGGTCCCTGTCAATCCTCAAGACTTTCAAAGGCGAGGCTTGCCAACATCTAAACATCATACATATTATAAAAAGACTGAACGCCGACAATCTGGTCAGAGACCCGCCTCATGAAAATCACCGGCTATCGCAGCCTGACCACGGTCCACGACTGGAAACGTCCGGTCGGCGACGTCAACGGCGTGATCGCCTCGGGCGTCACCGAAGTGCCCATTCTCCTGCTGGAAACGGACAGCGGCCTGACCGGGGTCGGCCTGGGGCAGCATGTGGACATCGCCCGCGTCTTCCCCGCCGTCGAGAATGAAGACCCGCGGGCCGTCTCGGCTCTCTATGATCGAATGCTGGCCCAGGTGTTCAAGAGCGGCCATGCCGGCGCCACCTACGGCGCCATCGCCGCCATCGACATGGCCCTGTGGGACCTCAAGGCCAAGATGGCGAACGAGCCTCTGTGGCGGACCCTGGGCGCCCGCGACAGGTTCGTGCCCGGCTACGCCTCGGGCCTCTGCTACGGCCTGGACGACGACGCCTTCGAGGCCCTCTACGTCCGCTGGGCCGAACTCGGCTTCACCTCGGCCAAGATCAAGGGCGGGCGCGATCTGGATCGCGACATCCGTCGCCTGCTGAAGGCCCGCGACATCTTCCGCGCCAATACCGCGCGACCGGCCCTGATGCTGGACGTCAACGAATGCTGGACCCGCAAACAGGCGGTCCGCCATCTCGGCGAAATCGAAAGCCAGATCGACCTGACCTGGATCGAGGAGCCCCTGCGCCGTTGGGACGCCGAAGGCCACGCCGTCGTCGGCCGCGCGGTCAGGGCCGCCGTGGCCACCGGCGAAAACCTGACCGGCCTGGATCAGTTCGGCCCCCTGTTCGACGCCCGGGCCATGGACATCGTCCAGACCGGCAGCGTCTGGGGCGTCACCCATTTCAATCGTGTGGCCATCGCCGCCCACGCCCACAACCTGCCGATCTCGCCCGTCGGCTACAACGCCAACCCGGTGGCGCACGCCGCCGCGGCCGCTCCCAACAGCCTCGGCGTCGAGGTTCAGGACTTCCACTTCCCGGTCGGTCTCAAGGTGGACCAGCAGATCGGCGACGGCGGCATCATCCTGGGCGACGCGCCCGGCCTCGGCATCGAGGTGGATGAAGCGGCCATCGCCGCCAACCGCCTGAACGGCGCCTGGGAGGTCATCGAAGGCCCGCACGTCAGGCCCGAACGCGCGGGACTTGATCTGGGGCCGCCGATACGCGCATCCCACCCCTAAGACAGACGTCGAATGACGCAGGAAACGCCCGGATGCAGACCACCAGACTGAACCAGGACGGCCCCGCCGTCTCCGTGCTCGCGCTCGGCGGCGCCTCGCTGGGCGGAGTCTATCAGGCCGTGTCGCAGACCGAGGCCGACGCCGTGGTCGCCGCGGCCCTCGACGCCGGCGTCAATCTGATCGACGTCGCGCCCTACTATGGCCTGACCCGGGCCGAGACGGCGCTCGGCGTCGCGCTGAAAGACCGCGCGCGCGACAGCTTCGTTCTGATGACCAAGATCGGTCGCTACGGCGACAAGACCTGGGACTTCTCGCGCGAGGCGACCCTGCGCAGCCTGGATGAAAGCCGCGCCCGCCTGGGCGTCGACTACATCGACGTGCTGCAGTGCCACGACATCGAGCACGGCGATCGGCGGCAACTGCTGGACGAAGCCCTGCCCGCGATGCGCGAACTCAAGGCCCAGGGCGCCATCGGCCGCGTCGGCGTCACCGGCTACGACCTCGCCTTGCTGGAGGAGGTCGCCCTGACCCAGGGCGTCGACACCGTCATGGCCTACTGCACCTATACGCTTCAGGATCAGCGACTGGCCGCTAGCGCCCGCCGCCTGAACGCTGCCGGCGTCAGCGTCTTCAACGCCTCGCCTCTGGGCATGGGCCTGCTGACCGATCAGGGGCCGCCCGATTGGCACCCTGGCCACCCCAGCGTCCATGCCGCCGCCGCGGAAGCCGCCCGCCTTTGCCGCGAAGCCGGCACGGACCTGTCCCGTGTCGCCCTTCAGTTCGCGCTCCAGACCGCCGCCGACCAGGGCATGACCTCGACCGTGGTCGGCATGTCCAGGCCGTCGAACCTGGCTCGCAACATCGAGGCCCTGACCGCGCCCATCGACACCGATGTCCTGACAGCGGTCGAGGCCGTGCTGGCGCCGGTGCTGAATCAAGGCTGGGACGTCCTGCCCGGCAACGGCGGCAAGGCCGGCGGATGATCGACGCCCACCTGCATCTCTGGGACCCATCGCGCCTCGACTATGACTGGCTGCGTTACGTGCCGGCCATCGGCGGGCGCCACGCCCCCGAAGACTGGGCGGCCGAGAAAACAGGCCTGGTGCGCGCCGTCTTCGTCCAGGCGGACTGCGCCCCGGAGCAGGCGCTCGCGGAAGCCGACTGGGTCGCCGAACTGAAACACCCCGCGCTCGATATCCTGGCCGTCGTGGCCTTCGCGCCGCTGGAGCGGGGCGCCGAGGTCCAGCCCCATCTCGACGCCCTGATTGAACGCCCCCTGGTCCGCGGCGTGCGGCGATCGGTGCAGAACGAAGCCCCGGGCTTCATCGCCGCGCCCGACCACCTCAAGGGTCTGGTCCTGACGGCCGAGCGGGGCCTGACCATCGACGTCTGCGCCCGCGACCACCAGTTGCCCGAGCTGCATCAGACCCTGACCGCCCTGTTCGAGCGCGCGCCTCAGGCCCAGGTCGTCCTGGATCATCTGGGCAAGCCAGACATCGCCGCCGCCGACGGCGACCTGAACCACGCCGACTGGGCCGCCAACCTGAAGCGGCTGGCCGCCCTGCCCAATGTCTTCGCCAAGCTTTCGGGCCTGACCGCCCAGGACGCCTGGGACGCCCGTCGCGACGACGTCGTGGCCCGCTATCTCGACCACGCGCTCGACTGCTTCGCACCGGACCGCCTGATGTTCGGGGGCGACTGGCCCGTGGTGAACCTGGCCGGAGGCCATGGCCGCTGGCGCGACCTGTTCGAGACCGCCATCGCCGCCCTTCCCTCGCATGAACGCGAGAAAATTCGCACCGAGACCGCCCGCGCCTTCTACCTCGGCGGCGCCGACAAGGATCTGTCCGCATGACCACCGAGACCGTCTCCCTGCCCGCCAACGGTCAAGGCCGCCGCCGCCTGCAGCTGTCGTTGATGATCAACTTCTTCCTGCTGATGGCCCTCTACAGCGGCGTGCTCGGCGTCCTGCTGCCCAATCAGATCGCCGAGATGAACCCGGGGAACAAGGCCAACAACCTGGCCGTCCTGTTCGCCATCACCTCGGTCTTCTCGACCCTGACCACCCCCATCGCCGGGGCCCTGTCCGACCGGACCAGGTCGCGTTGGGGCCGGCGTTCGCCCTGGATCGCCATCGCTTCGCTGATCGGCTCCCTATGCCTGTTCGGCGTATCCTGGATGACCAGCTTCTGGTCGCTGATGGTCTTCTGGGTCATGGCGACAGTGGCCTACAACTCGATGCAGCCGGCGATGACGACCGTGATCGCCGACCGCTTCCCGCCCGAAACCCGCGGCGTCGTGTCCGGCGTTGTCGGCGCCGGCATGACGGCCGGCCTGACCGCCGGCACCGTCGTCGCCGGCTACCTGGCCGGCGCCCAGGTCCTGGCCTACAGCCTGTTCGCCCTGGCGATCGCCGCCTCGTGCATCGCCTTCGTGGTCATCAACCGCGAACCCTCCAGCGCCAGCCAGCCGCGCCGACCCTTCTCGTGGATCGCCTTCGCCAAGGGGTTCTGGATCAGCCCGAAAGAGCATCCTGACTTCGCCTGGGCCTTCGCCGGGCGCTTCACCATCTACATGGGCTATCAGGCCGTCGCCGCCTACATGCTCTACATCCTGCGCGACTACATCGGCCTGTCCGACGCCCAGTCGAACATCGCCATCGCCAATCTGGCCATCCTGACCCTGATCTGCCTGATCGTGTCCTCCCTGGCCTCGGGCTACCTGTCGGACCGCTTCCAGCGCCGCAAGCCTTTCGTTATCGGCGCCAGCCTGATCATGGGCTGCGCCATGGCCGCGCCGCTCATCCTGCCGACCATGACGGGCATGTGGATCTACGCCGGCGTCATCGGCGTCGGCTACGGCATGTTCATGTCGATCGACATGGCCCTGATGACCCAGGTTCTGCCGCAGAGCGCCGAGGGCGACGAAGGCAAGGACCTCGGCGTGCTGACCACCGCCGTGAACATTCCCCAGATCATCAGCCCGGTGATGGCGGCGGTTCTGCTGAACCTCTTCGGCGGGAACTACGCCGTCATCTTCATCGCCGCCGTCATCTTTGTCTTCGGCTCGGCCCTGTGCGTCGCGCCGATCCGCTCGGTTCGCTAGGGCTGCGAAATGTTATAATACGTATGATGATAATTTGACATACCGGAACGTCGTTCGTAGGGTTCCGGCAAGGCCGAAAAACAAACAGGCCGCCCAGGTTGGAACCCAGCAGGATCTCACAATGTCCACCAAGACCACTTTGATGGCCGCGACCGCCTTGGGCGTGTTGTCGGCCCTGGCTCTGCCCGTCGCCGTCATGGCGCAAGACGCGCCGTCGAATGACACCGGTACCCAGGATGCGACCACGGTGGACGAGATCGTCGTCACGGGCATCCGGGCCAGCCAGCAACAGTCCATCGACATCAAGCGCAAGGCCGTTGGCGTCGTCGACTCCATCGCTTCGGAAGACCTGGGCAAGCTGCCTGACCAGAACGTGGCGGAATCCCTGCAGCGTGTCCCCGGCGTGACCATCGACCGCAACCGCGGTGAAGGCCGGTTCGTCACCGTTCGCGGCTTCGGGCCCAAGTTCAACGCCGTGACCGTCAACGGCCGCACCCTGGCGACCGACAACAACGGCCGCGAGTTCTCCTTCGACGTCCTGCCGTCCGAGATCATCTCCGGCGCCGACGTCTACAAGTCGCCTCAGGCCAACATCAACGGCGCCTCGATCGGCGCCACCGTCAACGTGCGCACCCTGCGTCCGCTGGATCAGCGCCAGGCCTTCGCCGCCGCCGGCTCGGTGGGTTCGACCTGGGCCGAACTGGCCGACAGCTACAGCTCCGACGTCTCGGGCGTTCTGTCGTGGCGCAATGACGACCGCACCCTCGGCTTCGCCCTGGCCGCCTCCTACGTCGATCAGGACACGCGCAACGACGAGTTCACCATCGGCGCGGGCCACGTCTTCCGCTCCAGCACCGACAGCTACTACAATCGCGGCGGCGTCCAGGGCGCCCGCATCGGTCCGGACGTGGCGCCGTTCGACAAGGTCTCGATGCCGTCGAACCTGTCGCCCTTCTTCTTCGAGCGCAGCAAGCAGATGCTGGGCCTGAACGCCTCGGGCCAATATCGTCCCCAGGACAACCTGACCCTGACGCTCGACGCCATGTACGTGAAGGCGGACATCACCGAGCGGCAGACCGGCCTGGCCTTCGACTTCGCCGGCGGCGACCTGGTCGAACAGGTCGTGGAAGGCAATGAAGCCGTCTATCAGCGCTATGCTGGCGGCTTCGTCGATCAGATCATGCAGTACGACACCCGCAACGTCGAAACCCGCCAACTGGGCTTCAACGCGGACTGGCAGGTTACGGACGAACTGAAGCTGTCGTTCGACATCTCGACCTCGACCTCCGAGCGCAAAAGCGACCAGGCCCCCAGCTTCACCACCATCCGCCGCAAGGGCGTCGACCTGTGGTGGGACCGTCGCGGCGGCTCGCCCATCTATGAATACGGCTTCGGCTATCCCGGCTCGACCGCTGACGCCGCGACCGACCCCAACGGCCTGACCGCCCACTACTACATCTGGAACAGCGCCGGCCGGACCAAGGACTCCATCGACGAGTACCGCATCGACGGCGAATGGGCGCCGGGCGGCAACGTCACCCTCTTCGCGGGCATGGGCTACCAGAACCGCGTCAAGGACATCTACGGCACCTCCATGCCGTTCGGCCAGCAATGCGCCTATTGCGACTCCAACGAAGCCCTGCCGTCGGACCTCTTCTCCCCGACCAACATGAACTTCTTCGACGGTCGCGGCGGCAACATCATGCACGACTGGCTGACCTATGATCCGAACGCCCTGATGGCCTATGTGAAGGGTCTGGCGGATCGCGACGGCAAGCCGTTCGCGCCCAGCGTCTACGACCCCTCCGGCTCCTCCGTGGTCGATGAGAAGGTCTGGACCGGCTATCTGATGAGCCAGATCGACGCCGATCTCGCCGGCATGCCGCTGACGGTGAACATGGGCGTTCGCATCGAGGACACCTCCTACACCTCGTCCGGCGCGTCGCGCACCGTGCTCAGCGCCAAGCCGAACGGCGCCGGTCAGAACATCATTGTCCTGTCCGACGTGGCCCCGATCAGCTTCAAGGGCGAGTACACCGACATTCTGCCGTCGCTGAACGCCCGTCTTTCGGTGACCGACGACCTCATCGTCCGCTTCGCCGCCTCGCGGGTGATGACCCGTCCGACGCTCAGCGACCTGTCGCCGCGCCAGTCGATCCAGACCAACCCCGGCAATGAGTCCATCAAGCGCGGCAACCCGGATCTGAAGCCCTTCCGGGCGACCCAGATGGAAGCCGGCGTCGAGTGGTATTTCGCGCCGACCTCCCTGCTGTCCTTCGCCGCCTTCTACAAGAACCTGGACTCCTTCGTGACCACCAGCACGACCAAGGAGCGCGTGGACGAGGTCGAGTTCTCGGTCACCGTGCCGAGCAACGGCGAGGGCGCGACGATCAAGGGCATCGAACTGGGCTATCGCCAGACCTTCGACAACCTGCCTGCGCCGTTCGACGGCCTCGGCGTGCAGACCAGCTTCACCTACGCCGACTCTGACGCCGAATACTCCAACGCCGGCGGCGCCTCCTATGGTCTGGAAGGCCTGTCGAAATACTCCTACAGCCTGGTCGGCTTCTACGAGAAGGGTCCGATCCAGGCCCGCCTGGCCTACACCTGGCGCGACCAGTTCGTGGCGGTCGCCGTCGGTCGCAACAGCGAGCCCGAGTACTTCGACGCCTACGGCCAGCTCGATGCGGGCGTCTCCTACGACGTGACCGAAAACACCACCGTCTTCCTGGACGCCCTGAACCTGACCGACGAGGAAGAGTTCCTCTATTCGGTCTCGCCGGACCGCACCAAGGAGTTCCGCACGACGGGACGCCGCGTGTCGGCCGGGTTGCGCATGCGCTTCTGATCCCCCCTCCTCCTTGCCGCATTCGGTACGCCGCCCCTCGCTTGTCGGGGGGCGGCTTTTCTTTGTTCCGCGCCCGTCTTGACGCCCGTGCGGCAGGGGCCTAGCAAAACATAATACGTCTTATGTTTTGAGGATTCAGTGATGAGGCTGGCAGGCAAGACCGCCCTGGTGACGGCGGCGGCGCAGGGGATCGGGCGAGCAACGGTCGAGGCCTTCCTTCGCGAAGGCGCGAACGTCATCGCCGCCGACATCAACATCGCCCCTCTCAAGGATCTGGACGGCGTCACCGTGCGCCAGCTGGACGTGACCGACCCCGAGGCGGTCAAGGCGATCGCGGCCGACTTCCCCCAGGTCGACGTGCTCTACAACTGCGCCGGCTATGTCCACGCCGGCACCATCCTGGACTGTGACGAGGACGCCTGGGCCTTCTCCAACAGCCTGAACGTCACGGCGCAGTACCGCATGATCCGGGCCTTCCTGCCGCAGATGATCGCCAACGGCGGCGCCTCGATCATCAACATGTCGTCGGTCTGCTCCAGCATCAAGGCGGTGCCGAACCGCTTCGCCTACGGCGCCACCAAGGCCGCCGTCATCGGTCTGACCAAGTCGGTCGCCGCCGACTTCGTGACCCAGGGCATCCGTTGCAACGCCATCTGCCCCGGCACCGTCGAGACCCCGTCCCTGCTGCAGCGACTGCGCGACACCGGCGACTTCGACAAGGCCTACGCCGAGTTCACCGCCCGCCAGGCCATGGGGCGGTTCGGCCGCCCGACCGAGTTGGCGGCCCTGGCCGTCTACCTGGCCTCCGATGAGTCCGCCTTCACCTCCGGCACGATCAATGTGATCGACGGCGGCTGGGTCAACTGAGCCTTTCGCAGGAACCGTCCAGATGAAACTCCTTCGCTTCGGCCCCTTGGGTCAGGAAAAGCCCGGCGTGATCGACGCCGACGGCCGCATTCGCGATCTCAGCGGCGTCATCGCCGACGTGGACGGCGCCGCCCTGTCCGACGACAGCCTGGCCCGTCTGCGGGCGCTCGATCTGACCGCCCTGCCCCTGGCGCCGGAAGGCGCCCGCTACGGCGCCTGCGTGGGCAAGGTCGGCAAGTTCCTGTGCATCGGCCTGAACTACGCCGACCACGCCGCTGAATCCGGCTTGCCGATCCCGGACGAGCCCGTGCTCTTCTCCAAGGCCACCTCCTGCATCGTCGGCCCGAACGACACGGTCCTGAAGCCGCGCGGCTCGACCAAGCTGGACTGGGAAGTCGAGCTGGGCATCGTCATCGGCAAGAATGCGTCCTACGTCTCGGAAGAAGAGGCCGAGGCCTGCATCGCGGGCTACTGCACCATCAACGACGTGTCCGAGCGGGCCTTCCAGACCGAGCGCGGCGGCACCTGGGACAAGGGCAAGGGCTGCGACACCTTCGGTCCCATCGGCCCCTGGCTGGTCACGCGCGACGAGGTGCCGGACCCGGCGGATCTTCGCATGTGGCTGACGGTCAACGGCAAGACGTTCCAGGACGGATCGACGGCCACCATGATCTTCAAGCCCGCCTTCATCGTCCACTACGTCAGCCAGTTCATGAGCCTGCAGCCCGGCGACGTCATCTCGACCGGGACCCCGCCCGGCGTCGGCCTGGGCCAGAAGCCCGACCCCGTCTATCTGAACGCCGGCGACGTGATGGAGCTCGAGATCGAGGGGCTCGGCCGACAGCGACAGGTCGTCGCGCAGGCCTGATTTCCTCCCTCGCCCTGCATTGACTCCGGGGTCCCATCCGCTACGCTGATTTCATAATACATAATATGTTTATGGGAGTGCGTCATGGGGCAAGGTGCAGGTTTCGGCATGATCACGGCGGGCCTTCTGTCCGCCGGGATCATGCTCTCGGCGGCGGCGGCGAACGCGCAGACGACGATTCACGTCTCGCCCGACGGCCATGACCGCAATCCCGGCAGCGCCGCGCGGCCGGTCAAGTCCCTGACCCGCGCCCAGGCCCTGGTCCGCAACCACAACCGCAACGAGGACGTCACCGTCGAGATCGCGGCCGGCGCCTATCGTCTGGATCAGCCCCTGGTCTTCACCGCCGTCGACGGCGGCCAGGGCGACCACAAGGTGATCTGGCGGGCGCGACCCGGCGAACGCCCGACCATCTCGGGCGGCTTCGACGTCACGGGCTTCACGGTTTCGGATGCGGAACGCCGCATCTATGTCGCCGACATCCCCAAGGGCCTCGACGCCCGTCAGGTCTGGGTCAACGACACCCTGGCCGAACGCCCCTGGCTCGAGATCAGCCACTCGGATGTGAACTTCACCGCCACCGGCATGGAGATCACCAACCCCGACCTGGCCTTCATCGGTTCGATCCAGCACCCCGACCGCCTCGAGGTCGAGGCCACCGGCTTCTTCACCGACCGCTTCTCCCCCGTCGCCTCGATCAACGGCTCGACGCTGACGATGCAGCAGCCCGCCTGGGACAACAACACCTGGGGCTACGACACCATCTCGAAGCCCATCTTCCCCGATGACTCCCGCCTCTTCCTGGTCAATGCGCCTGAACTGATCGGCAAGACCAACGACTGGCACGCCAAACCCTATCAGTGGTTCATCGATCCGAAGGCCGGCAAGCTCTACCTGCGCATCGCCCAGGACGACGACATCGCCAAGCTGCGCGTCACGGTCCCCGCCCTGCCCTCGCTGATGTCGATCAGCGGCACGCCGGAGACGCCGATCCGTAACCTGACCTTCAACGGCCTGCGCTTCTCCTACACCTCGTGGATGGGGCCGTCGGAAGCGACCGGCTACGCCAACCAGCAGAGCGGCGCCTTCCTGAAGGACGTCTCGCCGATCCGTCCCGCCGACGCCTGGTCCACCTGCGGCTGGGGCTGCCCCGAATTCGAATCCATGCGTCAGCTCTGGCACCAGATCCCGGCGGCGGTTCAGGTCGCGGCCGCCCGCGACATCGTCTTCGAGAACAACCACTTCACCCAGCTGGGCCAGATCGCGCTCGGCCTGGGCAATGAAGCTGTGGCCAACCTGTCCGGCGTCGGCCTTGCGGTGCAGGACGTCCGCGTCAGCCGCAACCACTTCGGCGTCCTGTCCGGCAGCGCCATCATGGCTGGCGGCGTCCGGCTGGACGCTCACCACCCGACCGATCCCAATCTGATCAACCGCAACATCGAGATCGCCGACAACGTCATCGCGGGCGTCAGCCAGGACTACAAGGACAACGCCGCCATCCTGACGACCTATATCGACGGCGCGCGCATCCTGCACAACGACATCACCGACGCGCCCTATGACGCCATCGCCGTGGGTTGGGGCTGGGGCTACAACGACGCCGGCGGCAATCCGAACTACGACGAGAACCAGAAGGGCTATCTCTACAACACCCGCTTCACCACGCCGACGACGCTGCGCAACACCCTGATCGAGGGCAACCGCATCCACGGCGTGAAGACCTGGTACATGGACGGCGGCGCCATCTACAACCTGTCGGCCAACCCGGACTCGATCATCCGCGGCAACCACATCTTCGACATTCGCGACAAGATCGGCCTCTATCTGGATGAGGGCTCCAAGCACTTCACCGTCACGGGCAATGTCATCGACACCCAGGGCAAGTGGTTGAACATCAACACCGCCGGCAAGATGTACCAGCGCCGGATCTCGACCGACAACACCGCCACCGGCAACTGGCACAACTCCCTTCGCACCGGCGGTCGCTGGCTCCGCGAGATCGGCAACGTCGCCGAGGGCAACTTCCTCTTCCCGGCGCGCGACTGGCCGGCCGAGGCTCAGGCCGTCATGGACGCCGCCGGACCCCGTCCCGTTTCGGACGCGTCGCGATGAGCGCCGTTTCGCGTCGCGGCCTCCTGGGCGGCGCCGGCCTGGCCGGTCTGGCCGCCGCCGCCCCCGCCGCCTCGGCGCGCGCCCTGCAGGCGCCGCCGCTCGAAATTCTCGACCTGAAGGCCTCATCCGCCGTGGCCCCCATCGGGCTGGAGGACCAGGCCGTGCGCCTGTCGTGGCGGCTGCAAAGCCCCGACCGCGACGTGAAGCAGACCCGCTACGAGATCCAGGCCGCCAGCACGCGTGAACTGCTGGAGGCCGGCGCGCCCGACCTGTGGCACGCGGGCGAGGTCCTGACCGACCAGAGCATGGACGTGTCCTGGCTGGGCAGTCCGCTGAAATCACGCCAGGTCGTCTGGTGGCGCGTGCTGATCCGCGACAACAAGGGACGGCGCGCGACCAGCGCCCCTTCGCGCTTCGAAATGGGTCTGCTCCAGCCCGCCGACTGGCGCGCCAAATGGATCGCCGCGGAGACCGAAACGGCCCGCGCCGACCGTCAGGCGGGTCTGCTGTGGATGCGGGGCGACCGCCCGGCGGACAAGTCGGATCGCTTCTTCCGTCTGACTTTCAACCTGCCCTCGGCGGCGGACGTCACCCTGTTCTCCATCGCCAATTTCGACGCCGAGATCTGGCTGGACGGCAAGACGCTGGAGCGGCCGCACCATCCCTCCATCTCCTTCGGCGTGGCCCCCATCGCCGAGACTCGCCACCGTCTGGCCGGCGGACGTCACGTCCTGGCCTTCCGCGTCAAGGATCCCGCCGCCTTCAACGAGCCCAAGTTCTTCGAGATCGCGGCCGCCGCCATGATCCGCGCCGACCTCGGCGGCGGACGCGTCGTGCGCATCACCTCGCGCGGCATGAAGACGGCCCTTCACGCCTCCCGGGGATGGGAGCAGCCGGGCTTCAGCGACGCCCGCTGGGCGACGGCCGAGGTGTCGAAGAACCAGCCCCAGGCCTGGCCCGGCTATGGCGCCTTCCTGCTGCGCAAGGGCTTCAGCCTGACCCGGCCCGTGGCCCAGGCCCGGCTCTATGCGACGGCGCTGGGGGTCTATGAGGCCCAGATCAACGGCAAGCGCGTCGGCGACGCCCTGCTGAGCCCCGAGAGCACCGACTTCCGCAAGACCGCCCTCTATCAGGTCCATGACGTCACCGACCTGCTCGCCAGCGGCGACAACGCCATCGGCGCTATGGTCGGCGACGGCTGGTACGGGAGCTACCACGCCCCGGCCGGCCGCTACGCCTTCGGCGACGCCCCCCTGCGCTTCTTCGCCCAACTGGAGGTGACCTATACGGACGGCACGCGTGAAGTCATCGTCACCGACGATAGCTGGCGCCTGACCGAAGCCCCGGTCACCAGGGGCGAGATCTACTATGGCGAGGACTATGACGCCCGGCTCGAGAAGGCCGGCTGGTCCGCGCCCGGCTTCGACGCCGCCGGATGGCGCGCCGTCGACATCGCCCCGACCCCGCCCTGCGCCCTCAAGGCCCAGGTCAGCCCGCCCCTGCGCCGCATCGAGACGCTGAAGGCCAGGTCGATCACCAAGGTCGGCGCCCACTACGTCCTCGACTACGGCCAGAACTTCTCGGGCTGGTCGCGGCTGAAGGTGAAGGGACGTGCGGGCCAGGCGGTGACGCTGAAGTTCGCCGAGGTTCTGCAAGGGGACGGTCACGTCGATCAGTCCAACCT
>Ga0247827_10000117_pt1 | contig 37335 bp, 29 predicted proteins | sample 12C_Control_Day2_FD_194414 | JGI IMG/M metagenome (GOLD analysis project Ga0247827, IMG submission 194414) | Soil microbial communities from agricultural site in Penn Yan, New York, United States - 12C_Control_Day2 | ecosystem: Environmental > Terrestrial > Soil > Agricultural land | place... | reverse complement strand
CGCGGGTGCCGCCAGTGGCGCTGATATCAGTCAGCGTGCCTTGCGCGGTACGGGTGAAATGCAGGAAGTGGCCGAGGGCATTTTCGATGCGCTGCAACGGCACCGGGCTGTCGTCGTCCGGCACTTCACCGAAGTAGAAGAACAGGTTGTCCAGCGTTTGCAGGAGGTAGTGGCCGCCCTCGGTGCACACCAGGTACACCTGCTCGTGCGGGTTGTAGATGCGCTCGCCCGGTTGCAGGGTGACGAACGGGATTTCACGGCCCTGGTTGTCGGTCAGGTAGATGAAGCTGCCGCGCCGGCGCAGGCTTTGCTCCCAGGGCAGCACCCAGCCACGGCCGAGCACGCTGTCGACGCTTAGGTCACTGGCGTAGAAGCGCGACCATTCGATCGGCATCAGGCCCGGCAGGCTGAAGTCGACTTCGTCGGGGATCAGTTTGCGCCCGGTGGTGAGATCGACCGGGTTGCCGACCAGGCCGCCGATGGCCTTGCGCGCGACCGGTTCGACCACGTAGCGGCTGGCCACCTCACCGGCGACGAAGCCTGCGGTGAATTTCAAGGCGCAGGGCATGACGGCTTTCATGCCGGCCTGGGTACCGGCCTTGATCAGTTGCGCGATGCCACCGGCCGCACCGGCAACGGCCATCAGTACATCGACGGTGGTGCGCAGCCATTTGGGGATTTCATCGTCCACCGGCAGGTAGCGGTAGGTGCCGCCGCCGATGATGACGTTACCCGAACCGCCAGAAATGGTGGCGCCGCAGGTCAGCTTGTCGCCCTTGCGCGCTGCGGCCGAGCTGTTGATGAAGACGTTGGTCGAGCCTTCGGCGATCTGCACCGGGCCTGGATGTTTGTCGCATGCCCCCAGGCTTTTCTCGACCCGGGCGGCCTTGCGGCTGTTGACGAAGACATTCGGTGAGGCAGTAAGTATCGTCCCGGAGGGGGATGAAAACATACTGCCTATGGCCTCCCCGGCAGCGGTCAGCAAGCTGCCCCCGATGCCCGCTGCCAGGCCGGCGAGCAAGGCCACGCCGAATCCGCAGGTGAAGGTGGCGATGGCCACCGTGGCAATCAGCGCGATACCCAGGGCGGCGCCGATCAGAAAGCCCCCCAATGCGCTGGTGTGCGAAATCTCGTCGCCGAACCTGGCCGCTTCGAACATGAGGGGTTACTCCTGTTCGCCGGATTCGGTGCTGGTCACGACCGGGTTGCGCGGGGTGAAACTGGCCAGCAGGTTGTCCCAGTCCTGGTTCTGCTGGGGGCTGAAGTCTGCTTGCGCGGTGGTGGAGAAAATCAAGGCGCGTTCAGGTGTCAGCAGGAACGCCGCCTGACGCTGGTACAGCGGCCGTCCCTGGTTCATGTAGTAGGCGTCGATCTGCAGCCCTTCGATGGGTGCGCTGCTCGAGAGGCTGACCTGCTTGCTACCCATCCGGGTATAGCCACGCAACTTCGACGTGAGCATTTTCACCTGCCGGTCGACATACGCCTGCAACTGCTCACCGGGCAGTAGCGTGTCGCGCGAGATGGTGATGCTCAACGGCGCGGGAATACTCGCCCCGAGCACGAACATATTGACCGTGCGATCCTCAAAACCTTGTGGCAGCGCGATGCCACCTTCCTGCAGCTCATAGTCCATGCGATGAAAATTCCTGGTATCAAAAAAGGGTGTTACGTCAGCGCAGCGCAAGGCCGTCGAGCAGACGATCGAACTCCGTCAGCCACAAGCTCAGCCCGGGTCTGGTCGGATCGATCACGCATGAAATATCCAGCCATTGCACTTCGTCTCGGCCTTCGACAGGCACAAGTGCCCCCACCAGACGACCGTGCCGTGGCTCATGGCCGGCGCTGAAATGAAAATCCACGGCCTTGGCCGCACTCCCGGCAATACGGCAGTCACGCTGACGGATCACCCGCATCTGCGGGTTGCGTTCGTGAAGGGTCCGGGTTGCTGCCGCGAACAACTGCTCGAGCGTTTGCCCGGGACGCACATCGCGCCGGCGGATCGTCAAGGTGACCGGCTCACCGTCATGTTCGAGGGTGGTGTGGATATCGCGAAAGCGAAAACCGGCCGGGAACATCAGGTTGAAGCCGGCAAATGTGAAGCTGCTGGTGACGTCCTGTAACGCAACAGGCTCGGGTTCCGGCTCAGGCTGTGGTTCAGCCTGGCTGGCAGCCTCGGCCAATGCGGCAACGCGCGCAGCTTCTTCCTGCGCTATACGCTTGGCGGAAATGCGGTCGTAGATCGACGGTCTGCTCATCGCCCGCGGCCTCAGTCGTTGATCCGGACTGTAGCGCCGGTGATCGTGGTGGTTTCGCTACTGGTGGTGGTGATGACCTTGCCCTTGATCTCGATGCCATCCGGGGTGAGCGTGATGCTGCTCTGCCCTACCTGCAGGATGATGTGCTGCTGGGCGCTGACCTGGATGAACTGGTTGTCCACCTGCAAGGTGTACGAACCCTCCTGGATCTGCACCACGGTGTCTTTCTTGACGATCTCGGTGTGAGTGCCACCTACGGTGATCCTGCGGTTGTTGCCGACATCATGGCTTTCATCGAGCTCGATCTCGGTGTCCATGTTGCGCTCGGCGTGCATGATGATCTGCTCGGCGCCGGCCTTGTCTTCGAAGCGGAAGAAGTTCGCGGTGCCGCCATCGCCTTTCATTGAGCGGGTGAGGAAGCCACTTTGGGTTTTGTTGGCAGGCAAGGACCAAGGCGGCATGTTGCGACTGTTGTAAAGACAGCCGATGATCAGCGGGCGGTCCGGGTTGCCGTCGAGGAACTCAACAACAACTTCATCGCCGACACGGGGAAGCAAAATGCTACCGAATCCACCGCTGGCACCCGATTGAGCAACACGTACCCAGCAGGAACTCTGGTCGTTAAACTCGCCATTACGGTCCCAATGGAACTGAAGCTTCACCCGTCCCAGTTCGTCGGTATAGATTTCTTCACCGGGCGGCCCGACCACAAAGGCGGTTTGTGGCCCGACGATCAGGCCACGCGGCGTGTGTAGAGTAGGCCGGAAAGGGATCTTGCGCCGGATACACGTAAAACGGTTCTGATAGCCTGCTTCACCGCCATTGGTGTAGTTGTTTTGCCCCCAATGCTTGACCGTCAGGATCAGAAACTGTCGATCGTCCTGCGCATCATTGTCGTGGTCATAGTGCTGTGCCAGTTCGAAATAGTAGCCAGGCTCCATCGAACGGCAGTTACTGTTACCGCTGAACGTCTTGCCCATAACTTCCATTGCTTCCAGACGGTGGCGGGCCTTCTGCATGCCGTCATCCACGGTGGCATAGCCATACAAGCCTTCGTATTCGAATACCTCGAACTGACCGACATCGCCTTGTTTGTTGATAGAGTTCAACTGAACAAGCTGGGGATTGCCTGGTTGTTTGTAATCATAGGATTTAAGTGAAAGCCGGGTCGGCTGGAACTTGCGACTGGACGACCAGGCGGTGATGGAGTCTTCCGTCTCGGTGACGGACGCTCGGTGGTAGCGAATCACCGGCTGCCCTGGGAGTGGCGGTAGCGCAATACTGTCATCGGTAATGATCATCCGATGTCCCTCTTTGCTGTGCTGGAAGGTGAAGAACAACCCTTCCTGCTCAAGCAAGCGCAGGACAAAATTCAGGTCCGATTCCTGATATTGCGTACAGTAACTAATAGGCTTGAGCGGCTTGCTCAAACGAAACTCATGGTCCGCCAACTCAAGGTAATAGGCAAAAACCTCCTTGACGATCTGCTCAGTGGTTTTGTCCTGAAAAATGCGCGAATCACGTCGACGACTGAGGATCCACAGCCATGGCACCAACTCAGCACTATAATTGGCCACACCACCATCAGCGCCACTGTGAACAAAATCGGAAACGTGGGCACTGATGTATTTAGAACTATCATCAGCCAACGTAATGGCCATGGTAACTTTTTTACCAATCAGCTTCTTGAGTTCTATTCTGGCATCCTGAGACACCAACTCTACATCGTACTTGAAAAGCTGGGAGATACCCTCCTCACCGCTAAATCTCAGCAGTTTCAGCTCCTGATCATCCGGCAAGGGCGAATCGAAAGTGATCAACCGTTGATGCTGGGTAAAAATCTGCGCCAGAGCGTCCGTAATCATCCATTGCGTCCTGCAGAAGGCTGGAAATCTCCCCATGAAAACGCCGTGATAGATCGGTGTCAAGTTGTGCAATGATTAGTGGCTATGCGCCACCAAGATTGCAAATTGCCATCACTTGAGTTCCGAACGCTTTAAAAACAGGCATTTAAGACGCATTCTGTGAGACCAGATCACAAACCGTTGGCGCGTCACCCGCCCTTGTAACTAATTACGTAACTAGTTCATGGAAATCAAGCGCAGTTTTTCGCGCAACCTCTGAATAACAAATTCGGCTGGATGAGACACGCGTTGATGTGTCCCTTGCATTTGATCTTGAAGTTTTGGCGGTGTAGGCTGCCCTCAAAGGACGCTGCCCCGCTCAGCAAATATTGATGCAGACAAGGAGAGACTCGTCATGAGCCTGAGCAATTCCCAGCTCAGTCAACTGGACCGTGAGCTTGATCACAACCAGCGAGAAATGGTTGTGATCGCTATGGACGAACTCAACGCGCAGACAGCCACTGTCGGAGCGTCCACCAGCACTACCCAAGCCCCCCAAGTATGTGCGCGAACTCAGGCGAATTTACTGAGCGGGATGTGGCATGGGACCCAGTCCCTCTACAATGCCACTATACATCCGTTTGTTAACACCAACTGGGGCGTTCCTGCTGCACTAGGTGCGTATGACGCCTATAACGTCGCTGCCTTACTTCGAGACATCGGCGGACTTGGCACCAAGGCAAGAGTCTCCACTCATAACGGGCGGCAGTATTTGATACTTACGGGTTACCCTGGCCTTCGAAATAAATTACGCGGCACTCGCTATGGCCTTCGCAATGCACAACTCGTAGACCTCGGGATTGGAAAGTACGGAATACGAGGCTCATCAATCATTGGCTTTAAATTATCTTGCTATGTAGCTGTTGGCGTCGAGATACTTGAATGGATCTTCAATGACGAAGCTGTAATGACTGATCTCTTTGCAGGCGTAGGGGTAGAATTGATCAAAGCTGGTATTGCTTCTGCAATAGGGTATGCAGCTGCCTTGGCCGCAGGAGTATTTTTCACCGCTGCTGCTGCGCCAGCAATAATTGGCGCTGTAGTTGTACTCGCGATCGGTATAGGTCTGAACGCCATAGATAATCACTATGGAATAAAAAATTCCGTTAAAGCTGGCATGCGCTATGCTGTAGATCACATTGAGAATATTCAGGAAAAAATCACAAAAATCTCAGCCAAGGACCTACAAAACTATGCCGAAGAAGCGGTAGCGAATATTGCTGCAGAAATTGCAGACGAGCTATACAACGAGGCGAAGTCTTGGGTTATTCGCAAAGTTCAACCTCGCGAATTCAACCTCCCTAATTGGCCTGAGGCCCCGAAGCTACCAAAGCTACCGGGATTCAACCTACCAAAATTCTGAATGAAAATGAACTCTAGACCTACCACACCCCAAACTGAAATATCCGCCACAAAACTCAGATTACTTGCCGCCGTGTTCGTACCAGGCATGCTACTTATTGGGGCGTTTTCTATTTATTGGCTCTGGACCAACATCATTCCTATATACGGAAGAATTTATAGAGATGCTCCCGTCGTCGAGGTTCCGTACTTGGCGTTTGGCCTGCTCATGGCGCCACCGGCCGTTCTTATTGCCGTCGTCGGGGCATCCATCGCAGCCTGGAACGGAAAAAAATTCGACCCCCCGCGATCATCGAAGCTTTACCGATTCCAAAATTTAATGTTCAGCTCATCTATAAAAATAATACTTTACATAGTGCCCACACTAATAGTAGCCACCACGGTAACACTACTCGCTCGAAACTATTCACCATGCCCCAAACTACTAATATCAGGTTCTGCCTGGCAACTGTTCTGGGTCAACGATGAGCGTGTCTGTTTCAAACCGACCCGTTACATCAATGATAACTGGCCTTGCAAGATAATCGGTGACAAAGAAGTCTGCGTCCAGGTAGACGGCCGGTAAGTCAACTATGCAATCCCCACGCAGAACTCCGTAGCGTCTATCAAAGCGCGCCAACACTCACTCCAAAAACAAACTAAATTAATATTGGCGCAAAAAATTGAAACCACTAACAGAAATATCCGCCACAAAAATCAGACTAATTGCTGCCGCCCTCGTACCGACCATGCTGCTTACCGGGGTATTCTCTATTTACTGGCTCTGGACTAATATCCTGCCAATTTACGGAAGAATATATAGAAACGCGCCTGTCGTAGAGGTGCCGTACATGGCGTTTGGCTTGCTCATGGCACCGCCCGCCGTTATTATCACAGTCATCGGGTCGGCTATTGCCGTATGGACTGGAAAAAAATTTGACCCTCCGCGATCGTCGAAACTTTATCGCTTCCAAAATCTTATGCTCAGCGCCTCCGCAAAGATAATAGTCTATGTCGTACCAACACTTATAATAGCAACCACACTAATACTACTCGCCCGAAATTATTCACCCTGCCCAAAGCTACTAATCTCAGGTTCTGCCTGGCAACTATTCTGGGTCAATGACGAACTTGCGTGCTTCAAACCGACTCGCTACATCAACGGCAACTGGCCTTGCAAGATTGTTGGCGATAGAGAAATATGCATTCAGGTGGACCAGCAGTAATTCAAAAATTTGTGCAAAGCCCCTAAGGGCTGGACAGTAATTAACACCCGCCAGCCACCTGCACAACTAATAAATATCGGAATATGCGTTACCGCTGATCCAGCGCCAGACCCTTCATGGCACAACAATGAAATATAAACCCACCCCTGAAATTTCCGCAATGAAGCTCCGACTACTTGCCCTGGCGTTTATACCAAGCATGTTGCTTACCGGAGTTCTTTCTCTTTACTGGCTCTGGACCAACGTTCTCCCTATTTACGGAAGGATTTATAGGGATGCGCCTGTCATAGAAGTGCCGTACTTAGCGTTCGGACTGCTTATGGTACCACCCGGAGTTCTGATTTTAGTCATCGGGGCGTCTATCGCTGCATGGAACGGCAAAAAATTTGATCCACCACGATCATCAAAACTCTATCGCTTCCAAAATATAATGTTTAGCTCATCCATCAAAATAATGATTTATGTTGTACCAGCACTCATGACATTAACCACAGCAGCACTACTGGCCCGCAACTATTCACCCTGTCCGAAGCTGCTAATTTCGGGCTCCGCCTGGCAACTATTCTGGGTTAATGACGAACTTGCGTGTTTCAAACCGACTCGTTACATCAACGGTAACTGGCCTTGCAAGATTGCTGGTGATAGAGAGATATGCATCCAGGTCGACGAGCAGTAGTTTAATAATTTACACATAACGTCTAAGGGCTTGGCAGTGTTAACCACATGGCAGCCACCTGCAAAATTAATCTTTCGCTGAATCTTGCATCAAACTGACTCGAGACGAGTCATCGACATTGCTTTGACTAGATCGACGGATGAGGCCAGAGCCCTAGCGTGAGCACATGCTCGTCCAGGCAACCTTTTCGGGGAATAACATGATCGATCTGAGAAGTACAAACGACGTCCTGTCCAAATACGTGGAGCGCTACGACCATCTACTTCCGCTCCCGTCTCCACAGCTACAGCAACGCATGGAGTACACCTTGCGGCCCGACGCCCCCAGGCTGCCCTATTGCAAACCTGCGTGGATTTCCTCGAGAACGTGCACGCTGTCGGACGACCAGGCACTGGACCGAGCGCAAGGTGCGTTGCTAGGCCTGGCGATAGGTGATGCCGTGGGTACTACCCTCGAGTTTCTGCCTCGTGATCGAGCACAGGTGAGCGACATGGTTGGCGGCGGCCCCTTCAAGCTGGCCCCGGGACAATGGACTGACGACACCAGCATGGCGCTCTGCCTGGCGGATACCTACCTGGCCAAAGGAACGTTTGACTTCACCACCTTTTCCGAAGCATTGGTGCGCTGGTACAGGCGCGGGGAAAACAGTGCCAATGGCAAGTGCTTTGACATTGGCAACGCCACCCGTAGCGCACTGGAAGGCTGGGAGGAACAGGGGCTCACTTGGCCGGGTAACCATGCCCCGTCGACGGCAGGCAACGGCTCGATCATAAGGCTTGCCCCGACCGCAATATTTCGTCGGCACTCGCTTTCAGTAACTTGGCGCGAAAGCGCTACGCAAAGCACAGCTACGCACAATGCGGAAGAAGCCATCAACTGCTGTCAGCTGCTCGGCGCACAGCTGCACTTAGCACTCAATGGCGCTGACAAAGATGAAACCCTGTCAGCCATGGTACGGGCACTTCTCCCACGACCACTGATCATCAACGCTGGCGAATACAAACAGAAAATCCGTGATCAGATCCGCTCTTCCGGCTATGTCATCGACACGCTGGAAGCAGCGCTTTGGGCCGTCTGGAATACCGACAACTTCAAAGATGCGATTTTGTTAGCTGCCAACCTTGCGGATGACGCTGACAGTGTTGCAGCGACAGCAGGCCAAATTGCAGGCGCACTGTATGGCGTTTCAGGAATGCCGCAGGACTGGGTCAGAAAGGTCGCTTGGTCGGAACATATTCAAGAACTGGCGCGGAAACTGTTCGAACGTGCGCCGTTTCATGATGAGATGGATGATCTTATCTATGGGAGTCGCTGAGACACACGCTTCAAGTTCAGCCAAGGTCGTGCATGAACATTGAATCACTGAAAGAAAAATCGCTGGAACTACGGGCCTCCATCGACGCGCTGAGAACCAGGGGGCCCTTGGTCATGAACTCAGCTTCGAACTGGAGCCCCCGATCAGCGCTGTTGAACGCGGCCAGATGCGCACACCCATGCAGTGGTGCGATATGCCACTACCTCTTCATCGAACCAACCTCGTCAGCGAAGAAGACCTTCAGCGACGGAGATATTTTTGATGGACAACTCAACCAGGCTAGATGCCATTAGCATTGAAACCATGCACTCCGGAAGGCTTTGCCTCAATCTGACTACATGCGTCGACTGGGATGGCTTTCCAGCTTACGCAGAAATCGTTATCGGCTTGCTAAATGGAAAGATTGAAAAAAAGTCAGATTCAGTGGACGTTCGCGTTTGGGAAATTCTAATAGATAATGAAAAATTCTTCCTCGTGCATGAGGACTTCCCGATAATGATTTCGCTGGAATCAACAAGCCTCCAAGGCGACCAATTAGTCACTCAGTTCAAAAACAAACTCAATCAATATTGGCGTAAAAAAACTTGAGAACGCTGACAATGAACTGGCCAGAGCGTTAAAGGATGCTTACTACTCGACAATATAAAAGGACCCGACATGAAAAGCACCTCCGAAGTCGTGGCACTCATGACGCGCATTTCCGAATTGCTGCGCCTTGGCGGACGCATCGAGTGGGCAGAGTGCATTGAGCAATACTGGTCACAACTGTTGCTGGATACTGATCAGGCTTTGTCGAACATCATGATGCTGTATGGCGGCATGGGCTCTATCAACGACATCGTTCTCTATCGCGATGGGCTGCCCATGATCGAGGAAAATAACGAGCTTCACGTGTTGCTTTCCAAGCTGTACGACTGCTGCGTAGCGACTCGCCGGTAAAGGGAAGGCCTTTGCAGTATTTGTACAAACAACAAACACAATACCCGCTCCCACAGCCTCTCGGGTGCCATCATTCAGCCGCCCTTTTATCCCGACCTTCCTGTTCATTTTCGAAAAAACCTTTCTCAAAAACGGACCTGGTTCACTTTTTCGAAAAAAATCCGCACTGCGGATTGGATCCAACGAACACCGCCTAACCATCTGATTTTATTGGGTAAAACTTAATTCGAATACCAAAAGGCCACTATTTAGTAGCACTAAGACATCATTGCGGTACATCACAAAATCACGAAAAAATTGCCCGACTCTCAGGAACTTCTCCCCAAGAAGACTGCCCTACAGGACATTGCTGGCAACTCGATATTCAAGTGCCAGTACCACTCCCAGAATCGCACCAAAGTGCGTGGGAGATGTGATTCAGCTTCCCTGCGTACCGGTGTTACGGGACGAACAAGAAGGCTCAAGGACGATGCACCGATGACACAGACGTTTGATGTCGAAGCACTGATCAGGCTGCGTAGCCAGACCCGGGTGATTTCCGATGCGCTGAAAGCGCAGGCGTCGGACTATCTCTCGACCCTGGCCCTGCTGATCCGTCCGCAAACGCTGTTCGGTGAATACCTGCAGGGCGCGCAACGCAGCAGCGGGCGCGAAACCCAGCACCACTTCAAGGAGCTCATCGAGCTCTACGAGCGCATCGGCTCGGCCTCCCCTTTCCAGCTGGTCAGCGAGCTGGAAGTCCCGCTCAACCTGATCAGCACCACCCCCGAACTGTTCCCGCTGGAATACGACAAGGTGCTCGCGCAAAGCGGTCAGAGCATTCGTATCACCAGCCCGGTGCGCTGGGTCGTGGGCTTCAGCTCGTTCGACCTCGCACAGTTTCGCAGCGTGATCAAAGACCCCAATCGCAGCAGCGCCGAGTTGTACCGTTTCGTGGTGCATTACCTGGTGTTGTTCTACTGCCTGAGCAAGTCGCCCGGCTTGAGCCGCCTGTTCGAAGGCCTGCGCTTTGCCCTGAGCTTTGAACGCCTCAAGGGCTTTGGCGACTTGCCGTTCTGCATCATCAGCTCGCCGGTACGCTCGGAACTGCCCGATGAATCCGTCATCCGCAGCAGCACGCAGATTGCCGGCAACACCAGCTTCGAAGAGCTGGTCAGCCGCGACAACATCTTGGAAATGAATGATGAAATCCGTCAGCGCCTGCTGCTGACGATCGAAGGACTGTAACCCGCGGTCAAGCATAAAGACCGCTACGCAAACGATTTGCAGCGCATTGCTCGCACAGGAGATCACGATGGCGAAGAAGGAAAGTACCCAGCACAAACTCGACCGCGTCCGCGCGCCTCGGGTCCATATCACCTATGACGTCGATATCGGCGATGCTCAGGAAAAGAAAGAGCTGCCGTTTGTCGTCGGTGTGCTGGGCGATTTCTCCGGCAACCCGCTGGAGCCTTTGCCCAAGCTCAAGGACCGCAAGTTCGTGTTCATCGACCGCGACAATTTCAACGGCGTGCTCAAGGGCATCAAGCCACGCCTGACCTACCGCGTCGACAACACCCTGGCCAAGAACGGTACCCAGCTGGGGGTCGAGCTGAACTTCAACAGCCTCGAAGACTTCGAGCCGCAGAACGTGGTCAAGCAGGTCGAGCCGCTGCGCAAGTTGCTGGAGGTGCGCAACAAGCTGGCAGACCTGCGCAACAAGATGGGCGGCAACGACAAGCTCGAAGAGCTGCTGATGGACGTGTTGCAGAACACCGAGAAGCTCAAAACCCTGGGCAAGGAATTCGGTCGCGACGCCGAAGTTCCCGCCACTGATCGCAAAGCGTAAGCAGGAGCCTGACGATGACCGACAAGCAAGCCGTGCCGCAACAGGCCAGCGATCTGGTGGAAGTGGAAGCCTTCGCCCCGCAATCCTCGCTGCTCGACAGCATCATCTCGCAAAGCCGCGTGGCCCGCTCCGAGACCGAGCGCACCCGCACCCGCGACCTGATCGGCGAGCTGGTGGGCCAGGTGCTGGAAGGCGAAATGACGCCGAGCAAAGACCTGATCGCAGTGCTCGATGCGCGTATCGCCGAGATCGACGCGATGCTCTCCGAGCAGATGAACGAAATCATGCATGCCCGTGAGTTCCAGCAGTTGGAAGCCTCCTGGCGTGGCCTGAAGTACCAGGTCGACCAGACCGAGACCAGCACCACGCTGAAGATCCACCTGCTCAACGCCTCGAAGAAGGACCTGGTGCGCGACCTCAAGGCCGCCTCCGAATTCGACCAGAGCGCGCTGTTCAAGAAGATCTACGAAGAAGAGTACGGCACCTTCGGTGGTGCGCCGTTCGGCATGTTGCTGGGGGACTACGAGTTCAACCGCAACCCGGAAGACATGTACCTGCTCGAAGAGATTTCCCACGTCGCTGCTGCCGCCCACGCGCCGTTCATTTCGGCCGCTTCGCCTGAGCTGTTCGGCTGGGACTCGTTCACCGACATGGCCGGCCCGCGTGACCTGGCGAAGATCTTCGACACTGTCGAATACGCCAAGTGGAAGTCGTTCCGCGCCTCCGAAGACTCGCGCTATGTCGGCCTGACCCTGCCGCACGTGCTCGGCCGTCTGCCCTACGGCCCGGATACCACCCCGGTGGAAGAATTCAACTTCGTTGAAAGCGTCGATGGCCGCGATCACAACAAGTACCTGTGGATGAACGCCGCCTATGCGCTGGGCACCCGGGTCACCGATGCGTTCTCGCGCTACGGCTGGTGTGTGGCGATCCGCGGTGTCGAAGGTGGCGGTCTGGTCGAAGGCCTGCCGACCCATACCTTCAAGACCGATGACGGTGAAATCGCCCTCAAGTGCCCTACCGAGATCGCCATCACCGACCGCCGCGAAAAAGAGCTTTCGGACCTGGGCTTCATTCCGCTGGTGCACTGCAAGGGCACCGACTATGCGGCGTTCTTCGGTACCCAATCGACGCAGAAGCAAAAGCAGTACAACACCGACATCGCCAATGCCAACGCACGCCTGTCGGCGCAGCTGCAGTACATCTTCGCCACCTCGCGCATCGCCCACTACATGAAGGCGATCATGCGCGACAAGATCGGCAGCTTCGCCTCGCGCAAGGACGTCGAACTGTTCCTCAACAAGTGGCTGGCCAGCTATGTGTTGCTCGATGACACCGCCAGCCAGGAAGCCAAGGCCAAGTTCCCGCTGCGCGAAGCGCGCGCCGAGGTCTTCGAGGTGCCGGGCAAGCCAGGTGTGTACAAGGCTGTGACTTACCTGCGTCCGCACTATCAACTGGATGAGCTGACCGCTTCGTTGCGGCTGGTCGCCGAACTGCCGCAATCGACCCGCGGCTGACCGACGACTGTTTTCAAGGATGGAAAACATGAGTAACCCACACCGGCTGTTGCCTTCGCTGCTGGACCGATTGCTGGACGACCGTCCGTATCAATCGGTGGAAGCGTCTGCGCAGCGCTCATGTTCGCTCGCCGACTACAAGGCCAGCATCGTTCGCGACCTGGAGATCCTGGTGAACACTCGCCAGTCCCTGGTCGCCAACGAGCTGGAGGGGTTCACCCACCTGCACGGCACCATCCTTGACTACGGCATGCCCGATTTCATCAGCAAGAGCGTGCTCGACCCGCAGGATCGCGCGTTGATCCAGCGCCAGCTGGAGAAGGCCATTACCACTGGCGACCGGCGCTTTCGCAGCGTCCGGGTGCAGTTGCTCGCCCAGCAAGCCGGCCATCGCATGTTGACCTTTCGGGTAGACGCCGTGCTGCGTCTGCAGGACATCAGCCGCCACGTCTCGTTTGATGCGGTGCTGCAGGTCAACACCCAGGAATACAAAGTGCAGAACCTCAACTGATGCTCGACGATCTGCTGCCCTATTACGAAAAGGAACTGTCGCACCTGCGCTTTCTCGGCCAGGAGTTTGCTGCGCAGTATCCGAAAATCGCCTCGCGCTTGCTGATCGAGGGGGACAACTGCGAAGACCCGCATACCGAACGGCTGATCGAGGCGTTTTCGTTCCTCGCCGCACGGGTGCACAAGAAGCTCGATGACGAGTTTCCCGAGATTGTCGAATCGTTTCTGGAAGTGCTCTATCCGCATTACCTGCGCCCTACTCCGTCGATGTCGATCGTCGAGTTCAACCTGGGCAAGCAGGAAAAGGTCACCGAAGCCTATCGCGTGGCGCGCCACACCGAACTGCATGCCAACCCGGTGGAAGGCGTGGTGTGCAAGTTTCGCACCTGCTATCCGGTGGAAGTCTGGCCGGTGTCGGTGCAACAGGCCTCTTTCGTCGAGATGGAACGCTCGGCCTTCAACGGCCACAGCGCCGACCTGGTCGCACGCCTGCGTATCCGCCTGGCGGCCACCTCGGACGTGATGTTCGGCAAGATGGAGCTCGACAGCCTGCGCTTTTTCCTCGACGGCGAAAGCACCCTGATGCTGCAGCTGTACGAACTGCTGTTCAACAACCTGGCCAAGGCCACCCTGAGTTTCGAAGACCAGGGCCGCCACCGCGAAGTCGCCTTGCCGGCAGACGCGCTGAAAGCCGTGGGTTATTCCCGTGACGAAGGCCTGGTGGACTACTCCGAACGCTCATTCCTCGGTTATCGCCTGCTGCACGAGTACTTCACCTTCCCCGACAAGTTCATGTTCTTCGACCTGTCGGGCTTCTCGCGCATTCTCCAGGGCAAGGACCTTGAGCACGTAGAGATCAACTTCTACTTCGCCGACTACGACCTGAGCGAACGCCTGGCGCGGCTGACGCAGAACATCGGGCGCAACAACTTCAAGCTCAACTGCACGCCGATCATCAATCTGTTCCGCCAGCAGGCGGAGCCGATCAAGTTGTCGCACACCCAGCACGAGTATGCGGTAACGCCGGATATCCGCCTGCACAACGCTGCCGAGGTGGTGTCGATCGACCGCGTGCGCCGGGTCCGCAAGCTCGGCGGCATCGATCAGGTCGGCACCTGCCATCCGTTCTTCGAACCGCGCGAGGACCAGGGCCAGGACAACAGCTTCTGGATCGCCCGCCGCCACGCCCAGCGCGAAGGCTCGAACATGCTGATCCGTGTGGTCGATCGCGACCTTGAGTTGATCGACGGCAACAGCGACACCTTGAGCATCAGCCTGACCTGCAGCAACCGTGATGTGCCGCTGATGCTGCCTTTCGGCGGCGAACGCGGCGACTTCAATATGCCCGCCAACTCGGTCATCCAGGACATCCGCTGCCTGCGCAAACCCACCGCCTCGGTGCGCGTACCGCTGGGCAACGGCCTGATCTGGCGGCTGATCTCGCACCTGTCGCTCAACCATATGTCGCTGGTGTCGCAGGGGCGCGAAGTGCTGCTGGAGCTGCTGTCGCTCTACAACTACCGCAACGTTTCGGCGATCCGCAAACAGATCAACGGTATCAAAGCCGTCAGCAGCGAGCCGGTAGTGGCGCGCATCGGCCACCCGCGGCCGAACTTCGTGCGCGGCGTGGGTATCACCCTGACCTTCGATGAAAGCCAGTACACCGGTAGCGGCGTGTTCCTGTTCGGCATGGTGCTGGACCATTTCTTTGGCCAGTACTGCTCGATGAACAGCTTCACCCAATTAACCCTACGCACCTTGCAACGTGAGAAGAGAGTCGTCCAATGGCCCGCACGAACCGGCGATCAGCCCCTGGTCTGATTGATCAGGCAAGGGCCGAGCCGCACCGATTCGAATTCTTTCAGTTGGTGCGATTGCTCCGCCTGCATTACAGCAGAACCGGGCGCATGGACCTGGCTACCCGACCGCACGAGGACCCGCTGCGGTTTCGCTCGCAGCTGTCGCTGAATTTTCCCGCCAGCGAGGTCAGCGACCTGCACTTCGAACGCGAAGGCAAGGTGTCGGCCACCGGTCTGCCGCTGTCGGAAGTCCAGGTCACGTTCATGGGGCTGGTGGGCCCTTCCGGGGTCTTGCCGCGCCCGTACACCGAGCTATTGCTGGAGCGGCACATTCAGTACCGCGACGACGCCGCCCATGCGTTTCTCGACATCTTTTCCCATCGCATGACCACGCTGTTCTACGAGGCCTGGCAGAAGTACAAGTTCTACATCGAGCACGAGCGCAACGGCACCTCGGGTTTTGATCGCTACCTGCTCAACCTGGTGGGCCTGGGGCCGCAGGCACAGCAGCAGAAGTTCGAGCGCCGCGAATCGCCGTTGCGCCGTGAGCTGTTCAGTTACTTTTCCGGCCTGTTCAGCCAGAAGCCACGCAATGCGCTGAACCTGGAAGTGATGCTCGGCTTCTACTTTTCGCTGCCCGTGAAGGTCAAGCCGTTTGCCGGTCGCTGGCTGAAGCTCGATGCCGCGCAATGCACGCAGTTAGGCCGCAAGAACGCCCGCCTGGGGCAAAGCGCGGTGGCCGGGAACCGGGTCTGGGACTACCAGTCGTGCGTGCGTATCGATCTGGGGCCACTGGCGCTGGCCGATTATCAACGCTTCCAGCCTGGCACTGCGGACTACCGCCGGCTGGTCGAGCTGGTGCGCTTTTATGTCGGGGCCGAGCTGGATTTCCACATCGCTCCAACGCTCAAGCCCGACGCCGTTCCGCTGGCCCGCCTGGGCCGTGGCGGCAATGTTCGCCTGGGCTGGCTGGGCTGGCTCAAACGCCCCGGTGCCGACGTCGAGCCTTCGCGTTGCGCCGTTTTCCAAATTCCTTTTGATGGGGTCGCCCTGTGAACCTGAAGTCTCTGTTCGCCAAGCTGAATGAAACCAGCCGCACGGCCACTGAAAGCGCGGCGGCCCTGTGCCTGTCGGAGCATCATTACGACGTCGAGATCGAGCACCTGCTGTTGCAACTGCTCGACAGCAACGACAACGACCTGCCGGCCATCCTGCGCCACTACGATGTGGTTGCCGAGCGCTTGCAGGCGCAACTGGTGACGGCGCTGGGCACCTTCAAGAAGGGCAATACCCGCACACCGGCACTGTCGCCGCACATTACCCGGATGATCGAACAGGCCTGGATGCTGGCCTCGATCGAATTTGGCCAGGGGCAGATCCGCACCGGCTACCTGCTGCAGGCCCTGCTCAATGACGCCGAGCTGCGCCGGGTGGTGATCGACTCGGCACCAGAGCTGGACAAAATCAACGCCGACCACCTGCGGCTCAACTTCGCCGCGCTGGTCGAAGGCAGTGCCGAGTCGAAACTGGCCAGCCCTCTCGCCAGCCCGGCCACGCCTGTCGCTGCTGCCGGCAAAGCCAATGGCAAGACCCCGGCACTGGACCAATACACCATCAACCTGACCCAGAGCGCCCGCGAAGGCCGCATCGATCCGGTGCTGGGCCGCGAGTTCGAGGTACGGCAGATGGTCGACATCCTCACCCGCCGCCGCCAGAACAACCCGATCCTCACCGGTGAAGCCGGGGTCGGCAAAACCGCTGTGGTCGAAGGCCTGGCCCTGCGCATCGCGCAAGGTGACGTGCCGGCAGTGCTCAAGGATGTCGCCTTGCACACCCTGGACCTGGGCCTGCTGCAGGCCGGTGCGGGGGTCAAGGGCGAGTTCGAGAACCGCTTGAAGGCGGTGATCGAAGAGGTCAAACGCAGCCTGCACCCGATCATCCTGTTCATTGACGAAGCGCACACCCTGATCGGTTCCGGCGGCCAGGCCGGGCAAAACGACGCCGCCAACCTGCTCAAACCCGCCCTGGCCCGCGGCGAGTTGCGCACCATCGCCGCAACCACCTGGGCCGAGTACAAAAAGTACTTTGAAAAGGACGCCGCCCTGGCGCGCCGCTTCCAGGTGGTGAAGGTCGAAGAGCCGGATGAAGACAAGGCGATCTACATGCTCCGTGGCCTGCTGGGCAAGATGCAGGAGCATCACAAGGTCGCGGTGATGGACGAAGCCCTGGTCCAGGCCGTGCGCCTGTCCAACCGTTACATCACCGGCCGCCAGTTGCCGGACAAGGCGGTCAGTGTGCTCGACACCGCCTGCGCGCGGATTGCCCTGGCGCAATCCTCGCAACCCGGAACGCTGGAAGACTGCAAGCGCCAGATCGACAACCTGCAGGCAGAAATCAGCGTCCTGGCCCAGGAAACCACTAAAGGCCACGACCACGCATGGCGCCTGGCTGCACTGCAGGAAGCGCTGCAGGTCGAGCAGCAACAATGTCAGCGCCTGGAACAGCAATGGCAGCAGGAGCTGGAGCTGGTCGAGCGTCTCAAGGCCCTCGACGCCTCGACCGGCGAATCAGCCGATGCCAGCGATATCGCCGCGCTGCGCGCCGAGTTGAGCCGCGTGCAAGGCGATCAACCGCTGGTCCATGCCCTGGTCGATGGCAGTGCCATTGCCCAGGTGATCAGTGGCTGGACCGGCATTCCGCTGGGCAAGATGCTGCGTGACGAAATCGACACCGTGCAACGCCTGCCGGCCCTGCTCGGTGAGCGGGTGCTGGGTCAGGACCACGCCCTGCACGAGATCGGCAAGCGCATCAAGATTTCCCGCGCGCGCATGGAAGACCCCAACAAACCCATCGGCGTGTTCCTCTTGCTCGGCCCCAGCGGCGTCGGCAAGACCGAAACCGCGCTGGCCCTGGCCGACACCCTGTATGGCGGCGAGCGCAACCTGATCACCATCAACATGTCCGAGTACCAGGAGGCCCACACCGTGTCGAGCCTCAAGGGCTCGCCGCCCGGCTACGTCGGTTACGGCGAAGGCGGCGTGCTGACCGAAGCGGTGCGCCGCAAGCCTTACAGCGTGGTGTTACTCGACGAGGTGGAAAAAGCCCACCCGGATGTGCTCGAACTGTTCTTCCAGGTGTTCGACAAGGGCGTGCTCGACGATGGCGAGGGGCGCGAGATCAACTTCCGCAACACGGTGATCATCCTCACCTCCAACACCGGCACCGAACGCATCATGCACGACTGCCTGAACACCGAGTGCCCGCCGACGCCCGACGCCATCGTCGAAGGGTTGCGCGAGGAGTTGAACCGGGTGTTCAAACCGGCGTTCCTCGGGCGCCTGAGCATCGTCCCCTTCTACCCGGTGCAGGACGCGATCCTCGAGCGCATCGTCGCGCTCAAGCTGGAGCGCATCCGCACGCGTTTCGAACGCAATCACCAGGCCGTGCTGAGCTACGACGACGCCCTGGTCAAGGCCATCGCTTCGCGCTGCACCGAAGTCGACAGCGGTGCGCGCAACATCGACAACATCCTGTCCAGGACCCTGATGCCGGAGCTCGCCCAGCGCGTGCTGGAGCGCATGGCCCAGGACAGTCCGATCGAGCGGCTGACGATCGAACTGGGCAGCGACGGCGACTTCGCCTATCGCCTGGCCTGAGCGAGTACCTACAGGTAAACACCATGGAATACAGACAAACAGGGAAGCCACTGGCAAGGCCGGTGCAGTTCAGGCACCTGACGGCAATAGCAATGGTCCTGCTGCTCGCCGGCTGTGGCGTCACCGACCGCATCGGCAAGCGCATGGACGACACCTGGGCCGCCGACATGCTCGCCGACAGCGAAAAAGTCATTCTCACCGCCGACGGCGGTAACCAGCTGAACCCCGACGCCAGCGGTACGCCGCTGTCGGTGGTGATGCGGGTCTACCAGTTGACCAGCCTCGAACGCTTCACCTCGACCGACGCCGATAGCCTCTGGGACGACCCGAAGAAAGCCCTGGGCAACACCCTGGTCGAAAGCCGCGAGATCACGCTGCTGCCGGGCATCGGCCAGATCGACCAGTGGCCGCTGAGCCCGAGCGCGCGCTACGTGGGCGTGGCGGCGTTCTTCCGGGTTGATGACAACGGCCGCTGGAAGGTCGCCTTCGACGCCAATTCGCTGCGCAAGGATGGCATCTGGTTCTCCTCCGACGGTTTGCGGGTGCTGGTGGACAAAACCGATATCACCGCCTTGCGCGGCGTCGATGTCCTCAACAAGCCGCCCTCCGCCGAACAGCTGGCCGCCGCCCGCCAGCAGGCCGCTGAGCCTGCGCAGAACAGCATCACCGACAAGGTTGAGGATGCCGTGCTGGAGAAGGCCGGAGACGTTGCCGGCCAGTCGGCGCAAAAAGCCATGGATTCAACCTTCAACTCTTTATTGGAAAGCGTCAAATGAGCAAGCAGAGCCGGGTGATGTGGTCAGAGGGCATGTTCCTGCTGCCCCAGCACTTCCAGTACCAGGATGAATTCCACCAGCATCAGCTGGCTGAGGCGACGCTGCGCAGCACCCCGTTTCACTGGGGGGTACAAGCCTTGCAGGTGGACGAGGATGCCCTGGCTAACGGCTCCCTGCAGCTGAAGCGGCTGAAGCTGGTGTTCCCCGATGGCAGCCTGTTCGACGCGCCGCAGCACGACCCGCTACCCGCTGCCCGGGACCTCAAGGACCTGCTCAAAGGCAATGACCTGAAAGTCTACGCCGCGCTGAAACTGCCCGAGCCGTTTGGCCTGAACTACGTCGAGGACGGTCAGGAACACAAGAGCGCGCGGCGTTTTCGCAAGCAGTTCGACACCCTGCCAGACCTCAACGAAGGCGACCTGGAAAACGAAATCACCAGCCTGCGTCTGAACGTGGTGATGCTGGTCGATGGCGACAACCTCGATGGCTACAGCTATTGCCCGGTGGCCAGGCTGTCACGTAACAACATGGGCGGCTTCAACCTCGACCCGCACTTCGTTCACCCGACCCTGCACCTGGGCAGCCACGACACCCTGGTGGGCATGGGCAAGCGTCTGCTCGGCGCGCTGCACGCCAAGAGCAAGGCGCTGTCGGGGCGGCGCCGCGAACGTGCCGACCAGATCGCCGAGTTCGGCTCCAGCGATGTCACCCTGTTCTGGCTGCTGAACACCGTCAACCGCGCCTACCCGCAACTGGCCCACTTGCTGGCCCACCCGCGGCTGCACCCGGAACGCCTGTACCTGTTCCTCGCCGACCTTGCCGGCGGCCTGCTGACGTTCACCCTCGACACCCAGCTCAACGACATCCCCGAGTACGACCACCACGACCCGGCGGCGTCGCTGGTCAAGCTCGACGAGATGATCCGGGTGCTGCTCGACAACGTCGTGCCCAACCAGTGCGTCGTCATCCACCTGACGCAAACCAAGCCTTCGTACTGGCAGGGACAGTTGCTCGATCCGCGCCTGACCGAGGCCGACTTCTATATTTCGGTGCACGCCGACATGCCCGGCGCCAGCCTGCTGGAGCTGGTGCCGCGGGCCTTCAAGGTCGGCTCGCCGGAAGACATCGAAGTGGTGGTCAACAGCGCCATGCCCGGCGTCACCCTCAACCACTCGACGCGCCTGCCCAACGCCATACCGGTGCGCCTGGACAATCAGTACTTCGCCATCGAGCCCCATGGCCTGGTCTATGAGCGAATGATGAATGCCCAGACCATCTGTTTCTACGCGCCCAGCGCCTTTACCAACCTCAAGCTTGAACTGATGGCGGTGCTCAAATGACCGAAGCCGTAATCCAGGGCGCCGTGACGGCCGCCAACGACAAGCCGGGCCTCAAAGACCTGGTGCAAGACTTCATCAGCATGGCGCTGATCGTTCGCCGTGGCCGCCAGGTGACCTCGATCAATGCCTTCGAGAGCAGTGTCGAGCGCTTCTTCGCCGAGCTGGAGCGCGATGCCCGCGCGGCCAACTACAGCGTCGAGCAGGTCAAGGACACCCAATACGCCCTGTGCGCCTTCCTCGATGAAAGCGTACTGCGTTCCGGCGACAACGAGCTGCGTCGGCACTTCGAGCTGCAGCCCCTGCAGTTCCGCTATTTCGGCGTGCACCTGGCCGGGCAAGGCTTCTTCGAGAAGATCGATACGCTGCGCGCCGACGTCAAGCACAACCTCGACGTGCTGGAGGTCTATCACCTGTGCCTGGCCCTGGGGTTCGAAGGCAAGTTCAGCCTCGGCCAGAAGGACCAGCTGCGCTACCTGGCCAATACCCTGGGCCAGGACATCGCCCGCTACCGCAAGCCGCCCAAAGCGCTGTCGCCGGACTGGGCGTTGCCCGACCAGGTGTCGCAAATGCTCCGCTACGAGGTGCCGGTGTGGGTGTACATGGCGTTGATCGCGCTGGTCTGCGTCGCTGTCTACCTGACGCTCGACTGGTTGCTGGACAAGGACGTTGCGGCACTGTCCGAACAAATCAGCCAGCTGTTCAGTGCCTGAGCACAGGTCAGGTAACCGGGTCAGGAAGACATGAAAACATTATTGCGTTTGTTGAAGAGTTTCTGGTTTATCGTGCCGCTGCTGTGGCTGGCAAGTCTGCTGGCCTGCTGGCTGGTGGCCCCGCAAGTGCCGTGGCTGCGTGAGCATGTGCTCGAAGCAATGGCGATCATCAGCGCCTGCTTCCTGCTGGTCATCGTGCTGCGTCAGTACCAGCGTATCCGCGCCGAGCACAACCTGGAAAACCTGTTGCAGATCGAAGCCGATCGCTCATGGAATGCCACCGGTGAGTTCCGCGACCAACAGGTTCTGCGTGACCGCCTCAAGCATGCCATCGCCATGCTGCGCACCGACCGCTCTGCCGGTGGTGGCGGCTCGGCGGCGCTGTCGGACTTGCCCTGGTACCTGGTGGTTGGCATGTCGGCGGCAGGCAAAACCTCGCTGCTGACCCACTCCGGCCTGTCCGCCAGCGTCGCCACCGGCAGCGACGGTGAAAGCGGCACGCAGCACTGCGATTGGTACTTCAGCCCCGATGCGGTGATGATCGATACGGCCGGCCGCTATCTGCACGATGACCAGTCGGCCAGTGAGTTCTCGGCGTTTCTGCGCACCCTCAGAAAGCAACGCGGCAAAGCCGCAATCAACGGCCTGGTGCTGGTGGTGAGCCTGCCCGAGTTGCTGGCGGCAAGCGCTGAGGAGCGCGATAGCCTGGCCGCGCAGTTGGTGTCGCGTGTCGAAGAATACGCCGAGTGCCTGGACGCCAACCCACCGATCTACCTGATGCTGAGCAAGACCGACCAGTTGCCGGGCTTCCGCCAGGCCTTCGAGGGCCTGGACCTGCACGAGCGCCAGCAACCGCTGGGCATGACCTTCAGCCTTGGGCAAATCCACAACGATGGCTTGCGCACGGTGCTCAACGCCCGCCTGAACAACCTGCACCGTCGTATTCGCCAGCATGTCGACGCGCAGATGATCACCCTTGGTCAGGATGCCGACAGCACGCTGCTGAACTTCCCGCAGTATTTCACCGAACTCTCCGGGGTACTGGAGCAGTTCCTCCAGCACTTCGCCAGCGGCCGCCAGGGTGGCACCCCGCTGTTGTTGCGCGGTCTGTACTTCACCAGTGCCCTGCAGACCGACAAACAGCTGAGCCAGGTCTATGAGGACGACATCGCCGAATCCTTTGCCCTGCAACCGGCTGCCGACGGCCAAGGTCAAGCTCAAGACAGCAATAAGCCCAACGGCAACCGCAGCTACTTCATTACCGACACCTTCCGCCGGGTGATCTTCCCCGACCGCGACCTGACCCTGTATCAGTCGCGCCTGGGCCGCAAGCAAGGGTTCAGCCCGGTACTGATCGGTCTGGCGCTGGTGGCGGGCGTAGCGCTGGTCGGCTGGCAGAGCCTGGCGTTCGTCAACAACCGTCAGTGGCTGGCCGGTTTGCGTCAGCAACTGATCGAGCTGCAGCAGTCACCTGAGCGCGAGCAACGGCTTGCCGCAGGCCAGGGCCTGGAGCTGCTGCGCCAGCAGATGGCGGCGGTCGAAGCACATCGCCTCAAAGGTGTGCCGTTGTCCTTGAGTGCCGGGCTGTATCGCGGTGATTCGGTCTACAACGCTACTCAGAGCGCCTACCTGCAGCAACTGCGCACCCAGGCGCTGGAGCCGATAGCCTTGCGCATGCAGGTACAGATGCGCGCTTTCAATACCTTCGCCAACAGCATGAACCAACAGCTGGACTTCGCCCCCGCCCCGACAGCCAAGGGCAGTACAGCCAACAAACTCAATGCGCGGCTGAGCGCCAAGGCCAAACAGGCACTGAGCAAGACCCGCGCCGGCGCCTACGTCGCCCCGCTCAACCCGGCCACCACCAGCGATGCGGCGGAGTTGTCTGCCACCACCGGTGGGCTGTCGCTTTCCGAAGAGATGCTCGGGCGTCTGGATGAGCAGCAGGTGGCGTCCATCATCGAGGCCTACAACGCCTTGAAGCTGTACCTGGTGCTGACCGACCCGAAAGCACATCCGGAGCCGGTGTTCGTCGCCTCGACGCTACCCCAGGCCTGGGCCGCGTCAGCCAGCGAAACCACGCCGGTTGATAGCGCGGTCATCGCACAGAACTCGCCGGTTTACGTGCAACTGCTCAAGCAAGGTCAGGCCCCTGCCCTGCCGCGCAACGAACAGCTGGTCAGCGAGACCCGCCAGAGCCTGAAATCCTTCATGATCTCCAGCTCGCTGGTAGACCGTGAATACCTGCGCCTGCAACTGGAGTCGAGCCGGCAGTTCCCGGCCCTGAGCCTCAACGACCTGGTACCAATGCCCGGCCGTTCGTTGCTGTATGCCTCCGAAGCCGTACCGGCGATCTTCACCCGCCAGGGCTGGGAATCGTTCGTCAAACCCGAGCTGATCAAGCTGGTGTCCGGCAACCTGCGTAACGAGTCGGACTGGGTGCTCGATGGCGAGGGCGGTGACAGCATCGTGCAGAAGGCCAACTTCATCCGCGAGTTCATGACCCGCTACAAGCGCGACTACACCCAGGCCTGGTACAGCCTGATCAGCAGCGTGGGCGTGCGGCATTTCGCCGACCTGGCCAGCGCTACCCAGCAACTGTCACTGCTCAGCGATGTGCAGAACTCGCCGGTGAAGGTCCTCCTGACGGCGGTCAACGACAACACCCAGTGGGACCTCCCTGCCCCTCGACAAACACCGCAATCGGGTAGCAAAGCCAATGACGGCTTCTGGGGCAAAGTCACCGGCGTCTTCGATGACAAGAACGCCTTGCCCGATGCCCTGACCTCGCCACTGCCGGCAGTCGACGACGGCAGCCTGGCCAAGCGCTTCGAACCGGTGGCGCGGGTGTTCGCCGAACACAATGCCGAAGGCGCCGACAGCACCATCATGGATCGTTACCTGGCGGCCCTGCGCAAGCTCAAGGTGCGCATGAACAACATCCAGCGCTCCCAGGACGTCGGCAAGAGCAGTAAACAGCTGATCAGCGAGACCCTCGAAGGCCAGCCGAGCGAAGTGAGCAACGTGCGCAACTATGTCGAGACCAGCGTCGACACCAGTCAGGGCGGCCTGTCGCGTTCGCTGCAGAGCCTGTTCAGCCTGCCGATCCAGTACGCCTGGGAAACCCTGCGTGATCCGGCCGGCGCGCAGATCGCCAAGGCCTGGGCGCAGCAGATTGCCAAGCCCTGGGAACAGGTCATGGCCCACCGCTACCCGATCTCCACCGCTAGCCGCAACGAAGCCTCGATCAAAGACCTGCAGCGCTTCGTCGACCCCGAGTCGGGGCTGCTGCCGACCTTCAAACGCAACGAAATCGGCAACCTGTCCGGCGGTGAAGGCCTGGGGCTGGGCAGCGGCGCCAAGGCCACGGCGCTGGTGAACCCGAACATGATCAACAGCATCGACAAGGCCAGCTCGGTGGGCCAGGTGATTGCCAGCCTGTCGGACCGCGACAACGGCTTCGAAATCATGCTCGAACCCTCGGCGCAGTTCACCGACATCGTTTTCACCCTCGATGGCCAGCAGCAGCATTACCGCAACGGTCGCAGCAGCTGGAGCCGCTTCTCCTGGCCGGCCACCACGCCGACACCGGGCGCTCGTCTGGACGTCGTCACCCTGACTGGCGAGCGCATCAGCGTGTTCGACTTTCCCGGACGCTGGGGCCTGTTGCGCATGAACGAAAGCGCCCGGGTCGACGACCTCGACGGCATCCAGCAGCGCTTCAGCTGGAACACCGCCAGTGGCCGGGTCAGCCTGGTGGTGCGCAACTTCGGTGGCGTCAAGCTGACCGACCTTGGCGACGTCAAAGCACTGAGCGCCCTCAATGACGCTGGCAGGTCCGCACGGTGATCGGCTGCTTCGGCAAGCTCCCGGCGAGCGCGGACTTCGTCAGCCTGCATGGCGCGGCGGAGGAAGTCTGCGAGTTCGACGCCTGGCTGCAGGGCGCGCTGGCGGCCATGCGTCATCGCGACGACTGGCCGACGCTGTTCGAGCGTTTGCCGGTGTGTTTTTTCAGCTACCGCGCAGGCAACGGCAACTGGCTGCTGGGTGGCCTGATCAGCTCGCACGACGCCAGCAACCGGCGCTATCCGTTCTTCATTTTTCAGCTGATCAAGCCCCAGGACGGCGAACCGCTGGTCAACCCCTTTACCCTTGGCGAGCTGTTCTGCGCGCAGATCAAACCGCTGCTGCACCTGGCCGTGCAAGGCAGTTGCAGCGCGTCGCTGTTCGAACGCATCAAGGCAATGCGGCCTCTGCAAGGGCAGGACTTCGATCTGTTTCGCCGGGTACATGCCAAGTTCCTGCAGGACTTCAGTTTCGCTGATATCACCACAGCCTTGAACGATACTTACCCGGCGTTCGACAGCACTGTGGCACTGACCCGGCTACAGGCATTGGCGCCACTGCTGCACAACGCTTGCGAGGCTGGAATCGGCCTGCCGTTGCCGGCGCAACGTGGTTTGAAGAACCCGACCGCCGACCTGTGGGTGACCTGGCTGACGCGCATGCGCGGCGGCAACGTCCCGCCCGTCAGCCTGCTGGCCGACGACTTCATGCGCCCGAAGCTGTACAGCTTCCCTTCCCGTCACAGTGCCAACGCCTACCGCGTGCTGAGCGCAACCGCCGAGGCCGCACAACACATTGAGCTGCTGACGCCTGACGAACTGCTCGAAACCTCGCGGCGCAGCACACCGCTGGCTGATATCGACCGCCCCCTTGATCACGTTATCGACCGCTTTGTCGACGCGCTGGATGCCACGTTTGTATGAACAAGATCAAATACTACTGCTTGCGCTACCAACCCTACATTCTGGGGGTGTGCTTTTTTCTGACGATCTTTGTCGTCTGGGCCATTGGGCGCAGCCTGGGGTTTGCCTCGTTGCACAGCCTGCTGGCAGGTATCGGTCTGTTCCTGTTGCTGTCGGCGGGCTATGTCCTGCTGCTCTACCGTGGCGCATCGCAACACCACAACCTCGAAGCGCTGCTGCGTGACGACGCTGACCAGGCGGTGCTCAACGCCAACCCGGCCGACCGTGAGGAAGTCAGCCTGCTGCGTGAGCGGCTGCTGCAAAGCATCGAACGCCTGCACAGCAACAAGCCGCGTGGCACCCCGGCCAGGGATGTGCTGTATGCCCTGCCCTGGTACCTGGTGATCGGCCAGCCGGCTGCCGGCAAAAGCACGATGATCTACCAGTCGGGACTCAGCTTCCCCTATGCCGAGCGCGAAGGTGCACGGGTCGCCGGCCTGGGTGGCACACGCAACTGCGATTGGTTCTTCAGCGCCGAAGCCGTGCTGCTGGACACCGCCGGGCGTTACATGAACAGCCCCGAGGAAGCCGGAAAATGGCGTGCGTTTCTGCAACTGTTGCGCCAGCAGCGTCAGCGCCGCCCACTTAACGGCCTGATCGTCAGTGTCAGCATCGCCGACATTCTGCAGTCCTCGCCCGAGGACCAGGAGCGCCTGGCCAAGCGTCTGCGCGAACGCATCCAGGAAAGCTGCGCGCTGCTGGAAGTGCGCCTGCCGGTCTACCTGGTGTTCACCAAATGCGACCTGATCCCCGGCTTCGCCGCCTTCTACCGCCAGCTCGATGACAGCGCCCGTGGTGAAGTGATGGGCAAGACCTTCTCGCACAAGGGCTATGAACAGGCCGATTGGGGACAACGCTTCGGCCAGGCGATGGATGAACTGGTCGGTTACTGGCAACAGGTGGCGCGCCAGCAACTGGTGCTGCAGGACATCCAGGTCACCCGCCAGAACAACGCGGCCTATCGCTTCCCGCTGGAGTTGGCGGCGCTCAAACCGCGCCTGCAACAGTTCGTCGACAGCCTGTTGCGCGCCAACCCCTACCAGAACGCCGAACTGCTGCGCGGTTTCTACTTCACCAGCGCACTGGACGCCGACCAACCGCAACCGGGCGGCCATACCCAGTGGGTCAGCGAGCGCTTCGCGCTGCAGCACGACCAGCCAGCGGCCAGCGGCAACGGCCAGCCGGGCCCGCTGTTCATCAACAGCCTGTTTCGCAAGGTGATCATCCCCGACCAGCACCTGGTGGCGCTGTACACCAGCAACCATCGTCAACGCCGGCGCAAGGCCGCCTGGATCGGTGGCGCCAGCCTGGCAGCGGTGCTGTTGTGCAGCCTGTGGGGCTGGTCGTATTACAACAACCGCAGCACCCTTGCCGAGATCTCCGCCGAGCTCACCGAGGCCGTCGCACAAGACAGCCAAGCCAGCGGCCAGTACACCGCCTGGAACAGCCTGGACCGCCTGCGTTTCTGGACGTCCCACTACTATCAGCAGCACCACGACCAGGGCATACCGCTGCGCCTGCGCCTGGGGCTGTACCAGGGCCATGCGGTCGAACCGCTGTTGCGCAGCCGTTACTTCAGCTGGCTGGCAAGCGTGATGCTCAAGCCGACGGCAGACAACCTGACCCGCTCGCTGTACCTGCTGACCACCCTCAAGGTCTATCAGCGCAACAGCCGCGAGCTGATGCCAGTGACCGGCGTCGACAGTGTCGAACCCGAAGCGCTGCCGCACGACAACCGCGCCCAGTCGATCGCCGACTTCGGCAAGGCGACCCTCGACACCTACGTCATGCTCTCGCCCGCCCAGCGCGAGAAAGCCGACCCGGCCTTCCTGAAAGCAAAAATTCCCGACTACTGGTACCCGGCGATTGCCCGCCAGACCGGCAAAACCATGGCCGCTGCCGGCACTCAGACCGGGGCCAACCAGGACTACGTGTACGCCAGCCGCCAGATCGAATTCTACAGCGACCAGATTCGCGAAGCGGACGTGCCACGGATCCTCGACAACGCCTTTTTGATCTCCAGCTCGCGCAACTACATCAACAGCCTGCTGACCCAGTCGCTGCGCTCGATCGAGACCATCACCCTGGAGTCGGACACCTTGTTCGCCTTCGCCCGTGCCGACTTCCAGAGCCTCAAAAGCGAAGGCCAGAACCAGTTGAGCGCCATCGCCAACAAACTGTTGAACACCCCCAACATCGGAAAAATCATTATCTCCGGGCACGCCGACCAGCTCGGTGACCCGCAAAGCAACCTGCAGGTTTCCCGACAACGGGCACAGACCATCCGTACCTACCTGGTCGGCAAGGGTGTGCCTGGCGAACTGGTCGATGCCCAGGGCGAAGGCAGCCGCAAGCCTCTGGTCAACTGCGACATGCAGATGCCCAGGGCGCAGTTGATCAACTGCCTGGAGCCCAATCGTCGGGTAGAAATCGAAGTGCGCGGGCTCAATTGAGGCCGCGGCTGTAAAGAACCGGCTGCCGAGCCCTCACAGGAGGAGGTCAAGGCAGCGGCAAGCTACCTCTGTTGACTCGCTCAAAGAGGTCAAACGAAGGGACGCCCCCGGGCCCCCTTTATATGAAGGAAAGGAGAGTTTAGAAATGGCATTTGACGCATATATCCAAATCGACGGTATCCCGGGCGAAGTACTGGATGACAAGCACAAGGACTGGATCGAAGTGCTGGGCTACGAGTACGGCGCCACCCAGGCCACCTCGGCGACCGCCAGCTCCTCGGGCGGTGCTTCGTCCGAGCGTGTTGCCCTGAGCGACTTCAGCATCCGCAAGGCAGTGGACAAGGCTTCGGCCAAACTGTTCGAAGCCTGCTGCAAAGGCACGCACATCGCCAAGATCCAGTTGAACGTCAACCGCGCCGGCGGCGACAAGGTCACCTACCTGACCATCAACCTGGAAGAAGTCGTGGTGTCTTCGGTCAAGGCCGTTGCCGGTGGCAACCAGGGCGGCGAAGACAAAGCCGTCAGCGACCTGCCGATTGAAGAAATCAGCTTCAACTTCGCCCGGATCAAAACCACTTACACCCAGCAGAGCCGTGCCGACGGCCAGGGCGGCGGCAACGTCACCGGTGGCTGGGACCGGACTGCCAACAAAGTCTTCGCTTGAGTCGGTAGTACCAGCGGGCCGCATCAGCGGCCCGTGTTCAGCACTGCGGCCAGTTGCTGGCCGCGGTGCTCCTTAATTCTGAGCAGAGTGCTTTATGGCTGAATTTCTCAACGACTTTTCGCTGGCCGGACTGACAGCGCCGATTGATGGCGGGAGCGGCGAAGACTTGAGCTTTTCCACCTTGTTCGACCAGATCAAGGAGGCTCGCCGGGCAGATCCCGACTACCTGACCCTGGGCGACTGGCAAACCGACCTGAAATCCGCCGACTGGGACCTGACCATCAACCTGTCGGCGCAAGGGCTGACGCAACAGAGCAAGGACCTGATGCTGGTGGCCTGGCTCAACGAAGGCCTGGCGCAGCGCCATCACTTCGAGGGCATCACCTTCGGCCTGAACCTGGCCGAGCAGATCCTGCAGTCCTTCTGGGACACCCTTTACCCCTCTCTGGAAGAAGGCCTGGAGGAACGCGCCGCGCGGCTGTCGTGGCTGAAAACTTCACTCACCGACATCGTCGGTGGTTTGCCCATTACCCAAGGGCAGCATTTCGGCGTGCTTCGTTATGACGAATCCCGTCACGTGGAAAACCTCGCCCTGCAGAACCCCAAGGCCATGCAGGTGGCCCTCGACGAAGGCAAGATCAACGCCGAGATCTTCCAGCGCTCGGTGGTGCTCAGCGACTCGGACCACTTGCGCCAAAAGGCCTTGCAGATCGCCGACAGCCTCACGGCCTGCCGCCAGCTACAACAGACCATAGACCGCCTGTTCGGTGCTGAAGCGCCAAGCTTTGCGAGCCTCGTCGACATCCTCGCGCGGGCCAGCCAACTGGCGGAGAAACTGCTGAAAGACCGTGGCATCGAACTCAGCCCGCCCGTGCCGACACCGACTGAAGCGGTCGCCGACACCTCCCCTTCCCCCGCGCCAGGTGTCACCATGAACAACCTTGTCCAGGACGCGCCAGCCGCCCCGATGCGGACCACGCCACTGACCCGCGACGAAGCCTTCACCATGCTTGCCGGCATTGCCCAGTTCTTCAAGCACAGCGAGCCGCAGAGCCCGGTGCCTTATCTGATCGAACGGGCGATCAAATGGGGCAACATGCCGCTCGAAGGCTGGCTGAGCGATGTGATCAAGGACAGCAATGTGGTCGATAACATTCGCGATGTGCTTGGCACCCGCGAACCGCGTACCTGATCCGCTGGCGAGGGCGGCATGCACAAACAGTTGCATGCCGGCACCAACGCTTTCAGACTCGCGGTTCACCTTGCCAGGAACCGCCATGATCACCATCCGCCCCATGACCGCCGCCGACTTCGACCGCTTCTGGCCGACCTTCCAGGCCATTGTCGCGGCCCGCGAAACCTATGCCTTCGACCCGGCCATGAGCCAGGAGCAGGCGCGTCAGCTGTGGCTGGAAGCACCGCTGCACACCCTGGTGGCCGAAGAGGATGGCGAACTGCTCGGTTCCTACTACCTCAAGGCCAATGCCGCCGGCCCGGGCAATCATGTGAGCAATTGCGGCTACATGGTCTGCGACGCCGCACGTGGGCGCGGTGTGGCCCGGTTGATGTGCGAGCACTCGCAACGCCTGGCCCGCGAACAGGGTTTTCTGGCCATGCAGTTCAACTCGGTGGTGTCGAGCAATGAGGTGGCGGTGGCCTTGTGGCAGAAGCTCGGTTTCGAGGTGGTCGGGCGCTTGCCGCGGGCTTATCGACATGCGCGCCTGGGCTTGGTCGATTGCCTGGTGATGTACAAGTGGCTGGAGCAACCCCAGCAACCGCAACCCATGCTGATCGGGCGCAAGAACATCGAGGCAGTAGTGTCGCGCAAGCGCGGACGTTGATTATCGCGGGGCAAGCCCGCTCCCACCGAGGCTGCAAGAGTCCCGGTGGGAGCGGGCTTGCCCCGCGAAGCTTTTGCAACTCATTGACGGCAAAGACTTTCAATGTTCAGATGCGCGCCAGTTTCAGGTGTCCTGCGCCGCCGTGCGCAGGGTGAAACGGGAAGCCGGTGCGTCACTCAAGGTGACTAGTCCGGCGCTGCCCCCGCAACGGTAAGCGAGCGAAGCCTTCGAAACACCACTGTGCCCTAGCATGGGAAGGTGAAGGCCTTCATGACCCTCGCAAGCCCGGAGACCGGCCTGAAGCTTCGTTTGGCAACCCCGCGGTGGGCGGGCGCAGGCCGGTTTGCGGGCGCCTGCGCGCGCAATTCCTCCATGCGTTGTTCCCTCCGGGATTCATTCTTCCAGCAGATTGTGGAACGACATGTCCCGTTACTCCAAGCTTCAAACCCTGGCGGCCAATGCCCTGGCGCCTTGCCTGGCATTCTCCTTGCCGACCTACGCCGCTGAAACCGGCACCCTGGCCCTGCCCTCGACGGCGATCACCAGCAGCAGCGACAACGACCCCATTAGCCTGGCCACGCCACTGCCGGCCGGTTCGCGCCTGAACCTCAGCGCCATGGACACCCCGGCGAGCACCAGCAGTATCAGTGCCGAGGTGATCGAAGGGCGCAACAATCGCACGGTTCAGGACGCCGTCAGCCGTTCACCGGGCATCACTTCGGTGGCCACCCCGGGCAATGGCAACACCGCCCTCTCGGCCCGTGGTTTTGAAGGCCACGGCTCGGTGATGACCCTGTTCGACGGCTCGCGGATGTACACCGGTGCCGGCACCCAGACCTTCCCGGTCGACCCGTGGATGGTCGAGCGCATCGACATCATCCGCGGCCCGGCTTCAGTGCTCTATGGTGAAGGCGCGACCGGCGCGGTGATCAACGTGATCCCGAAGAAGCCCTTCGCCGGTGAGATTCACAACCAGCTGCGCCTGGGCTACGGCGCCTATGACCGTCAGCAACTGGGCCTGGACAGCGGCGGTTCGCTGAGCGAGCGCCTGAGCTACCGGGTTACCCTCAACCGCCAGCAAAGCAACGGCTGGGTGGATCGTGGCGACTCGAAAAACCTGGCCATGAGCGCCGCCCTGCGTTTTGACGCCAGCGACGACCTGAGCTTCACCCTGGCCCACGAACGTGGCGACGCCGAGCCGATGAACTACTTCGGCACACCGCTGATTGACGGCCACTACCGCGACAGTCTGCGCAAGAAGAACTACAACGTGCGCGATGACGAGCAGCGCTACCATGACGAGTGGACCCGCCTGAACAGCGACTGGACCCTCAGCGATTCGATCAGCGCCAGCAACCAGCTGTACTACATCAAGAGCCGCCGGCACTGGCGCAACGCCGAAGACTACACCTGGGACAGCACGCAAGGGCAACTGCAGCGCGGCAGCTACCTGGAGATCAAACACGACCAGGAACAGGTCGGCGATCGCCAGAGCTTTACCTTCGATCACACGCTGTTCGGCCTGGCCAGCAAGACCGTGGTCGGCGCCGAGTACAACCGCATCCGCTTCGGCATCAACAGCAACTCACCGTACAACGATATCGGCGGCGACTTCATCGATCCGTGGAACCCGGCGCCAGGCTACTTCCATAGCAACAGCCCGACCCGCCCACAGACCCAGAGCACCACCCGCACCTTTGCCCTGTTCGCCGAAAACCGCACCCAGCTGTCTGAACGCTGGTCCCTGGTGACCGGCGTTCGCCGCGACCAGAACCACATCGACCGTGACAACCTGGTCGACAACAGCCGCACCGACCGCAGCCTCAACGGTGGCAACTGGCGTGCCGGGCTGGTGTTTGCGGTGACCGATGAACTGTCACTGTATGGCCAGTACTCCACCAGCGAAGATGGTGTCAGTGACCTGGTCACCTTGAACCCAAGCCAGCAGAACTTCGACCTGACCGAAGCCAGGCAGACCGAGTTCGGCCTCAAGCAACTGTTCTGGCACGGTCGTGGCGAGTGGACCCTGGCGGCCTATCACATCGTCAAGAAGAAGCTGCTGGTCGACGACCCGATCACCCACCAGAAACAGCAGGCCGGCCAGCAGACTTCCGACGGCCTGGAAGCGACCCTGGAACTGGCCCTGGCCAACCAGTGGCAGGTCTCGGCCAACGCCTCGGTGGTGCGTGCCAAGTACGACGATTTCGACCAGACCGTGGGCGGCCAGTCGCTGTCGCGTGCGGGCAACCGCCCGAGCAATGTGCCACGGCGCACTGCCAACCTGTGGGTGAACAAAGGTCTGGGGTATGGCGTGGATGCCGGCATCGGCCTGCGCTATGTCGATGAGCGCTACGCCAACATCGCCAACACCCAGACGGTGCCCGGTTTTACCGTGGTCGATGCCAACCTGGGCTGGCAGGTACTGCCGGATGTACGCCTGGGCCTGCAGTTGAACAACCTGCTGGACCGCCGCTACGCCGCCACCGCCCACAGTGGCGAGCAGTGGTTGATGGGTGAGCCGCGCTCGTACTTCGCGACGCTGGATTACAGCTTCTAAGCGACAAAAACTACCAATTTGTGGACAGCAGAGATCAGTGTGGGAGCCGGCCTTGCCGGCGATGGGGCGGTCCCGCCCCTGGCCCGGCTATGCCGGGCATCGCCAGCAAGGCTGGCTCCCACAGGGATTCCCCCGCAAGGTGGATAACCGGGAAAACATGATTATGCTTCAAGAAGCCTTGCAGCAGTGCCAGACCGCCACCCCCAGGGCCAGGGTGCGGTAGCGCGCGTGGGTACTCCGGCCTACAAGAACAACACGGAGAACACTCATGGCGGCCATCGACACCACTTCCAGCGGCAGTACACCCAACCGCGGGATCACCAAGGAGGAGCGCAAGGTTATCTTCGCCTCATCCCTGGGTACCGTTTTCGAATGGTACGACTTCTACCTCTACGGCTCGCTCGCGGCGATCATCGCCAAGCACTTCTTCGCCGGTGTCAACGAAACCACGTCGTTCATCTTCGCCCTCCTCGCCTTTGCCGCAGGCTTTGCCGTACGCCCCTTCGGCGCCATTGTGTTCGGACGTCTGGGCGACATGATCGGGCGCAAGTACACCTTCCTGATCACCATTGTGATCATGGGCGTGTCCACCGCGATCGTCGGTTTGCTACCCAGTTACAGCACCATCGGTGTGGCCGCGCCGATCATCCTGATCAGCCTGCGCCTGTTGCAAGGCCTGGCGCTTGGGGGTGAGTACGGCGGCGCAGCCACCTACGTGGCCGAACACGCGCCGAAAGGCAAACGTGGCTACTTCACCTCATGGATCCAGACCACTGCGACCCTGGGCCTGTTCCTGTCGTTGCTGGTAATCCTCGCCTGCCGCACGATCCTCGGTACCGAAGCCTTCGAGGCCTGGGGCTGGCGGATTCCATTCCTGCTGTCGATCCTGTTGCTGATCATTTCGGTGTACATCCGTCTGCAACTGAGTGAATCGCCGGTGTTCGTCAAGATGAAGGCCGAAGGTAAGGCCTCCAAGGCGCCACTGACCGAATCCTTCGCCCGCTGGGACAACCTCAAGGTGGTGATCATGGCCCTGCTCGGCGGCACCGCCGGCCAGGCGGTGGTCTGGTACACCGGCCAGTTCTATGCGCTGTTCTTCCTGTTGCAGACCCTCAAGATCGACCCGCAAACCGCCAACCTGCTGATCGCCGGTTCGCTGCTGATCGGCACGCCGTTCTTCATCCTGTTCGGCAGCCTGTCCGACCGCATCGGGCGTAAAGGCATCATCATGGCCGGCTGCATCATCGCGGCGCTGACCTACTTCCCGATTTTCAAGGCGCTGACCGAGTACGGTAACCCCGACGTGTTCATCGCCCAGGAGAAAAACCCGGTGACGGTGATTGCCGATCCCAACCAGTGCTCGTTCCAGTTCGACCCGGTGGGCAAAGCCAAATTCACCAGCTCCTGCGACCTGGCCAAAAGCGTGCTGGCCAAACGGGCCATACCCTACGAGAACGAAAAGGCCGAACCAGGCACCATCGCTCAGATCCGCATTGGCGACAAGGTGCTGCAGAGCTTCGAGGGCACCGGCATGCCGGCTGCCGACTTCAAGGTTCAGAACGATGCCTTCGTCGCGACCCTCACTGGCGCGCTCAAGGACGCGGGATACCCCGAAAAAGCCGACCCGGCCAAGACCAACTACCCGATGGTATTGCTCCTTCTGACCATCCTGGTGATCTACGTGACCATGGTCTACGGCCCGATTGCCGCCTGGCTGGTGGAGCTGTTCCCGGCGCGCATCCGCTACACCTCGATGTCGCTGCCCTACCACATCGGCAACGGCTGGTTCGGCGGCTTCCTGCCCACGGTGGCATTCGCCATGGTGGCGGCGACCGGGGATATCTACTACGGGCTGTGGTACCCGATCGTGATCGCGGTGATGACCGCCATCCTCGGCATATGCTTCCTGCCGGAAACCAAGGACCGGGAAATTCATCACACCTGAAGCCGATGCTGTACGTAGCACTGCGGGTTGGGCGATGATCGCGCCCCACCCGCTTTCAATGGAATGAACATGCACGATGTTATGAGCGTCTTTGCTTTGTGTGTCGTCGTACTCTTCGTGAAGATGCTGGCGATTTCCTGCTACCAGGGCTTCTATCGCATCAGCCGTATGACCTTCAAGAATGCCGAAGACGCCGGTTTTGTCGGACGCCAGGCCAGCCCGGAGGAGTTGCCACAAGTCAGCCGCGCGGCGCAGGCCTGGGCCAATGACCTTGAGAACATTCCGTTGTTCTTTGTCCTCGGCGCGCTGTGCCTGGTGTTCAATCCTCCCGCTGCGCTGACCGTCGGGTTGATGGTCGTGTTCACGGCCGCACGGGTGGTGCACACCCTGTGCTTCCTGGCACGCTGGCAGCCGTGGCGCACGATTGCCTACGCGGTGGCGATCGTCTGTCTGTTGGGGCTGGCCGCTATGGTGACTATGGGGGCCGTGCGCCACCTTTGAGCGTTCCGCGAAAAAAGGTTCTTCACGGAATCCCGGGGGCTATGATCCTTGGGCTGGGATTGCTGTGGTTGTGAGCTTATCCATTTTGTATGGCGATGCTGCCGGCCCCTTCCGCCCTTACGGCGGCCTACTTTTTTCTTGGAAAAAGTAGGCAAAACCGCTGGCTCCTGCATACGGCCCTACGCTGCGCTCTGGGTCCCCTCGCTCCGGTGCCTTCCAGGGGCATCGCGGCCTACGACTTGCTTCGCCAAGTCTACGGCTCGCGAACTTCGGCTTTGGCCGAAGGGTGCTGCGCACCAGCCCCCTCCAGACACCTCCACTCGGCCTCCTGAAGTCGCTAAGTTACGGGCGGCGCCTGCACTGACGCATCTTCGAAATTAGATATTGGCGGAGCCAGTCACGCGGGGCAAACCCGCTTGCAAAGCAAGCTCGACTCGCTCTCGCTCTCGCTCTCGCTCTTGATCTTCGTGCGCGTAAGTTCGAGCGCTGCGGACTGCGACTTCAGGAGGCTGAGCGGAGGTGCCTGTAGGGGCCAGTGCGCAGCACCTTCGGCGTAGCCGAAGAGCGCGAGCCGTAGACTTGGCGTAGCAAGTCGTAGGCCGCGTGGCCCCGGAAGGTGCCGTAGCGAAGGGACCCGGAGCGCAGCGTAGGGCCGGATGCAGGAGCCAGCGGTTTTGGTTCCTTTTGCCAAGACAAAAGGGACCCGCCGTAAAGGCGGAAGGGGCCGGCAGCATCGCCACACAAAATGGATAAGCTCACAACCACAGCAATCCC
>Ga0247827_10000110_pt1 | contig 39336 bp, 40 predicted proteins | sample 12C_Control_Day2_FD_194414 | JGI IMG/M metagenome (GOLD analysis project Ga0247827, IMG submission 194414) | Soil microbial communities from agricultural site in Penn Yan, New York, United States - 12C_Control_Day2 | ecosystem: Environmental > Terrestrial > Soil > Agricultural land | place... | reverse complement strand
TCGTGGGCATGACCGCCCTCGCCGTCCTCAGGGGCACCATCGCGGCGGTCGTCCTCGGGGCGGCGGCGGTGGGCATCGCGGCGGCCCTCCTGCCGGCGCTGCGGGTGTCCCGGATGAACGTCCTGGAGGCCGTCGGCCACGAGTAGAACCCGCTCGCGCGTGGGCGGATGTCGTGCCGCGCGAGCCGTCCGGCCTCGACACCCCGCCCGGGCACGGCTGCCGGCCCGGGCGTCCTCGGGCCCGGCCCCGCACGGCCGCGGGCCCGAGCCGCAGCCGCCGGACCGACGACCGCGCCCCGGCCCCGCGGGACCTGCCGGGCAGGGGTCGCGGCGGCACGAAGTTCCGCGGATGTGCGGGAGACTGCGGCGGGGCTCGACGGGAGCCCCGGGGCGGGGCGCGTGCCGGGGACGGCGTCCGGTGCGGCCGTGTGGGACGGGCGGCGGGCCGGGTGGTCCGGATCGTGGAATTCCGTGCCGCGCACGGACACACCTGCTGGGATCGTCCGCATGACCGAGCTGCGCGTACGGGCCGCGACGCCCGAGGACCTCGACACCGTGCTGGCCTTCTGGAAGGAGGCCGCCGAGGGCACCAGCATCAGCGACGACCGGGACGGCGTGGAACGGCTCGTGGCCCGCGACCCCGAGGCGCTGATCCTCGCCGAGCGGGGCGGCCGGCTGGCCGGCACGGTGATCGCGGGCTTCGACGGCTGGCGGTGCCATCTGTACCGGCTGGCGGTGCACCCCGACCACCGCCGTCAGGGCATCGGCACCGCGCTGCTGACCGCCGCGGAGGAGCGCTTCGAACGGCTCGGCGGGCGCCGCGCGGACGCGATGGTCCTCGAACGCAACGAAACCGCCCACCATGCATGGGGCGCGGCGGGGTACGCGCGGGAGGAGCGCCGGCGGCGCTGGGTGAAGCCCCTCGCCGGGTGATCCACGACCCCGCCGGCGTCCCTTGACCGTTCGTTCACCCCGGGAGGGCCGCCCGGTCCTCCCCGAAAGGTTGTGTGCGTCCGCCCATGGACGAGCCTTCGCTCCTCCCCCACAGCGCATCCGTCCCCGTCCTGTCCGACCATGGGACAGAGGTGACCCGATGACCGAAGTGCTCCTCCTTCTGGCGGCGATCCTGCTCTCGCTCGCCTGCGGCGCCTTCGTCGCGGCCGAGTTCTCCCTGACCACGGTCGAGCGGGCCGAGCTGGAGCGGGCCGTCGAACGCGGCGAGCGGGGCGCGGCCGGCGCGCTCAAGGCCGTACGGGCCCTGACGTTCCAGCTCTCCGGCGCGCAGCTGGGCATCACGGTGACCAACCTGGTGGTCGGCATGCTGGCCGAGCCGTCGATCGCCGCGCTGATCGCGGGCCCGCTGGAGGACATGGGCGTCTCCGGTTCGGTGGCGCGCTCCCTCGCCCTGGTGATCGGCACGGCCCTGTCCACGGTCTTCCTGATGGTGGTCGGCGAGCTGGTGCCCAAGAACTGGGCGATCTCGTCGCCGCTGGCGGTCGCCAAACGGGTGGGCAACGCGCAGCGCTGGTTCAGCGCCGCCTTCCGTCCGTTCATCACCCATCTGAACAACACGGCCAACCGCATCGTGCGCCGCCTCGGGGTGGAGCCCGCCGAGGAACTGGAGTCCGCGCGCAGCCCCCAGGAACTCGCGGCGCTCGCCCGGCACTCCGCCCGGGAGGGCGCCCTGGAGCCGGACACCGCCGAACTGTTCGTGCGCACGCTGAACCTCGCCGACCTCACCGCGGAGAACGTGATGACGCCGCGTGTCCAGGTCGTCGCCCTGGACGTCCGGGCGACCTGCGAGGACGTGGCCAACGTGACCCGGGCGACGGGCCTGTCCCGCTTCCCCGTCTACCGCGACACCCTCGACGCGGTGGTCGGCACCGCGCACGTCAAGGACGTGGTGGCGCTGCCCGCCGACCGGCGTGCCCACACGCCGGTGTCGGACCTGATGCGCGAACCGCTGCTGGTCCCCGGATCGCTCACCGTCGACCGGCTGCTGGACCGGCTCTCCGGGCGGCGCACCATGGCCGTGGTGATAGACGAGTACGGCGGCACGGCGGGGGTGGCCACGCTCGAGGACATCGTCGAGGAGGTCGTCGGCGAGGTCCGCGACGAGCACGACCCGCACGAGACGCCCGACCTGGCGCGGGCCGGCACCGACAAGGACGGCCGCCCGCTGTTCTCGGCCGACGGCGCCGCACGCGTGGACCACCTCGCCCGGGTCGGCCTGCGCGCGCCGGAGGGCCCGTACGAGACCCTCGCCGGGCTCGTGGCGGCCGAGCTGGGGCGGATCCCCGACGTCGGGGACACCTTCGAGGTCGCCGGCTGGCGGCTGGACGTGGTGGACGCCACCGGCCACCGCGCGGCACGCGTCCTGCTGCACGCGCCGCGCGACGAGAGGAACCGGGCGGAGCGCGGGACGGACGGGGCGGCGAGCCCGGGGAACGGGGCCGTGAACGGTGAGGGGGCGCGGCGATGACCGTCGTACAGTTGCTGATCGGACTGGCGACGCTGGTCGTCAACGCCTTCTTCGTGGGGGCCGAGTTCGCGTTGATCTCGGTCCGCCGCAGCCAGATCGAGCCGTACGCCGACCAGGGCGACCGGCGCGCGAAGCGCGTGCTGTGGGGGCTGGAGCATGTGTCCGCGCTGATGGCGGCCGCCCAGCTCGGCATCACGCTGTGCACCCTGGTCCTCGGTGTCGTCGCCGAGCCGGCCATCGCGCATCTGCTGGAACCGGTGTTCCACGCGGTGGGCGTCCCCCAGGGCGCTGGGCACGCGGTGTCCTTCGTGATCGCGCTGACGCTCGCGACGTATCTGCACATGCTGCTCGGCGAGATGGTGCCGAAGAACATCGCGCTCGCCGAGCCGGCCCGCAGCGCGCTGGTGCTGGGCCCGCCGCTGGTGACGATGGCCCGCGCGCTGCGCCCGGTGATCTTCACGGTCAACGCCTTCGCCAACGCGCTGCTGAAGCTGTTGCGGGTCGAGACGCGGGACGAGGTCGTCGCGTCCTTCTCGGACTCCGAGCTGGCCCAGATCGTGAAGGACTCCGGCGAGGCGGGCCTCATCGACGAACGGGCGCGGGAGCGGCTGCACGACGCGTTGGAGCTGGGCCGCCGGCCGGTGCGGGACGTGGTGATGCCGTTGGAGCGCGTGGTCTACGCGAGCGTGGGCGTCACTCCGGAAGGACTGGAGCGGCTGTCGGCGGAGTCCGGGTTCTCCCGCTTCCCGGTGGTGGACGGGCAGCGGCGGATCGTCGGCTACCTCCATGTGAAGGACGCCCTGGACGCCTCTCCGCGCGACGTGCCGTTCCGGCTCGGTGACATGCGGTCCATCGCGCGGGTGCGGGAGAGCACGCCGATGGACGACGTCCTGACCGCCATGCGGGGCAGCCGTACGCATCTGGCGGCCGTGCTCGGGACCGACGGGCGGCTGGCCGGGCTGGTGACGATGGAGGACGTGCTGCAGGAGCTCTTCGGGCAGCACGCCTGAGCGCGGGCGAGGGCGACCGACCGACGGGTATGTGCCACGGGATACCATCTCTGTCGCCATGCAGACGAATCCCACCTACAACAGCCTGGTCGCCCTCGGCGACTCCTTCACCGAGGGCATGTCCGACCGCCTCCCCGACGGCAGCTACCGGGGCTGGGCCGACCTCCTCGCCGCGCGGATGGCGGCCGCCGGCCCCGGATTCCGGTACGCCAACCTCGCCGTGCGCGGCAAGCTGATCCAGCAGATCGTCGACGAGCAGGTGGAGGTCGCCGCCGCCATGCGGGCCGATGTCGTCACCCTGGTCGGCGGTCTCAACGACACCCTGCGGCCCAAGTGCGACATGACGCGGGTGCGGGATCTGCTGACCGAGGCCGTGGAACGGCTGGCCCCGCACTGCGGACAGCTGGTGCTGATGCGCAGCCCGGGCCGCCAGGGGCCGGTCCTGGAACGCTTCCGTCCGCGCATGGAGGCGCTGTTCGCCTGCGTCGACGAGCTCGCCGAGCGGCACGGCGCGCTGGTCGTCGACCTGTACGGGGCGCCGTCCCTGGCCGATCCCCGGCTGTGGGACGTGGACCGGCTGCATCTGACGGCGGACGGGCACCGCAGGGTCGCGGAGGCGGTCTGGCAGACGCTGGGCCACCCGCCGGAGGACCCCGAGTGGCACCTGCCCCCGGAGGCGACGCTGCCGCCGCGCTGGGCGGCGCGGCGGGTCGCGGACGCGCGGTTCGCCCGGCAGCACCTGCTGCCGTGGATCGGCCGCCGGCTCACCGGCCGTTCCTCCGGCGACGGCCTGCCGCCGAAGCGCCCGGAGCTGCTGCCCTACGAGGTCCGGTAGTCCCGTCCTGTGCGTTCCTCCAAGTCACCCCGTGGCGTCGGCCTGCAGGAATCGCCAGTAGACTCCCTGTACGTGACTGCTGCGCCCGCCAAGCCCCGTATCCCCAACGTCCTCGCCGGACGCTACGCCTCCGCCGAGCTCGCCACGCTCTGGTCCCCCGAGCAGAAGGTGAGGCTGGAGCGGCAGCTCTGGCTCGCCGTGCTGCGTGCCCAGAAGGACCTCGGCATCGAGGTGCCGGACGCGGCGATCGCCGACTACGAGCGTGTCCTCGACACCGTCGACCTCGCCTCCATCGCCGAGCGCGAGAAGGTCACGCGGCACGACGTGAAGGCCCGGATCGAGGAGTTCAACGACCTCGCCGGGCACGAGCACGTGCACAAGGGGATGACCTCCCGCGACCTCACCGAGAACGTCGAGCAGCTGCAGATCCGGCTCTCGCTGGAGCTGGTGCGCGACCGCACGGTGGCCGTGCTGGCGCGGCTGGGCAGGCTGGCCGGTGAGTACGGCGAGCTGGTCATGGCCGGCCGCTCGCACAACGTGGCCGCGCAGGCCACGACCCTCGGCAAGCGGTTCGCGACCGCCGCCGACGAGCTGCTCGTCGCGTACGGCCGGGTGGAGGAGCTGCTGGGCCGCTACCCGCTGCGCGGCATCAAGGGCCCGGTCGGCACGGCGCAGGACATGCTGGACCTGCTCGGCGGCGACGCGGCGAAGCTGGCGGACCTGGAGCAGCGGATCGCGCGGCACCTGGGCTTCTCCCAGGCGTTCACGAGCGTCGGCCAGGTCTACCCCCGCTCCCTGGACTACGAGGTCGTCACGGCGCTGGTGCAGCTGGCCGCCGCGCCGTCGTCGCTGGCGAAGACGGTCCGGCTGATGGCCGGGCACGAGCTGGTCACCGAGGGCTTCAAGCCGGGCCAGGTCGGCTCCTCCGCGATGCCGCACAAGATGAACACCCGTTCCTGCGAGCGCGTCAACGGCCTGATGGTGATCCTGCGCGGCTACGCCTCGATGACCGGCGAGCTGGCGGGCGACCAGTGGAACGAGGGCGACGTGTCCTGCTCGGTGGTGCGCCGGGTCGCGCTGCCGGACGCCTTCTTCGCTCTCGACGGCCTCCTCGAGACGTTCCTGACGGTGCTCGACGAGTTCGGGGCGTTCCCGGCGGTCGTCGCCCGGGAGCTGGACCGCTACCTGCCGTTCCTCGCCACCACCAAGGTGCTGATGGGCGCGGTGCGCGCCGGTGTGGGCCGTGAGGTCGCGCACGAGGCGATCAAGGAGAACGCCGTCGCCACCGCCCTCGCCATGCGCGAGCAGGGAGCCGAGCGCAACGACCTCCTGGACAAGCTGGCCGCGGACGAGCGGCTGCCGCTCGGCAAGGGTGAGCTGGAGGCGCTGATGGCGGACAAGCTGTCCTTCACCGGTGCCGCGAGCGACCAGGTCGGCGCCGTCGCCGGACGGATCGAGGAGATCGTGAAGCAGCACCCGGAGGCGGCCGGTTACACCCCCGGAGCCATTCTCTGACCCGCTTCACCCGCGAGCAGCTGGAGGCCGCCCGCGACCGTCTCGTGCCGGACGTGGTCGCGGACGGCCTGCGCGTGCTGTTCTGCGGCATCAACCCCGGTCTGATGACGGCCGCGACCGGCCACCACTTCGCCCGCCCCGGCAACCGCTTCTGGCCGGCGCTGCACCGCTCCGGGTTCACGCCCCGGCTGCTGGCGCCGTCGGAGCAGCGGGAGCTGCTGTCTTACGGGCTGGGCATCACCAACGTGGTGGCGCGGGCGACCGCGCGGGCCGACGAGCTGAGCGCCGAGGAGTACCGGGAGGGCGGGCGGCTGCTCGCCCTGAAGGTGGCCCGGCTCCGGCCGCGCCGGCTGGCCGTCGTGGGGGTCACCGCGTACCGCGCGGCGTTCGACGACCGGAAGGCGGTGGTGGGGCCGCAGGCGCGGACCATCGGTGACACTCGTGTGTGGGTGCTGCCGAATCCGAGCGGGCTGAACGCGCACTGGACGCCGGCGGCGCTGGCGGAGGAGTTCGGCCGGCTGCGGGAGGCCGCGGAGGAAGGGTGACGGCCGGCGGTCAGGGCGGCGCCGTCTCCGTGACCAGCGCCAGCAGCCGGACCGCGTCGGCCGGGTCCCGGTCGGCGACCGCCACGGCGAGCCAGCGGCCGGTGCCCCGCACCTCCCACAGCCAGGCCACGCCGGAGCGGACGGCGAGCCAGGCCCACGGTCCGGGTATCTCCTCCCGCTCCGTGCGGAGCAGGACCGTCTGCAGGTTCCAGGGGTCGACGTCGCCCCAGCGGGAGGCCAGTACCTCGTACACGGCGTCGCGGCCCTTCTCGAACTGGTCCACCGTCACCGCCCGCCGCGCGGGATCGCCGGCCGGGCCGTCACCGGTCTCCAGCACGGCGACGTGGTGGCCCGGTCCCCCGAAGCCGACGTCCGACGGGCCGTGCTCCGCCGGAAAGGGGCGGAAGCACAGCTCGTCGATGAGGGCGATGTGCCGGGCGATGTTCATGGCTCCAGTAAACCCGTCGCCACTGACAGTTGGCGTGGCGTCAGGCGAGTACCGGCCGGGCGGCGGTCCCGCTCAGGCGTCCCGGCGGCCGAGGCTCCACGCTCCGGCCAGCAGGGCGGCGGCCGTCCACAGCGCCGTGACCGCAAGTCCCGTCCAGGGGCCCGGTGTTCCGTCGTAGGTCTGGTGGAGGACCACCTGTCCGGCGCGGTCGGGCAGGAAGTCGACGACGGTGCCGGCCGCGTCCCCGATCACGAAGGACACGACGACGACGAACGGGATCAGCACGGACAGCGTCGCGACCGCGCTGCGCAGCAGGGCCGTGAGACCGGCCGCGAGCAGGGCCATCAGCGTGAGGTAGACGGCACAGCCCACGACACCTCGGATCTGCTCGCCCGTGGTGAGACCGCTCGCCGCGGGGCCGAGACCCGCCCGCGCCGCGAGGAGGGCGGCCGGTGCGGTCAGCAGGCTCACGGCCAGGGTGGTGACGGCGATCGCCGTCACCTTGGCGGCGAACCACCGTCCGCGCCGCGGGACCGCCGCCAGCGAGACCCGCAGGGCCCCGTTGTGGTACTCCGCCGACACGGCCATGGCGCCGAAGGCGATGGCGGCGATCTGGCCCGGGGCGACGCCGGACAGCGCCATGAACAGCGGGTCGGACTCCGGGTCCGACGTGTCCGAGACCCCCGCGATCGCGGAGAACGCCGTGGTCGCCGCGAACAGCGCGAACAGTGCTCCGGGGAGCGAGCGGACCGTGCGGATCTTCAGCCACTCCGCGTGCAGCACGGGTACGAACGTCATGGTCAGGCCTCCTGGGGCTGTGCGGCGAACTCGGTCTCGGCGGCGGTCAGGTCCAGATAGGCCTGTTCCAGGGTGCCCTCGTCCGCCGCGAGTTCGAGGAGCGGTACCGCGGCGGCGGAGACGAGGCGCCCGATGTCGTCCACCCGCGCGTCCGGCACGGTCCAGTGGCCGTCCGGGTGTTCCACCACGCGGTGGCCGTGCCCGGCGAGGACGCTTCGGAGGGCGGCCGGGTCGGAGGTGCGGACGCGGACGGCGGGGCGCACGCGCCCGTCGATGAACTCGCGCATCGGGGTGTCGGCCAGCAGCCGGCCGCGGCCGAGAACGACCAGGTGGTCGGCGAACGAGGCGGTCTCGTTCATCAGATGGCTGGAGACCAGGACGGTCCGTCCCTCGTCGGCGAGCCGGCGCAGCAGGGTGCGGATCCACACGATGCCTTCCGGATCGAGGCCGTTGGAGGGCTCGTCCAGCATGATCACCTGCGGGTCGCCGAGCAGCGCGGCGGCGATGCCCAGCCGCTGGCGCATGCCCAGGGAGTACGTCCGCACCCGGCGGCGCGAAACGGAGCCCAGGCCGGTCTCCCCGAGCACCTCGTCGACCCGGCGGTCCGGGATGCGGTGGCTCGCGGCCAGGACGCGCAGGTGGTCGCGGCCGGTGCGGGAGCCGTGCGCGGCCTGCGCGTCGAGCAGTGCGCCGACGTGGCGCAGGGGTTCCCGGAGGGCGGCGTAGGCGCGGCCGCCGACGGTGGCGGTGCCGGACGTGGGGTGGTCGAGGCCGAGCACCAGGCGCATGGTGGTGGACTTGCCCGCGCCGTTGGGGCCGAGGAAGCCGGTGACCCGGCCGGGCAGGACCCGGAAGGTGAGGTGGTCCACGGCCCGCCGGGCGCCGTACTCCTTGGTGAGGTCCTGGACGTCGATGCTGGTCATGGCAGCAGCGTGACGGCCCGTCGGGGGGCGGGGCCTCCCCCGCCGGTGGAGTCCGCCTCCCCCTCGTGGGGGAGGTTCCCGCGGGCGTCGGCTGGCACGATGGCGGCATGGTCCGCTTGCTCCGCCCGTTCGGCCGGACGGTGACGTACACCCGGCTGCTGCACCTGTTCGTCGCGATCGTGTGGCCGTCGATGTGGCTGTTCATCGAGGAGGCGTGGTGGACCTGGGCGGTGGCGGCCGCGGTGCTCGTGCCCGTCGGGCTGGTGCCCGCGATGCGCACCGTGGAGGGGCTGCAGGCCCGGCTGCTGCTGACCGGTCAGCGGCACGACAGCGGGAGCGCCGGCATCGTCGTCGCGCCGTCCGCCTCCCCGGGCGACCGGGGCAGGCTCGTCGTCTGGCTTCAGGCGCGGCTGCTGATCGGCTGCGCGACCTCCGTGTTCATCGCGCAACTGCTGCTGGCGATCGTGGACTTGGTGGCCTCGGTGTTCGGCGGGGACACGGCCGGCGGGGAGTTGCTGCTGCTGGAGGGGCACGACTGGTGGCACGTCCTCCTGCTGCCCCCGGCGCTGGTGGTCCTGGCGGTGGCCGTGGTCGCCCCGGGCCGGCTGATCACGGCGCTGGCCCACCGCTTGCTCGGCCCCTCCCCCGCCGAGCGGCTTGCCGCCATGGAGGAACGCACCGAGCAGCTCCTGGAGCGCACCCGTATCGCCCGGGAACTCCACGACTCCATCGGCCACGCCCTGACCGTGGCCGTCGTGCAGGCGGGCGCCGCCCGCGCGGCCGGCGACCCCGCCTTCACCGACCGGGCCCTGGCCGCCATCGAGGAGACGGGCCGTGCCGCGCTGGAGGACCTGGAGCGGGTGCTCGGCGTACTGCGCGAGTCCGGGCGTCCGGTGAGCGGCCGGCCGACCCTCACCGACGCCGGCCGGCTGCTGGAGTCCGCGCGGACGTCCGGCGCGACGGTCGACGTCGACATGGCGGGGCCCCTGGACACGGTGCCCGGGCCGGTCTCCCGCGAGGGGTACCGCATCCTCCAGGAGGCGCTGACCAATGTGCTGCGGCACGCGGGCGCCGTCCCGGTGCGGGTGCGTGTCGCGGTCGGCGACGGCTCGCTCGGCCTGGAGGTCCGCAACCCGTACACCGGCCGGACGCCCGCGCCCGACCGGGGCAGCGGTCTGCGCGGCATACGCGAGCGTGCGGCCCTGCTGGGCGGGCGGGCGCACACCGGACCCGAGGGGGGTGACTGGCGGGTGCGGGTGGAACTGCCGTTGCGCTGATCTACGCTGGCCGGATGCCGGTCACCGTTCTGCTCGTCGACGACGAACCCCTCGTGCGGGCGGGGCTGCGGGCGGTGCTGGAGGCGCAGCCGGACATCGAGGTCGTCGGGGAGGCGGCCGACGGGGCGGCGGTGATACCGCTGGTGCGGCGGCTGCGGCCGGACGTGGTCGCCATGGACGTACGGATGCCGCTGATGGACGGGATCGAGGCCACCCGCGCGCTGCTGCGGTCGGTGGCGGCGCCGCCGAAGATCCTCGTGGTGACGACCTTCGAGAACGACGAGTACGTGTACGGGGCGCTCCGCGCGGGCGCCGACGGCTTCCTGCTGAAGCGGGCGCGCCCGGCCGAGATCGTGCACGCGGTGCGGCTGGTCGCCGAGGGGGAGTCGCTGCTGTTCCCCGCCTCGGTGCGCCGGCTCGCGGCGGAGTACGGCGACGGCGACGGCAACCGCGCGGCGCGCGCCGCGCTGGAGCGGGCGCGGCTCACCGGGCGCGAGGGCGAGGTGCTGCGGCTGATGGCGCGGGGCCTGACGAACGCGGAGATCGCCGCGAAGCTGGTGGTGGGGACGGAGACCGTGAAGTCCCATGTGAGCGCCGTGCTGGCGAAGCTCGGGGCGCGCGACCGCACCCAGGCGGTGATCGCGGCCTACGAGTCGGGCTTCGTGGCGCCGGGCTGATCGGGCCGCCCCGGGCGGCCGTGCCCGGAGGTCGCCGGGGTCCGCCGCGCCGAGTACGATCCGCCCAACACGCGCACGAGCTGGGAGGACGGACGGTGGGTCGGCTGACCGGCGGGGACCCCTCGCTGTTGCGAAGGATCAACTCCGCCGTGGTGCTGCACGCGTTGCGGGCCACGGACTGCGCGACGCTGACCGAGGTGACCCGGGTGACGGGGCTGTCCCGGCCGACCGTGGAAGGCGTCGTCGAGGGGCTCATCGAGGCGGGCCTCGTCGTGGAGACGGCGGCCGGTGAGGGCGCCGCGCGGCGGCAGGGACGGCCGGCGCGGCGGTTCCGCTTCCGCGCGGAGGCGGGGCATCTGCTCGGCCTGGAGATCGGCGCGCACCGGGTGGCCGCGCTGCTGGCCGATCTGGACGGCCGGGTGATCGGCGCGCAGTCGAGGGACGTCGACGAGACCGTCGACGCCGACGAGCGGCTGGAGCGGCTGAGCACCGCCGTCGCGGAACTGCTGCGCCGGGCCGGTGTGCCGCGCGGCTCGCTGCGGGCGGTGGGTGTGGGCACGCCCGGCATCGTCGAGGCGGACGGCACGGTACGGCTGGGCACGGCGCTTCCCGGCTGGACGGGGCTGAGCCTCGGCGAGCGGCTGAGCCGGTCCTTCAGGTGCCCGGTGCTGGTGGAGAACGACGCCAACGCGGCGGTCGTCGCCGAGCACTGGAAGGGCGCCGCCCGGGAGACCGACGACGTGGTCTTCGTGCTGGCGGGGCTGAGTCCGGGGGCCGGCTCGCTGATCGGCGGGCGGCTGCACCGGGGGTTCGGCGGGGCGGCCGGTGAGATCGGGGCACTGCATCTGCTGGGCCGGGAGGCGACGCCGGAGACACTGCTGTCGACCACGGACGAGCCGTTGCACCCGCTCGACGAGCAGGCGGTCGCCGAGGTCTTCGCCCAGGCCCGCGAGGGCGATCAGCGTGCGCTGGCGGCCATGGACCGCTTCATCGGACGGCTGGTCCACGACGTGGCGGCGCTGGTGCTGGCGCTCGACCCGGAGCTGGTCGTGATCGGCGGCTGGGCGGCCGGCCTGGACGGCGTACTGGAGCCGCTCCGGCGCGAGCTGGCCCGCTACTGCCTGCGCCCGCCCGGGGTCACCCTGTCCCACCTCGGCGAGGCGGCGGTCGCCACGGGTGCGGTGCGGCTGGCGCTCGACCATGTGGAGGAGCAGCTCTTCGCGGTCGAGGGCTCGGTGACGGCCCGCCGCTGACGCGCCCGGACCGCCCGGTGAGCTACCGTCGCCGCGCGCAGCCCACGGCTCCGCCACCCGGCGCCCGGCCGTCGGCGAACCGCGAACGGGCCTCGCGTGCGCCCGCCTGCCGCCTGGATCAGGCCGGCTCCGGTGAAGCCCCCGCGTCACACCTGGGGAACGCCGCGTCGGGCAGCGCCGACACCGCCGTCCGCCGGCGCTCGGGCGCGCCGGCGGGCGGCATGTGCGGGTGCGGGTGCGGGGTCAGGATGCCCGGCGTTCCGGGCCGTGGTGGATCTCGACACCGCCGGAGTCGCCGAAGGTGAGGCGGCAGGTGTCCGCGCGGTAGGTCGCCACGGAGAGCGCCGCGGTGCGGCCGCGGGCGATGCAGCGGGTGGTGACGACGAGGACCGGCGCGCCCGGCAGCCGGTCCAGCTCCTTGGCGTCGTCCGCGCGGGCGGAGCCCAGCTCCACCGCGTTCTCCTGCCGCTCCAGCTCCAGCCGCTGCAGTTCCCGCAGCACCGCGCGGGCGCGTGCCGCGCCGGACGGGGCGTCGATGGCGGACAGGTCGGGCACCGACTCGGCCGGGACGTACAGCAGTTCGGCGGCGACGGGCTGGCCGTGCGAGACGCGGGAGCGCCGTACGACGTGCACGGGCTCGTCGCGGCCGGTCACCAGCGTCTCGGCGACGGCGGCGGGCGGCACCTCGAGCGCGCAGTCGACCGCCTGCCAGGCGTCGTGCGGCCCGCCCGGCCAGGTGTGCTGCGCCGTGCCGACGGACACCCCCATGCGCGGCGGGGCGACCGTCGTGCCCACTCCGCGGCGGCGCTGCAGCCGGCCCTCCAGCTCGAGCTGTTCCAGGGCCTGCCGGAGCGTGGCGCGGGCGACGCCGAAGCGGGCGGCGAGGTCACGCTCGTTGGGCAGGATCTCGCCCACGGAGAACTCCGAGTCCAGCGCCTCGGTCAGCACGGTCCTCAGATGCCAGTACTTCGGTTCCGGCACCGTTTCCAGCTGCGTGGTCCCCACCCTGTCCTCCACGATCGCCGTGTCCGGCGGGCGTTTTAGCGCCCTTGTTTATTAAAGGTTGTTTCACTTGTCTGCGACCATAGGGCGGCCCACACCCTTGGTCAATACCAATCGGCACGACGACGGGGCCCCTCGCGGCGGGGGCCCCGGTGACGGGGCGGTCCTACAGGGCCGCGGCGAGCGACGTCAGCTTGTCGGGGTTGCGCAGGACGTACACCGTCCGGATGCGCCCGTCGGCGACGTCGAGCTGGAAGACCGAGTCGGGCTCGTCCCCGGACAGCGCGAGCACCGCGAGGCCGCCGTTGACCTCCAGGAAACGGAGGGAGAGGGCGGGCACGCTCTTGCGGGCGGCGCCGAGGAGGAAGCGTCCCACGTGGTCGGCGCTCTCCAGGACCCGCAGCGGGGCGCGGGACTTGCCTCCGCTGTCGCCGACCAGCCGCACGTCCGGGGCGAGCAGTTCCAGCAGGCCCTCCAGGTCGCCGTCGGTCGCGGCGGCCAGGAACCGCTCGGTGAGGTCGCGGCGTTCGGCCGGGTCGACCTGATAGCGCGGACGCCGCTCCGCGACGTGCTTGCGGGCCCGGCCGGCGAGCTGGCGCACGGCCGGTTCGCCCCGGTCGAGCACCGCCGCGATGTCGGCGTAGGGATAGCCGAACGCCTCCCGCAGCACGAACACCGCGCGCTCCAGCGGCGAGAGGGACTCCATGACGACGAGCACGGCGAGGGACACGGAGTCGGCGAGGACGGCCCGTTCGGCGGTGTCCGGGACGGTGTCGCCGAAGTCGGTGACGTACGGCTCGGGCAGCCACGGTCCGACGTACGTCTCGCCGCGCGACTTGATCCGGCGCAGCCGGTCGATGGCGAGGCGGGTGGTCACGCGCACCAGGTAGCCGCGCGGTTCGCGCACCTCGGCCCGGTCGCCGGCCGACCAGCGCAGCCACGCGTCCTGCACCACGTCCTCCGCGTCGGCCACCCGGCCCAGCATGCGGTAGGCGACCCCCATGAGAACGGGTCGGTGTGCCTCGAAGACGTCGGTCACGGTGTCGGTGGTCACGGCACCATCCCAGCCGACCGGTGCGGTGGTGTCCAGGCGGCGCCGGCCGCCCGCACCCGTACCGGCGCGGGGGCTACCCGTCGGTAGCAATTGCTGACAAGCTGTCTACGGACGTCGGGCGACGTCCGTTTCCGCGAGTCCCAGACGAGGAGCACCCTCATGTCCGCGACCGTCACCTTCGAGGTCACCTCTCCCCTCGGCCCGCAGACCGTGACCCTGTCCTACGCGCGCGCCGGCCGCGGCGAACCGCTGCTCCTGCTGCACGGCATCGGCCATCACCGCCAGGCCTGGGACCCGGTGGTGGACATCCTGGCGACCGAGCGGGAGGTGATCGCCGTGGATCTGCCCGGCTTCGGCGCCTCCCCGTCGCTCCCCCACGGCCTCACCCACGACCTGCCCACCATGAACGCCGCCCTGGGCGCGCTGTGCGAGGAACTGGAGCTCGGCCGGCCGCATGTCGCGGGCAACTCGCTCGGCGGGCTGCTGGCCCTGGAACTCGGCCGCGAAGGGCTCGTACGGTCCGTCACCGCCCTGTCCCCCGCGGGCTTCTGGACCGGGGCGGAGCGGCGGTACGCCTTCGCCGTGCTGATCGGGATGCGGCGGATCGCGGAGCGGCTGCCGCTCCCGATGGTCGAGCGCCTCGCCCGCTCCGCGGCCGGCCGTGCGGCACTCACCAGCACCATCTACGCCCGGCCTGGCCGCAGGTCCCCCGAGGCCGTGGTCGCCGAGACGCTCGCGCTCGCCGGCGCCACCGGCTTCACCGAGACGCTCCGCGCGGGCACCGCCGTACGCTTCACCGACGACGTGCCCGGCATCCCCGTGACCGTCGCCTGGGGCTCCCGGGACCGGCTGCTCGTCCCCCGGCAGGGCGTGCGCGCCAAGCAGATCATCCCCCGGGCCCGGCTGGTGCGGCTGCCCGGCTGCGGCCACGTCCCGATGAACGACGACCCGGCGCTCGTCGCACGCGTCATCCTCGACGGGAGCCGCTGAGGGCGGGACCCCGCCACCGCACCGGGCCGCCCCCGCCTAATGTGGCCCTGACATGACGCCACCGCAGACGGGTCCCGAGAAGTCCGGCGCCTCCTCCGCCTGGGAGTTGCTGCTGCCCGCCGCCTCCGCGCCGGCCCGCGCGCGTGGCCGTTCGCTGCAGGCCGCGCTGCGCGAGGCGGTGCGGTCGGGACGGCTGGCGCCGGGGACCCGGCTGCCGTCCAGCCGTGACCTGGCCGCCGACCTGGGCGTGTCCCGCGGGCTGGTCACCGACGCGTACGAGCAGCTGACGGCGGAGGGCTATCTGCGCTCCGGCCGCGGCTCCGGGACATGGGTGGGAGCGGCGGCACGGGCCGCCCGCCCGGGGGCCCACGACCTCGCCCCGCGCGCCCCCGGCGCCCGCGTCGACTTCGTCGCCGGCACGCCCGACCTGTCGCTCTTCCCCCGGGCGGCGTGGGCCGCCGCGCAGCGCGACGTGCTCACGGACCTTCCGCACCAGGAGCTCGGTTACCCCGATCCACGGGGGCTGCCCCGGCTGCGTACGGCACTGGCCGGACTGCTCGCGCGGCGCCGGGGCGTGGTGGCCGACCCGGAGCGGATCGTCGTGGTCTCCGGGGTGGCGCAGGCGACGGCGCTGCTCGGTTTCGCGCTGCGCGCACGCGGGATGCGCGCCGTCGGCGTGGAGGACCCCGGCAGCCCGCAGCACACCGCCCTGTACGCCGCGGCCGGCGTGGCCTGCGTGCCCGTGCCGGTGGACGGGGAAGGGCTGAAGACGGAGCGGCTGCGGGCCTCGGGGGTGCGGGCGGCCACCGTGACGCCCGCGCACCAGTTCCCCACCGGCATCGCGTACTCCGCCCGGCGCCGGGCCGAACTGCTGGACTGGGCACGGTCCGTGGACGGGATCGTGCTGGAGGACGACTACGACGGCGACTTCCGTTACGACCGGGCGCCCGTCGGAGCACTTCAGGGACTCGACCCCGAGCACGTGGCCTACGCCGGTTCGGTCAGCAAGTCGCTCGCCCCGGGGCTGCGGCTCGGCTGGCTGCTGGTGCCGCGGGCCTGGACCGAGGAGGTGGTGGAGCGCAAACGCACCATGGACCTCGGTCATCCCACCCTGGACCAGGCGCTGTTCGCCCGGTTCGTGGAACGCGGCGACTACGACCGTCAGCTGCGCCGCTGCCAGCGCGCCTACCGCGAGCGGCGCGACGCCCTGGTCGCCGCCCTCGGGAAGCACTTCCCCGGCGCGGAGGTGTCCGGGATCGCGGCCGGGCTGCACGCCATCGTCTCGCTGCCCGCGCGCCACGGGCCGCGGGAGCGCTTCCTCGCGCGGATGACGGCGGCCGGCGTCTCGGTGCGCCCCCTCACGGACTACGCGCACGGCGCGGCGCCCGAGGAGGACGTACGGCTGGTGCTGGGCTACGCGCATGTGACGCCCGCGCGCATCCACGAGGGGGTGCGCCTGATGGCGGAGGCCGCCGCCGCGTAGGCGTCCGCTTCCCCGGCCGGTGCGATCGGTTGTTCACTCGGGGTTTGCGTGCGAGCCGCGCCGCCCGAGTAGTTGTGGCAGCCCACACTGGCCGGATCCCGTCCCTGGAGGCGCATCCATGTCAACTCGTCCGTTCCCCGGCCGCCGCGCCGTACTGCGCGGCTCGCTCGTGGCCTCGGCGGCCCTGACCCTGCCCACCGCGCTCGGCGCGGCGCCCGCCTTCGCCCGCTCCGGGCGCCCGCGGGCCGAGTGGGGCGTGCAGACCGGCGACATCACCCGGGACTCGGGACTCGTGTGGGTGCGCTCCGACCGTCCGGCGCGGATGATCGTCGAGACGTCGGCGACCGAGTCGTTCCGCAACCCGCGCCGCCGGCGGGGGCCGCTGATCGGCGCCGGCACCGACTTCACCGGCACCACCCGGCTGCACGGACTGCCGTCCGGTGAACAGATCCACTACCGGGTGCTGCTCGCGGACCCGGACGACCCGCGCCGCACCGGCGAGCCGGTCACCGGGACCTTCCGGACCGTCACCTCCCGGCGGCGGGACGGCGTCCGGTTCCTGTGGTCGGGCGACCTGGCGGGACAGGGCTGGGGCATCAACCCCGACATCGGCGGCTACCGCATCTTCGACGCGATGGAGCGGCTCGACCCCGACTTCTTCCTGTTCAGCGGCGACACCATCTACGCCGACGGCCCCGTCTCCGCGACCGCCGCCCTGCCGGACGGCGGTGTCTGGCGCAACATCACCACCGAGGAGAAGTCCAAGGTCGCCGAGACGCTCGCCGAGTTCCGGGGCAACTTCCGCTACAACCTGCTCGACGAGAACCTGCGCCGGTTCAACGCGCGGGTGCCGTCCGTCGTGCAGTGGGACGACCACGAGGTGCGCAACAACTGGTACCCGGGCCAGCGGATCGCGGACACGGACGCCCGGTACACGGAGAAGAGCGTCGACGTGCTGGCGGCCCGGGCGCGGCGGGCGTTCAGCGAGTACTTCCCGATGTCCACGCTGCGGCCGGGCGACCGGGAGGGCCGGGTGTACCGGGTGCTGCGGCAGGGGCCGCTGCTCGACGTGTTCGTGCTGGACATGCGGACGTACCGGGGCGCCAACTCCTCCGGCGACCAGACCGTGGACCCGCAGGGCATCCTCGGGCGCGAGCAGTTGGAGTGGCTGAAGCGGGAGCTGTCCCGGTCGCGGGCGGTGTGGAAGGTGATCGCCGCCGACATGCCGATCGGACTCGTCGTGCCCGACACGACGGAGGGCAGCCGGCACGTCGAGGCGGTGGCCCAGGGCGACCCGGGCGCGCCGCTGGGCCGGGAGCTGCAGATCGCGGAGCTGCTGCGGTTCGTCAAGCACCGGCGGATCACCGGCACGGTGTGGCTGACGGCCGACGTGCACCACACCTCGGCGCAGCACTACCAGCCGTCGCGGGCCGCGTTCGACGACTTCGAGCCGTTCTGGGAGTTCGTCTCCGGTCCGCTGAACGCCGGCGCCTTCCCTGCGAGCGCCCTCGACGGCACCTTCGGGCCGGAGCGGGTGTGGGTGAAGGCGCCGAGCGCCTCCAACGTCTCGCCCGCCGGCGGCTACCAGTTCTTCGGCGAGGTCGACATCGACGGCGACAGCGGCGAGTTGACGGTGCGGATGCGGGAGCAGGACGGCACGGTGCTGTTCACCAAAACGCTGAGGCCCGGCCTGGTCGGTCAGTAACTCAACAAAAAGGACAGAAGCATGCTTTACCCGTCAGTCACAGTGAGTTCGTGATCACGAAACACGATTCCTTCACAGTGGCTGTATGAGTCGAGACATGTCTGAAGTGACGAACCCCCGGAACGGCGGCCCCGCGCACCGCCGGTGGAGCCCCGTCGAGCTCTCCGCGCGGTGCACGGCCGCCTTCCACGCATGGTGGGCACGGCGCCACGGCCACGCACCGCCGGCGCCCGATACCGGCGGCGCCCGGCCGCCGTCCGCCGGTGCGGGCGGCGGCGTGCTGTGGCGGATGCGGACGACGGTGAGGGACGAGCCGGGCGCCCTGGCGGCGCTGTGCACGGCGCTGGCCGAGCACCGGGTCGACATCCTGAGCCTGCAGACGCACCCGCTCGGCGAGGAGACCGTCGACGAGTTCCTGCTGCGGGCGCCGGAGGGAACGGACCTCACCGCGGCCGTGTCGCTCGCCGGGGGCCGCCACACCTGGACCGAGCGGGCCGACGCGCACGATCTGGTGGACGCCCCGACCCGGATCCTGGGCCTGGCCGCCCGCGCAGCCCAGGACGCGTCCGAACTTCCGCTGGCGCTGCGCCAGTTGCTGGGGCGGTGCACGATCCGGTCCCTGCCCGCCGCGCCGGCGGGCGGAGGGCCGGCGCCCGGGACCGTGGCCGCGGAGGGCTCCCTGGAGGACACCGTGATCCGGCTGCGCGCCCCGGAGGGCGGGACGATCACCGTGGAGCGGCCGTATCTGCCGTTCACCCCCACGGAGTTCGCCCGCGCCAGGGCCCTGGTGGAGCTGGACGCCCGGCTCGGCCCGCGGATCCCGCGCGGCCGGGACGTGCTCAGGCTGCCCGAGGGCGGCGCCATCTCCGTACGCCGCGCGGACACCGGGGACCTGGCGGCGGCGCGGGAGATGCACGAACGCTGCTCCGCCGAGACCCTGCGCAGGCGGTACCACGGACCGGTCGGCGACGCGGACCGCTATCTGAACCATCTGCTCAGCCCCCGCTTCGGCCGCACCCTCGCCGCGCAGACCGCCTCCGGCCGGATCGTCGGCCTCGGCCACCTGCTGTGGGACGGCGACGAGACCGAGGTGGCGCTGGTCGTGGAGGACGACTGGCAGCGGCGCGGCATCGGCGGTGAACTCCTCACCCGGCTGGTGTCGATGGCGGCCGAGGCGGGCTGCGCCCATGTGTACGCCGTGACGCAGGCGTCCAACACCGGCATGGTCGCCGCGATGCGCGGCCTGGGGCTGCCGCTCGACTACCAGATCGAAGAGGGCACCCTGGTGATCACCGCCCGCCTGGACGCCGTACCGGGGCGCCGCCCGCGGGAGTCCGGAGAGCGGATCGGCCGCGCCTAGACGCCCCGCACGCGCACGGGGAACGGCCCGGCGATTCCCGCCGGGCCGTTCCCCGTGGACGCGGTGCCTCAGCCCTGGGCCAGCGCCTCCGGGCGGGCGGGCGTCGCGGTCCGCTCCCCCAGGGCCGCGTCCAGATCGGCCCACAGGTCCTCGACGTCCTCCAGGCCGACCGAGAGCCGCAGCAGCCGGTCGCCGACCCCGGCGTCCCTGCGGTCGTCGGCGTCGACGATGCGGTGGCTGATGGACGCCGGGTGCTGGATGAGGGAGTCCACGCTGCCGAGGCTCACCGCCGGGGTGATCAGCCGTACGCCGCCGATCACCGCGTGCGGGTCGCCGTGCACCTCGAAGGAGACCATCGCGCCGCCGATCCGCGGGTAGTGCACCCGGGCCACGCGCGGGTCGCCGGCCAGCCTGCGGACGAGTTCGGCGGCGTTCGCGGAGGCGGCCCGCACCCGCACCGGCAGGGTGGACAGGCCGCGCAGCAGCAGATAGCCGGCCAGCGGGTGCAGCACGCCGCCCGTGGCGAACCGCACCTGGCGCAGCCGCCCGGCGAACTCCTCGTCGCAGGCCACCACGCCCGCCAGCACGTCGCCGTGACCGCCGAGGTACTTGGTGGCGCTGTGCAGCACGAGGCGGGCCCCGTGCTCGGCCGGGCGCTGGAGGACCGGGGTGGCGAAGGTGTTGTCGACCAGCAGCGGCACGGAGCCGCACGCGTGGGCCACCGCCCGCAGGTCGACCTCGGCGAGCGTGGGGTTGGCCGGGGACTCCACGAGCACCAGGCCGGTGTCGGGGCGCAGCGCGTCGGCGACCCCGGCCGGGTCGGTGAAGGTCACCTCGGAGCCGAGCAGTCCGGCGGTCAGCAGATGGTCGCTGCACCCGTAGAGGGGCCGCACCGCGACCACGTGGCGCAGGCCCATCGAGCCGCGGACCAGCAGGACGGCGCTGAGGGCCGCCATGCCGCTGGCGAAGGCGACCGCCGACTCCGTCCCCTCCAGCCGCGCGAGGGCGGTCTCGAAGCGGGCGACGGTGGGGTTGCCGAGGCGCCCGTAGACGGGCGGGCCCTCCGGCTCGGCGCCGGTGGTGGCGAAGGCGTCGATGCGGGCGGCCTCGGCGCGGCTGTCGTACGAGGGGTAGGTGGTCGACAGGTCGATCGGCGCGGCGTGCAGTCCCAGTCCGGCGAGGTCGTCGCGGCCCGCGTGCACGGCCTCGGTGGCGAGTGCTCGTGTGGTGCGTCGCATGTCCATGCCCAGTTCCATGAACGGAAGGGTGAACACCGGACGGGCCGGGCCGGTCGACTACCGTGCTACGTTCGGCCGATGGCCGAATCTGTCGTACTGGACCCGGTAGACCTTCATCTGCTGCGGCTGTTGCAGAACGACGCCCGGACGACGTACCGGGACCTCGCCTCGCGGATCGGGGTCGCGCCGTCGACCTGTCTGGACCGGGTGGCCCGGCTGCGGCGCTCGGGCGTGATCCTCGGCCACCGGCTGAAGCTGGACCCGGCCAAGCTGGGCCGGGGCCTGCAGGCCCTGCTGTCGGTCCAGGTCAGACCGCACCGGCGGGAGCTGGTGGGGCCGTTCGTGGAGCGGATCCGGGCGCTGCCGGAGTCGCTCACCGTGTTCCATCTGACCGGCCCCGACGACTACCTGGTGCATGTTGCGGTCGCGGACATGACGGATCTGCAGCGGCTGGTGCTCGACGAGTTCACCGCCCGGCGTGAGGTGGCGCGCGTGGAGACGCGGCTGATCTTCCAGCAGTGGGACTGCGGCCCGATGCTGCCGCCTACGCCCTCGGCGCAAACCGGGTGACGTGCCGCGGGCCGCGTACCAGGATGGACCGCATGTCACAGACCAACAGCGCGCTTCCCCGTCAGGTCGCCGACGCCTACGTCGACGACCTGATCGCCCTCGACCCGGTCACCGGAACGTTCCTCGGAGTGAAGGAGAGCTCCTCCCGTCTGCCCGATCTCTCGCCCGCCGGACAGGAGGCGGTCGCCGCACTGCAGCGGGCCACCCTGGCGCGGCTCGCCGAGGCCGAGCGGCTGCCGGGCGCGGACAGCGACATCGAGCGCCGCTGCGCCCGTCTGCTGCGCGAGCGGCTCACCGCCGAGCTGGCCGTGCACGAGGCCGACGAAGGTCTGCGCGCGGTCGGCAACCTGGGGACGGTCGCGCACTCGGTGCGCGAGGTGTTCACCGTGACGCCGGCGGAGTCGGAGGAGGACTGGACGGCGCTCGCCGAGCGGCTGCGCGCGGTCCCGGCCGCCCTGGCGGGCTACCGGGAGTCCCTCGCGCTCGGCCTGGAGCGCAAGCTGTACGCGGCTCCGCGGCCGACGGAGACGTTCATCGGGCAGCTCTCCGAGTGGGCGGACACCGGCGAGGGCCGCGGCTGGTTCGAGGACTTCGCCGCCGCCGGACCCGACGCGCTGCGCACGGAGCTGGACGAGGGCGCCCGCGCGGCGACCGCGGCCGTGGTGGAACTGCGGGACTGGATGCGCGAGGTGTACGCGCCCGCCGTGGAGGGCGCGCCGAACACCGTGGGCCGGGAGCGCTACGCCCGCTGGTCCCGCTACTACAACGGCACCGACCTCGACCTGGACGAGGCGTACGCGTACGGCTGGTCCGAGTACCACCGGCTGCTCGGCGAGATGAAGAAGGAGGCCGAGAAGATCCTGCCCGGCGCCGCGACGCCCTGGGTGGCGCTGGCGCACCTCGACGAGCACGGCCGGCACATCGAGGGGGTCGACGAGGTCCGCGAGTGGCTCCAGGGGGTGATGGACCGGGCGATCGAGGCGCTGGACGGCACCCACTTCGACCTCGCGGAGCGGGTGCGGAAGGTCGAGTCGCGGATCGCGCCGGCCGGCAGCGCGGCGGCGCCCTACTACACGCCGCCGTCGGAGGACTTCTCCCGGCCGGGCTGCACCTGGCTGCCCACGATGGGTCTGACCCGGTTCCCGGTCTACGACCTGGTCTCCACCTGGTACCACGAGGGCGTCCCCGGCCATCACCTGCAGCTGGCGCAGTGGGTGCACGTCTCGGAGAACCTGTCCCGCTACCAGGCGTCGGTGGGCGGGGTCAGCGCCAACGCCGAGGGCTGGGCGCTGTACGCGGAGCGGCTGATGGACGAGCTCGGCTTCCTCGCGGACGCGGAGGAGCGGCTGGGCTATCTGGACGCGCAGATGATGCGGGCGACCCGGGTGATCGTCGACATCGGCATGCACCTGGAGCTGGAGATCCCGGCGGACTCGCCGTTCCACCCGGGTGAGCGCTGGACGCCGGAGCTGGCGCAGGAGTTCTTCGGGGCGCACAGCAGCCGCCCGGCCGACTTCGTGGAGAGCGAGCTGACCCGTTATCTGACGATCCCGGGTCAGGCGATCGGCTACAAGCTCGGCGAGCGGGCGTGGCTGCTGGGCCGCGAGAACGCCCGCGCGCGGCACGGTGACGCCTTCGACCTGAAGGCGTGGCACATGGCCGCGCTGTCCCAGGGGTCGCTGGGTCTGGACGACCTGGTGGACGAGCTGTCGGCGCTGTGACCGCGGGCGGCGGCGCCGTCAGCGCCGGAATCCGCCCCCGGAGTCAATGACCTGATTGGTGATCCGGTCCGCCTCGTCGCGTGGCCACGCGACGAGGCGGGCGGGGTCGTCGGGCACGCCGGTCAGGGCGCCGGCCGGAGCTGGACGAGGACCATCCAGGTCTCCGGTCCCGGCTGCACCCGGGCCGCGCGGACGGCGTAGCGGCCCGGGGTGAGGGCGAGGCTCACGTGGTCGGTGGCGGCGGAGTCGGAGCCGGGCCAGGCCGCGTCGAACAGCAGGGCGGTGCCGGACACCCTCCAGTACACCTCGGGCTGCCACTGGGCGGTGTCCAGCGCGGCCGGGACGCTCGCCAGGAGGTCCGCCTCCGCGTCACCGGCGATCCAGCGGACCAGGGTGCCGTGCTCGGGGAGGAAGGCGGTCGCGGCGGGCTCGTCGCCCAGGACGAGGGCCGTGGAGTCGCCGACCGGGAGGAGTCCGACGAGTCCGTCCACCTCGCAGGCGCGGTCGTAGTCGGAGGCCGTCTCCTCGCCGTCGGCTCCCGTCCAGAACGGCAGCACCGTCTCCGGCACCGCGACGAGCGGCCCGCCGCCCGACTCCACCCACTCGACCGTGCCCGGTTCCGCGTATCGCACCATGCGCAGAACCTACCGGGTCGACTCCCTTGCCGGGCGCGGGGGTTCGGGGTCAGCGGGCGCCGTGCCGGCGCAGCTCCGAGCCCGTGCGGCCCTTCACGACCTCCAGTTGGGCGTGTATCCGCCGCCGCAGATCGGCGACGTGGCTGACGATGCCCACGCTGCGGTCGCGTTCGCGCAGGGAGTCCAGGACGTCCAGGACCTCGTCGAGGGTCTGGTCGTCGAGGCTGCCGAAGCCCTCGTCGATGAAGAGGGTGTCCAGCCGGACCCCGCCCGCCTCGTCGGTGACGACGTCCGCGAGGCCGAGCGCGAGGGAGAGCGAGGCGAAGAAGGTCTCGCCGCCCGAGAGGGTCGCGGTGTCGCGCTCCCGTCCGGTCCAGGCGTCGACGACGTGCAGACCGAGACCGCTGCGGCCGCGGCCGGTGCGGTCGTCGGAGTGGACGAGGGTGTAGCGGCCGGACGACATGCGGTGCAGCCGTACGGTCGCGGCGGCGGCGACCTGTTCCAGCCGGGCGGCGAGGACGTAGGACTCCAGGCGCATCCTGCGCTCGTTGTCCGCCGAGGTGCCGGCGGTGAGGCCGGCCATGCGGGCCACGCGGTCGTACTCCTCGCGCAGCGGTCCGAGCCGGCGCACCGAGGCGGTGGCCCGCGCGGAGAGCCGGTCGAGTTCGGCGCAGCGCCGGTCCGCGGCGTCCCGCGCGGAGGCCGCCTCGCGCACCCTGCGGCCGGCGTCCTCGGCGGCCCGCTGCGCGGAGGCGACGTCGGCCGGCGGCCGCTGGGCGGCGGCCGCCGTCTCCGGCTCGGCGAGGACGGCCCGGACCGCCGCCTCCTCGTGCTGCCAGGCGTCCAGGCGCCGCTGGAGTTCGCGGTGGGCGGCGTCGTCGAGGAGGGCTTCGGCGGCGTCCCGCGGGGTGTCGAAGCCCGCGCGGAAGGCGGCGTCGGCGAGCCGGGCGTCGGCCTGCTTGAGTCGCTGGGCCGCGTCCTCGGCGGTGCGGGCGGCGTCGGCGGCGTCCGTGAGCCACTGGGCGCTCCGCTCCAGCTGCTCCGCGCGCGCGGCCACGCTGGTGGCGTCGCCCCGGGCCCGCGTCAGCTCCTCCTCGAGGGTGGCGTGTTCCCGGTCCAGCCGGTCGCGGTGGCCGACCCGGGCGGCGGCGCGCACCGCCGCCTCGCGCTGGGCGGCGGTGCGCAGCTCGTGCTCCTGTTCCGCGCGGCGCAGCCGTTCCTGCGCGGGGTGCAGTGCCGAGGCGGTTTCCCTCGCCTGCGCGTACTGCCGTTCCAGCTCCTCGGCCTCGCGGGCGAGCTGTTCGGTGGCGGTGTCGCCGGCTTCCGCGCTCGCGGCGGCCAGCGCCTCCCGTGCGGCGGCGAGCCGCCGCTCGGCGCCGGCGCGGTGGTCGTCCGCCTGCTGGTGGCCGGTGAGGGCGCGTTCCTCCGCCTCGCGGTCGACGTGGCCGTCGACCTTGCGGGCGGGGGCGGGGTGTTCGGTGGCGCCGCAGACCGCGCAGGGCTCGCCGTCGGTGAGGCCGGCGGCGAGTTCGGCGGCGATGCCGTTGAGGCGCTGTTCCTTGAGGTCGAGCCAGTGCTGCTTCGCCGTGAGCGCCTGTTCCCGGGCAACGCGGGCCTGTTCGCCGGCCGCCCTGGTGTCCTCGGTGAGCCGGTCGCGCAGCCGCGCGGCGTTCAGCCGCCGGCGGGCGGGCTCCCGCTGCTCGCCGAGCTGTTCGGCCCTGCCGGCGGCCCGCTGGGCGGACTCGATGCCGGCCTGCAGTCCCGCGCGGGTCTCCTCCCAGTCCGCGAGCCAGGTCTCCGCGTCCTCGAGCACCTCCCGGTCGGCGCGTTCCTGCCGGTCCAGGCCGGCCCGCTCGTCGAGGAGTTCCGTCAGCCGCCGCTCGGCGCGGCGGGCGGACTCCAGCCCGCCCAGTTCCCCGGCGGCCCGGCGGGCGGCGGCGGCGAGCCCGGCGGATCCGGCGTCCGCGAGGGACGCCGGGAGGAGGGCACGCGCGCGCGACTCCGCGCCGGACGCGCGCCGGTGCTCGGCCTCGGCGGAGTCCCGCAGCTCAAGGGCGGGGGCGACGGTCTCGGCCTTGCGGGCGCGCTCCATCCGGGTCTGCGCCTCGCGGTGGGCGCCGGACCGCTCCTGGAGCCGTGCCGCCCGCTCCCGCGCCTCGGCGAAGCGCCGCTGCAGCCGGTCCCGTTCGCGTACGCCGTCCAGGACGCGGTCGGTTTCGGCGAGGGCGGCCTCGGCGGTGGCGAGGCGGCAGCGGGCGGCCGTGAGCCGTTCCCGCGCGGTGCTGCGGGCGACGGCGGCGGCGCCCAGCACCGTCTCGGCCAGCCCCGGTTCGCCGGGCGTCAGCTCGGGCAGCTCCATGGTGTCGCCCGCGGCCTGCTGCATCCGGTGGGCGTCGGCGAGGAGGTCCGCGTCGCCGTCCCGTACCCGGGACTCGGCGGCCCGCCGGCGCTCGGCGAGGCGCTTCTCCACGTCGGCGAAGCGGCGGGTGTCGAAGAGGCGGCCCAGCAGCTTGCCGCGGGCCTCGGCGTCGGCGCGCAGGAAGCGCGCGAAGTCGCCCTGGGGCAGCAGCACGACCTGGCAGAACTGCTCCCGGCTCATGCCGAGGAGCTGGGTGATCTCCTCGGCCGTCTCCTGGTGCGAGCGGCTGAGGTCCTTCCAGGTGCCCGAGGCCGCGTCGCGTTCGCGCAGCCAGGTCTGCGCCTTGTCCAGGGTGGTGCCGGTGCCGCGTTTCTTCGGGCGCTCCCAGGGAGGCTGCCGGGTGATCTCCAGGCGGCGTCCGGCGACGGTCAGTTCGAGGCTGACCTCGGTGCGGACGCCCGGCGCGGCGTGGTCGCTGCGCAGGGTCATGCCCTGGCCGCTCTGCCGGGCGCCGGGTACCGAGCCGTACAGCGCGTAGCAGACGGCGTCCAGTACGGAGGTCTTGCCGGCGCCGGTGGGGCCGTGCAGCAGGAAGAGTCCGGCGGCGGACAGCTCGCCGAAGTCGACGCTCTGGGTGCCGCCGAACGGCCCGAAGGCGGTCAGGTCCAGCCGGTGCAGCCTCACCGCGCCACCTCCCGGGCGGCGTCGTCCGCGCGCGCCCCGTCGAGGGCGTCCCGCAGGACCGCCCGCTCGTGTGCGTCGGGGCCGGCGCCGCGCACATGGGTGACGAAGTCCTCGGCGATCTGCTGGTCGTCGCGGCCGGCCAGGCGTCTGGCGTAGGAGACCTCGGGCCCGTCGGCCGCCCGGTCGGGGTCGAACACGAGGGTGAGGGTGTGCGGGAAGCGCTCCGTGAGCCGGGCCATGGGGTCGGCCGGGCGGACCGGGTCGGTGAGGGTCGCCTCGACCCACGCCTCCTGGTGCCGGGCCAGTGCGGGGTCGGCGAGCAGGTCCTCCAGGGTGCCGCGGATCCGGGCCAGCGCGCGCGGCACCGGGCAGTCCACGCGCTCGGCGGTGACCGCCCCTTCGGCGGCCAGGTCGACCAGCCACATGGTCTTGCGGTGGTTCGCCTCCGAGAAGGAGTACGGCAGCGGGGAGCCGGAGTAGCGCACGCGGTCGGTGAGGGTCTGGCAGCCGTGGAGGTGGCCGAGCGCCACGTAGTCGACGCCGTCGAACACCCCGGCGGGCACGGCGGCCACCCCGCCGACGGTGATGTCGCGCTCGCTGTCGCTGGGTTCGCCGCCGGTGACGAAGGCGTGCGCGAGGACGACGGAGCGGGTGCCGGGCGGGCGGGCGGCGAGGTCGGCGCGGACCCGGTCCATGGCGGCGGCGAGCACCGCCTCGTGCCCGGCCCGCTCCACCTCGAACGCGTCCTTCACCAGGGCGGGTTCGAGGTACGGCAGCCCGTAGAGGGCGACGTCGCCGTGCTCGTCGGACAGCACCACCGGTGTGCCGCACGCGGACGGGTCGGTGCGCAGGTGGATGCCCGCGCTTCCCATGAGCCCGGCGCCGACGCCGAGGCGGCGGGCCGAGTCGTGGTTCCCGGAGATCATCACCGTCGGCACGCCGAGAGCGGCGAGCCGGTGCAGGGCGTCGTCGAACAGTTCGACCGCGGCCAGCGGGGGCACGGCGCGGTCGTACACGTCTCCCGACACGACCACCGCGTCCACGTCGCGCTCGCGCACGGTGGCGACGAGGTGGCGGATGAACTCGGCCTGGGCGCCGAGCATGCCCACCCGGTGGAAGGACCGGCCGAGGTGCCAGTCGGAAGTGTGCAGCAGTCTCATGGTTTTCGCAGCGTAACCGCAGGCTCTGACAGCACGGGCGGTTACTCCCGTATCGCTCCGTCATGGCCCGGTCCGAATTGGCCTGTTATCCACGCATATCCGTGGATCGGGGGCCGGTCACGCGTCCCCGTAGGCCTCTCCGCCCGGTTCGAAGCGGGCCGTCCCGGCGGTGGCGTCGGCGAGCCACGCGCGGAAGGCCGGCACGTCGGCGTCCGGGAGGGCGATCTCGATCTCGACCTCCTCGCCGTAGCGCACGTCCCGCACCTCGCGTCCGGTGGCGCGCAGGTCGTTCTGCACCTTGCCGGCCCGCCCGTGGTCGACGGTCACCGTGGCCAGCCGGAAGCGGCGCCGGGTGATCGTGCCCAGGGTGTCCAGCGCCTCGCCCACGGCGCCGCCGTAGGCGCGGATGAGGCCGCCCGCGCCGAGCTTGACGCCGCCGTAGTAGCGGGTGACGACGGCGACGGCGTACCGCATGTCGCGGCGGAGCAGCATCTGGAGCATGGGGACGCCCGCGGTGCCGCCCGGTTCCCCGTCGTCGCTGGCCTTCTGGGTGGAGGCGTCGGCGCCGATGACGTAGGCCCAGCAGTTGTGGGTGGCGTCGGCGTGCTCCTTGCGGACGGCGGCGATGAAGTCCTGCGCCTCCCGCTCGCCGGCCGCCGGGGCGAGCGCGCACAGGAAGCGGGAGCGGTTGACCTCGGTCTCGTGCACACCCGCGTGGGCGACGGTGCGGTACTGGTCCTGCATCCCGCCAGCCTATGCGTCCGCGCGCGGGCTAACGCCGCCCGCCCCTGGGCACGGTCAGCGAGGTCAGCAGGGCGGCGCCTGGGGCCAGGTCCCGCCAGGCGGCGCCGCGCCAGGACAGCACGGCGATCGCGGAGGTCGGGAACTTCGCGCGGACCCGGTCCAGGGTGTCGTCGAGTCCGTCGCCTGCCAGCGCCAGGACGAGGTCCTCCAGTCCGGGGTTGTGTCCGATCAGCAGCAGCGTCTCGACGTCGCCGGGCACCTCGCGCACCACGTCCAGCAGTTCGCGGGCGTCCGCGTGGTAGAGGCGCGGCTCGTGGCGGACGGGCGGGGGCGTGCCCCACTGGCCGGCGGCCAGCTCCCAGGTGCGGCGGGCCCGGACGGCGGTGGAGCACAGCGCGAGGCCCGGCAGACAGTCGGCCTCGGCGAGCGCCCGCCCCGCGGCGGGGGCGTCCCTGCGTCCGCGCGGGGCCAGGGGACGCTCGTGGTCGGGGACGTCCGCCGGCCGGGCGGACTTGGCGTGGCGCAGGACGACCAGGCGGCGCAGCGGTCCGCGCCCGGCGCGCTCGATCACGCCGGGGCTCCCAGGTCGCGGGTGAGGTCGAGGCCGAGCAGCCGGTCGGCGTAGGCGTAGGTCTCGAAGCGGGCGCCGTCCGCGAGGTCCGGGTCGGTCTCCACCGCGCGCAGGACGCCCAGGACTCCGGCGGTGTCCAGGTCGTCCTCCCACGCGGTGCGCAGGTCCGCGCGCACCGGGTCGGGGACGGGCCGCGAGGGCCGCCCGGCCCAGTCGGCGACCGCGCGGCGCCAGCGGTCAAGGGTGGCGCCGGCCTCGTCCAGGGTGGCCGGGCCGATCCGCAAGGTGGCGCTTCGGGGGCGGGCGAGCAGGGCCATGCGCAGGGCGGCGGGGTCGGCGTCGCCCGGTGCGCCCGGCGCCTCCCAGAGCACGGGGGCCACGGCCACGCGCACCCCGTCGGGGGTCGCGCCGCCCTCGCCCACCACGTGCAGCACCTGGGCCTCGCCCAGGCCGGCCCCGGTGTCGCCGCCGTCCTCGAAGGGCCGCACCCCGAGGGCCGCGCCCGCCGCGCGCAGTTCCGCCTGCCGCCCTTCGCCGGTGAGCAGCGCCCATACGGGCGTGCCGCCGAGCTCCAGGGCCCGTACGAGGAGATCGGCGACGAGCAGCACCCGCAGGTGCGTCGGGTCGGACCCCCGTGTGTGGGCCTGGACACGGGTCAGGCCCCGCCGGGCGGGGGTGGCGTCCACGGGTTCGCCTGTCCGGGCGTCGGTGATGCGCAGCACGAGCCGAGCGTAGGCGCGCCGGCGCGCGTACGCAGGCATCCGGACCGCATTTCGCGTCGCCGGGGAGAGCGGCGGCACCGGGAATCCCCGCGCGCCCCGCCCGGTTGAACCGGGCGACAGCGGTTTCACGACTCCCTGGAGGTCCACGGTGTACGGCGACGAGGCGACGGTCCGCAAGATCCTCACCGGACTCGGTGACACCTGGGCCGTGGTGGGCCTGTCGTCGAACCGGCAGCGCGCGGCGTACGGGGTCGCCCAGGTGCTCCAGCGGTTCGGCAAGCGCGTGGTGCCGGTGCACCCCAAGGCCGAGACGGTGCACGGCGAGCGGGGCTACGCCTCCCTCGCGGACATCCCCTTCGAGGTGGACGTCGTGGACGTGTTCGTCAACAGCGACCTGGCCGGGGCCGTGGCGGACGAGGCGGTGGCCAAGGGCGCGAAGGCGGTCTGGTTCCAGCTCGACGTCGTCGACGAGGCGGCGTACGAGCGGACCCGCGCGGCGGGCCTGGAGATGGTGATGGACCGCTGCCCGGCGATCGAGATACCCCGCCTCGGCTAGCCGTTCCCCCGGGTCCGCGCGAGTGACCGGGCGGTGCCCGGTCAGTCGTGCGGGGGCCGGTCGCCGAGCCTGTGGTCGGCCACGTTCAGCGCCTCGTCCACCAGCCGCCGCAGATGGCCGTCGCGCAGGGAGTAGATCACCCGGCGGCCCTCCTTGCGGGTGTCCACCAGCCCCGCGAGCCGCAGTCGCGCCAGATGCTGGCTGACCGCGGGGCGGGCCGCTCCGCAGGTCTCGGTGAGCGTGGTGACGTCGGCCTCTCCGCCGGTCAGGGCGTGCAGCAGGGTGAGCCGGGTGCGGTCGCCGAGCAGGGCGAGCAGCTCCGCGGCGAGCGCGAAGTGTTCCTCGCCGGGTGTGCGTGGGTGCGCATCGTGCGCAGGTGATAGGTGCATGCGTGCGCTCATACGCACATAATGAGCCCGTGGGCGCCGTCGCGTCCACCTCGCGCACCGGAAGGGGACGATCGTGAGCGACCGCCACCACCACGGCCATGAGCACGGGCACGACCACGACCACCACCATGAGCACGACCACGGACACAGCCACGGTCACGGGCACCGCCGTTCCGTGTTCCGCCGCCTCGCCCATCTGCTCGCCCCGCACTCGCACGAGACCGCCGACAAGCTCGACCCCGCGCTGGAGTCCTCGGCCCGGGGGATGCGCGCGCTGTGGGTCTCCCTGGCGGTGCTGGGGGCGACGGCGCTCGCGCAGGCGGTCGTGGTGGCCGTGTCGGGCTCGGTGGCGCTGCTCGGCGACACGGTGCACAACGTCGCGGACGCGCTGACCGCCGTGCCGCTGGGGATCGCCTTCGTGCTGGGCCGGCGCGCCGCCACCCGCCGCTTCACCTACGGCTACGGGCGCGCGGAGGATCTGGCGGGCATCGCGATCGTCCTGACGATCGCCGCGTCCGCCGCCTTCGCGGGGTGGACGGCGTTCGCGCGGCTGCTGGAGCCGCGCCCCGTCGGGCACATCCCGGTGGTAGCCGTCGCGGCGCTCGTCGGGTTCGCGGGCAACGAGTGGGTGGCCCGCTACCGCATCCGGGTGGGGCGTGAGATCGGCTCGGCCGCGCTGGTCGCCGACGGACTGCACGCCCGCACCGACGGGTTCACCTCACTGGCGGTGCTGCTGAGCGCCGGCGGCGCGGCCCTGGGGTGGCGGTTCGCCGACCCGGTGGTCGGTCTGGCGATCACGGCGGCGATCGTCCTGGTGCTGCGGGACGCCGCGCGGGAGGTGTTCCGGCGGGTGATGGACGCCGTCGACCCGGCGCTGGTGGACCGGGCCGAGGAGGCGCTGAAGCGGGTTCCCGGCGTGCGCGGGGTGGGCGAGCTGCGGCTGCGCTGGATCGGTCACCGGCTGCGCGCGGAGGTGGCGGTGGTGGTGGACGGCGGGGCGACGCTGCGCGAGGCGCACCATGTCGCCGTCGAGGCCGAGCACGCTCTGCTGCACGCCGTCCCCCGGCTGACCGCGGCCCTGGTCCACGCGGATCCGGAGCCGGTGCCGGGCGGGGCGGACCCGCATCTGGCCCTGGCCCACCACGCCGTGCGCTGACCTCAGACCACTCCCAGCCCCTCGAGCACGACCGCTCCGGGCAGTTCCGCGAACGCCTTGCCCGGGACCAGGAGCTTGCCGCGCCGCCGGCCGCTGCCGACGAGCACGTACGGCAGGTCCACGACGGCGGCGTCCACCAGCACCGGCCAGTCGCCGGGCAGCCCCAGCGGTGTGATGCCGCCGTACTCCATGCCGCTCTCCCCCGTGGCGGTGTCCATCGGGGCGAAGGACGCCTTGCGGGCGCCGAGGTGACGGCGCACCACGCCGTTGACGTCGAGCCGGGTGGTGGACAGGACGACGCACCCGGCGAGCGTGGTCGCGCCGCCCCGCTTGGCCGCGACCACCACGCAGTTCGCCGACCGCTCCAGCAGGTCCCGGCCGTAGTGCTCGACGAAGACGGCGGTGTCCGCCCAGCGCGGGTCGGTGTCGACGTACAGGATCCGGTCGGCGGGCACGCCGCCGCTCCAGTCGCGGACGGCCGCGGCGACCGGGGCGGTCAGCTCGTCGAGGCAGTCGGGGGCGGGGGTGGCCCGGTCGAAGTCTCCGATGGGTGCGCGCATGGCGGCACCGTAACAGCCGGCCGGAGGGCGCCCGTCAGTGCACGGGCGGCACCGAGACGGTCATGATCATCTCCATCGGGACCCCGCCCTTGTTGCCGTACGTGTGGGGCGTGTTGGCCTCGAAGGAGACGCTGGCACCGGCCGGCACCCGGTGCTCCGTCCCGTCGACGGTGAGGGTCAGCTCCCCCGCCGTGACGTGCAGGAGTTCGACCGTGCCGGCGGGGTGCGGGTCGGAGTCGCTGCTCTCGCCCGGCATCAGTTTCCAGTCCCACATCTCCAGCGGGCCCGGCGCCTCGGCGCCGGCGAGCAGCCGGTTGTAGCTGCCCTCCGCGGTGTGCCAGAGCCGTACGGCCTGGTCGGCGGGGACGATACGGACCTTCGGGCCCCGCTCGTAGTCGAGCAGGGTGGTGACGCTGACGCCCAGCGCGTCGCCGATCTTGACGACGGTGCCGATGCTCGGGTTGGTGCGGGCCTGCTCGATCTGGATGAGCATGCCGCGGCTGACGCCCGCCCGCGCCGCGAGCGTGTCCAGGGTGAAGCCGCGCTCGGTGCGCCAGCGCTTGACGTTGCGCGCCAGGGACTGGGTCAGCAGGTCGAGGTCCGACACATTCCATCCGTTCAATATTCTGGATGAAGGGGTTCACTCTGCTCAACTGCGGTGAGGTGCACCCGATCGTTCACCGCACTGTACTGCGAGGCCCGCCGTGACAGCACTCTTCGCCCTGGCCACCAGCCTGCTGAAGGGCCTGGCCGACTTCGGCGGCGGACTGCTGACCCGGCGCACCCCCGCACCCTGGTGAGGGCGGCTCAGCTCCCGGGCTCCAGCTCGGCGAGCCGCGCCGGACCGCTCGCGGCCGGCTCCGCGACTCCGGTCGAGGCCTGTCCGTCGAGCTCCGCGAGCCGGGCCACGGCCTCCTCGTCGAGCGCCGACAGCGCCCGCAGCTGGTCCGGGGTGACACCCTCCGGGATCGGCACGGGCGCCGGGGTGCGCAGGGGCGGCTGCCAGCCGTCGGCGGGAGTCCAGCGGCGTACGACACGGGCCGGGGCGCCCGCGACCACCGCGTGGTCGGGCACCGTGCCCCGGACCACGGCGCCCGCCGCCACCACCACGTTCCGCCCCACGCGCGCCCCCGGGAGGATCACCGCGCCGGTGCCGATCCAGCAGCCGGGTCCGATCTCCACCGGCTCCATCCGCGGCCACTGCTTGCCGATGGGCTCGTGCGGGTCGTCGTAGGAGTGGTTGGTGGAGGTGACGTAGACGTACGGCCCGAAGTAGCAGTCGCTGCCGATGGTGACCGTCGTGTCGGCGATGACATGGCTGCCGCGCCCCAGGACGACCCCGTCGCCGATGCGCAGGATCGGCTCCGGGCCGAGGTCCAGGCCGGGCATCAGACCGGCGGTGAGGGTGACCTGCTCGCCGACGATGCAGTGCGCGCCGAGCCGGATCCAGGGCTCGCCGAAGACCGTGCCGAGCGGGAAGGCGAGCCTGGTACCTGTTCCCATTGCCCCGAAGCGGAAGCGGCCGGGGTGCTCGGCGGTCACCGAACCCGTGCGCTGGGCCCAGGCCCAGCCCGCGTGGACCGCGCGCTGAGCGAGGCGGCGCGGCCAGGACGAGAACGTGTTCTTGCGCTTCGGCACCCGCTCACCGTAGTCGGCGGGCGCCGCGCCGTCGGGACGGTGACCCTGTGATCTTCACCCCACCGGGCAGGCGTACGGTGCGGGGTGTCTACGACGTGGGTGGAGGAGAGGCCGATGACGCACCGCGCGCTGATCACAGGTGTCGGGGGCAGGGAGCCGAAGGTCGACGGGGACGCGTTCGTGGCGCCCACGGCCTCGGTGATCGGGGACGTGACGCTGCACGCGGGCGCGAGCGTCTGGTACGGAGCGGTGCTGCGCGGGGACGTGGAGCGGATCTCCGTCGGCGCGAACAGCAACGTGCAGGACAACTGCACGCTCCACGCCGACCCGGGGTTCCCGGTCGGTGTGGGTGAGCGGGTGTCGATCGGGCACAACGCCGTGGTGCACGGGGCCACCGTCGAGGACGACTGCCTGATCGGCATGGGGGCGACCGTGCTCAACGGCGCCGTGATCGGCGCCGGGTCCCTGGTCGCCGCGCAGGCGCTGGTGCCGCAGGGGATGCGGGTGCCGCCGGGGTCACTGGTCGCCGGGGTGCCGGCGAAGGTCCGGCGGGAGCTCACCCCGGAGGAGCGGGAGGGGCTGACCCTCAACGGGACGATGTACGCCGAGCTGGCCAGGGTTCACCGGGAGGAGCACGGAGCCTAGAGGGCCCGGTCGGTCCGCGGGAGGGGCGGCCGCGCCCCTTCACGGCGGGTGTCAGTCGGCGGCGGCGACGGGTTCGGGGGCCGCCTTCTTCGCCTTGCGCTTCAGCACCAGCATCGAGGTGACGCCGATCAGGACCGCCGCCACCAGGCCCAGCCAGGAGAAGCGCTTCAGCCAGGACTCGGCGACGATGCCCACGTAGTAGATGACGGCCGTGGTGCCGCCCGCCCACACGATGCCGCCGAGCACGTTGGCGATCAGGAACTTCCAGTACGGCATCCGCAGCACACCCGCGAGCGGGCCGGCGAAGATGCGCAGCAGGGCGACGAAGCGGCCGAAGAAGACGGCCCACATGCCCCACTTCTGGAAGGACCGTTCCGCGGTGGCGATGTGCGCCTCGCTGAAGTGCCGGGGGAACTTCGCCCCCAGCCAGGCCAGCATCGGCCGTCCGCCCTTGCGGCCGATGGCGTAGCCGATCGAGTCGCCGATGATCGCGCCGGCGGTGGCGCAGGCGCCGAGGACCACCGGGTCGATGTCGCCGTGCTGGGAGGCGAGCAGCGCGGAGGAGACCAGGATGATCTCGCCCGGCAGCGGGATGCCCAGGCTCTCCAGCCCGATGACCACTCCCACCAGCGCGTACACGGCGACCGCGGGTACGGTCTCGAGCCACTCCTGCACGTGCAACGCCCTGTCCTCCCGGTCCGCCGTCCGTGCGCCCGGTCCCGGCGCACGAACGGGAAGCCTACCGGTTCACCGGCGCCGGCCCGGCGGTCAGCCGTTGGGGCGCAGGGTCCAGACGACGCTCATCTCACCGGTGACCGCGCCGTCCTCGCGGCGGATGGCGATCGAGACGGGGAACTCGGGGCGGCGGCCCTCGTCGAGCTCGGCGACGACCTCGGCGGCCGGACGGCCGAGGGTCGCGGTGGCGGTGACCGGACCCATGGCCAGCTTCTTGTAGGCGATCTCGGCGCTGACGGCCAGCGGCACGGCACGCGCGAGCTGGTCCCCGAACGCGGCGAGCACGATCGCTCCGCTCGCGGACTCACCGAGGGTGAACATCGCGCCGGCGTGCGGCCCGCCCACGTGGTTGTGGTACTCGTTCTGGTCCGGCAGGGCCACCACGGCCCGCTCCGGCGTGGTCTCCAGGAACTGGAGGTTGAGGGTCCGGGCCATGGGCACCGTGGCGGCGAGCATCTCGCCGATGGACATCTGGTCTGCGCTCATGAGCGCAGGTTACCGACGAGTAGCCTCGGCCGCCATGCCGCCCGTCCCACGAGTTGCTACGTCCCTGTCAAAGGGCAGTGACCGAACCGTGTCCATGGCGCGGCTAGGGTTGCTGCCCATGTGGCCAGAGCAGCAGCCGCCCGGGGGCGAGCAGAACCCGCAGTCGAACAATCCGTACCAGCAGCCGGGGTACCAACAGCCGAATCCGTATCAGCAGCCCGGCTATCAGCAGCCGAACCCGTACCAGCAGCAGCAGGGGTGGGGCGCGCAGACCGCAGTGGGCGGACCCCAGCCACCGCAGGGCGGCGGCGGGAACCGGACGAAGCTGGTGGCGATAGTCGCGGCGACGGCCGTGGTCGTGGCCGCCGGTGTGACCGGGTTCCTCGTGCTCGGCGGCGACAAGGACGACGAGGCCGACGGCAAGAAGGACGGCAAGCCGTCCGCGACCGCGTCCAAGGAGACCTCCGCCGAACCGAGCACCTCCGCCTCGGAGAACAACCCGCGCGGCGGCGACGAGGAGAAGGCGACCATCCCGGGCTGGAAGGTCGTCGTCAACACGCGCTTCGGCACCAAGTTCGACGTCCCCGCCGACTGGGAGATCGAGACTCCCGGCACCAGCGTGGGCTTCGAATGGGAGGAGAAGGACGGTGAGACGGACCGCACCACCGTCACCGCCCCGGCGTACCTGAAGTCCAAGTGGTGCACGAGCGACGACGACAAGGACGGCCGCGAGGACGACACCGCCCTCGCCACCGCCGGCACGCGCGGTGAGAACGGCGCCAAGGACACCGACATGGCGGCCGAGACCCGGGTGCCGTGGTGGATCTACGGCGGGTACACACAGCCCGACAAGAAGAGCGTGAAGTACGACAAGCCGAAGGCGTACACCACGGCGTCCGGCCTCAAGGGCAGCGTGGCAACCGCGCACTCGGAGAACACGCCGCAGAAGGGCAAGTGCGACAGCGAGGGCAAGGCGACCACCTTCGCCTTCAAGAACGGCGCCGGCGACTTCGTCACGTGGAACCTGTACGGCGCCAAGGGCGTCACGGACGAGATCCCGGACGCGACCGTGCAGAAGATCCTCAGCACGGTCCGCCTCACGGAGGACGCGCCGACGGAGTCGTAGCAGGTCGGGGCCGGCAATCCATTTGGCAAGCCGGCCCCGTCCCGGCGATAGTCACGGGGTGCCGACCACCCTCCTGCGCCGCCGCCCCGCCTTCGCGGGCCGCAACTACTCGCTGCTGACCGCCGCCGCCGTGGTGACCAACCTGGGCAGCCACGGCGCCCTGATCGCCGCCGCGTTCGCCGTACTGGAGACGGGCGGTGACGGCGGCGACGTGGGTCTCGTGGCCGCCGCCCGCACCCTGCCGCTGGTGCTGTTCCTGCTGATCGGCGGCGCCGTCGCGGACCGGCTGCCGCGGCACCGGGTGATGGTCGCGGCCAACGCCCTGAACTGCGTCTCGCAGGCCGCGTTCGCCGCGCTGGTCCTGGCGGGCGAGGCCCGGCTGTGGCAGATGATGCTGCTCAGCGCGCTCGGCGGCACCGGCCAGGCGTTCTTCAACCCGGCCGCCGAGGGCATGCTGCTGTCCTCGGTGAAGGGCGAACAGGCGAGCCGGGCGTTCGCGGTGTTCCGGATGGCGATGCACGGGGCGACCCTCGGCGGAGCCGCGCTCGGCGGTGCCATGGTCGCCGCGATCGGCCCCGGCTGGGTGCTGGCGGTGGACGCGCTGGCCTTCGCGGTCGCCGCGGCGCTGCGCGCCTTCCTCGACGTCAAGCACATACCGCCGCGCGCGCCCGGCGGCGGCATGCTGGCCGATCTCCGGGAGGGCTGGCGGGAGTTCATCGGCCGGCCCTGGCTGTGGGGCATCGTCGTCCAGTTCTCCATCGCCAACGCGGTCGTCGGCGCGGCCGACGCGGTCTACGGGCCGCTCGTCGCCCGGGACCACCTGGGCGGCGCCGCTCCCTGGGGTGTGGCGCTGGCGTTCTTCGGCGGGGGCACGGTCGTCGGCGCGCTGCTGATGACCCGCTGGCAGCCGCGCCGTCTGCTGTTCGTCGGCACCCTGTGCGTGTTCCCGCTGGCCCTGCCGTCGGCCGCGCTCGCGGTGCCGGTGCCGGTCGTCGTGCTGTGCGCGGTGATGTTCGTGACCGGCGTGTCCCTGGAGGTGTTCGGCGTCTCCTGGATGATCGCGCTGCACCAGGAGATACCGGAGGAGAAGCTGTCCCGGGTCTCGGCGTACGACTGGTTCGGCTCGGTCGCGCTGGTGCCCGCGGCGATGGCTCTGGCGGGCCCGGCGGAGACCGCGTTCGGGCGCCCGGAGGCCCTGTGGGGCTGTGCGGTGCTGGTCGTGGTCGTCACGGCGGCGGTCCTGTGCGTCCCGGACGTCCGCAATCTGCGCCGCCGGTCCCGCCCCCTCACCGGCGCGGCCCCGGACGGCGCGTCGGCCGGCGCCGGGAACCGCGTGGCGGAACTCGGCTGACGGCGCCGCGCACCGGCCCCGGCCCGGGTCAGCCGATGCCGAACGCCCCCTCCGGGGGCTCCGGGGACGGCACCGCGTCCTCGTCGCGCACCGGGCGCGCACCGCGTGCGAAGTCCCGCAGGGCCGCGCCGTGCTCGACCCTCGCGGGGAAGGCGTCGGCGGCGGTGGCACGGGACAGGGCGGCGATGTCCAGGGGACGGTGAGCGGCGGCCAGTACCGCGTTGCCGAACCGGCGGCCGCGCAGCACCCCCGGCTCCGCGATCAGCGCCAACTCCTCGAACTGCGTCATCAGGGTGGCGAGTTGGGAGCGGAGGAAGGTGAAGGGGGCCGCGTCCGCGAGGTTCGCGAGATACACCCCGCCGGGCCGCAGCACCCGCGCGGCCTCCCGGACGTAGGCGACGGAGGTCAGGTGCGCGGGGACCCGTGAGCCGCCGAAGACGTCGGCGACCAGGACGTCCGCGCTGTCGTCGGGGGCGGCCTCCAGCCAGGCCCGGGCGTCGGCCGTGTGCGACGTGACACCGGCGCCCGCGGGGAGCGGCAGGTGTTCGGCGACCAGGTCCAGCAGTCCCCCGTCGCGTTCCACGACGTCCTGCCGGGAGCCGGGGCGGGTGGCGGCCAGGTAGCGGGGCAGGGTGAGCGCGCCGCCGCCCAGGTGCAGGGCGTCCACGGGGCGCCCCGGCGGGGCCACGGTGTCGAGGACATGGCCGAGCCGTCGCACGTACTCGAACTCCAGATGGGCCGGCTCGTCGAGGTCGACGTACGACTGGGGCGCGCCGTCGACGGTGAGCAGCCAGGCCCGCTCCCGGTCGACGTCGGGCATCAGCTTGGCGGTGCCGTGATCGACCTCGCGGGTCACGGGGACTGGCTCGTTCACCGTCTCATTGTGCCGTCGTCCGCGCGGCCGGCCGCCCGCCCCCCGGAAGAGGGGGCGGGC
>Ga0247827_10000107_pt1 | contig 39929 bp, 40 predicted proteins | sample 12C_Control_Day2_FD_194414 | JGI IMG/M metagenome (GOLD analysis project Ga0247827, IMG submission 194414) | Soil microbial communities from agricultural site in Penn Yan, New York, United States - 12C_Control_Day2 | ecosystem: Environmental > Terrestrial > Soil > Agricultural land | place... | reverse complement strand
CTGACCGTTATTGGGGTATTTGACCAGCAGCCGTTCGAAGCTTTGCATCAGGCCGTCACGGGTGCTTTGGTCGGTTTCGGCGGCAGACAGGGCGAGGAAGTCGAAGTGAGTATCGCCTTGGCCTTGAAGGACTTTTTCCATGTAGGTCATGGATTCGTCATAACGCCCGGAGCGTGCCAGCTGGATTGCGGCGGCGCGCTGCGCATCGAGGTTCTGCGCGTCATTGCGCGCCCAGATCAACGCGGTATCCAGGGCCGGTTCGTCAGCCCCGAGGTACTCGGCGATGCGGTAGGCGCGTTCGGAAACGGCGGGGTCTTGGGTTTTCTCGGCCTGATCGACGTAGTTGGCCAGGGCGATGTCGAAGCGGTTGCGCTGGCCGGCCAGTTCCGCTACCAGCAGGCTGTAGACGGTTTCCTGCTTGAACGATCCGTACGCCACGGGCTTTTCCTGCTCGGCCTTGGCGGCCACAGACGACTGCGCCTCGCTGTCTTTCGGGGCCAGGCTCTGGCAGCCCTGGAGCAGGGCGAGGGTAAGCAGCAGTGCGTAGGATCTATTCATAGATGAGGCTTAGAAGTGCTAACCGGCGGTCGGAGCATGATGACACAAGCGCAGTGGCAAACCCACCTGCGAAGGCATGCTGTTCATTTCAGGATGACTGTGTTTGCGCCAGGGTATGGCCGCAATCTATTAGGACAATAGCGAACGGTGGTTGTTCTGAATCCTGCGAAGTAGGACAATTATCGGCTTCACGTCACAACCAGCGACCTTGCATGGCCTTTCTTGCACTTGGTATCAACCATAAGACTGCCTCGGTAGACGTACGCGAGCGCGTGGCGTTTACGCCAGAGCAGCTGGTCGATGCCCTGCAGCAGCTTTGCCGACTGACCGCCAGCCGTGAGGCGGCGATTCTTTCGACCTGCAACCGCAGTGAGCTCTATATAGAGCAGGACCACCTGGCAGCCGATGCCGTGCTGCAATGGCTGGCCGAGTACCATAAGCTTAGCCTCGACGAGCTGCGCGCCAGTGCCTACGTGCACGAAGAGCACGACGCCGTGCGGCATATGATGCGGGTCGCCTCCGGGCTCGACTCGCTGGTGCTTGGCGAGCCGCAGATTCTTGGCCAGATGAAGTCGGCCTACGCCGTCGCTCGCGAGGCTGGCACCATTGGTCCGCTGCTTGGCCGGTTGTTCCAGGCCACCTTCAGCGCCGCCAAGCAGGTGCGCACCGACACCGCGATCGGCGAGAACCCGGTGTCGGTGGCATTTGCCGCAGTTAGCCTGGCCCGGCAGATCTTCAGCGACCTGGGCCGCAGTCAAGCGCTGCTGATCGGTGCTGGCGAGACCATCACCCTGGTCGCCCGCCATCTGCATGAGCAAGGTGTGCGGCGCATCGTGGTGGCCAACCGGACACTGGAGCGCGCCAGTATTCTTGCCGAACAGTTTGGCGCGCATGCCGTGCTGCTGGCCGACATCCCCCAGGAATTGGCCAACAGTGACATCGTTATCAGTTCGACCGCCAGTCAGTTGCCGATCCTTGGCAAAGGGGCGGTGGAAAGCGCCTTGAAACAGCGCCGGCACAAACCGATCTTCATGGTCGACATTGCCGTGCCGCGCGATATCGAGCCAGAAGTTGGCGAATTGGACGACGTCTACCTGTATACCGTCGACGACCTGCACGATGTGGTCGCGGAAAACCTCAAGAGCCGCCAGGGCGCGGCCCAGGCCGCCGAAGAGCTGGTCTCGGTGGGCGCCGAGGATTTCATGGTGCGCCTGCGCGAGCTGGCCGCGGTGGATGTGCTCAAGGCCTACCGCCAGCAGAGCGAACGGCTGCGCGATGAAGAACTGCAAAAGGCCCAGCGCCTGCTGGCCAACGGTGGCAACCCGGAAGATGTGCTGGCCCAGCTGGCTCGCGGTCTGACTAACAAACTCCTGCACGCGCCCAGCGTGCAACTGAAAAAGCTCTCGGCCGAGGGCCGCGTCGATGCGCTGGCCATGGCCCAGGAACTCTTTGCCCTCAATGAGGGCTCCACGGACAAACCCCCGCAATGAAAGCGTCGCTGCTGAACAAACTGGACATTCTCCAGGATCGCTTCGAGGAACTCACCGCCCTGCTGGGCGATGCCGAGGTCATTTCCGACCAGACCCGTTTTCGTGCCTATTCGCGCGAGTACGCCGAAGTCGAGCCGGTGATCACTGCTTTTAAGGAGTGGCGCAAGGTTCAGGACGACCTCGAAGGCGCGCAAGCGCTGCTCAAGGACAGCGACCCGGACCTGCGCGAAATGGCCGTGGAAGAAGTGCGCGAGGCCAAGGAGCAACTGGCTGCGTTGGAGGTTCAGCTGCAGCGCATGCTGCTGCCCAAGGACCCTAACGACGGGCGCAACGTGTTCCTGGAAATCCGCGCTGGCACCGGCGGTGACGAGGCGGCGATTTTCTCCGGCGATCTGTTCCGCATGTACTCGCGCTACGCCGAAAAACGCGGCTGGCGCCTGGAGATTCTCTCCGAGAACGAGGGCGAGCACGGCGGCTACAAGGAAATCATCGCCCGGGTCGAAGGCGACAATGTCTACGCCAAGCTCAAGTTCGAGTCGGGCGCGCATCGCGTGCAGCGCGTGCCAGAGACCGAGTCGCAGGGGCGTATCCACACCTCGGCGTGTACCGTGGCGGTACTGCCCGAGCCGGATGAGCAGGTGGCGATCGAGATCAACCCGGCCGACCTGCGTGTCGACACCTACCGTGCCTCTGGCGCCGGTGGTCAGCACATCAACAAGACCGACTCGGCAATCCGCATTACCCACTTGCCCACCGGGATCGTGGTCGAGTGCCAGGAAGAGCGCTCGCAGCACAAGAACCGTGCTCGCGCCATGTCCTGGTTGTCGGCCAAGCTCAACGACATTCAGACCAGCGCCGCGCAGAACGCGATTGCCAGCGAGCGCAAGCTGCTGGTCGGCTCCGGTGACCGCTCCGAGCGGATCCGCACCTACAACTATCCACAGGGCCGAGTCACCGATCACCGCATCAACCTGACCCTGTACTCGCTCGACGACATCCTCGCCGGTGGCGTCGAAGCCGTGATCGAACCGTTGCTGGCCGAGTACCAGGCCGATCAATTGGCCGCCCTGGGGGAATAATGACCATCATCGCCAGCCTGCTGCGCAACGCGCAGCTGCCCGACTCTCCGACCGAACGGCTGGATGCCGAGCTGCTGCTGGCTGCCGCCCTGGGCAAGTCGCGCAGCTACCTGCACACCTGGCCCGAGCGAATCGTCAGCAGCGAGGCGGCGCAAGTGTTCGCCGATTTCCTCAGCCGCCGTCGCGCCGGTGAGCCGGTGGCGTACATTCTCGGTCAGCAGGGCTTCTGGAAGCTCGACCTGGAAGTGGCGCCGCATACCCTGATTCCCCGTCCAGACACCGAGCTGCTGGTGGAAACTGCCCTTGAATTGCTGCCTGCGACCCCCGCACGAATGCTCGATTTGGGCACCGGCACGGGCGCCATCGCCCTGGCCCTGGCCAGCGAGCGACCGGCTTGGCAGGTGATGGCAGTGGACCGCATCGATGCGGCGGTGGCCCTGGCCGAGCGCAACCGCCAGCGTCTGCAGCTGAACAATGTCCACGTGCGCACCAGCCACTGGTACGACGCCCTGGACGGCGAACGTTTTGACCTGATCATCAGTAACCCGCCCTACATCCGTGCCGAAGATCCGCACCTGGTGGCTGGCGATGTCCGCTTCGAACCGAGCAGTGCCTTGGTGGCGGGCCAGGACGGGCTGGATGATCTGCGCGTCATCATTGCCCAGGCCCCAGGACACTTGCTGCCGGGCGGCTGGCTGCTGCTCGAACACGGCTACGATCAGGCCGCAGACGTGCGTGAGTTGCTCAGCCAGCAGGGTTTCGGTGACGTTTGCAGCCGGATTGACCTGGGCGGCCATGAGCGCATCTCCTTGGGGCGCCTGCCATGCTGAGTGACCAGGAGCTGCTGCGTTACAGCCGGCAGATCCTGCTGGCCCAGGTCGACATCGACGGCCAGTTGCGGCTCAAGCAAAGCAAGGCGCTGGTGGTCGGCGTGGGCGGGCTCGGCTCGCCGGTCGCGCTCTATCTCGCGGCAGCGGGTGTCGGCGAACTGCACCTGGCTGACTTCGATACGGTCGACCTGACCAACCTGCAGCGCCAGATCATCCACGACACCGACAGCGTTGGCCTGGGCAAGGTGGATTCGGCGATCAAGCGCTTGCAGGCGATCAATCCTGAAATCACGCTGGTCGCTCATCGCCAGGCGCTGGATGAAGATTCGCTGTCCGCTGCGGTGGCAGCGGTCGACCTGGTGCTGGACTGTTCCGACAATTTCACCACCCGTGAGGCGGTCAACGCCGCTTGCGTGGCGGCTGGCAAGCCACTGGTCAGTGGGGCGGCGATTCGTCTGGAGGGGCAGCTTTCGGTATTCGATCCGCGCCGGGAAAACAGCCCGTGCTACCACTGCCTGTATGGCCATGGTAGCGAAGCCGAACTGACTTGCAGTGAAGCCGGCGTGATCGGCCCCTTGGTGGGGCTGGTGGGCAGCCTGCAAGCGCTAGAGGCATTGAAGCTGCTCGCCGGCTTTGGCGAGCCATTGGTCGGCCGGCTGCTGCTGATCGACGCGCTGAGCACGCGCATGCGCGAGCTCCGGGTCAAGCGCGACCCTGCGTGTGCAGTGTGCGGCACTCGCCATGGCTGATCGTTCGGCGCCAGTGGGCGTGATGGATTCGGGGGTCGGCGGTCTGTCGGTACTCGCCGAGATCCAGCGCCTGCTGCCCAACGAGTCGCTGTTGTATGTGGCTGACAGCGGGCATGTGCCGTATGGCGAAAAGTCTCCCGATTACATCCGCCAGCGCTTGCGCCATATCGCCGGGTTCTTCCAGCAGCAAGGCGCCAAGGCCATGGTTCTGGCCTGCAACACGGCTACCGTGGCCGCAGTGGCCGACCTGCGCGAGCTGTATCCCAGCTGGCCGCTGGTGGGCATGGAGCCTGCGGTCAAGCCCGCTGCTGCGGCGACCCGCTCGGGCGTGGTCGGGGTGCTGGCCACCACCGGCACCCTGCAGAGTGCCAAGTTCGCCGCCTTGCTCGATCGCTTTGCCAGTGATGTACGGGTAATCACCCAGCCATGTCCGGGCCTGGTCGAGTGCATCGAGGCGGGCGACTTGTTCAGCCCCCAATTGCGCCAGCTGCTGGCTGGCTACGTGCAGCCGCTGCTCAGTGCCGGCTGCGATACCTTGATTCTCGGTTGCACCCACTACCCCTTCTTGCGTCCACTGCTGGCCGAAATGGTGCCGGCTGATGTGGCGATCATCGACACCGGCGCTGCGGTGGCGCGGCAGCTGCAACGGCTACTGGCCGAGCGCCAGTTGCTGGCCGACGGCCCGGCCCGCGATACGGCGTTCTGGAGCAGTGCTGATCCGGAAAATCTGAGAAAAATCCTGCCGTTGCTGTGGAAGAAGTCCGACAGTGTGCAAAGCTTTTCGATGTAAAAAAAGTGTGAAAAGCCACGCAGAAAGCTGAACTATCGTACAACTGCCGATTTCTATTGTTGTGCCTGTGAGGGCGAAACACTAACAACAGCATCAGGAAAAAGGACGTTTCTCATGAAGAAACTGCTTGGTTTGGTGGCGGCTGCCGCCTTGACTGTGGGGCACTTGGGCGCGGCGCAGGCCGCTGATGTTTCTTTCTCGGTGGGGCAGACTGGCGATTCGACCATGGTCTACCGGTTGGGTCTGCAATCGAACTGGGATGCAAGCTGGTGGCAGACCAGTGTCGGTCGCCTGACCGGCTATTGGGATGGGGCGTACACCTACTGGGATGGCGATCAGACCGCGAGCAACCATAGCCTGTCGTTCGCGCCGGTATTCGTCTACGAGTTTGCCGGGGACTCGGTCAAGCCGTACATCGAAGCGGGGATCGGCGTGGCGGCGTTCTCCAGCACCGAACTTGAAAGCAATGAGCTGGGTTCGTCCTTCCAGTTCGAGGACCGCATCGGCTTTGGTTTGCGCTTTGCCGGCGGGCATGAGATTGGCGTGCGCGCCATTCATTACTCCAACGCCGGGATCAAGCAACCCAACGATGGGGTTGAGAGCTATAGCCTGCACTACCGCATGGCACTTTAGGTTTGCTGGGGCCGCTTTGCGGCCCTTGTTGCCTACCGTGGCAACGGCCAAAGGCTGTTGAGGCTCAGAGCCTCTAGCACCAATTCAGGTTCACGCTTGGGCAGGCTGGCCAGCAATACTTGCGCAGCAGTCTGCGCCGTCCACTGTTCAGGCACCGCCTGGGCCAGCGTCACCGGCGCTTTCAACGACTGCGGCGCCACTAGCGTCAGATCGATACCCAGATCCTGCAATACCTGGCGCTGCTCGCGGAACCAGTGCGGAGGGCTGTTGAAACCACTCAATGGCTGATTGGGTTCATACAGCTGCATCGCCGAGTAACGGCTGAGGATAGCCATGACCTGCGCAGCATCGCCCTTGGCCAGCAAGGGCAGGGCGGCGGCCAGGCAATTGGCACTGGCTTGCAGGTTACTGGTAACGATGCTTTGGAACAGGTCGGTATCCGGCAGATCATCCGCCAGGTAGTCGCAGGTGCCGGCATTGATGAGCAAACCATCCAGCGATCCCCACGCCGCCTGCAGCTGTGTAACGGCGGCCTGCGCCTGCGAACTGTCATGCAACTGCCCAGGTAAAAGCAGCAGGCGTTCGCGGTAGTGGCTGGCCAAGGCTGTGAGCTCCTGGCTTTGCATACCACTGGCGGCGACCCGATGCCCCTGCTCAAGCAATCCGCTCACCAGAGCTAAACCGAGTCCATTGGTCGCTCCTGTCACCCAGAAACTGCGTGAGTTATTCAAGATACTGCCCTCTGATCCTGCCAGCCGGCCAAGCCTTTGAAGGCTTCCAATGCGCGCTGGCGACTACTTGCGAGATCGACAATCGGACTCTGATAAGAATGTGTAGCAAAAAGATCGGCAGACTTCACGGGCAAATGAATAGTTTTTTCATCCAGGCCCTTCAATTGAGGTAGCCAATGGCGAATGAAGCGCCCCTTGGGGTCGAAGCGTTGCGATTGGGTGACCGGATTGAAGATGCGGAAGTAAGGCACTGAGTCGGTTCCGGTCGACGCGCTCCATTGCCAGCCGCCGTTGTTGGCTGCCAGGTCGCCGTCGATCAAGTGACGCATGAAGTAGCGCTCGCCTTGGCGCCAGTCGATCAGTAGATTCTTGCTCAGGAACATGGCGACGATCATCCGTAAGCGATTGTGCATCCAGCCGGTTTCCAGCAGTTGGCGCATGGCGGCGTCAATCAGTGGGAAACCGGTACGTCCTTCCTGCCAGGCCTTCAAGTCTTCAGGGGCATCACGCCACGGCAGCGCTTCGGTATGCGCACGGAACGGGCGATGGCGCGACACCTGTGGATAACCCACCAGGATGTGCTTGTAGAACTCGCGCCAGAGCAGCTCGTTGATCCAGGTCTGAACCCCGCTGCTGCCGCTGTCGAGCTCGCCGCGGTTGGCGGACAGGGCAGCGTGCAGGCATTGGCGTGGCGAAATCACTCCGGCGGCCAGATACGGTGAGAGCTGGCTGGTGCCAGGTTCGGCAGGCAGGTCACGCAGTTGCGGGTAATCCTCGACCACGTCCTCGATAAAGGCCGCCAAGCGGCGCTGCGCCTCGGCTTCGCCGGCGGGCCAATGCTCGCGCAGGGTGAGCGGGGGCGCCTCGAAACCCTCGATCTGGTGTGGGATGGGGTCATTGGCGATGGCTAAGGGCGCCTGGGCGTTGACCTTGTGCGCCAGCGCTGGCAGGCCATGATGCAATCGCTCCAGGCAGGCGCGCTTGAATTGGCCAAACACTTGGAAGTAGTGCCCGCTGCGGGTCAGGACTGTGCCAGGGCGCAGCAGCAGTTGATCAAGGTAGGTCGATGTGGACACTGCGGACTGATCCAGCAGGGCTTGCGCGGCCTCGTCGCGTCGCTGTTCATTGATGCCGTACTCCTCGTTCCAGTGCACGGCCTCTACCTGGTGCTCACGGCAGACCTCAAGCAGCACGTGCGGCACCTGCTGCCAGGTCGCGGTCTTGCGGATCAGCAAGGGGATGTTCAGTTGTTCCAGCGAGTGGCGCAGCTCGCGCAGGTTGCGCAGCCAGAAATCGACCTTGCACGGCGCGTCGTCATGTTCCAGCCATTGGCCGGGGCTGGCGATCCACAGGGCAATGGTCGGCCCACGCGCACAGGCGGCACTCAGGGCGCTGTTGTCATCTATTCGCAGGTCGCTGCGCAGCCAGATCAGTTGCATGAGTGAGTCATCTCTGTGATTGCTGCAGGAGGCGCAAGGCCGCCTGCGGAGTGTCGAACAACAACAGCTGCGGCAGTGCCAAGGCATGCAACTGGGCCTCATGGAGGGAGACTGTCTCGCCGCCCAGGAGTTTTACCCCGTGGATGCCCTGCAAGGTGCGCTCCAGCGCCACCAGATCGATACGCGGGCCCAGGTGCAGCAGCAGGGCACGTGGTTGCCACTGATTGATCGCGCGTAGCAGTTGCGCGCCACTGACCGGCTGCTCTAGCACTTCGACCGGATAGCCGCTGCTGCTCAGCAACCAGGCGCACAGCCACAACTGGGCATCGAAGGGACGCTCGCTGTCGACGGCCAGCAGGATTGGGCTGCCTTGCAGTTGCTGATTGTCGTGGTAGACCCGCGCCCCCAGCTTGCTGCGCAGCCAGGTGTGGAAGAACGCTTGCTCCAACCGTGCGTTGAAGTGGGTTTGCCAACGCCGTGCGAGGCTGTGCAGCAGCGGCATCAGCAGCTGCTCGCAGAGGGTGATCGCCGGGTACAGCGCCATGGCCTGGTTGAGCTGGTGGTCAAGGGGGCGATGGGCGAGCATGCCAATCGCCTCGATCAGCGCCTGTTCACGGCTCTGCCAATCGCCTACGGGGGCGATGCTTGGCGCGCGCTCGAGCAGCTCGCGGACCTGCCCCACCGAAGCGCCGCGTTCCAGCCAACTGAGGATGGTCTGCACGCGCTCGACTTGCTCCTCAGGATACAACCGGTGCCCCTTGGCGGTGCGCTGCGGCTTGAGCAGCCCGTAACGTCGCTCCCAGGCGCGCAGGGTGACCGGGTTGACGCCAGTGCGGCGCGCCAGCTCGCCAATGGCCAGCAGGGTTTCAGACGGCATTGCGCAATCCCAGGCTTTCGGGATGTGGCTGTAGATAGGTTTGCTGGTTCAAGTACGGATCCGGATGATTGCGCAGGTGGTGTTTGAGCAAGGTGAGCGGCACTACAAGCGGCACGATGCCTTGCTGGTACTGGCCGATCACCTGCTGCAGTTCGGCGCGGTCGTCACTGCCTAGTGCGCCGCGCAGGTAACCACTCAAGTGCTGCAGCACATTGCCGTGGGTGCCACGGCTGGCGCAGCGGCGCAAGGCCTGCATCAACTGGCTGAAGTAATCGGCACCGACGGTCTGCGGGTCGTCATCACGGCGCAGATTGCCCAGCAACCGCCCAAGCTGACGATAGGCCAGCGGGTTGTTGGCCATCAGCAGGTATTTGTAGCGTGAATGGAAACGGATCAAAGCCCCGCGAGTGATCCCTTCGGCAAGTTGTTGCTGCCAGTCGGCATAGGCATAGACGCGGCTGATGAAGTTTTCCCGAAGCACCGGATCATGCAGGCGGCCTTCTTCCTCCACAGGTAGATCGGGGCGGCGCGCGCAGAACTCATCGGCGTAGGCGCCACGTCCGCCTTTGGTCGAAGGATGGCCGTTGTCCTGGTACACCTTGACCCGCTCCAGGCCGCAGGAGGGCGACTTCTGCATGAAAATGTAGCCGCAGATATCATCGAGCTCAGTGGCCATCTGTTCGCCGTAAGCGCGCAGCGGGCCGGACAGGTCCATCCCGGGGTTGCGGGTAGCGACCACTTCAGGTCGCTGCGGATCGCCCACCAGGCGGATAGGATCGCGCGGCACGCCCAGGCCGATGGCCACTTCCGGGCACAGTGGCACCCAATCGAAATGCGCCTCGAAAGCTTTGAGGCACAGCTCGGAAGCCTTGTGGCCTGCGTTGTAGCGCACGCTATGACCGAGCAGGCAGGCACTGATACCGATGCGGGGTTTCGACGAGGCGTTCATTCGCTGTCTCCGGAAAACTTGTACACTGGCGTATCTTATGTACAAGTCTATTCCAGCACAGCCATAAACTTATGCAAACAATTATTTCTGTATAGGTTGCCCGGTTGCTTAGTCCAGGTGCTCCAGCAGTCGTCTGGCCGCCTCTTGCCCGCTCAGCCAAGCGCCCTCGACGCGCCCCGACAGGCACCAGTCGCCACAGGCATACAAGCCCAGGTCGGCATCGGCCAACGCGCCCCATTCATGGTTGCCCGCGGGTCGTGCGTAGAGCCAGCGGTGGGCCAGGGCGAACGAGGGCGCGGGGACCACGCAGCCAACCAGTTCGGCGAACTCACCCCACAACTGCTCGATCACGGCCTCCTTGCTCAGGTCGATATGCTGCTTGCTCCAGTCTGAAGTGGCATGCAGTACCCAGGTATCCAACTGCTCGTCGCGGCCTGGCTTGCTACGGTTGCGGGCCAGCCAGTCGAGCGGATTGTCCTGTACGAAGCAGCCTTGCATCGGCGTATCGAGTGGCGTATCGAAGGCCAGGGCAATTGCCCAGGTCGGCTCCATTTGAACGCCAGCGGCAACCGCGGCCAGTTTTGGCGTGGCGGCCAGCAAAGGCGTAGCCTGAGGCGCGGGCACAGCGATCACCACGCGGCTGAACGGGCCATGGCTGCAGCCTTCGGTGTCCTGCAGATGCCAGTACTGCTTGCCGCGAAATACCTCGGCGATGCGGCAGCCGAAGTTGACCGTGACATCCTTGAGCAGACCGCGGGTGATCGCGCTCATGCGTGGCACGCCAACCCAACGGGTCTGTTCGTCGGGGGAGGGGGTTAGCTCGCCGTCACGGTAGTTGTACAGCTGCGGCTTCCACTGCTCGGCCCAGCCGGCAGCCACCCACTGCTGTACCTGCTCGACGAAGCGTCGGTCGCGGGCGGTGAAGTATTGGGCGCCCAGGTCCAGCGCGCCAGCTTCGCTGCGCTTGCTGGCCATGCGCCCACCGCTGCCATGGCCTTTGTCGAACAGGTGGACGGTCTGCCCGGCCTTTTGCAAGGCCTGGGCTGCGGAAAGGCCGGCGATCCCGGCACCGATGATGGCAATAGGTACTGTCATGATGGCCTCTTCGAACCTTGCTATAAGCAGATTACGCGGTCAGGCAAACCTGTACAATGCACAATGTTTGTATAAGGTTATTCCGCTCGATAGGCTAGGTTGGCCTATGTTTATCCGAGAGCGTTCGGTCAAAAAAGTGCCTTGATCTTAAAAATAGACCACGGCCGCCCTCTGCGAGGACACAGCCATGCATATATTGCTGACCGGCGGTACTGGCTTGATCGGCCAGCACCTTTGCCAGTTCTGGATAAACCAGGGCCATCGCCTGACTGTCTGGAGTCGACGCCCGGAACAGGTGCCTAGATTGTGTGGTTCGGGTGTGCGCGGGATCGCCCGTCTGGATGACCTGGCCGCAGATGATGTGGTCGATGCAGTGGTCAATCTTGCCGGCGCGCCGATTGCCGATCGGCCATGGACCGCTGCCCGGCGCCACCTGCTGTGGGCCAGCCGGATTACCCTCACCGAGCAGTTGCTGGGCTGGCTGGAGCAGCGTCAGCAGCGCCCACAGGTGTTGATTTCTGGCTCCGCTGTCGGCTGGTATGGCGATGGTGGCGAGCGTGAGCTGACCGAGGCGTCGCCGCCGGTCAAGGAGGATTTCGCCAGCCAGCTGTGCATCGCCTGGGAGGAAACCGCGCAGCGTGCGCAGGCCCTGGGCATTCGCGTGGTGCTGGTGCGCACGGGGTTGGTGCTGGCCAGTGATGGCGGCTTTTTGTCGCGTCTGCGCGTGCCGTTCAAACTCGGCCTGGGCGGGCCTCTGGGCGATGGTCGGCAATGGATGCCGTGGGTTCATATAGACGACCAGGTCGCCCTGATTGATTTTCTCTTGCGGCACAACGACGCCAGCGGTCCTTATAATGCCTGCGCGCCAGAGCCAGTACGCAACCGCGAGTTCGCCAAGCGCCTGGGCAAGGCCCTGCACCGCCCGGCTCGCTTGCCGGTGCCGGCGCTGCTGCTCAAGGCCGGGCTGGGCGAGCTGTCGACCTTGCTGCTTGGCGGTCAGCGTGCGCGCCCGGTGCGCTTGCTGGCGGCGGGTTTCACGTTCCGCTTCAACGATCTGCAATCGGCGCTGGACAACCTGTCCAGCCGCCTCTGACATAGGACGCTGCATGACCGATCACGCTCTGCTGCTGGTCAACCTGGGTTCGCCGGCTTCAACCTCGGTGGCCGACGTGCGCCGCTACCTCAATCAGTTCCTGATGGACCCCTACGTGATAGACCTGCCGTGGCCAGTGCGGCGCTTGCTGGTGTCGCTGATCCTGGTCAAGCGCCCGGAACAGTCGGCCCATGCCTACGCCTCGATCTGGTGGGATGAGGGTTCTCCGCTGGTGGTGCTGACCCGCCGCCTGCAAGCGGCGATGGTCGACCATTGGCCGCATGGTCCGGTGGAAATGGCCATGCGCTATGGCCAGCCGGCACTGCCCGATGTGCTCGCTCGATTGGCCGCGCAAGGCGTGCGCAAGGTGACCTTGGCGCCCCTGTATCCACAGTTCGCCGACAGCACGGTGACCACGGTTGTCGAACAGGCCAAGCAGACCATTGCCGAGCGCCAGTTGCCGCTTGAAATGCGCGTGCTGCAGCCATTCTATGACCAGCCAAGCTACATCGATGCCTTGGTCGCCAGTGCCAAACCGCACCTTGAGCAGCCCTACGATCACCTGCTGCTGAGCTTCCACGGCTTGCCCGAGCGCCACCTGAAGAAGCTTGACCCAACCGGCAGGCATGATTTCCAGGCGGCTGATTGCTGCAAGGATGCCAGCGCCGAGATGCGCGCCGTGTGTTACCGCGGCCAGTGCCTGGCGACGGCCAAGGCTTTTGCGCAAAAGATGGGCATTGCCGATGGCAAGTGGTCGGTGTCGTTCCAGTCACGGTTGGGCCGAGCCAAGTGGATCGAGCCGTATACCGAGACGCGCCTGGATGAATTGGCCAAGGCGGGCGTGAAGAAGCTGCTGGTGATGTGCCCGGCGTTTGTCGCGGACTGCATCGAGACGCTGGAGGAGATCGGTGATCGCGGGCGTGAGCAGTTTATTGAGGCAGGTGGCGAGGAGTTGGTCCTGGTGCCTTGCCTGAATGATCACCCGGAGTGGGTGAAGGTGTTGGCGGGGATGTGCGAAAAGGCCTGAACGCTGATTCGGATATTAAGCGCAACGTGGGAGCGGGCTTGCCCCGCGATAGCATGACTCCAGGCAGTTTGATTGCCCGCAAGTACGCTATCGCGGGACAAGCCCGCTCCCACGTTGTGCGAAGTCAGTGATCAATCAGGGCAACTGATCATCCAGCTTCTTGTTCTTCCAACCATCATTGCCCGGCAGCAACAGGTTCAGGGCAATGGCCACCACGGCGCACAGGGCGATGCCCTTCAGGCCCCAATCGTCAGGGCCGTCGCCGCTGCCGATCAGCACGCCGCCGATACCGAATACCAGGGTCACCGAAACGATCACCAGGTTGCGAGCCTCGCCCAGGTCGATCTTGTGGCGGATCATGGTGTTCATGCCCACCGCAGCAATCGAACCGAATAGCAGGCACAGAATGCCGCCCATCACGGGCACCGGAATGCTCTGCAGCAGTGCTCCGAACTTACCGATGAAGGCCAGGGTGATGGCGAAAATCGCCGCCCAGGTCATGATCTTCGGATTGTAGTTCTTGGTCAGCATCACCGCGCCAGTCACTTCGGCGTAGGTGGTGTTGGGTGGGCCGCCGAACAGGCCGGCAGCGGTCGTGGCCAGGCCATCGCCGAGCAGGGTGCGGTGCAGGCCGGGCTTTTTCAGGTAGTCGCGACCGGTCACGCTACCCACGGCAATCACCCCGCCGATGTGTTCGATCGCTGGCGCCAGGGCAACCGGCACGATGAACAGAATGGCCTGCCAGTTGAAAGCCGGAGCGGTGAAGTTAGGCAGCTCAAGCCACGGCGCGGCAGCGATCTTGGCAGTGTCGACCACGCCAAAGGCGAACGACAGGGCAAAGCCCACCAGTACGCCCGAGATGATCGGCACCAGGCGGAAGATACCCTTGCCGAACACTGCCACGATCAAAGTGGTGAGCAGCGCTGGCATCGAAATCAGCATCGCGGTCTTGTACGGCATCAACGCCACGCCGTCACCGCCCTTGCCCATGGCCATGTTGGCGGCAATCGGTGCCATGGCCAGGCCAATGGAAATGATCACTGGGCCGATCACTACTGGCGGCAGCATGCGGTCGATGAAACCAGTGCCCTTGATCTTCACCATCAAGCCCATGAAGGTGTAGACGAAGCCAGCCGCCATCACCCCGCCCATGGTCTCGGCCAGGCCGAACTGACCCTTGGCGAGAATGATCGGAGTGATGAAGGCGAAGCTGGAGGCGAGGAACACCGGTACCTGACGGCCAGTCACCAGTTGGAACAGCAAGGTGCCGATACCGGCGGTGAACAGCGCCACGTTAGGATCGAGGCCGGTGATCAGCGGCATCAGCACCAGCGCGCCGAATGCCACGAAGAGCATCTGCGCGCCCGAGACGACCTGGCGCCAGAGCGGGTCGTTGAAGCCGTCCTGCATGGTCAGGCGTCCTTCTGCTTGGTGCCGAAGATCTTGTCTCCAGCGTCGCCCAGGCCAGGGATGATGTAGCCATGTTCGTTCAGGCACTGGTCGATCGACGCGGTGTAGATGCTCACATCCGGGTGAGCCTGTTCGACCGTGGCGATTCCTTCGGGGGCGGCCACCAGGACCATCGCGCGGATTTCCTTGCAACCGGCTTTTTTCAGCAGGTCGATGGTGGCGACCATCGAGGCGCCGGTCGCCAGCATTGGGTCGATGATCAGCGCCAGGCGCTGGTTGATATCGGGGGCGAGCTTTTCCAGGTAGGTGTGTGCTTCGAGGGTTTCCTCGTTGCGCGCAACGCCCACGGCGCTGACCTTGGCACCTGGGATCAGGCTGAGGACGCCGTCGAGCATGCCGATGCCGGCGCGCAGGATTGGCACTACAGTGATCTTCTTGCCGGCGATTTTCTCGACCTGGACTTTACCGCTCCAGCCGTCGATTTCGTAGGATTCCAGCGGCAGGTCTTGAGTGGCTTCGTAGGTCAGGAGCGCGCCGACTTCCTGGGCGAGTTCGCGAAAATTCTTGGTGCTGATGTCGGCACGGCGCATCAGGCCGAGCTTGTGGCGGATCAGCGGATGGCGGATCTCACGAGTAGGCATAGGGGAGGGCTCCGGGAGGCGGGCAAAAAAACCGCGCTAGATTAATCTATTCAGCCTGAGCTGTCGTCTGGTCATTCAGCACGTTAGTCCATAAACGCTTGATCTGGGACGAGCGGATGCGTACCTTTGCCCGCTTTTCCAATTCCGACCCCCTTGGAGAGCGCCATGTCCGCCGATCTCGAGCACATCCGTCAAGTCATGCGCGAGGCAGACTGCCTGTACAACGAAGCCGAAGTAGAGGCCGCTATCGCCAAGGTCGGCGAGCAGATCTGCCAAGAGCTGCACGACAAGAACCCGGTAGTGTTCTGTGTGATGAACGGCGGCCTGATCTTTGCGGGCAAGCTGCTGACTCACTTGCAATTCCCGCTGGAAGCCTCGTACCTGCACGCCACCCGCTATCGCAACAAGACCAGCGGCGGCGAGCTGTTCTGGAAGGCCAAGCCAGAAGTGTCGTTCATCGACCGTGACGTGCTGATCGTCGATGACATCCTCGACGAAGGTCACACCCTCAGCGCCATCATCGACTTCTGCAAGCACGCAGGCGCTCGCTCGGTGTATACCGCCGTGTTGATCGACAAGGACCACGACCGCAAGGCCAGCCCTGACCTGAAGGCCAACTACGTCGGCCTGCCGTGCGTCGATCGCTACATCTTCGGTTACGGCATGGACTACAAAGGCTACTGGCGCAACGCCAATGGCATCTTTGCCGTAAAAGGCCTGTAAGGCTCTGTTGGCCCTATCGCGCTGCCGCTGTCAAAGCCGGCTTGCCCCGCGATAGGGCCAGTACAGGCAAACCGCTCATGCTAGAGTGCCCCTTCATGCCAAGGAGCCTCACATGCGTGCGTTTATCCCCCTTCTGCTGGCGGTGAGCTTGCCGTTGTCCGCGGCGCCATTGCACAGCCAGTTCCTCCCGCCCGATGACCAGTCCCTGCGCCAGGAAGCGCCGACCGGCCAGCAATTGCTGCAGGTCACCGACTACTCGGTGGTGGTGGGCGCCCAGCGTCAGTCCGACCAGCAGCCAATCCCGATTACCGCTTCATTGCAGATGCGCCTCAAGGGCAAGCCCCTGAGCAAGGGCGCGACCATCAGCCAAGTGCTGCTCAGCTTCGATGGCGAGGGTGGCAAGAGCCTGAAGAAGCCGGTGTACGACGACAAGACCCGCACCCTGACCTTGAACTATCCGCTCGCTGACTACCGGGTGATCATGGATCTGCTGCGCAACGAGACGCTTTATGTGCAGTTTCTGACCTACGCCAATGGCCATATCTGGGCCGATCTGCACACCGGTACCGTACGTACGCGTTGAGGCTTGCGCGCTGCGAGGGGTAAACTGCCGGCCTTCGAAATTCCGTGATGGTCCAGTTGGAGTCGGCAATGCGTAAAGACAAGAAGCAGGTGATTGGTGACGAGATCAGCGACGACTACATCAAGTCGTTCCTTCAGTTCGAGCCGGCCGATGGCGTGACCTCGCCGTCTGTGCACAAGCTGGTCAAGGCTTACCGTGGTCTGCGCATTGACGACTTCGAGCGTTTTGTCGGCTTCTTCGTCGAGGCCGGTTTGGACCTGGACGGTAAAGACGAGCATGGCCAGACCTTCGTCGAGCAGATTGCCGATCAGCGCAATGCGCCTGAGTACATCGAGATCATCAACAACGCCCGTGGTTGATTCTGATCGCGCGGCGGCCTGCTGAGCCAGGGGCTGCAAAGCAGCCCACCATGAAAAATCGCAGGCACAAAAAAACGCCCCAAGGGGTAATGCCAGTCAGTTAAGCGAATTGGGGCTGCTTTGCAGCCCTTCGCGGGCAAGCCCGCTCCCACAGGATTGCGCAGATTCTCAAGCTTGCGCTGTTCCTGTGGGAGCGGGCTTGCCCGCGAAGGGCCGCCAAGCGGCCCCATTTTAGAGGCGATGAAACGCTAACTGACTGGCATTACCCCAAGGGGCGTTTTTTCGTTTCAGCCAGCTCAGGCGTAATGCTGAGCCGGGCTGCTTTCCACCATTTCCAACGCTTCGTCGTTGTAGGCGCTGATCTTGCGGTACAGCGCGGCGTCGGTAGCCAGGACCTTCTCGCGAGCCGGGAAGATTTCCTTGAGCTTGGCCGCCCAGGCACCCTTGGCCTGCTCGGGGAAGCAGCGCTCGATCAGCTCAAGCATGATCGAGACGGTCACCGAAGCACCTGGGGAGGCGCCCAGCAGTGCCGCCAGGCTGCCGTCCTGGGCCGAGACCAGCTCGGTACCAAACTGCAGTACGCCGCCTTTCTTCGGATCTTTCTTGATGATCTGCACGCGCTGGCCCGCCACTTCCAGGCGCCAGTCCTCGGCCTTGGCCTCGGGGTAGAAGCGGCGCAGCGACTCGAGGCGTTGCTCCATCGACTGCATCACTTCGCTGACCAGGTACTTGGTCAGGTCCATGTTGTCGCGCGCTACCGCCAGCATCGGGCCGATGTTGCCCATGCGTACCGACAGCGGCAGGTCGAAGAACGAACCGTGCTTGAGGAACTTGGTAGTGAAACCGGCGTAAGGTCCGAACAGCAGCGATTTCTTGCCATCGACCACGCGAGTGTCCAAGTGCGGCACGGACATCGGCGGGGCGCCGACCGCAGCCTGGCTGTAGACCTTGGCCTGGTGCTGCTTGACGATTTCCGGGTTGTCGCAACGCAGCCACTGGCCGCTGACCGGGAAGCCGCCGAAGCCTTTGCTCTCCGGGATGCCCGAGGCTTGCAGCAGCGGCAGTGCCGCGCCGCCGGCGCCGAGGAAGACAAAGCGGGCGTCGACTTCACGGGTGCTGCCGCTGTTGACGTCCTTGATGCTGACCGTCCAGCCGCTGCCGTTACGGCGCAGGCCGATGACCTTCTTGCTGTACTTGACCTGGGTGTCCGGGCTGTTGCCCAGCAGCTTGAGCAGCTTGTTGGTCAGGGCGCCGAAGTTGACGTCGGTGCCTTTCAATACGCGGGTGGCGGCGATGTGCTGGTCAGCCGGACGGCCGGGCATCATCAACGGCATCCAGTCGTTCATTACCGCCTTGTCTTCGGTGTATTCCATCTCAGCGAAGGCGTGGTGCTGCTTGAGCAGCTCGAAACGCTTCTTGAGGAAGGACACGCCCTTGTCACCTTCGACGTAGCTCAGGTGTGGCACGGGGTTGATGAACGCACGCGGCGAGCCGAAGCTGCCTTTCTTGCTCAAATAAGCCCAGAACTGGCGCGAAACCTCGAACTGGGTATTGATGTGCACGGCCTTCTTGATGTCGATGCTGCCATCGGCGGCCTGCGGCGTATAGTTCAGCTCACACAGGCCGGCGTGACCGGTCCCGGCGTTGTTCCAAGGGTTGGAGCTTTCCGCAGCCCCGGAGTCCATCGCTTCGACGACCTCCAGTTTGAGGGCCGGGTCGAGCTCTTTGAGCAGTACGGCCAGGGTGGCACTCATGATGCCCGCGCCTACCAGTACTACATCAACCGATTCGTTCTGCGCCATTTAACGCGTCTCCACAATCTACAGCACCTAATTGACAGCATAGGATCCCTGGGGTTGCCAGGTTCGCCATGTCCGACTCTTCGCAGTTCTTGCAACTTCCGCGGACACCGCCAATCAGTCTCAGGGTTCATCTATTGAACGCTGTTGCCGCGGGTGCGGCAATTCGACTTATGGTCAAGGCATCCGACGTGCGTTATGGACCGGCCTCAGTTACTCATCGAGGATGAGCGAAGTTGCCGGCCATTAGGGGCCGTTCGGGACACATCTGCCGCTTTTGCACATGCCAGACTGTTCATTTTGCTCGCCACACTCTTGTGAAGTTGTGAAAACCCGTTTTTCCACGCTCTTTTGGAGACGTGAACCTCAAAAAGGGACTGCGCGATGGCAACCCACAGGTTCATGCAAAGCAGAAGGCCAGAAAAAGCAGGCACGACAGCCGATGCAAGACCTGAAGTGGAAGGCTCTCTGTGGGCGAGGCGGTGAAGGTGCCGGGGTCAATCGGCAGGTGCGGGGCCCGATCAGGAGACGTCCTTATAATCGGGGGGAGATTATAACGATGTCGCGGGCAGAAAGGTCGTTAATCGCGGTTTTTATTGCAGCGTTTGTCAGGCTGGCAGGCTGCGTTGCTGCCAGTGACGGCTTGCGCGTGCGCAAACTCGGGCGCTGGAAGGCAGTGGTTGGCCCAGCCAAGCCAGTTTGGCTTCGCTGACCTGGACCCAGCCACTGCCCGCTGGAGGCTGGCCGCAGTGCTTGAATGCCAGGCATTTACCGTCGCAGTCCAGGCGAGCATAGGTAAGGTGGCGCGGGCGGTGGAAGAGCAAGGTCCAGAGCGAGGCCATGGCGGTTGAGTCCTATTCGAGGGGGCTGGCGTTAGGATAAGGGCTCAGCCATGAAAGCATTGTGACAAGCGGATTTAGCCGATGGCTGGCCCTTGTGGGGCTGGGTATACTGTGGGCCTTTGCCGCATTTTCTGGAGAAACGCGCATGTTGCAACGTCTGCTGTTCGGTTTGATCGCGGTGGCCAGCCTGAGCCTGGTCGGTTGTGCCCACAGCCCGCAACAACTCAGCCCGCAGCCCAAACTCACGGCCCAGCTCAATCCGGTCGGGCGTGGCCAGCCGGTGGTGGTCAAGGTGGTTGATGGGCGTGCTTCGCAGTCGCTCGGCACCCGCGGTGGCATGTACCCCGAGACCAGCACCATCAGCGTCAACGGCAACGATGTCGTGCCCAAGCTGCAGGCCCAGGCTGAAGCGGCTGTGCGTCTGCTGGGCTTCACCCCGACTCCGAATGCCTCCAATGCGCCGCAGTTGACCGTGACCCTGGCCGAGCTCAAGTACCAGTCGCCCAAGGACAAGATGTACGTGACCGAGGCGACCATCGGCGCCACCTTCCGTGCAGATGTGTCGAACGCCAACCGCCGTTACAGCGGCCGTTACGGCGCCTCCCTGGACCAGCGCTTCGGCATGGCGCCGAACCAGGAAACCAACACCAAGCTGGTCAGCGACGTGCTGAGCGATGCGCTGACGCGTCTGTTCAAGGATCCGACCATTGGTCAGGTACTGGCCGAGTAATACGCCCGCTGTAATGCAAAAGCCTGCTGCCTTAGCGGGCTTTTTTGTGTCTGGACCGGCCTCATCGCGGGGCAGGCCCGCTCCTACAAAGGTCGTTGGTCCGTGGGAGCGGGCTTGCCCCGCGATGAGGCCTGTCCAGACAAAACAATGCCCACTATTCGGCCTCAGGCTGCTTCAATATGAAAATCCAACCAGCTCAACCCGGTCTGCCCATCCACCTCTGGTAGATCTTCATGCGCATGCCCACCCAAGGCGCAATACACCAGCCACTGGCGGTCCTGCACATTGATGGCGAAACCATCGATCAGCGCCTGTTGTTCATCGCTCTGGGCAACGAGGTAGAGGCGATCCTGGTTTTCGGCATGCAGCATGACTAGCTCCGTGAGAAGAAAAGGCCGACAGGGTGGCCTGTTCTGATGACGAGCATGTGACAGATGAAATTTAGTGACAGTTGGTCGTAAAAAATCGGCGCGCGCGATGGGCTTGAGTAGAATGCCGGGCTTTCGTTGTGGCAATTCCGAGGTCGTGCAATGTCGTTGCAAGTGCTCTGGGGGCTGTTGGCTTCCCACCCAGGCAAGCTGATCAACCTGCTTGCCCTGTTGATTACCTGCCCTGGCGGGCTACTGCTGCAGAGTGCCCGGCGTCGCGCGGTGATGACCCGCGAGAGCCTGGCGGTCGATGAAGGGTTGGTCGATACCTTCGACCGTCGCGTGCCGCGCTACTACTACATCCTCGGCTTCTCGTGCCTGGCGATGGCGCTGCTGTTGTCCTGGTTCAGCACCTGGATCTAAGCAGGGGGGCCGCCTAGCGGCCCCAGCGCATTCAGGCTACCGGGCTTTGCGCCTTGACCTGATATTGGTTGCGCACCGGCGTTGCATATTGCAGCACCAGATAGGGTTGCTGCTCGACCGGGCAGGCATCCAGACGGCGCTGCCATTCTTCCTTGGCGCGCGCCAATTCTTCAGCAGGGAACAGCTTGTCCGCGCTCGGCACCTGCAGCGCAGGATCGGCCTCGCTCCACATGGCATACGCCAGGTAATGCACCGGGAACAAGCGGTAGCCGCCGAGGATCTGCCGGTCGATTTCCTGCGCCAGTTGCTTGGTGTCCTCGAAGAACTCGGTCACCGGCGGGGCAAAGTTGATGTGCACCCGACCTTTATAGCCGGTAATCCCCAAGGCAATGCTGTTGTCATCCTCGCCAGGCGCCTTCTTGTAGGTGCCGGTGGTCGCGCGGATATACAACTCCCGGGCCTTGGCCTGATCGCATGGGTCGTATTCGTAGCTGATCGATACCGGGGTCAGGTTCAAGCCCTGGATCACCGCGCCGAATGGCTCGTCCTTGCGGCTCATGTGGAACATCTTGAGGATCGCCGAATCGGTGCGGTCGTCACCGTCCTTGGCGCGGCCTTCGGCCTGGGCGATCCAGATCGAGGCGCCATCGTTGCGGATCGAATGATTGATATAAGCCGAGAGCAACTGGTAGGCCGCGAGCTTCTCGCGCCGACCGCTGAGCGAGCGATGGACGATGAAACTCTTGTTCAGGCGCATCATGTCGCTGACGAACGGCTTTTGCAGCAGGTTGTCACCGATGGCGATGCGCGGGGTCGGCAGGCCCGCGTGATACACCGCGTAGTTGACGAAGGCCGGGTCCATGACGATGTCGCGGTGGTTGGCCAGGAACAGATACGCGGTGCCCGACTTGAGCTGCTCGACGCCAGAATACGTCACGCCATCGGTGGCGCGCTCGATGGTCTGGTCGACGTAGTACTCGACTTTGTCCTGCAGGGTCGACACGCAGGTCACCCCGGCGAACTCTTTGCGCAGGCGGCGGGCGATCAGCGGCTTGAGCAGCCAGCCGAGGGCGCCCGCGGCGCGCGGGAAGCGGAAGTGGGTGAGGATATCGAGGAATGCCGGGTCGCTGAGCAGGCGTGCCAGAACGGCAGGGACCTCAGCGTCGTCGTACGGTCGGATGGCATCGAATTCGCCCATCATGCTCTCTTGTTGGAAACGGCTAGGGTAATAGGTAGGGATCGGTTCCGAAAAACGGCTCGGACACACGCAGGCCCTGTAAATAGACCGGCAATTATACGCACAAGTCACTGCGGAGGCCGCGATGCTGGAATCAGCCATCTACGACTGCCCATATTGTGGTGAAGAGGTCGAGACCACCCTCGACTTGTCGGGCGGTGATCAAACCTACATCGAGGACTGCCAGGTCTGCTGTCGTCCTATTCTGTTCATCCTGCAGGTGCATGGTGAAGAATGGATGCTCGATGTGAAGCGCGAGGATGACGCCTGATGCAACGAATCTATGAGCCCGAAGGCCTGCTGGAGGCCGAATTGCTGCTTGCCATGCTCGCCAGTGAGGGCATCCATGGGCACCTGGTCGGGCGCGACCTGGTCGGCGCCGCAGGCGAGCTGCCGATGCAAGGGCTGCTTGGGCTGGCAGTGCACGATGAACAGGCCGAGTACGCACGCCAGCTGATCGATGCGTACAATGCTGCCCAGCCACTTGCTGGCGACGAGCCGGAAAGTGTTCCCGGAACCCTGATTTGCTAGGTTGTTTATTGCCATGTGTGGACGTTATGCCCTGTTTCGCTGGTCCCCGGCATTTGCCGCGTTGCCGGGATACCCTGCCGACCAACAGGCGCAATGGAACATCTCACCTGGCGCCTCGGTGATCATCCAGCGCCAGGTCGACGGCCAGCCGCAGCTGGCCAGGGCCCGCTGGGGCCTGACCCCGCCCTGGTTGACCGACTTGTCCCGGACTCCGGCCCAAGCCCGCGCCGAGACCCTCGCCGAACAGCCGATGTTCCGTGAGGCGTTCCGCCAGCGGCGCTGCCTGATGCCCGCCAACGGCTTTTATGAGTGGCGCGGCAGCGTGCGCAAGCGGCCTTACTGGCTGACGCCGGGCGAGGGTGCTTCGCTGTTTTTCGCGGCGGTGTGGGAGGCGTATCCTGTTCAGGAGCAGGTGTGGCTCAGTTGTGCGGTGGTCACCCAGGCGGCGGTGAATCAGCGCCGGCCGTTGATCCTTGACGAGGCAGGGCAGGCGGCGTGGCTTGATCCGGATACGCCGGTGGCACGTTTGCAGGAGCTGTTGGCGAGCCCACCGGCAGCCTTGCGTGAGCGGGCGTTGGCCAACTTCGTCAATGATCCGAAGCTCGATGCGCCGGAGTGCCTGACCCCGGCTTGATGGACTATCAGAAAGTCCTCGCGATAAATCTTCCCTGCGGCTCTAGCGGCCTCAAGCGTCTGGCCCTAGGATACGCGGCACGTAAATAGGGAGTGTTTTATGCGTAAGTCATTTGTTGTCAGCATGTTGAGTGCCAGTGTCCTGCTCGGCGGCTGCCAGGCGGTGAATACCACCAGTGGTGGCGCCGTAGGCGTGGAGCGCAAGCAGTACATGTTCAGCATGCTCTCGACCGATGAGGTCAACCAGATGTACGCCCAGTCGTACCAGCAGACCCTCAGCGAGGCATCGAGCAAAGGCGTGTTGGACAAAAGCAGCGCCGAAGCCAAACGCGTGCAAGCTATCGCCGATCGGCTGATCGCCCAGGCGCCACAGTTCCGCCCGGATGCGGCGCAGTGGAAATGGGAAGTCAACGTGATCAAGAGCGACGAGCTCAACGCCAACTGCGGGCCTGGTGGCAAGATCATCGTCTACACCGGCCTGATCGATCAGCTCAAATTGACCGATGACGAAATCGCCGCCGTGATGGGCCACGAAATCGCCCACGCCCTGCGTGAGCATGGCCGCGAAGCCATGTCCAAGGCGTATGGCGTACAGATGGCGCGCTCCGGTGCCGGTGCCCTGCTGGGGTTGGGCCAGGACAGCATGGCGCTGGCCGACACCGTGGTGAACTACGCCATGACCTTGCCCAACAGCCGCGCCAATGAGAACGAGGCTGACTTGATTGGTTTGGAGCTGTCGGCGCGTGCCGGCTACAACCCGAACGCTGCGATCACCCTGTGGAACAAGATGAGCAAGGCCTCCGAAGGGGCCCCGCCTGAGTTCATGAGCACTCACCCGGCGTCCAGCAGCCGGATCGCTTCGCTGCAAGCGGCCATCCCCAAGGTGATGCCGTTGTATCAAGCGGCCAAGAAGTAACTTGAAACGACCGGGGCTGCTGTGCGGCCCCAGTCATTTCATGATCCAGCCCCTTAGCCTATCCAGCCACTGGTCTTCATCGCCGAATACACCGCGACGATCGCCAGCACCACGAATGCCGCAGCCGCCAAGCGTCGAATCAGCGTCAGTGGCAGTTTGTCGGCAGCAAAATTACCCGCCAGTACCACCGGCACGTTGGCAATCAGCATGCCCAGGGTGGTGCCGATGATGACCATGATCAGGTGCGGATACTGCGCAGCGAGCATCACCGTGGCGACCTGCGTCTTGTCGCCGATCTCTGCCAGGAAGAACGCGATCAGCGTCGTCAGGAAAGGCCCGAACCGGCGCGCAGCGCTGCTTTCGTCATCGTCCATCTTGTCCGGAACCAACGTCCACAACGCGGTGGCGGTGAAGCTGGCAGCCAGGATCCAGTGCAACACGCTCTCGCTGAAGAAACCACTGACCCACGCACCGACCGCGCCCGCAGCGGCATGGTTGGCCAGGGTGGCGGCGACGATACCGGCGATGATTGGCCAGGGCTTGCGAAAGCGAGCGGCGAGAATGAGCGCGAGCAATTGCGTCTTGTCGCCGATTTCAGCGAGCGCAACGATTGCGGTGGGGACTAGCAGGGATTCCAGCATCAGGGTTCCTACGGGGGCGGGTCGACACGGCTATGACACGTACAGCCTTCCCGCCCCGGGTAAGGTGTGCGTGTCATAGGTCTTGTCAAACCCTGGATCCGTCTGCGCGGACCGTGGGTCGTACGCGCCATGGTCTGTGGACCAAGTGTGTTGACGCGTACCGGGCAAGCGAGGGTGCTTGCGGGAGACTACTCCCCTAGGACGGAGCGGATTCTGCCTACGCCAATGCGTTTGGGCAAGCGCTATTTTTCAACCGCGCTTGGCCTGGTAGATGCGAAAGCCGCCTGCTTCGGTCAGTGTCCGGCAGTTGCCCAAGGCCTCCTGGATGAACGGTTGGTAGCGCAGGAAGGTGTTGGCCACTAGGCGAAGTTCGCCACCGGATCGCAGATGTTCTGCTGATTTTTTCAGCAGGTTTTCCGAGGCCTGGTAGTTGGTATGTACCCCGGTATGAAACGGAGGATTGCTCAAAATGACCTGCAGATCGCGCGGCGCCGCATCGATGCCATCACCGCTGATGACCTCGCCCTGCAGACCATTGGCGGCCAAGGTCAGCCGGCTGCTGGCAACGGCAAAAGCATCCACATCGAGCAAGGTGACCTGGCTGTCCGGGTAGCGTCGCTTGATGATCGAGCCGATCACCCCGGCGCCGCAGCCAAAGTCCAGCACATGGCCGACCGGCAAGCCGTCCAAGTGCTCGAGCAATAGCGCAGTGCCGCGATCGAGGCGACCATGGCTGAACACCCCGGGCAGGCTGACGATCTTCAATGGGCCGTCGGCCAGCTCCAGCTCAAAGCGCTCAGCCAGGCTTTCCAGGGGTTTTGCTTGCGGGGCGTTTTCCACCGTCACCTGCCACAGCTGGCAATGCCGGGCGCTGTCGAGCTTGCGCGGTTTGCCGAAGGCCTGCAGCTGCTTGGCCGCGCCTTCGATACCACCGCGTTTCTCGCCAACCAGATACAACTCGCGGCCGGCCAGGCGCGAGGCCAGGGCGTTGAGCAGGTAGGCGGCAAGTTCGCGTGACTTGGGCAGAAACAGCACGGCGGCGTCGAACGCTACGTCCGGCACATCGACGCCATGCTGGTTGCGTCCAGCGAAGCGTGCCTCGAGCATCGCTTGATCGCCAGCGTGCCAGGTCCAGCCATGGGCCTGCGGCAACTGGCCGAGCAGGTCGTCGGCGGGCAGGCCGGCGAGCAGCACCGAGCCTTGGAACAACTCCGCCTGACGGAGCAACACTTCACTGCGCGGGTCCATGGACGACGCCTCCTGAAAAAAGTCGCGCAGTGTAGCAGAGGCCGCCTTGGCTCAGCTGACCACGCGGCGCGGCTGACCAGCAAAGAACGCATGGGCGTTCTCACCCAGCTGCCCGACGATACGCTGGCGCGATTCCACCGCACCCCAGGCGCTGTGCGGGGTGATGATCAGCCGTGGAATGTCGCTGGCCAGCAGTGGATTGCCATTGATCGGCGGCTCGACACTGAGCACGTCGGTGGCCGCACCGCCCAGGTGGCCGCTGCGCAGGGCATCGGCCAGGGCCTGTTCGTCGATCAGGCCGCCGCGGGCAGTGTTGACCACCAACGCGCCAGGCTTGAGCAACGCCAGTTGTGCGCTGCTGATCATGTGCCGGGTGTGGTCATTGAGCGGGCAATGCAGGGTGAGGGCATCGACTTGCGGCAGCAGCTCATCCAGAGGCAAGCGTTCGGGGCGCTCCGGGCGCCCCGGGATCTGCCCGCTCAGCACGCGCATGCCGAACGCTTCGGCCAGACGCGCCACGGCGCCGCCCAGCTCGCCATGGCCGAGCAGGCCGAGGGTTTTGCCTTCCAGCTCGACAATCGGGAAGTCCAGCAGACAGAACTGGCTGGCCTTGGCCCATTGCCCGTCGCGCACCGCCTGGTTGTAGTCGCACAGGCGCGTGGCCAGGGCCAGCAGCAGGGCGATGGTGTGCTGGGCGACCGAGGGGGTGCCGTAGCCTTGGCAGTTGCACACGGTGATGCCTTGGGCGCGGGCCGCTTGCAGGTCAACGTTGTTGGTGCCGGTGGCCGCTACCAGGATCAGCTTGAGCTGCGGGTTGGCGGCCAGGGTCGCGGCATCGAGCTGGACCTTGTTGCTGATTACCGCGGTTGCGCCCTGCAAGCGCTCGGCGACCTGCTCGGCACTGGTCGACGGGTACAGCTGCAGGTGGTCGAATTGGCTAGCCAGAGGTGACAGGTCGAGGTCACCCAGGTCCAGTGACTGGTGATCAAGAAAGACGGCGCGGCGCGGGCTGGGCATGAAAGGCTCCGGTGGCTGGGGCGTGATCGGGGGCTGCGCAACAGCCCCAGGCGTGCCCCAGTGTCAAGGTCGTGCAGGTATCGCGTCAACGCCACTCATACCTGCCACATGCAAATCATTCCTTCGGCTGATTTGGCTGTCACATCGCCGATCTAGAGTAACGACAGCGTAAATACCCAGACCCGCCCGTATTCGACAAAAGGGATACCCATGTTGCAGACCCGCATCATCAAGCCCGCCGAAGGTGCCTACCAGTACCCACTGTTGATCAAACGCCTGCTGATGTCTGGCAGCCGTTATGAGAAAACCCGCGAAATCGTCTATCGCGACCAGCTGCGGCTGACTTATCCCCAGTTGGTCGAGCGCATCGCGCGGCTGGCCAATGTGCTGACCCAGGCTGGGGTCAAGGCGGGCGACACCGTGGCGGTGATGGACTGGGACAGCCACCGTTACCTGGAATGCATGTTCGCCATCCCGATGATCGGGGCGGTGGTGCACACCATCAACGTGCGCCTGTCGCCTGAGCAGATTCTCTACACCATGAACCACGCTGAAGATCGCCTGGTGCTGGTCAATAGCGACTTTGTGGCTCTCTACCAAGGCATTGCCGGGCAATTGACCACCGTCGACAAGACCTTGCTGTTGACTGACGGCCCGGACAAGAGCGCCGAGCTGCCGAACCTGGTCGGCGAATATGAGCAACTGCTGGCCGCTGCCAGCCCGCAGTACGACTTCCCCGACTTCGATGAGAACTCGGTGGCCACCACCTTCTACACCACCGGTACTACCGGTAACCCCAAGGGCGTCTACTTCACCCACCGCCAGTTGGTATTGCACACGCTGGCCGAGGCGTCGGTGACCGGCAGTATCGACAGCGTGCGCTTGCTGGGCAGCAATGACGTCTACATGCCCATCACGCCGATGTTCCATGTGCATGCCTGGGGCATTCCCTATGCGGCGACCATGCTGGGCATGAAGCAGGTCTACCCTGGGCGCTACGAGCCGGACATGCTGGTCAAGCTGTGGCGCGAGGAGAAGGTCACCTTCTCCCACTGTGTACCGACCATTTTGCAGATGCTGATCAACTGCCCCTCCTCGCAAGGCCAGGACTTCGGCGGCTGGAAGATCATCATCGGCGGCAGCGCCTTGAACCGTGCGCTGTACGAGGCTGCGCTGGCTCGCGGCATCCAGCTGACTGCCGCCTACGGCATGTCGGAAACCTGCCCGCTGATCTCCGCAGCGCACCTCAATGACGAGCTGCAGGCCGGCAGCGAGGACGAGCGGGTGACCTATCGGATCAAGGCCGGAGTGCCGGTGCCACTGGTGGAGGCGGCAATCGTCGATGGCGCGGGTAACTTCCTCCCCGCCGATGGCGAGACCCAAGGCGAGCTGGTGTTGCGCGCACCTTGGCTGTCGATGGGGTATTTCAAGGAACCGGAAAAAAGCGCCGAGCTGTGGGCCGGCGGCTGGCTGCACACCGGCGATGTCGCCACCCTCGACGGCATGGGTTACATCGACATTCGCGACCGGATCAAGGATGTGATCAAGACGGGCGGCGAGTGGATTTCCTCGCTCGACCTTGAAGACTTGATCAGCCGTCACCCCGCTGTGCGTGAAGTGGCAGTGGTCGGGGTAGCCGACCCGCAGTGGGGCGAGCGGCCGTTCGCCTTGCTGGTGATCCGAGAAGGGCAGAGCATCGACGCCCGCACGCTCAAGGACCACCTCAAGCCTTTTGTCGAGCAGGGTCACATCAACAAGTGGGCGATTCCCAGCCAGATCGCCGTTGTTACTGAAATTCCCAAGACCAGCGTCGGCAAGCTCGACAAAAAGCGCATCCGTGTGGATATCGTCGAGTGGCAGGCGAGCAACAGCGCCTTCCTGTCGACCCTCTGATTGGCCATGCGGGTTACCCCTCAATGGGCGTGACCCGCATTGCAGAGAGCGCGGCGGCTTGTCAAATGAAGAAATTGCGCCATGCTTGAGCACTGTCAGCTCGCACACCGGACAGTCATGGAGCGAGCGGCAGGCACGGAACGCAAATCACACTTTAGAGGGATCAAGCGCCTGTGCCTGCTGGCTATAGTCGGGGCCAGGGGATTTTCAGGAATGGGGGAGGGCGATGCGTGCAACTCGCATCGTCGCAGGCAACAGCCTGCACACCGGTCGCTCGGACCGTTCTTGAAAGGACTCACTGCCATAACAAAAAAGTACATGGAGTAGCGTCGATGAAATCTGCAAACCAGTTCTGGCGCCGGGCAAAACTGCCCCTGGCCGTCAGCCTCGCTTCAACGCTCGCAAGTCCCGCGTTTGCCGTTAGTTTCAACATCGGGGAAATCGAAGGTCAGTTCGATTCGTCGCTCTCTGTCGGCGCCAGTTGGTCGACGGCCAGTCCCAACAAGAACCTCATTGGTTCCAACAACGGCGGCAAAGGCTTGTCGCAGACCTCCGACGACGGCCACCTGAACTTCAAGAAAGGCGAGACCTTCTCCAAGATCTTCAAGGGTATCCATGACCTTGAGCTGAAGTACGGCGACACTGGTGTATTCGTGCGTGGCAAGTACTGGTATGACTTCGAACTCAAGGACGAACACCGCCAGTTCAAAGACATCAGCGACTCCAACCGCAAGGAAGGCGCCCAGTCCTCTGGCGCTGAACTGCTCGACGCCTTCATCTACCACAACTACAACATTGCCGACCTGCCGGGCACCGTGCGTTTGGGCAAGCAGGTGGTCAGCTGGGGTGAAAGCACCTTCATCGGTGGTGGCATCAACAGCATCAACCCGATCGATGTCTCGGCATTTCGCCGTCCAGGTGCCGAAATCAAGGAAGGCCTGATTCCGGTCAACATGTTCTATCTGTCGCAGAGCGTCACCGACAACCTGTCGGTGGAAGGCTTCTACCAGATCGAATGGGACCAGACGGTCGTCGACAACTGCGGCACCTTCTTCTCGCAACCCGACGTGATCGCCGACGGCTGTGACAACAACCTGGCCGTACTGGCTACGCAGAACTCGCTGGCTGGCCGCCTCGGCCCGCTGGCCGGCCCCATCGGCGCTACCCTGGCCGCCCAGGGCGTGAGCTATGGCTCGCCTGACGAAGGTGTGATCGTACGTCGTGGCCCTGACCGCGATGCACGTGACAGCGGCCAGTTCGGCGTGGCCATGCGCTACATGTTCGAGCCGCTCAATACCGAGTTTGGTGGCTACTTCATGAACTACCACAGCCGTGCGCCGATCTTCAGTGGCCGCGGTGCCGATGCGCAGTTCTATGACCCGAACAGGCTGGCCGGAGCACTGATCGGTGCTGGTGTACCGCCTGGGCTGCTGCCGGGCCTGCTGCCGGGCCTGATGCCGCTGGTGGTCGCGGGTAACTCCAGCTACTACGTGGAGTATCCAGAGGACATCCGTCTGTACGGCCTGAGCTTCTCCACCACGTTGCCAACCGGCACCGCGTGGAGTGGTGAGATCAGCTACCGGCCGAACGCGCCCGTGCAGTTGAACACCACCGATATCCTGTTCTCGGGCCTGACCCCACTCAACCCGGATGTGTCCGTGCTCCCAGGCACCCCAGGTCAGGATCAGCCAGGCTATCGCCGTAAGGAAATCACCCAGCTGCAGACCACCTTCACCCACTTCTTCGACCAGGTCATGGGTGCAGAACGCTTGACCATGGTGGGTGAGGTCGGCTGGACTCACGTCGGCGGTCTGGAGAGCACCTCCAAGGCGCGTTATGGCCGAGACCCGGTCTACGGCCCAGGCCCGCTGCCAAATGGCCAGTGCCAGGCGCTGAACACCAGCACCCTGGGTACTGCCGATGCCAACAACGTTTCGCGTTACTGCGAAAACGACGGCTACACCACCAGCGATTCGTGGGGCTATCGCATCCGCGCAATCTGGGACTACAACAACGTCTTCGCCGGGGTCAACCTGCGCCCAAGCGTGGCCTGGTCGCATGACGTCGACGGTTACTCGCCAGGCCCTGGCGGCAACTTCGAGGAAGGCCGCAAGGCGGTCAGTCTGGGCTTGGAAGCCGAGTACCAGAACACCTACACGGCGAACCTGTCGTACACCAACTTCTTCGACGGCAAGTACACCACTGTGGATGACCGCGACTTCATCGCGCTCAGCTTCGGTGTGAACTTCTAAGAACATTGATCCAGGACGACACGACAATGAACAAGACCAGAAGTCTGCTGAAAGCCGGTGTGCTGGGCATGTCCCTGCTGGCGACCAGCGTCATGGCTGCGGTTTCCGCCGACGAGGCGGCCAAGCTGGGCACCACCCTGACGCCGATGGGCGCAGAAAAGGCCGGCAATGCCGACGGCTCTATCACCGCTTGGCAACCGCTGTCGAAAACTGCCGGTAGCGTAGATAGCAAAGGTTTCCTGTCCGATCCATATGGCAGTGAGCAACCCAAGTTCACCATCACCGCGCAGAACGTCGATCAATACAAGGACAAGCTCTCGCCTGGCCAGGTGGCGATGTTCAAGCGCTATCCCGAGACCTACAAGATTCCGGTCTACCCGACCCATCGGGGTTCTACCGTGCCTGCTGAGGTGTTCGCCGCCATCAAGCAGAACGCCACCAAGACTACCCTGGTCGAAGGCGGCAACGGCCTGAACGATTTCCAGACTGCGGTACCCTTCCCGATTCCCAAGAGCGGTGTCGAGGTCATCTGGAACCACATCACCCGTTATCGTGGCGGTAGCGTGACACGCCTGGTGACCCAGGCAACCCCGCAGCAGAACGGTTCCTACAGCTTGGTGTACTTCCAGGATCAGTTTGTCTTCCGTGATCGGATGAAGGATTTCGACCCAGCCAACCCAGGCAACATCCTGTTCTACTTCAAGCAGAAGGTAACCGCGCCGGCGCGCCTGGCCGGTACTGTGCTGCTGGTCCACGAGACGCTTGACCAGGTCAAGGAGCCACGCAAGGCGTGGATCTACAACGCCGGTCAACGCCGGGTACGCCAGGCGCCGCAGGTCTCCTACGACGGTCCAGGTACCGCTGCCGATGGTCTGCGCACCTCCGATAACCTCGACATGTACAACGGCGCGCCAGACCGCTACGACTGGAAGCTGGAAGGCAAGAAGGAACTGTACATTGCCTCCAACAGCTACAAGCTCGATTCGCCGACGCTCAAGTACGCCGATATCCTCAAGGCCGGTCACATCAACCAGGACCTGACCCGGTACGAGCTGCGTCGTGTGTGGCATGTGGTGGCAACCCTCAAGCCGGGCCAGCGCCACATCTACGCCAAGCGTGATTTCTACATCGACGAAGACACCTGGCAAGCTGCGGTGATCGACCAGTACGACGGCCGTAATCAGCTGTGGCGCGTCTCCGAGGCGCACTCGCAGGACTACTACAACGTCGAAGTGCCGTGGTACACGCTGGAAGCGATCTATGACCTGCAGTCTGGTCGCTACCTGGCGCTGGGCATGAAGAACGAAGAGAAGAGGGCTTACGACTTCGGCTTTACTGCCAGCAAGAGCGACTTCCAGCCCGCAGCGCTACGCCAGGACGGTGTGCGCTAAGCTGAAAGCGAGCAACTCCGTGTGACTCCCAGAACGCCCCGGCTTGCCGGGGCGTTTTGATTTCCTGCGGTGTCTGTGCCGGTCGCATCGCGGGGCAAGCCCGCTCCCACGAGTCTTCTTGGGCTGCCTGGGAGCGGGCTTGCCCCGCGATGAGGCCGGCAGAACCAGCCCAAATACCCCAGGCACGTCATCCCAACCAATCCGTACTGTTTCTTTTTGTCGTAGTCTTTTTCACGACATCCGTCCCCATCATCTTCAAATACGCTGCGATACCCGCTAGTCTCGCAACAATCCGTACCGCCGAAGTCTTCCAATTAGAACGAGCCGGCCATGACAGATTTGTCCCGTATGCATGGATTCGCCAGTCAGGCCATAGGCCTGCTGGACGGGCGTTTCTTCCGGCCACCGTTGCCGGACGGGCACGTCCCGCGTGATCGCCTGTGTCAGCGCCTGCAAGCCGGGCTGGGCGGACGCCTGTTGCTGGTCAACGCCCCGGCAGGTTTTGGCAAAAGCTCGCTGGCCATCGAATTCTGCCAGGGCCTGCCCGAGCACTGGCGCAGTCTCTGGTTGGGGCTGAGCCAGCGTGATGCCGATCCTGGCCGCTTCCTCGAGCGCTTGCTCGAAGGCCTGCAGCAGTTCTGCCCGGCACTCGGTGGCCAGGCCATGGGGCTGTTGAAGATGCGTCAGCGCCATCAACCGTTCGCGTTCGAAGAGTGGCTCGATGGTTTGCTCGATGAGCTTGCACTCTACCTGCAAGCCGATAGCCCATTGCTGCTGGTACTGGACGACTATCACCTGGCCCAGGGTCCGGTTCTGGACCGCTGTCTGCAATTCCTCCTCAACCACCTGCCAGGTGGCCTGGTGCTGATGATCACCAGTCGCCAGCGCCCCGACTGGCACCTGGCGCGTTTGCGCCTGTCGCGCCAGCTGACCGAGCTGAACGAGCAGGACCTGCGCCTGACCCCCGAGGAAGCACTGGCGGTTATTGGTCGACAACCCACCGGCCTGCGTGGCCAGGCGCTGGACAACCTGATCCAGCGCAGCGATGGCTGGGTGGCAGGCTTGCGGTTCTGGCAACTGGCGGCCAGCGAGTCGGGGGACGAGCATGCCTTGCCCCAGGCCCTGCACGGGGGCGAAGGGCTGATTCGCGATTACCTGCTTGAAGAAGTCATCGATATCCTGCCAGCCGACGTGCAGGCGTTTCTCTACGAGACGGCCTGCCAGGAGCGCTTCTGCGCCGAACTGTGCGATGCTCTGCGCGAGCGCCAGGACAGCGCGGACATCCTGCGGTATCTGCAAGCCCATCAGGTGTTTCTGGTGCCACTGGACGAACACGGCCACTGGTATCGCTACCACCATCTGTTTTCCGACCTGCTGCGCAGCCGCGAGGCCCGCGAGCCCCTAGCGGATCTGCACCTGCGTGCCTGTCGCTGGTTCGAGCGCCAGGGCTTGCTCGATGAAGCGGTAGAGCAGGCTTTGCGTGCTGGCCATCTGAATGTGGCCGCCGACCTGGTACAGAGCCTGTCTGAGGAGCAGCTGCTGGCCGAGCAGAATGTCGGCATGTTGCTGCGCTGGAAAATGGACCTGCCCGACAGCCTGCTGATCAGCACGCCACGCTTGATCGTGCTCTACAGCTGGGCCTTGGGCCTGGCTTGTCAGCTGGACGCCGCCGAGGAGCTGGCCGCGCACTTGAGCCGCTTCCTGCCAGCGCCGTCGGCGACTGCGCAAAAGTCCATGCTGGCCCAGTGGCTGGCCTTGAGCGGGGTGATCGCTCGCGGTCGCGGCGATCGCGAGCGCACCCTGGCCTACTGCGGCGAAGCCCTGCACAGCCTGCCGAACAAGCGCTATGGGCAACGCTTGGTGTGCCTTTCGACCTTGTCCAACCTGGCCATTGCCGACGCCGACTTCTGGCGTGCGCGCGGCTGGAATCGCGAGGCCCTGGAGTTGGCGCAACGGGTCGGCAACCCATTGTTCGAAGCCTTGGCCCATTACGACCGGGCGCGCGTGCTGCATGCCCGTGGCGAAGTAGAGCGAGCCCTGGACGAGGTGCGTCAAGGCTTGCAGCGCTTGCAAGGGCTGTCAGCGCAGCGACTGTACGCCGTGCGTGCCCGGCTGACCCTGTACGAAGGCTACCTGCTGGCCACCCACCTACAGCCGGCCCAAGGTCGCGCCCGCCTGCGCGCAGGGCTTAGCGAAGCACGTGCCTGCCGCGACATCAGTGTGCTGATCGGCCACTGCGCGATCGCCTCGCTGGAAGGTCGCGAGGGCCACTTCGCCGAGGCCTTCGCGGAACTGGCTGAGGCCGAGCGCTTGATGCACATCTGGGATGTGCCACCGATTTTCTACCTGGCCATGATCACCCTGGTGAAGTGCGAGCTGTGGTTGGCCCAGGGCCGTACCGACCTTGCCGAATCCTGGTTGCTGCGCCTGGGCCAGACCTACGGCGGCGAGCAGCCAGCGGCTGCGCCAGAGTTTCATCCGCTATTGCCGCTGCACATCGAATTGCAGCAGGCCCTGCTTGAACGGGTGCTTGGGCGCCCCGAAGACGCCGCCACGCGCCTGCGCGGCTTGGTTGAGCGGGGGCAGGCCAGCGGCGGGCACATGTTGCTGGTCAGTGCCTTGTGCCAGTGGATCGCGTTACTGCTGGCGCAAGGGCGCGACCAGCAGGCCGTCAGCCTGCTGCCCAAAGCCCTGGAGGCGGCTCAAGGGGGCGCCTTGCAGCCTTTCCAGAAGCTGATCGAAGCGCACCCCCACTGGTTACGCGAACACCTGTCGGTGCGCGCCGCCTGCGCCACTCAAGTCGCCTTGCTGGCGCGCTTGCCGCAGCTGCCAGTCAGCAATTCCAGCAATGAAGCGCTAAGCGGGCGTGAGCTGGCGGTGCTGGAGCTGATCGCCCAAGGCTGCTCCAATCAGCAGATCAGCGAGCGCCTGTTCATTTCGCTGCACACGGTCAAGACCCACGCCAGCCATATCAACAGCAAGCTCGGCGTCGAGCGGCGCACCCAGGCGGTGGCCAAGGCCAAGTCGCTAGGCCTGCTGGCGTAGTGGCTGCTGGGGGGGATTGCTGGCTACAATAGTGGCTCAAAGCCATTATTGCTGGCGCCGCTGTTTCCGGGCTCATCTTTCTTGCCCTGCTGCCGATAACCGAATCGGCGGCATGCATCGCCGCACGCCATTTTCCAACTACTCCCAAGACAGGTCGTGTTGATGCTGCAGTACGGGCAAAAAAGCTTTCTGATCGTCGACGACTTCACCGACTTTCGCACCTCTACCCGCTCCATGCTCCGTGAGCTGGGCGTGCGTGACGTGGACACCGCCGACAGCGGCGAGCAGGCGCTGCGCATGTGTGCGCAGAAGCGCTACGACTTCGTGCTTCAGGATTTCCATCTGGGGGATGGCAAGAAGAACGGCCAGCAGGTGCTCGAGGACCTGATCCTCGACAAGCTGATCAGCCATGAATGCGTGTTCATCATGGTCACCGCCGAGAGTAGCCAGGCCATCGTCCTCAGTGCCCTCGAGCATGAGCCCGATGCCTACCTGACCAAGCCATTCAACCGCGTCGGCCTGGCCCAGCGCTTGGAAAAGCTGGTGCAGCGCAAGACCTTGCTCAAGCCCATCCTGCAGGCGCTCGACCGCGCCCGACCGGCCGAGGTATTGGCGGCTTGCGCCGCGCTGTGCAAGCAAGATCCACGCTTTGCACCGCTGTGCTTGCGCTACCGGGCCGATGCCCTGCGCGATCTGGGGCGTTTTGACGAACTGGAAAAATTCCTCAAGTCGATCCTCGCCAGCCGACCTCAGCCATGGGTCTATTCGATGCTCGGCAGCGTGCTGCACAAGCGCGGCCAGCATGCCCAGGCGCAAGGGGTGTACGAGCAGGCGCTCAAGGCCTTCCCGATCATGCCCAGCCTCTACGATGGCATGGCCGAGGTGCTGGTGGCCCAGGGCGAAACCAAGCGCGCCCAGCACATGCTCGAAGAGGCCGTGCGCCTCTCGCCCCTGGCCGTGCGCCGACAGGCCGCATTGGGCAAGCTGGCGCTGGATAACGAAGATTTCGAAAGTGCCTCCAAGGCCTACCGGCATGCGGTCAACCAGGGACAGAGCTCGCGCTACAAAGACGCCGAAACCAACCTTGGCCTGGCCCAGGCCTTGATGAGCAAGAACGCAGGCTTTGGCCTGGATGCGCGCACCCGGGTCGAGATCAACACGGTGTTGAGCGAAGTGGCCAAGGAAAATGGCGACGACCAAGGGCTGCAAGTACGGGCCCGGCTGATGAAGGCGGCCAGTCTGCAACAGGCCGGTGATGCCGAAACTGCGGCGAAACTTACCGAGCAGGCCATGCAACGCCTGGACAAGATGGATCAGTTCTTCTCGGTGGAAGCGGCGCTAACGGTGGCCAAACAACTGCAACAGCTTGGCCAGGAGTCGGCGGGCAGCGGCATTCTCAAGGGCTGCGTGGAAACCTACGGCGACGACCCCAAGGTCATGCAGAGCGTTGCCAAGCTCACCGACGACCCCACGGTGCTCGGCGCGGTCACCGAGGCGGTCGACCTCAACCGCCAGGGCGTGCGCAGCTACCAGGGCGGCCAGCTCAACGAGGCGCTGGAGATGTTCCGCCGGGCCCTGTCGCTGCAGCCGAAGAACATCAGCATTGCCCTCAACACCGCCCAGGCGTTGTTGCGTATTGCCGGTGAAAGCCCTTCGCCAACGCTGATGCAGGAATGTCGCGACTGCCTGCAGCGGGTGGCTGGCATTCCCGCCAGTGATAGCCGTTATGATCGTTACCGCAAATTGCATATCCGGGTCTTTGGCGCATGAACCAGGACAATCAGGGGCTGGATTTTTCCACGGTGATCGCCTCCACCGTGCATGACATGAAGAACTCGCTGTCGGCCCTGATCCAGGCCCACTCGCAATGGCTGGCGCGTCTGCCCGAGGCGCAGCGCGAGGGCAGTGAGCAGGGGGTGATAGAACATGAGTTACGTCACCTCAACGGCATGCTGGTGCAAATGCTTGGGCTGTACAAACTGGGCGTCAACCAGTTGCCGATCTGCCCGGACTACCACGAGCTGGAAGACTTCATCGAAGCCCAGCTCGCCGCTCAGCAAGAGGTGCTCAAGCAGCGCGACATCCTCGCCACCTGGCGCATCGAAACGGACAACCCGCTGGGTTTCTTCGACCGCGAGCTGGTCGCCTCGGTGGTGGGCAATGTGCTGACCAACGCCATCCGCTATGCCGGCCACGCCTTGCTGATCAGCATCGAGGAAGAGGGCGAGCAGTTGATCATCAGTGTCAACGATGACGGACCGGGTTATCCCGAGCGCATGCTCGAGCGCCAACAGGACTACGTACAAGGGATTGATTCGAGCACGGGCAGCACCGGCTTGGGCTTGTACTTCGCTGCGCGGATCGCGGCGTTGCATGAGCGCGATGGGCTCAGTGGGCGGATCGAGATTGCCAATGGCGGGGCGTTGGGCGGCGGGTTGTTCCGCTTGTACCTGCCTTGAATCTGACAGCGCTTCTCAGCGTTTTGTAGGATCGGTCTGGTTCAAGCTTTTTGGGCTTCAAAGAAAGCCTTGCGAATGACAATGTAGATACGGTGTTTCTACAAACAGCTTGCAATCATTCGGAGGGTTTCTACTATGTATCTACCTTTGGAGATACTTATGGAAGTCAAGATACTACAGTGGGGTAACAGTGCAGCCATCCGCTTGCCAGCGGCTGTGCTAAAGCAGATGCGCTTGGGTATCGGCTCCAAGATGAGCCTCGATACCGCGGGCGAGTCGATGGTACTCAAACCTGTCAGGTCCAAACCCAGGTACAAGCTTGAAGAGTTGATGGCCCAATGTGACCTTGAGGCACCCGAGACCGAGGAGTTGGCAGCATGGAATGCCATGCGGCCAGTGGGGAAAGAAGTGTGAGGCGAGGTAAGTTCGCCAGAGGCGATATCGTGCGGATCAACCTCGACCCTACCGTTGGCCGTGAGCAGCAGGGCGCGGCCCGGCCGGCCCTGATCCTGACGCCTGGGGCGTTCAATACTTCAGGCCTGGCGGTGATTGTTCCGATCACTCAAGGCGGCCAATACGCACGACACGCTGGATTTGCCGTCACGCTCAGTGGCGCAGGAACACAGACACAGGGTGTGGTCCTATGTAACCAGCTGCGTGTCGTGGACCTTGAAGCCAGAAGTGCAAAGCGGATAGAAACCGTGCCCGAGGCGATAATCGAAGAGGCCTTGGCGCGAGTGCAAACGCTGTTCGATTACTCTTGAATGAAGGCAATTTGGTAGACCTAGATGAATGACGCCCCCACCGCCCTCATCCGCGAAACCTTCCCCGTCGGTCCCATGCAATGTAACTGCACCCTGATCGGCGACCCAGTTAGCAAGAAGGCCATCGTCGTCGACCCGGGCGGTGACCCGGATAAAATTCTGGCCCGCCTGCAAGCCCACGGCCTGACCTTGGTGAGCATCATCCACACCCATGCCCACTTCGATCACTTCCTGGCGTCCGGTAAGCTCAAGGAGCTGACCGGCGCGACCCTGCACCTGCACAAGGACGACCAGCCACTGTGGGACAACCTGCCCATGCAGTGCCAGATGTTCGGCGTGCCCTATACCCCGGTGCCGCCGCCCGATCACTGGTTGGCCGATGACCAAGAGCTGGCCTGCGGCTGCGGCGTCGCCCTGCACACCCCAGGGCACACGCCTGGTTCGATGAGTTTCTGGTTTGCCGATGCCAAGCTGCTGATCGCCGGCGACACCCTGTTCCGTCGGGGTATCGGTCGCACCGATTTGTGGGGCGGCGATCAGCGGGCTATCGTTCGTTCGATCAAGGATCGCTTGTACCGCCTGGATGAAGAGGCTGTGGTGGTGACCGGGCATGGCCCTGACACCCGCCTCGGCGATGAGATGCGCGAGAACCCGTTCGTGCGCGCTTGAAATTTCATGGAATTT
>Ga0247827_10000104_pt1 | contig 40354 bp, 51 predicted proteins | sample 12C_Control_Day2_FD_194414 | JGI IMG/M metagenome (GOLD analysis project Ga0247827, IMG submission 194414) | Soil microbial communities from agricultural site in Penn Yan, New York, United States - 12C_Control_Day2 | ecosystem: Environmental > Terrestrial > Soil > Agricultural land | place... | reverse complement strand
TGTTCCAGTTGCTGATGCGGTAGTCCACAAGCGCCATCCACACCTGTGGATGGCAACACAGCCGAGCACCCCCCGACTCGGCGGCGGACCTGCTCCCCAGGTCCGCCAGTGCGCAACGGCCGTGCGATCCCGTAGTCTCGGAGTCGCACGGCCGTTGTCGTGCCTGAGCAGCGGACACAGGGCCCGTAAACGGTCCGTCCCAGCTCGGCTCAGCCACCCGTAGAGGGGGTCGCGATGTCGTCTGTCCGCATGGAAGTCGACGAGGGCGGTCTTGAGCACATCCGCCGCATCGCGACCCGCGTCCGGAACAACGCGCTCGACGACATGAAGCCCGACGCCGAGCGGTACGTACCTGTCGACGAGGGCGACCTGTTCCTGAGCATCGGCGTCGACCACGCCGCCGGCACCCTGCACGCGACCGCCCCCTACGCCGCCGCCGTCGAGAACGGCAGCGCGCCGCACGAGATCCCCAACGCCTGGGGCACGGGCCACTCGGTGACGCATCCCGGTGGACCGCCTCAGCCGTACCTCCGGCCCGCTGCCTACCAGCAACGCCCCTTGCGCGCATGAGTGCGCCCGTGTTGCCGAAACCCGCCAACGACGAGTTGGTGGCGGTCGCCTGGGCTCAGTCGGTCGCGGGCATCCCGGCCGGGAAGGTTGCCCGCACGTTGCCCAAGCGGGAGAGCTGGGCCGGTACGGGTTTCGTCCAGATCGAAGCGATCGTCGGCGGTGCCCCGCACCGTGACTTTCCGCTGTACCAACCGGTCGTCCAGTTCGGCTGCTGGGCCGCCCGACCGAACTCCGACACCCGCCCGCCGTGGGGTGAGGCGTTCATCCTGGCGGAGCGGCTCAAGCGCGCGTGCGAGCCGGACAACCAAGACCGGTCGAAGCTGCTCGTGTTGCCCAACGGGTTCGAGCAGGTCATCGTGCAAGATGCGTCGGTGATCTTCGGGACGCGGCGAGACCGCCTTCCGTCCCCGGAGAGCTACGCGCATGTGCTGATCGACATCCAGATTCTGTGGACCATTCACACACCGGAGGTATGACCCGTGAGCCGCAACCCGTTCGAGAAGAACGACTCCGTCCTGCCCGCGTCCGGCACGCTCAGCGCCGAGGACCAGGCCGAGTACAACCGGCTGGAGGCGCTGGAGGACGAGCGCCAGGGAGAGGCCGAGCAGGCGCACCCGGGGCAGCTGCCCGAGGTCGACGAATCGTCCTACGACGTCGACGCGGTCGCGCTCCAGGTCGACGACCGAGACCGCGACGTGCCCGCCGAGCTGGACCAGGGCGACGCCGAGGCCGAGCAGGCGTACCCGATCCAGAACGCGGCAGTGAAGTGGGATGACGCGGCCAACGGCGGCGACACCAGCCGCGAAGCGACCGCCACCTACAACACCCCTTGGGGTCGGCGTGAGCTGTCGGCGCTGGAGGTGCGCGACCTGGAGCACCAGGGACACACCCTGCACCGCGTCGACGACGAGCCGAAGACCTCGCGCGAGGACGAGGACGCGGCGACCAGGGACGCCATCGTCGGCACCCCGCTGAAGCACTACGACGACGAGGGCTTCGAGATCAACGCCAAGGGCCAGCGAGTCTGATCGTCGGCCACCACCCACCAGCAGTACCAAGCAGAAAGGCGGTGACGGCGTGGCCGTTTCCGTAGCCGAGTTGGTCGTTGGTCCGGCCAACGTGTGGCGCAAGCCCTACACCGATGCCGCGATCGAGCCCGCGACCCCCAACGCGACCCCCGCCGCGGGCTGGGTGGACATGGGTGCCACCAGCGACGGGGTGAACCTGACCATCGCGCAAAGCTTCAACCAGATCACGGCCGACCAGGTGGTCGACGTGCTGATGTCGGTGCCCGACGAGCGGTCGATGACCGTCGAGACCAGCCTGATGCAGCCGACGCTGGAGCGGTTCAAGGTCGTCAACAACGGCGGCACAATCACCTCGGGCGTCGGCTTCCGGCAGTACGAGCCGATCACGGACCTGGTCGAGACCGACATCGAGTACGGCGCCGTGCTCGTGCGCGGCAAGGGTCCGCTCAACCAGAAGCGGGATACCATCCTCCGCCGCGTCGCGACCACCGACGACGTCGAGTTCTCCTACCAGAAGGCGAACGCGAAGGTCCTCGGTGTCACGTGGATGGCGCACTACGTCTCCTCGTCCATCCCCCCCTTCGTGATCCGGGACGCTGCCTGATGCCGACCAACGCCGCCAACCCCAAGCCCCGCGCCACGAAGCCGAGGGAGACCGCGGCGCAGAAGCGCGCCCGGCTCGCCGAGGCAGCTGCTCGGGAAGCCGTCGAGCAGATGGACCTCCCGGGCGTCCAGTTCGTGTCGAGCCTCCCGGAGGTGCCCGGTGGGGCGCCGAAGTTCAGCTCGAAGGACGTGCCGACCGTCGAGCGGGAGATCCTGTTCCACTACGACGGCGTCGGCTACTCGATCCCGAAGACCATGCCGTACACGGCGACTCTGCGGTACGCGCACACCGCGCGGACCCAGGGTGTTGCGGCGGCTGTGGACGAGGCGATGGAGTCCGCGATCGGTACCGTCGGCTACGGCGTGCTGCTGACGGCGCCCGGCATCCCAGGCAAGGAAGTGGAACGCTTCGTCGGCATCGTGCTGGCGCGGCTGGAAGGGACGACCGACCCAAAATAGCCGCGGCTCGGCAAGCGTTCATCGGGGACGTGTTGTGGTTCGCCGACCACTGGGACGATGTGCTGTCCGACTGGTCGGCGATCCACCACAAGGACCCGAAGGACCTGGAGCTGATGACGACGCGGGAGTTCTGGCCCAAGACGCTTCGGCTCGTGCACTACCAGGGGGCCGTACGCGATGTCGCGATGGCAGCGCGATCTGTGGCCCCGGCGCCCGCCGCCGTTGACGACAGCACGACACCAGCACCTCAGCCCGACGTGCTGGTGGACCCGACACCCGAGCAGATTCGCGCCATGCGGAACGCCGCCCGCCGCAAGCGCTATCCGGCCGACAAGTTCGGTGAGATGAAGTTCGTCAACGAGAACGAGATCGTCAGGGAGGCGAGCCGTGCCTGAAGGCTTCAAAGTCGGTTCCGCCTTCATCGAAGTTGACGCGAACCCGGACCCCGCCATCGCGAAGATCGTCAAGGCGATCAGGGGGGCGAAGGGTCGCGTCGGCGCCGAGGCCGATGACCTCGGCCAGCACCTTGGGCGCAAGCTCGGCTCGGGCGTGGAGAAGCAACTCCGGCTGACCAAGGGCCGCCTCTCGGTGCTCGGCACCGAGATCGGGGACCAGGTCGGCTCCCGGATCTCGACGTCGATGGACAAGCAGCTTCGCGGCGCGAAGGGGCGCATCGGCAACACGGCCGACGGGCTCGGCCAGACCATCGGCGCGCGGGTCTCGGCCAGCATGTCGAAGTCGCTCAAGCTCGGCGACGGGATCGGCAGCGGCGCGAAGGCGGTCGGGACTCGCGTCGGCAAGGAACTCGGCGACGGCGTCGACGAGGGCGCTTCGACCAGCATCGCCCGGTCCCCAAAGATCAAGAAAGCGCTCGATTCGGTCGCCGAGCGGACGAACGCTCAGTTCAAGGCGCTGGCCTTCGTGGGCGCTTTCGCCGGTCTGCCCGCCGCCGCGGGCATCGCGGCGGCGGCCACGATCGGCGCACTCGCCGCGGTGCCGCTGGCGCTGGTGGCCGGCGCGGCGAAGATCCAGGCCGGGAACGAGCGCGTCGAAGCGTCCTACGGCCGGCTGGCCGAGACCGCCACCACGGTGATGAAGCGCGCCAGCTCGGTGCTCGTCGACGACCTGGTGGAAGGGACCAACCGGCTCGAAGTCGGGATGCGCCGGCTGGAGCCCGCCATCACAGGTGCCTTCCGGCTCGCCAAGCCCGCGGTGCAGGGCATCGTCGACTCGGTCATGGTGCTGACGGACGAGGCGCTGCCCGGGGTCATCACCGGGCTGACCAAGACGCAGGACGCGATGGACGGGGTCGAGGCGCTGAGCCGGGGCGTCGGCCGCGGGGTCTCGGACATGTTCACCAACATGTCGGCCGGGTCGAAGTCGGCCGCGGTCAACGCGGGCACGCTCGGACGGATCGTCCAGGACCTCGGCGGCTTCCTCGGCACGACGCTGGCCAACCTGAGCAACGGCGGCACGACCGTGTTGCCGATGTTCGCCAACGCGCTGTCGTTGGTGTACGGCATCGTCACCAACCTGACCGGATCCGGGTTCTCCCCGTTGGTCGCAGGCGTGTCCGGATTCATCACCGTGGTTTCGGGTGCCCTCGGCTTGATTCAGAGCCTCACGGGCGGTCTGAGCGGGGTGTTGAGCCCCCTGCTGGCGATGATCGGCGGGTTCAAGGCGCTGGACATGATGTCCGGGGGCAAGTTCGGGGAGGCGCTGGCCGCTCAGTTCTCGGGCATCGGCGACCGCATCCGCTCGGCCGAGGGGGCGCGGGCGAAGTTCAGCGCCGGTATGTCCGGACTGGCGGCGGGTGTGTTCTCCCCGGTGGGGCTGGCAGCCGGGGCGCTGACGATCGGGCTGAGCCTGCTCGGCGCCGCACACCAGAAGGCGGCGGCCGACGCGGCGGCCCAGAAGCAACGCGAAGGCGACCTCGCCGCGGCCCTGCGCGAGTCCAACGGCGTGGTCAACGAGAACGTCCGGGCCTCGGCCGCGAAATCCCTCAGTGACGCGAAGCTGGCCAACTCGGGCAAGTCGCTGCTCACCACGGCGAACGAGCTCGGCGTCAGCCTGCCCCAGCTGACCGATGCCTACCTGGGCAACGACGCGGCGGGTCGCAAGCTGGTCGAGACGCTTAAGTCCCAGCTCGCCGAAAGCGAGAAGTACGCCAGTTCTCGCGGTGAAGCCGATGCCCTCCAGCAGAAAAAAGCGCTGGCCAACGATTTCATCAATACCCTGACCGACCTGAATGGCACTTACGGTGTGGCCGTCCAGCGGAACAAGGACCTCGCCGCCGCGTCGAGCGGCACCGCGGACGCGATGTCCACCATGAGTCCCGCGCTCGCCGCGGCGCAGCAGGGTGCGGGCAAGCTCGCATCCGCCTACACCACGCTGTACTCACCGATGGCCAACGTCGGTGACAAGGCCAACGCGCTGATCACGATCCTGGATCGGTTGGCCGGTCGAACGCCGTCCTATGAGGAGTCGGTACAGAGTCTCAACGACACCCTTCGCGGAATGGCCGACGCGCTGGCGGCCGGGATGGACCAGACCAAGGGCTGGGGGGCGGAACTGGTCAACGCCGATGGCACGGTCAACACGATGACCGCGAATGGGTCGACCCTCCAGAACCAGCTTGTCAGCCTGCAAAGCGGGTTCGCCAACGCGGGTGCGTCGATTCAGGGCCTGGTCGAGTCGGGCATGACCTACACCGACGCGGCGGCGCGGGTGCGTTCGGACCTCACCCTGTCGCGTGACAAGTTCATCGACATGGCGACCACCATGCTGGGCAACCGGGATGCCGCGGTCGCGCTGGCGGACAAGTACGGCCTGCTGCCCGAGCAAGTCGTCACCAAGGTGACCGACCTCGGTAGCGCGATCATCACCCAGACCGACGTGACGAACCTGGACGCGAAGCTGAAGGGCCTCCCGCCGAACACGCCCGTGCGCGTCACCAGCATCACGGCCGAGGCCGAGCAGAAGCTGAAGGACGTCGGGTACACGGTCACGCACATGCCCGACGGCACCGTGATCATCTACGGCAACCCGACCAACGCGCTCAGCGCGGCGAACGAGGTCGAGTCCCGGGTGCAGGCGATCAGGGACAAGACCGTCTACGTCAACGTCGTGACCACCGGGGTGGGTGCCGCCGCGTCCGCGGTCGCTCAGGCCGCTGCCAACGCGGCGGCAGCGGTCGGCAACCGGCGCTCGGGCGGACCGTCGCGGCCCGACCAGTTCAAGCCGCGGGCCCGCGCCACCGGGGGGCCGACGCCCTACCTGTCCGGCCTCGCGGGCGCGAGGATGACCGGGGAGGCCGGACCGGAGATCGACTTCCCGTCCAGGTCCACCTACGTGGCGACGGCGCAGCAGACCCAGCGGATGGAGTCCGATGCGAAGGCGGGCGCGCTGGCGTTGCAGGATGCGGGCACCGTGACCGGTGGCGGCGTGACTAACAACTACTACAACACGTTCCCCGTCACGGCCCCGCCGTCGATGGACCTGGACGCGTTGGCCCTGAAGGTGTCCCGCCGCGTGGAGCGCATGTTGAAGGGTGGTAAGTGATGCCGTACCCGGTCTTGCCGTACACGTGGACGCTCGACGGGCTGGCCTTCGGCGACGGCGTGATCAACCGCTACCTCACCCAGGTGCGCGGATGGCAGGGCCCGCCGCCGCCGAAGATGAACAAGACCCCACGGGTGGGCGCCGACGGCGATTGGCTCGGCGGTCACTACCTGGGGCCGCGCTCGATCGACGTCAAGGGCTGCTGGCGACCGACGTCCCGCGCGGACTCCCAGGCGGCTCAGGACGCGATCAGCGCGCTGTGCTCCGGCGGGACGGCGGAGACTCAGTACGTGCTGCGCCGGACCGAGGTCGGTCGCGACCGCTGGACCTACGTGGTGCTGGACGACGCGCTGGAACCGGTCGTCGAGCGGTCCGGACTGATCACCTTCGAGACCCAGCTGTACTCGTCGGACTCCCGGTGGTTCTCGGCGGCACAGCAGACGTGGGGGCCGATCGGTCTGCCGTCCGAGGCGCCGGGCGGTGTGCTCTACAACGGCGGCACGGGCACGTCGGGCGACGGTATCCAGTGGAACGGCGGCACGGGCACGTCGGGCGATGGCGTGGTCTACCAGAGCGGCAGCGGCGGCGCCGATGGCACGGTCATCGTGACCAACAGCGGCGACTCGCCCGCCAGCGTCGTGATCACGATGACCGCCACGGGCGGGACCGGGCTGACCCAGCCGTTCGCGTCGATCAGCGGGACCGGGGAGACCGTGCAATACAACAGCACGCTGTCGCCCGGAACCGCGATCGAGATCGACACAGGCACCAGCGGGGTCAAAGTCGGCGGGGTCTACGTGCCCGGTGTGCTCAAGCGGGCGCAGATGTTCCGGATTCCGGCGAAGTCCACCCGTACGATCAGCTTCGGCAGCCAGCTGGTCACCGACCAGGGCCTGATGTCGGGCTACCACTACCACACGTACAAGGGAGGCTGAGGCAGTGACCGCACCCGTGGCAGTACCCGGAGACGCGTTCCCGCTGATGCGCGCGGGGTCGACGACGATCGGGCAGAACAACCAGTCGGACTGGTCGAAGCTGTTCTACCAGGGGTTGCTGTTCACCCCGGGCGTCGGCGGCTTCGTTCGTCGCGGTGTACTGCACCGCGGGTGGTTGGTCGGCACCGAGCCCCAGGAACTGAAGGTGCTGGAGCTGGGCAACAGCCAAAGCGTCCAGGTGAACCCCGGTCTTTTCGTCACTCACAAGGGGAACGTGACCGCTCCTGATCGCGGTGTCTACTGGGGAGGGTGGCAGGGCACAACCCCAATCACGGTGAACCTCCCTGCCGCGTCCGGAGCGAACAGCCGCTATGACGCGGTCTACGTGTGCGTCAAGGACAAGAACGTCAGTCAGGACTCGGCCGACCCGGTGACGAACAACGGGCCGTACCTGGACGTCCGGTCCGGCGCCATCGGCGGCTCGCTCAATATCAACGCAACTCCGGGCACCGCGGGTGCACCACCCATCACGCCCGATGGCTACAACATCATCGCGATGATCGAGCGGCCGACGAACGACAACACGATCTCCCAGGCCCAGATCATCGACTTCCGTCGCGGCACGAACATCGTCGGTACCCCGCGGGTGATGTTCCCCTACGACATCGCCAACATCGGGACCGACGTCGGCTTCGTGCTCGGCGAGGAACGTTACCGGCCCGCGGCGGGTGTCTACCCCGCGTTCACCGATCGGTGGGACGGGACGACGTGGCGGGGCACGTGCGGCGCCGTGCAGCTCGCTCAGCCCGCGCAGACGCTGGCGACCACGCTGGCCCCCGGTGTGTCGGCGTCGGTAGCCACGGCCAAGATCACGATCCCGTGGCCGGGCTTTCCGTACAAGATCCGCGCTAACGGCGACATCCTCTGGCAAATCGCGACGGGCGCGTTTCGGGAGGTCAACGGGGAAATCAACCTGGACTCCGACCTCTACACCGGTCCGGGTGCGGGACCCGCGTTCCCACCGCCCGCGACCGCGCTGGGGTGGAACAACTCGGCGCTGGCCAACGGCGGGCAGACCGAACTCCGGGTGGCTGCCTACCCCGGTCAGGTGATCTCGGACGGCGTGTCGCACGTGCTGTCGTTCTGGGTGCTGGCCTCGGCCGCCAACGGCGTCAACGCCAGCTTCTACGGCGGCCTGTCCTACCGCTTCGTCGCCGAGATCATCCCGGCATGACCGCGCCCACGCCGCCGTTGGCGCTGTTCGTCGCCGAGACCCGGACCGGTCGGGTGGTGATGAACGACTTGCCGCTGTCCGCCGTCCCGCGCGCGGGGTGGCGGATCAACGCCGAGGGCCCGCTGTCGTTCACCGTGCCCATGTCCGCGTCGTTCAACAGGAAGCAAATCGCGGATTTCATCTACCCGTGGCGCTACTCGTTCGGCGTCCGTTGTGGATCGTTCGTGCTCCAGTACGGCCCCCTGTCGGAACACCCGGAGTACGACCCTGAAGGCGAGGACTGGAGCTTCGATTGCGGTGGCATGTGGAAGCTGTTCAACACGCGCCGCGCGCTGCTGATCGACCGCAACTACGTCGGGCTGTCGCGGCGAGACCAGTTCATCCGCTTCCTGACCGACGACATGGCCCAGACCAACGGGGACCTCCCAATCGATCTACCCGCGCTCAACGGCGTGGCCGGCGCGGGCGCGCTCTACCCGGGGTCGAAATACAGCTGGGTCGGAGAGCTGCTGCGCGACCAGACCGACGACGGGGACGACGGCCTGGAGGCCGAGTTCCGGCCGTACTTCCCGGACACCACGGCGATGGACTTCGTCCGGCACCGAGTCGACCTCGCTCAGTTCCTCGGTCGCCAAGACCGTCGGCACCAGTGGATCTCGAACTCGGGTTTGGTGATGGCCGCGCCCGTGGGTGGCGGGTCCCGCATCGCCGACGTCTACATCGTGCCGGGCACCAGCAGCGGCACGGTCACGCTGAAGGGACAGCAGCAGGCGGCGGGCGGCGACATCCTGGCGAACCAGGGATGGCCGCTGTTGCACGACGTCGACGGCTCGCACAGCTCGGTGTCCTCGCAAGTCCAGCTTCAGGGCTACGCGAACGGCAACTGGGTCGCCTACCACCGCGGCAGCCGGATCGTGCGCGCCCGCGTGCGGATGAACCCGCCCGACGGCAGCGGCCCCAAGCTCGGCAGCTGGAGTCTCGGCGACGTCGGCGACTTCCAGGTGATGGGGTACCTCGGCGTGCCGGACGGCGTCTACACGTGCCGCATCATCGGCGCCGACCTGGCGACGCTGGAGGACATCGACCTGGAGCTGATGTTGATCGCGGAGGTGCCGCTGTGACCGATCCCGTCCTCCCGGCCAACATCCCCGCGGTGCCCCGTCGGGACTTCGATCTGACCGACCGCCTCAGCCACGCGCGCGAGATCCAGAGCGAGCTACGCCAGACCTTCTACGGCGTGGCGCGAAGCGCCGACAACCTGGGCAACCAGGTCTCCGGTCCGGACACCGCGGGCGCCGGGTGGGGCGTGGCCAAGCCGCGCATCCACGTGCCTGCCTACCCGACGGCCCCGTACCTGAGCACGGCGGCGGCACTCGGCACCACCTGGACGCTGCTCTACAGCCACACGTGGCGGCCCGAGTCCCAGCTGTTCTCGGTCTTCGTGCGCTACGGCGTGCAGGAAGCCATCGTCACCACCACGGCGGTCGCCGAATTCGAACTCCGGTGGAACAAGGGGGTCCTGCCCGGACCGCGAGACGTGCCGACCACGGGCGGATTCCTGTTCGACAGCTGGGACACAGGTGCGCCCGCGCCGGGCGGCAAGGGCCTGGACGGCAGCCTGATCAGGAGCAAGGCGTTCCCGCTACCGACCGTCGGTCCCTACGCGGTGACCTACTGGGATCCCGCCTGGGTGAGCGTCGGCGTCTGGGGCCGCATCCGGCCCGGCGCGGGCAGCGCGAACGACTCGGCGAAGGTGGCCCCGATGGGGCTTTACCAATCCGGCATCAACGAGGGGTAGCGCCATGGTCTTCCCGACTCCACAGCCCAGCACGTGCCACGTGGTCGGCCGGTTCTTCGACTCGAACGGGCTGCCCGACGAGGGCACGATCACCCTGACCCAGGTCCCGCCCGCGCTCCGGATGCTCGGCGACCCCGGCTACGCCATCGACCGCGCGCCCGTGGTGCTCACGCTGGACACCGTGGGTGCCGTGCTCGGCGACATCACCGCGACGAGCAACGGCGGCACCGACACCTCGGGCTGGAGCTACCGCGTCGACTTCGCCCTGCGCCACCGGAGCGAGACCAAGCACATGTTCGCGCCGGCGGGCGGGACCGTCGACCTGTCCACGATCGCGGGCACCGAGGCCGTGGACCACACTCAGACCCGCGTGTTGTCGGTCGGCGGCGTGCTGCCCGGTCCGGATGGTGACGTGCCGATCGATGGCGCGGTCGGACCCGCGGGCCCCCCGGGACCGGCTGGCCCGCAAGGTCCGGCGGGAGCGACCGGGGCTCAGGGTCCGGCAGGTGCCGACGGGCAGGACGGAGCACAGGGCCCGCAAGGACCCGGCGGCCCACCTCACCGCATCGTGGTCGTTCGGGACACCAGCCAAGCACCCGGGTACGCGGTCGCGGCGAACGGCGACGCGTGGGACCTGCTGCCCGGCAGCCCCGAGTACACGATCCCCGCCGCGGTCGGGGAGTTCATCGACGGCGCTTACAACGCGCTGGTGTCCAACGAAGCCGACTGGAGCATGGATCTCGTGGTGGTCACCGGAGGTACGCCGACCAAGCAGCGCTACATGGCCACGAACACCGGCACTCCGGCGCTGATCGGCAACACCAACAACTACCCGATCGGCGAGCCCTTTCGCGGGCGCTCCGGTGTGATCGGCTTCGTGGCCGAGGCCGGAGACATCGACGGCGGCAACGTCCGGTTGCGCTGGGCTGTGAAGGCGGCGAGCCCCGGCACGCTGTACGCCAGCGCGAACTACCCGTTGGTCGTGAACCTGCGCAACAGCCGGACCCCGGCCTGAACAGCGGAGAACCCCAGTCCGCGGAATTCGGACTGGGGTTCTCTGGGTAACCGCGGCTGCTGGCCTCCGGTGCCGACCCTACCAGCGGTCGGGCAGGCCGGAGGTGTTGCTCTCGTGGTGGTGCCAGTACCAGGTGGTGACCGGCACGTGCAGCATTCCGGACAGACCGGCGGCGGCCCGGCACCTCAGCGTGAAGTCCCAGTCCTCTCCGGCGCGCTGTCCGTCGATCTCGTCGTCGAGCAGCGGAGTCGGCGTGAACCCGCCGACCTCCCGCGCCAGCCCGGTCCGAACCAGCGTGGTGATCGTGGTCTGTGCGGGCTGCTCGTCGTTCCACTGCTCGAACGTCCCGCGGCCGAGCGGGTAGGGGTCACCCTCTGGTCGCGCGAACCGGTACTGGTCGTGCGCGTTGCCAGCGCGGTAGTGCGGGTTCGGGTAGGCCACGCGGTAGCGCGACCACACGTAGGACGCTTCGTTCACCTCGGCGGCGCCGAACAACGTCCCCAGGTGGCTGGGCAGCAGCTCGTCGTCGTCGTCCAGGAAGGCCACCCAGCGGGTCTGTACGGCGTCGAGCGCGCGCTGACGGGTCTTCGCCGCTCCCTCGCGGTCCAGGTCCACAGCGACCGACACGGCGGCAGCGGGCATGGTCTGGTGCAGCACGCTGTCCAGCGCCCGGCGCAGCAGCCGCGCCCGCGGCGGGATGGTCGGGATCACCACGGTGATGCCCGGCCTCAAAATGGTGTCGCTCACTTCGACCCCTTGATCTCGTCGAGCAGCTCGGACGGGCAGACGTCGGCGACCGAGCCCGGACGGCGGAGCGCCCACAGCATCCGGAACGCGAGTCGGAACCACTGCCCCACGGTGATGGTCGCGGCCTCGGTGACGCCGTGCTTGGCGCACGCGAAGTCGATGCGGGCCTCCGTCATCCCGCCACCTCGGTGGTCTTCTCGATGTAGCGCACGGTGTGCGGCGGGTACCAGCGCACTCCGCCCTCGGCGTCCAGATAGCTGAAGATCACCCAGCCGCTAACGTGGATGTCGATCGAGTGCGGTCGCGTGATGTCCGGCAGCGCGTCGGCCATGTTCTCGACGAACTCGACATAGGTTTTCACCACGGGCGCTGTCCCCATTTCTTGACGAACGTCGCCATGTCCTTGTCGGCCTGTTCGCGCAACGCGCCCGTGGTCGACTCGTCCGGGTGCTTGTGCATCAGACCGGCGACACGGTGAGCGGGCAGGTCGACGCCGACCGTGCCGCGCCCGTTGCGCACTGCCTGTGCCTGAAGGTCATCGTCTCCGCACCACCAACGCAGCGACTCGTCGGCACGGAGACCGGACGTCCCACGCACCACGAAGCACCATCCGGTCAGCCGGCGACCGACACCGGGAAACGGGTCGCTGTCGTTGACGAAGCACTTGCCCTGCCCGTGGGACACGTGGGGGAACGCGATGTCCGACTGGTGGTTGTCCAGCTCGCACGCCAGAATCTCAAGCAGTCCGGGCGGCAACACCACGTCGTCGTTCAGGATCGCGACGGCGTACTCAGGCCGTGGCTCAAGCGTCGGGTTGCGCCAGCCCGGATCGTGGTTGGACCGCGTGTGTGCCCAGTCGAGTCCGATGTTCCACAACCGCGACAGGTTCGGTGGCTGCTCCTCGTCGCGGTGCACCTGAACGTTCAGGCCCACGATGTCCTGGTTGAGCATCACCGGCGGTTCACTGGCATTGTCGATCACCAGGACTTCGATGCTGTCGGGGATCGTGTCGAGCAGCGCGGCGAGGTCGTCGGGCCGGTTGTGCGTCGGGATGACGGCGTAATGCTTCACTGGGTGGCTCCGGTGCACAGGATCTCGGCGACGCGGAGCGACTCACCCTGAATCGTGGAGGTCAGCACACAGTCGTTGAAGCGCACCTCACGCTCGTGCTTCGCCTGCTCGGCGGTCTGCACCAGTGTGTAGATCACCCACAGGGTGAGGCCGGTCAACACCAACGCGCACGCGATCAGCAGCGCCTTCGGGTCGATCCTCTTGCGAGCCGCGGGAACCATGGTCTCCTACTTCCTGAACCAGGCGTACACGTCGCCCGGGTTGGGGTTGACGGTCATCTCGGCACGGCGACCCTGGTCGTCGTCGACCGTGAGTTCCACCAGCTGCTGGCTGATCTCGATGTCGCGATCGACGAGCTTCACCAGGTGTGCGGCGAACTCGTCGACGACGATGTTCGCGTAGTGCTCGCCGTTGGGCACGTCCAGCTCTCCGCGGGCGCCGTGCGGCCGACGGGCCCACGTCCGGGTGTCGGTCGCGGCGAAGGTGAAGAATGCGAAGCCGCCGGGCGCGAGCACGGTCCAGGCGTTGTCGAGCACGCCGCGCCAGTCGGCCACGTGCTCCAGCACCTCGGTGCACAGCACGACGTCGAACAGCTCGTGGTAGGCGGACATCGCGGTCGCGTCCGTGGCGTCGACGACCAGGTCGACGTCGTCGCCCTCGGCGATGTCCAGGCCGTACCAACCGCCGACGAACGGAATCAACTCGCGAGCCGAGCCGTTGACGTCGGCACCGCCGATGTCCAGCCCCAGGCGTTCACCGACGAGCTTCGAACGCCGACCGTCCGGCAGCGACGCATTGATGTAACCCGACACGTTCACCATGCGGCGCACGGCTTCCAGCGCTTCCGCGTGCATCTCACTCCCTCATGACTGTGGGGGCCGAGTTGTCCCCGACCCCCACACTACACGTCCGCGCTCGCTTGGCTAGAACACGTCCGGGTCGTAGCCCGTCTGGTCCGGCTTGTTCGTGTCCACGGTCAGCGGCAGCAGTGCGCCGTCGACCACGATCGCGGGGTCGCTGATCGGCGTCACGAGCGGCTCGCTCGACTTGACCACGCCGAAGCTGACGAGCACGCCGCTAACCGCCGTGATGATGCCGGGAACCCCTGCCAGCAGGATGGACGTTGCCGCCTCTTGCTGGACCGTGAGCAGTCCGAAGCTGGCAGCCCACGTGACCAATCCGGCTAGCGCGGACAGCGCGGTGCCGACGGTCGTCAGCTTGCCGAGCAGGGGCCGCGGCCGAGTCGCCAGAGCCGCCGTCACTGCTGCGCACCCAGGCGGGCGCCCATGCCGTCGAGCACGGCGTTGGCGACGTCCTCGGACAGCTTCGTGTTGTCGTCGGCCAGCAGTGCTGCCAGCACGTCGCGCAGCGCCGGCAGCACCGAGCTCGTGACGGCCTTCGTCGTGGCCTCTCGCGTCGCCGTGTCGATCGTCCGGTTCAGCCGGTCCTGGTCCACGCCGCCGTCCTGCAACACGGCGTCCAGCTTGGCGGAGTCGATGGCCTGCTGGCGCAGCAGCGCGGCGGCCCGGTCGGCGCTCTGCGCCGCGTACTCGTTGGTCCACGTCAGCCACTGGCCGGCGCTGAAGGTCGCGCCGTTGTGGTTGGTGATCGCGTCGTTGAAGCTCACGTCGTCTCCGTTCGGGTTGAGGTTGTCGCCCTCGTCCACGCCCGGCCAGAAGTCGGCCGCAACGCTGAGGTCGTAGTGCCTGCCGATCATCGGCGGGTGCGCGTACTGCTTCGCGACCGCGCCCGCGGGGATGTTCTGACCGCCGTCGTAGTTGGCCACCCACCAGTGCGGGTGCGCCACGCCTGCGCGGGTGAACGCGTCGCGCGTCGGGCCCCAGTCGTTGTTCTGGTTGACGTAGACCGTCGGGTCGATGCCCGCGGCGCGGGCACGCACAACCAACGGAACCACGTTCGCCGGAGGCCAGATGCACCCGACTTCGACGTCGAACACCTCCGCCAGGTGCGTCGCACCGATGGCCGAGATCCGGACCTTGACCGAACGTGGGAACCGGGCCCAGTCGGAGGCCGACCAGGCGAAGCGTCCGTCCACGTAGCCCGCGACAATCTCGGCATCCGTCGGAATGGCGTCGGCGTCAACGCTGTCATACATCGTTCGCATTACTTCCCCCTTTCTGGAGGATCGAGTTGTCTGCTGTGGATGAACGCTCTCAAACGTGCGACGTATTCTTGTTCGTCGAACAAGTCCCGTCGGGTGTTCAACAGCTCGGCGTAGTATCTCTGTGCATCGGACTCGGCATCATCGGCTCGCACACCCGCCCTCTTGTTCTCGGCTTCCAAACGCTCCGTTTCCGTCGTCCGGTCTTCGACTTTGTTCTTCCGGAAGAAATTGAAGTAACGGAGGATTGTTATACTGGTAGCGCCGCCGGCAGTGGCGATGACCCCGGTATACACCGTTTCAAGAGTTAGCATGTGCGACTACCCCAGTCGTGCTCGGGACACCTTTGCGTGATCGACTTCCGCCTTCAACATGAAGAATCGTGCTACGACGAAACAAGCGAATCCGAACAGCAACCAACCGAATCCCGTACGCACGTCGGCCAATCCGGGGGACTGCTGCGCCTTGTGCAGCAGTGCGCTGGACAACATCACCAGCGCTCCGACGATCGGCCACGCACCGAACAACTCCCCACCGCGTCTACCGGTGAACAGGTCGGACGCGGAGAATGCGCCGCCGATGATGAGGAACGTCGAGAACACGTAACCCTGCCACCGAGCGGCCGAGTCTTCGATCGTCGACGGCGTCGCAATCGTGAACGCGATTCCGGAGAGCAGCACGCACAGGTAGCTGACGGTCAGCGTCACGCTGACCTTCTTCAGCCGGTCACGAAACTGTGCTTTGGTCATGGGGCCTTCCCTCCCGCGGCTGCCCGGTCGGGGGCGCCGGGGCTGGTCGGCAGCCCGAGCGCGGATTCCCACAGCGGCAGCACGCGGTTGACAGTACGCGTGCGCGCCCACTCCTGTCCGACTCTGCGCGCTTCCTGTCGGATGTGCGGATCCGTGGTGAGCACGTTCAACGCCTCCCACCAGTCCCGTGCGCGGCGCACCCGAAGGCCTCCGCGGGCGAGACTGTCGGGTCCGTAGGGGCCGACGTCGGAGGCGACCCACGGGATGCCCAGCGCGGACAGCTCCAGCAGCCGGAGGCTCGATTTCGACTGGTTGAACCGGGTCGGCGCCAGCGGTGCCAGACCGATGTCGAAGTTCGTGCCCAACAGCGTGTAGTAGGTCTCGATGTTCGACTGCCCGGGGATGATCTCCCAGGGCTCGGGTGCCGCGCGCACCAGCGGTGCGGGCGGGTGACCGATCGTGGTCAGCTGCCATCCAGCTTTCCGGCCGCGGGCGTGCAACCAGCGCGCCACGGATCGCGCGTTGTTCTGGTGTGCCCAGTCGCCGTCGTGCGTGGCCGAGCCCGACCACCCGATCGTCGGGCCCCATCCGGCGGTGACGAGCTCGACGATCGTGTCCTCGTTGATCCAGTGCCGCGGCGACGCCGACTCGATCAGCCCTTCGCGGATCGCGTTCGGCACCACGTGCACAGGGGCCGAGGTGAAGCGGCTGACAACGTCGGCCAACGGCGCCGTGCTGACCGTGACCGCATCAGAGCACGCGAGGTTCTTCACCACGTCGACCAGACGTTCCGGCCAGTAGGGCTGGTTCGGGTTGGTCGGGTCCTCGGCGAGCGCGAACACGTCGTCATCAAGTTCGTACACCAGGGGGTGGCTGCGCCCCTTCGCCCGCGCAATCGACTGCCAGAGCTTCGAGGGCCCCGGCTTGCCGATGCGCTGCCCCACCAGCACGTCGCACGCCTGGATCATGGCGTCGGTGATCGTGCCCTCGCCGGGCTCGGCGTTCAGGTCGACGGTCTCGCTCGCGATGACGCGGTGACCCTTCGCCTGGAGCGCCGAGCCCGGCAGCAGGCACCGGTAGTAGCCACACGCCGTGGTGTCGGCCAACCAGTACAGGATGTTGCTCACGTCGTGAACCCCGGGCACGCCTCCGGGCAGACCTCAGTCGGTCCGGAACCGCCGACGAGCATCGCGCCGCACCCGTGGGCGCACGGGGAGCTCGGCGTCTCCCAACGGTGGCGGCAAGCTCCCGTGTGCTCGTGATCGGGAGTCATCGGCAGAGTGGGCGGCTGGTTGTGCTCGCCGCGGATCTCCGCTTGGTCCCATGTGATCCCGCACCCAAGCACCCGGCACACAGTGCTGAACAGGTTCCACTTGTGCGTGTGCGGGGGTGCCAGAGGCGCGCTGTCCTCCAGGCGCGGCGGGGTGGTCAGGCGCAGACTGGACATCAGCTTCTCGGTCAGCTCGGGCAGCAGCACGTTGCACCCGAGGTGCGTGCACATCGGCCCGCTCTCCGGTACGAACGTGTGCGCGTGGTTCATCGGCAGCGGGTCGCCCACGCACTGCGGCCCCACCTCGCTCGGACCGAAGCCGCATCGCTCGCACACGGTCGGTCCCATGCTCGGCCACAGGTGCGGCTGCTCGACTTCCGTCGGCGGGTTCTCGACCAGCTGGACCGGGATGGGGTACGCGGGGTCGAAGCCGGACGCGCTGTCCAGCGCGGTGCCCAGACGCGTCCAGGCGTCGGCGACGTAGATCACCGAGTTGGCCCGATCCATGTCGTGGCCGAGCACGTTGCTGAGCATTCGCTCGGCTACGCGGAGGTTGGCCGCGGCTTCGACGAAGCACGCCTTCGCGTCCGGTTCCCAGGGCTGCTGCTCGGCCGGATCGTTGCTCTCGTTCACGGTGTCACCAATCTGTCCGAAAAGGACTTCAGGTAGGGGAGCGCGTAGCCGAGGCGAACGCGTACCAGCTCGCCGCCGTGCGGCGCCATCAGCCATGTGGGTGCCTCGGTCACCAGCTGCACCAGGTGCTCAACGCCGAGCCACAGCCACCAGTTGAGCGAGCTGCCATGACCGACTCGGTGGTTCACGATCAATGGCATCCGGCCCGCCGCCTGTACGCGCGCCTCGTCGTAGATCCGGTCGAGCACGACGCCCGGAACCAGCTCGGTTTTGAGCGCTTTCATCTGGAAGCACAGGCCGGGTGTGCCGTCGATGTCGCCCTCGTCATCGGCCTGGGTCTTCGCGTTGCGGAAGCCCGTGCGCACGGTGCGCCGGGCATCGGCAAAGCCGGAGACCTTCAGCACCTCGACCAGTGCGCGTTCGTACCGCTTGCCCTTGGCGTCGGCGTTGATCCGCTTGGGTGCCGACTTGATCGGACCGGTGAGCCAAGGTCCGAGATCGTGCCAGGTGCGTTCTGGTCCAACCGTGACGTTCTCGACCTTGGTCATCCGGTGTCCTTCAGGCGGCGCTCGGCAGCTGTGCAGTCGGGGGTGTGCTTGGTACGGACGATCTCGTGGCCGTGACGACTCATGCCGGTCTTCCGCGGGACCGCGCCACAACCGAGGCAGGCGACCATCGACCGGAGTCGCGCCAGCTCGGCGGCGGGAAGCGGGTTCATTACCCGCTTACCCGCGCGCCACTTGCGTGACGCCTCGGTTCGACAGGGTTTGCAGTACGAACCGGAAGCTCGCCAGCCCGATGGCGTGAAGTGTTCTCGCGTTCGGTGCTGGGCACAGCGGGGGCAACGCTTGGTCGGCGCCACCCCCGTCGCGTCATCCATGATCGTTACTGCGCGAACGGGTTGTAGTCCGCCGGGGCGCCGCCACCCTGGGCCGGGGCCGCGGGCTGCTGGGCCCACTGCTGGGGCTGAGTCGGTGCCTGGGGAGCGAACTGCTGCTGACCCGGGTTCGGGTCCGCGTAGCCCTGGGTCGGCTGCTGGGGGGCGAACTGGGGTGCCGCGGCGGGCTGCTGCTGAGCCTGCCAAGCGGCCTGCTGCATCGCCGGAGTCGCGTACTGGGGGTCCATCCCCGTGGCGGCAACCGCCTGCTGACCGGGCTGTCCGGCCCACTGGGGCTGAGCGCCGGGCTGGGGGTAGCTCGGCTGGACCGGCGGGACGAACGCGGGCTCCGGCGCCTGCTGCTGGGGCGGCGGCGTGGGGGCGACGTAGGCGGGCATGTTGGCCAGCGGGTCGGGGCTGCCCGGCCGGGCGTACAGGCACTGGAAGCGGTTGCCCTTGCCATTGCGTCCCGCGTCCTGAGCGATCTTCGCCGCGTAGAAGTAGGCGCCGATCTCCAGGTCCCTGGCACCGAGCGCGCGGAACGCCTCGGCCGCGGCCTTGACCATCTGGCCCTTGACGTAGATCGTGCGCTTGCCGTCGTCGTTGGCGTCGGTGCGCTCCCGCGTCTGCACGGTGACTTCGATCTGGGTCATCGGCTGGCGCTTCTCGGCGTCGAAGAACTTCGGCTGCTTGGTCTGCCAGTCCGTCTGCTGCGACGTCCGCTTGGCGATGATCAGCCCGCCGCGCGGGGTGCCGTTGACGTAGCCCTTTTTGTTGTCCCAGCTGATCGACGCGGGGCCGCCGAACAGGCCGGAGGTGTCCTCGTCGGGCATGGACTCGGCGCCGGGCTGGGGCGCCCACTGCTGCTGGGGGGCCGCGGGCTGCTGGCCGAACTGCGCCGGAGCCTGCTGCTGGGGCTGCGCCGGAGCGAAGGCCTGGGGGGCGGGCTGCTGGAGCTGGTTCGGGTAGGCCTGCTGGAGCGGCTGCTGTGCGTACTGCTGGGCCGGGAAGGTCATCTCGATCTCGTTTCTCGTGAGCTGAACGCTGTTGCTGTGTGCTGATCTTGCGGTGTGGGGCGGTCGGACTTCACTCCGCCGCCCCCGTTCACCGCGGTCACTGACCGAGGCAGGACCTTCGGGACTGCCGTCCCTGGATCCCCGGCCGGTCAGACCGGGGTGTCCGGAACAGACACTACACCAACTCAGTCGCCGCGCGGCACACCGAGTTCGGTCGACTTCGCCTGGGCCTGTTCCTCCAGCTCAGGAGTCCAGCCGGACATATCCGAGCCGCCCGCGGTCGCGATCCTCCAGGCCTGCTGGAGGCTGGCCGGGCTGGTCGCTCCGGCGATGATCTGCGCCGGGGTCAGCGGGGTGCCGTTCGCCGCCTGCTGGGCCTTCAGTTCCTCGGTGCGGACCCGCGCGGCTTCCTGGTGCTCGTCGGTCCAGCGGTCGCCGATGCTGGCGCGGTACTCGACCAGGCCCTGCACCGTGGGCATGGTGCGGATGTACTTCAGGTGGTTGGTCAGCTCGGTCTCGGCCGCCGATTCCGCCTCGGTCGGAGCGGACCCGCGCCGCGGCTTCTCGAACACGGGCAGCGAGATGCCGTGCGCGTCCGCCATCGCGACCACGTCACGAGCAAGCCTGATCTGGTGCTGGTTCAGCTTCGGCTCGGGCACGCCCGCTTTGGCCGCGATGTCCTTCGCGATGGCCTGGAGCTTCGCCTTGCCCTTCGCGCCCTTGACGAGCGCCTCAGCTCGGGCCTCGGCGTCACCAGGGGGGGCAGCCGCCGGAGATACCGGGACAGGTGGCGCAGCCTGTTCCGTCACAATCGCGGGGGCGACGGAGGTCGAAACAGGGGGTGCCGCACTGCTCGGGGCGGCAGGACTTCCAGCACCCCCACTGCTGGGGTGCGCGGCGCCGGGTGAGGGTGCGGCTGTCGGACTCGCCGGAGCAAACCCCGGCACGACAGCCGGCGCACCGGGGGTTGCCGGGAAAGGGGGCGCGGTGACCTCGTCGTCATCGTCCTGGAGCTGGTCCCAGTCGAAGTCGATTGGAGGCTGCTCGCCGATCCCCGCGGGCGCGACGGGTGCCAGGTTCAGCACGGGGCTGGGCTGCGCGTCGATGCTCTGGGCCTGGAGGAGTGCCTGCTGTGCCGGATTGAGCTGAGCCGCGGTGGTCGGCAGCGCGGGGCCGTCCGGCACGTACGGCGTGAGCACGTGCTTGGTCTTGCGGATGTCCTGCACCTCGGCGCACGTCGCGGCCCAGGCCCAGCCCAGCCGGATGTTGATCCGGTGCAGCTCGACGCGGCCCGTGCCGGGCTCGATGTGCGCGATGATCGCGTAGTCCTTCGCGACGTCGGGCATCGGGATGTAGCGGTTGGTGCCGTAGTCGCGAATCGCGGTCGCGTTGGCGTAGAGCGCCATCTGCACCGCGAACTCGATCTCCGCGTAGTCCAGGTTCCCGGTTTTCTTGTCCAGGATCCGGAGCTTCCCATCCGGGCAGCGCACCACGTTGTCGAACGTACCGGCGACCTTGTACGCGGGAACGATCACCGTGCGCTCGATGTACTCCGGCAGGATCGTCAGCCCGGTCTCGGCCAGCTTGGCGAAGTAGCCGTAGACGTCGGGCTTCAGCTCCTCCGGGACGTCCTCGAACCGGAGCGCCCCGGTCTCGACGCGCTCGATCGCACGGTGGATCGCGCTGCCCCTGTTCGCCTTCGCCTTCGTGCCACCAGCCTCATGCGCCGAGTCGACGATGGCGCCGAGCGCTTTCTTGTCCTCGGGTCCCGCGATCGTGGACGCCAGCGTGAGCAGGTGCGGCTGACGGCTCAGCCCCCACACCACCTGGCGCTGCTCCCAGATGCGCAGCCCGTAGGACTCGGCGAGCGTGGCGGCGAAGGTCGTCGCCCGCGTCCACCCCGTGTTCTCGCCCGTCTCGTCGGGCAGCAGGTACCGGCCGTAACGATCGCGCGGGACGTCCTGCACGGCCTGGTCGGCGAAGAACGCCTCGGTGCTCGTCACTTGCTCTCCTTTGTGGACTCTTGCTGCAAACGCTTGGCCCAGTCGTCGGCCTGGTGTTCCTTGGCGTGCTGCCACGGGATGTCGATTCGGCACCTGTGGCACCAGAACTTGCGCCTCTTGCCGTTAGCCATTGATGGTCACACCCACCGATCGCAACGTTACACATGCCTGGCGCCACGTGAGTCGGTCGGACAAGTCGCCGCGCCGGTCCTCCGGGAAGATCGGGCAGCCGATCGACCGAGCCTGGCGGACCTGTGCGTCGCTGATTTTTCCCTTGCGCCACACGGCATCCGACGCGGCATGGGTGTAGTCGTCGTCCACCGCGACGATGGACGCGTAGTTCAGCGCGTCCTCGGCGCTGACCCCCTGCCGCAACCAGCGGCCGGATCTGATGTCGTTGATCGAACAGATCCCGACCGACCAGGTGTCGTCGACCGGGCACAGGAAGTACAGGTGCGATTTGGTGGCCACGAAGTTGACGCCGAGGTCAGTCGACTGCCACTGGGCCGGAGTGCCCGCGAACAGGTCGACGGGCTTGGTTCCCTTGACCAGCTTGAAAGTCAGCTCGTTGTCGCCGACCTCCAACGGGTCGCGCTCGTCCTCCAGCTCGTCGGCGTCCGGATCGTCCGGCATCGACTCGCGGAGGATGGCCTCCAGGTTCAGACTCATGCCCTCGGCGGCGCCGACGAAGTCGAGCACCAGCGCGTCGGACTTGCCCGGCCATGGGCGGAGCACACGGCCGACCTGCTGGATGTAAAGGCCCTTGTGCTTGGTCGGCCGTGCCATCAGCGCGACCGAGCACCACGGCGCGTCCCAGCCCTCGGCGAGCGCGGTGCACGTGGTCAGCACCGAGACCTGCCGCTTGCGGTAGGCATCGAAGATCAGCCGTCGGTCCCGCGGCGACGTGCCCGCGTAGATGCCCGCGGCCGAGATGCCCGCGGAGAGCAGCCCCTCCCGGAAGTACTCCGCGCTGGCGCGGGTCGGCGCGAACAGCACGGCCGAGCGGCCCTCCCCATGCTCCAGGTACCCGCGGCTGATGTTGCTGCGCATCGCGTCGACGGACACCGCGGCTCCCAGGTCGGACTTCACGTAGTCGCCGCCACGGGTGCGCACGCCATCGAGCAGGTCTTCCGGCGCTCCGACCGAGACCCCACGCGGGGGAACGAGGAAGCCTTCCCGGATGGCCCAGCGGATCGAGCGCTGGAAGACGATCTTCTGCCACCGGTCCCCCAGCTCGCGCTTGTCCGACCGGGTCCACGTCGCGGTGAACCCGGCGAAGCGCGCGTTCGGGTAGCGCTCGAAGATCCTGTCGTAGGTCGGCGACATCGACACGTGCGCTTCGTCGACGATGACCAGGTCGGGCGGTCGCATGGCGTGCAGCCGCTTCGGGGAGCCGAGCGTGTGCACCGAGACGACGACGATGTTCGCCATCGTCACGTTGCGGTCGCCCTGGACCACGCCGACCGTGCGCCCTGGCGGGGCGTGCTCGCGCATCTTCGCCTCGGTCTGGATCACCAGCTGATCGCGGTGCAGCAGGATCCAGACATGCTGACCGGCCGCCGCGGTGCGCGCGGCCAGCTCGGTCATCACGTGCGTCTTGCCCGTGCCGGTCGGCAGGCCGATGCCCAGGCGCAGCAGACCATCGGACCAGCTCTTGTCCAGGCAGTCGATCGCGTCGCTCTGGTACCCGCGCAGACTCACCTCAACACCTCCAGCAGCGTTCGTCCGACATGCTCGGTGTAGGCGGGCGGGACCGCTTCGGACAGCTCGTTGCCGTTCATCCAGTCGATGCCCATCCCCTCGGGACCCATGTAGGTGCCGACGTCCCCGGTGATGGACGCGTTCCATCCCGCGTCCCAGCGTTCGCGACGGCGGGAGTTGGCCACACGAACCGTGTGCCGGGGGTGATCCGGCGCGATCAGGGGCAGACCGGGTGACCCTTCGAACTTGCGGTGCCGGTACACCCTGAGCGGTTTGCCCGTCGGCCCGAGGAACATCGACCCACACAGCACGATCGGGTCGCGCAGCGGGGCCTCCATCACGTTCTCGATCACCCACGGCATGTCGTAGGTCAGGGCGAGTTCGCGCCCGGGGGTGACCAGGTCCGGCTTGTCCGACCACAGCGTGCCGCTCTTGAACCCCTGACACGGCCACGACATGTGGACCGCGTCGAAGCTCAGTACGTACTGCCGGTCACGGAGAACCTCCAGTCCGTCGTCCTGGAGGAACGCGAAGGGGTAGCGCGGCTGGGGGCTGACGTCCACGCCGACGACCTCGGAGAACCCGGCACGGTGGTAGCCCACACTGGCGCCACCAGCGCCGCACGCGATATCCAACAGCCTCACGCGGTCACCCGTTCCACGTAGACGGTCGGCGCCGAGGCGTTGAACGCTTCGTCCGCCTCGGCGAACAGCAGCGCGGTGTCGTAGCGCCGAATGAACGACGCGCACGCGTCATCCATCCAGCGGTAGCGCACCTTGTGGTGACGGCCGACGCGCTCGAACTCGGCGTCCTGGTGCCGCTCGTCGATCAGCAGCCTGGTCTCGTTGCCCAGGGCGAGCGCCGCCCCCGCCACGAGGGCGAGGACGGCGAGCACCTGGAGGTAGGTCGTGATCACTTCTGCCCCTTCTCGTCACGACGGATGGCGACCAGCGCGGCAAGGGACGTCGGCATCTTGGGAATCCGGCTGAAGGCGTCCATCGTGCGGATGAACGCGGCGCTCGGCGCCGTGATGATCTGGTCCTCGCTCAGCGACCGAGCCACCTTCGTGCCCCGGTCGTCGTGCGCCGTGATCTTCTCGACGTAGGCGACGAACTGAGCGCCCGTGGTGACGCCGTAGCTGATCAGCGTGCGCACCAGGATCTCGATCTCCAGGCTGTCGCCGAGCAGCTCGGCGTCGACCTCGGCCTGCCGCGCCGGAGCGGTGTCGGCGTGGGCGCGCTCGTCCTGCTCGATCAGCGCGAGTCGGTGCGCGTTGCGCTTGTGCTCCAGGGTCAGCGCCCGCACCACGGACTGGTGCGTCTCCACGCCCGTCGCGATGATGTCGCCGAAGGGGGTCATCGCGGACCAGGTGCAGTCGGCGCCCTGGTAGATCACGCCGAGGTCGATGGTGTGCCCGGTGACCGTGCGCACGCTGAGGTGCGACCCATGCTCGGACATCCGAGCCGCGAGGTCGTCGTGCGCCTTGTCACATCCGGGGCAGCTGTCGTGCTGGGTGTAGCCGTGTCGGCACAGCGCGGTGTAGCGACGGTCCAGGTTGGTCGCAAGCCGGTTGCTCCCGACGAACCGCGGCTTGCGATCGGCCGCGTCGTTCTCCCGGAGGTAGAACACACCGGTCACCCGGACGCCACTAACATACCGAGCGTCCCCGAGGATGATCATGCGCTGGGACTCGATGTTGTCGTAGAGCATCGGGGCCTTGCCGCGGTAGACCTCACCAGCGGTCTTGATTGGCTCTACGGTGGTGTCGGACACTGGGGCCTCCAGGTGCTCGGTGTGTGGCTTACATCCGGTCTATCGGGTGGTGCACCGCGTACGTTACACATCCTCACTCACTCGCACAAATCGCGTGTAGTGTCCTGTTCGTGCGCATCCTCACCCCCGCCCCGGACATCCGGCTGCTGACCGTGGAGTCCGACGCCGACCTGATCGATTTCGCCTGGTGGTTGGAGCAGCGCGCCGGGCACGTGCTCGGTGTCGACTGTGAGACCAACGCTCGGAATCCGTTCTCACCACGCTACCGACTCCGGACCGTCCAGGTGTCCGACGGCTGGGAATCCTGGGTGATCGATGTCAGCCGCGTCGACCTCGGGAACCTGGCGTTCCTGCTGCGTCGACACGGCCTGTTCGTGGCGCACTACTCGGAGAACGAGGTGCGCTTCCTCGCCCGCGGGTGCCCCGGATCGGTGCGCCTGGACGACTACGCCAGCCCGCACATCGTCGACCTTCAGGTGGTGCTGGCCTGGTACGACCCGCGCACGGTCACCAGCCACGACGACGCCTACGGGGGCATCCCGCTGCCCCGCGGCCTGAAGCCGACCGTCGAGCGGCTGATGCCCGGACAGCTGCTCACGTGGGCCGAGGACGTCATGCACGCCGAGTTCAAGCGGCTGGCGCCCAAGCACCTCCGGAAAGAGGACGAGTGGAAGGCCTGGGGCTTCGCGAACATCCCGTTCAGTGACGACCGGTACATCCTGTACTCCGGGCTGGACGCGGTCTACACCGTACGGCTGTACCGAATGATGCTCATGTCCGTGCGCGAGCGAGGGCAGGGTGCCGGGCTCGCCGAGGACCTGCTGTTGCAGTGGAACGTCGACCTCATGACCTACCAGGGCCTCGGCGTCGACGGCACATACGCCGCGTGGCTGGACAGGGAACTGGAGTCGGTCGTCGATCGGTACGCCGCTGGTCTGGCCTACTACGGGATCGGGCCCAGCGGGATGGGGCCCGCGGTCGGCCGCGCGCTGGAGGGTCTCGGCGCCGTGTCGTCGAAGTCCTCGTACAAGAGCGGCGAACCGAGCTGGGACAAGGACGTGCTGAAGGACCTCGCGCGGGAGGACGGACCGGTCGGCGACCTCGCCCGCGCGGTCATCGCCGTGCGGAAGGCGGGCAAGTTCCGGTCCACGTACATCAAGCCGATGCTGGAGTGCCTGGCGTGGGACGGCCGGATCCACTGCTCGTTCCGGGCGTGCGGAACAATCACGTCTCGTAATTCCGCCATGCGTCCGCCGGTCCAGCAGCTGCCCAAAAAGGACACCCGCGTTCGAGCCGCGATCCGAGCGGCCGAGGGCCACGTCCTGGTCGGGTGCGACCTGTCCCAGGGCGAGCCGCGCACGATGGCCGCGCTGTCGGGCGACCGCCACCTGCTCGCCGACATCCTCGCGGGCGACCTCAACAGCGCCATCGCGACGGCGGCGTTCGGCGACGCCTACGACCCCGCCTTCGGGCAGGACGCGGGGACCATCCACTACCTGATGCGCAACGGCGCGAAGGCGGGGTTCCTCGCCTGGTGCTACGGCGCGGGGGACAACAAGGTCGCCGACACCATCGGCATCGACCGCGGCCGCGGACCGGAGGTGACGGCCGGATGGCGCGCTCGCTACCCGGACCTCGCGCGCTACCGCGACGACCTCAACAGCCGCCGCGTGGTGGTGCTGGAGAACGGCTGGATCGCGCCGCTGTGGGACCGGGCCTTCCTGGACACCACGACCGGGCGCATCCTGGACAAGGGCAAGCCGTCCCGCAAGGGGCTGAACTACGCCACCCAGGGCAACCAGCGGCAGATTCTCGCCCGCGCCGTGCGCAAGCTCGTCACGTGGGGCTGGGGCTGGGCCCTGGTGATGCTCGTGCACGACGAGATCCTGCTGGAGGTGCCCGCGTGGATGGCCGAGCAGGCGAAGGCCGCGCTGGAGGCCGCGATGACGAGCGTGTTCCACGGGGTCCCGATCGACTGCCACGCCGACGTGCTCGGCACCACCTGGGCCGTGCAGCCCGAGGCCTTCGACCTACGCGAACTCGACGCGGTAGAACTGTGACAAAGATGGGACAGAAAATGGACAAAACCACGCCGCCGCTGTTGCGTCGGTTGATCGATGCCGTTGCCGAGATCGATCGGCGACGGATGTACGGTCGGAAGTTGAGCGGCCTCGCCGTGGTGGTCCTGGAGCGCCACAAGCCGGAAGGCGTCCTCGGGTACACGATGCGGTGCGAGGGGCACTTCGACGCACGCGAGGAAGAACGCGACTGGCCGTGTGACGAGGTCGAAGCGTTGGCCGAGGACCTCGGCGTCCCGCTGTAGCGTTCCACCCCTGCACAGCACGGAACCCCCGGGCACGACACCCCGGGGGTTCCGGTAACGAAAGGCACAACATCTTGAGCAACGAGCAGCAGCCGCAGACTACCAGTGGGGTCGCCGGTTTGGACGCGGCCATCGCGATGGGCCAGTTGGGCTACCACGTCCACCCCTGCCGGATCGTGCTCGACGCCGAGGGTAAGAAGCGCCCGAGCGGCCTGCCCAGTGGGTGGCAGAGCGCCGGGCTGACCGCGGCCTCGGACATCGCGCTGGTGTGGCGGAGCACGGCGGCGACCGGCTACCTGATCGCGTGCGGACCGAGCGGGATCACGGGCTTGGATCTGGACGTCCGGCCCGCCGAGGGCATCGACGGGCGCCGGAGCTGGGCCGAGGCGGGCGGGCCCCGCGGCGCGTTCGTGGTCCGGACGGCGTTCGGCTCCGGCGAGCACCACTACTTCGCCGGCGACGGCGCGGGCAACGGGACCGCTGCACTGCCGGGTGTCGACGTCAAGGGCATCGGCGGCGGGCTGTTCGGCCCCGGCAGCGAGGTCGTCGACCAGACCGGTCGGGTGGTCGGCCGCTACGACGTGCTGGAGGGCTCGCCCGCCCGGCCGGGGCTCACCCCGGAACCACCGTTGCCGGAGTCCACCCGCGCGCCGGGAGTCGGCCGCAACGTCATCACGCCCGGCACGTTCTTCAACCCGCCGAAGACCGCCTCGGCCGCCGCGCGGCAGTGGGACCAGCTCCACGCCAAGTTCGTCGCCGGTCTGCGACACCACGCCGCGTACGGCTGGGGGGAGGAAGGCCACCGGTTCGTGCTCGCCTGCACGCGGGAGCTGGCCGGGCTGTCCCCGGAGCACGCCCGTGCCGCCTTCGACCAGTGGTTCGCCGAAGCCGAGCTCGCCCCGACCACCGGGGACGTCCAGAAGCTGGAGAGCGCGCTCACCTTTCCCGCCGACGTCATCGTGCCGGACCTCCCGCCGCCCCCGCCGGAGGTCGTCAGCCCGGCTGACGGGACGCGAGAAATGCTTAGCCAAGCTAACGATAATCCGAGTCCCCCGCGCCGGTTGCCCGCCATCCCGGACGCGGTGTGGGACGCCTACGCCTGGACCCGCGCCATCCGCGACCAGGCCCGAGCTCGCCGGGTGTGCCCGGACGCCGTGCTCGGCGCCGCGCTGGCCACCTACTCCGCCCGCACGCCGCCGAGTCTCCGGATCGAGACCGGGATCAAGATGGCGCTCGGCGCCAACCTGGTGGTGTCGCTGGTCGGGCCATCGGGATCGGACAAGTCGACGGCGTTCCGGCTCGCTCAGGGGCTGATGCTCGGGTCCGCCGTGCCCGTGATCAACAACCCGAACTCCGGCGAGTCCTTCGCCGCCAGCTTCACGTGCGCCGATCCCGCGTTCGAGGGGTCTCCGGCGAAGGCGCCGAGGGTGCTCAAGTCCGACCCGCGGGCCCTGTTCTACGTCAGCGAGGGCGGGATGATCGCCGGGGTGGGACAGCGCAACGGGTCGACGTGGCTGCCCCACCTCCGCGCGCTGGCGATGGACGAGGCGCTGTCCACCACCAACGCCACGTCGGAGATCAACCGCACCGTGCCGGACAACAGCTACTCGGCCGGGCTGGTCGTCGGCTTCCAGACCACCACGGCGATGACCGTCCTGGAGGACACGTCGACCGGCACGGCCCAGCGTTTCCTCTGGTTCTCCGCGCTGAGCAGCGAGGACTACGACGCCGTCCGGCTCGGGGCCGCCTGGGTGCCGATGGCCGACCCGCGGGTGACGCGGCTGGCCGAGCGTGTCGACCACCAGAACACGGTCGAGCACGTGCTGACCGTGGTCGCGTCCATCACGGCGCGGATCCGGGCCGAGCAGGACCACGCCCGGCTGACGCGGGACATCGCGGCGACCGACGACCACGACGCGCACCGACACGTGCTGGTGGCGAAGCTCGCCAGCCTGGCCGTGCTGTCCGACGACCGGGTGATGGTGGAGGAGGGGGATTGGGCCTGGGCCGAGGCGCTCTACGCCGCCAGCGCGGCCGTGAGGGACGAGCTGCTGTCCCTGGCGGAGGATCGGGCGGCCGATGATCGGGTGCGCGCGGCGGCCCAGGCCGGACAGACCGACCGGGTGCGACGTTCGTATGAGTCCGATGTCGTCCGGTGCGCCGGGGTCCTGGTGGCGAAGGTCCAGCGGCAGGGGCCCATGACCCGAGGGCTGCTCAAGCACAGCCTGGCGAGCAGGGACCGGGCCTACTTCGACGACGCGTTGGCCTACGCGCACACGCAGGGCTGGCAGCTGCTGAGGTAACTCTGTGTGTGACGGGACGCAGCCCGTGCCCCTACCTGGGACATACCTGGGACATGGGACACGGGCTGTCTCTTTCTGACTCTCTCGCGCTCTATCGCGATATATCGCTCAGGGTTGTGTGTACTGGTGAAATAGAATCTGAATCGATTAATACTAGGTAACCCTATATATTACGTAGCGTGACTTCAATAACAGAGAGTGTTGGAGAGTGGTGGAGAGAGAGACAGCTACTGTCCCATGTCCCATGTGTCCCATCCCAGGTTTTTAGTGACACTCGGTCACGGGATTACCTGGTGTCTTCGAGATCATGAAACGGTGCGTAGGCTGAGGGCATGACCCCCGATTGGTTCAGCCGACCCGAGGCAGCCGCGGCACTCGGCATCGGCGTCCCACGGTTCCTCCAGCTCCGCCGTGAGCACCACGGACTCGGCATCTACTTCGACGAGGCCACAGGTGCCGAGCGCTACCCACGTGATGTCGTGCTGGACCTGGTGGATCGGCGCCGAGGTGCTCACGATCCCGACCTGGTCACCCGTGCCGAGGCCGCCGCCATCCTGGGTGTCGGCGTCGAACGGTTCAGGCAAATCGCCAGGCAGCACCCCACACGCTTCGGCAGGGTGGCGGGCAGCTCTGCCCGAAACCGCGCGTTGTTCTCCCGACGGGCACTGAACGAGCGGGTCAGCTCCTCGTGAGTCGCGCGGCTGGGTGTATCGCGCACGGCTGTGTAGCCTCGGTGCCATGACCCCTACTCGCCTCACTCGTGAGCAGGCGGCCGAGATCCTGAAGGTCGGCACCTCACGACTTCGCGCCCTTGCCCGCTCCCACCCCACCCAGCTCGGGTGCCAGCTCGACGCCACCCACGGCCGGACCTACTCGGCGGCCCAGGTGCGGGCGCTGGCCGAGCAGCGTTCGGAGGACGTGCCCGAGGGGCGGCTGACCCGACCCCAGGCCGCGGGTTTGCTCGGCGTCGGGATCGACCGGCTGAACCAGCTCGTGCGCGAGGACCGACGGCACCTCGGCCGCAAGCGGGAGGCCTCCGGACGGACGACCTACAGCCGGGCCGCTGTGGAAGCGCTCAAGCGTCGAAGGGAGGGTGCCAGGGCTCCGAGGTACCCCCGACGGGGTTCGCGTCTCCCTGAAGCTTTGAGGGGGCAGCAATGACGTCTCGCCCGTTCGGGTCCATCGTCGGCACGACGCCCGTGTCGAACATGACCGGGCTACCGCTGTTCCTTTCGGCCGCGCTGGAGGACTGTCGCTCGCTGCTCCAGGCCCGGACGCTGAGGGCCGAGGTGCTGAAGGTGGTCCGGCCTGGTCACGCGGTGGACCTGAGGCTGGAGCAGCAGGCGGTCGACGTGGTGTGCGCCGTGATGGGTGCCGCCTGGCGGCCCTCGGCGCGCTGGCGTCAGCGCCTGGTCGCCATCGGCCGCCACGACCTCGCGGCCTGGTAGATGGCGCGCGAGGACCTGTGCGGCAAGTGCGGCGGGAACGGCGGCACGGAGGACGAGGGGCTGTGCGACGAGTGCTGGGGGACCGGGAAGAAAACGTCGTCGTTCCCGGATGACGACTAGTTAACTCGTCAGTAACCAAGATCAACAAGTGCTGATACTTAGTGATATAGGCTGATCAGCACGGAACCGGTTACGCAACAGCGTGGACTGATACTTAGTGCGGGGGTGATTCGGGTGCCGATCGTGCTCAAAGGGCAACGTTCGCGCCGGGTGCGATGGGCGCAATGGGCCGACGGGCAGCGCTGGAAGCTGACCCCGGGCGTGGACCACGACCAGCCGGCGCGCGACGCGCTGAAGGCGGCGCGTGTCTGGGCCCTCAAGCACGGGTTCCGCGCGGTCGCCGAGCTACCCGGATCGGGCAAGCCGTTCGACACGCCCTGGGTGCTGACCTTCGTGGTTCGGGAGAACGGCGATGGCTGAGGCGCTGCCCCGCACCCCGACCAGGCTGTCGGCGCCGACGCTGGCCGACGTCCTGGTCCAGCAGCCGCGTGCCAAGGGGCTGGAGTACCTGACCCCCTACGAGGTCGACACCGAGGCGTGGCGGCTCTCGGTGCTGGGCTGGTCGAGTTGGCGGATCAAGGCGGCGCTGGGCCTGGCGGACCTGACCGCGGTGTCCGAGTGCCTGACCCGCTACCGCGAGTCCGACATCCTGACCGACGACCTCAAGGTCGGGATCATGGTCGCTCAGCTCGACGACGCGATCGAGCGGGTGATCATGGTCTTGCACGCCGAGCACTTCAAATTCCACAAGGGCGACGTGATCCGGATGGAGCCCGAAGGCGGCGGAGAGCCCGTGCCCGTGATCGACGACGGTCCCGTGCTCGACGCGTCCAAGACGCTGACCGTGCTGCTGGACCGCAAGATTCGGCTGCTGGGGCTCGACGCGCCCGAGAAGCACGAGCACAACCACACCGTGGTCCCTCTGCCTCAGCCCGCTCAGGCGTGGCTCGACGAACGACGACGCACGATCGAAGGGACTAGCACATGATGGCGACCGAGGCCCGAACCTGTCCGGAGTGTGGTCAGTCGGTGAAGTGGCCGACCGACCACCTGCCCACGTGCGATCACCACCCGGACAGCCCCGACCAGCGTCCGGGCAGCGCCGAGAACCAGGAGCAGTGAGGCGTGGAGAGTGAGACGACCGTGCGGCGGGTGGGGTGGCCGCCGATCACGCCCGAGGAAGCGGAGGCCATGGAGCTGGTCGACGCGGGCTTCGCCGAGGCGACCGCCGAGATGTTCGACCGGGTGTTCCCGCACACCGACGTGCCGCCGCCATTGGCGGGGCCGAACGCATGACCGCCGTGCTCGGCGTCGAGCGCACCACCGTGGACAGCATCCTGTCCTCGGTGCCCGATCACGTCTGGGCTCTGCCCGACGCCGAGCGCGACGAAGCGATCAAGCTGGCGACCGAGCACGACCCGCTGCTGTTCGCCGTCTGGTACCTCCCGCACCACATCACCGATCCGAGCACGGGCCGCATCAGCTTCAGCAGCTTCCACGTGGAGCTGGCACGCCGAGCCCTGGAGTGGATGGGTCCGGCGCCGGAGCCGATGACCCAGCGGCACGCCGACGTGGCCCCGCGCGAGTCGGGCAAGAGCACGTGGAAGTTCACGATCCTGCCCCTGTGGGCCGCGGCGCACGATCACCTCGGGTTCATCGCCAGCTTCGCCGACGCGGGCCCTCAGGCGGAGATGCACCTCGCCACGTTCAAGCGGGAATTGGACACCAACGAGCGCCTCCGGCAGGACTTCCCCGACCTGTGTACCCCCGGCAAACTCCGTGGTCTGTCCGACTCGGACACCAAGGGGATGTACATCGCGAAGTCCGGCTTCGTGTTCGCCGCCCGCGGCATCGACGCGAAGACCCTGGGGATGAAGGTCGGCGCTCGGCGGCCGGACCTCCTGCTGCTCGACGACATCGAGCCGCCCGGCGCCACCTACTCCGAGTACCAGAAGGACCAGCGCCTGGACGCGCTGCTCAACGCGATCCTCCCGCTGGCGGTGCACGCGCGCGTCGAGCTGAGCGGCACGGTCACCATGCCGGGCAGCATCGTGCACGACCTCGTCAGGACCGTGACCGAGCCGGACGAGGACCCGGCCGACTGGGTGGTCGACGAGCGCTTCCAGGTCCACCACTTCCTGCCCTTCGAGCAGGACGACCTCGGCAACGAGGTGTCGGTGTGGCCGGAGAAGTGGTCGACCGAGTACCTGCTGTCCATCCGGCACACGCGCGGCTTCAGCCTGAACTACCTCAACGATCCGATGGCCATCGACGGGGCCTACTGGAGTAAGGACGACTTCAGCTACGGCAGCACGTTCACCGCGGCACAGACGCTGCTCGTGCTGGACCCCGCGGTGACGACGAAGGAGAAGAGCGACTTCACCGGGGTGGCCGTGGTGGCTGGGAACAAGGCGGCGCCGATCGTGTGCGACGACGGCAAGGTGCGCCACCAGCCGCGCGCCCGTGTCGAGTTCGCCACTCAGGTCAAGCTCGCCCCTGGTGCCCCGCTCCGGTCCTACTGCCTCCGGATGATCGACACCTTCCCGGAGATCATCGGCATCATCGTCGAGACGAACAACGGCGGCGACGTCTGGGATATCTCGGTGTTGCACGACATGCCGATCAAGGTCATCACCACGTGGTCGGAGGACCCCAAGGAAGTGCGCGCGGCGAACTGCCTGGCGAAGTACCAGCGCGGCCATGTCGAGCACGCCCGTCGATTGCCCACCGCCGAGGCCCAGATGATCGGCTTCCCCCGCGGGCATGACGACATCGTGGACGCCATCGGCAGCGGGGTCAGATACTTTATCCCTGATGAGGCGCCACGCCGCCGCCGCAAGTCCACCAGTCAGACCTACGCGGGTCGATGATCCGGAACGGGGTTACGAATGACGATCGTTGCGGACATCAATGACGTGAAAAAGGCGGACGTCGACTACCTGATCGCGCAGAACTTCTACGAGGGGCGCGGCATCCCGGAGGTCTTCAGCAATAAGACCGTCGCCGCGCTGCTCGGGAAGAACGTCGACAACTTCAACATCAATATCGCCAAGCGCGGCGTGGACGGCATCCTGGACAAGCTCGTCATCAAAGGGTGGTCCGTCGAGACCGACGGCGCGAAGGACACCGCGGCCGAGGACGACTTCCGCGACAACGTCTGGGTTCACGCCAAGCTGGCGCAGCTGCTCCCCGACGCGCTGGAGGCGGCGGAGGAGTACGGCGACGCCTACCTGCTGATGTGGCCGGACGAGGACGAGGGGGCCACCGGGGTCGACGCCTTCCTGCACAAGCCCATCGGCGCCCGGATGTTCTACGACGCGGGCAACGAGCAGCGCCCGGTGCGCTACGTTCGGACGTGGCTGGTGCGCGGCCCTGGGTCCACCGAGGACCAGACCACCTGGTACCGGCGCGTCAACATCCTGACCGACAACTACGTGCGCAAGCTGATCACCTCGGTGCCCGCGATCCAGGTGCGCACCGACGACCAGTTCGTCCCGTTCACCGACGAGGACGTGCCCGAGGACGAGATCGACGGCGAGGACGTGACCGAGCCACTGCCGCCCGGTGTCTCGATCAACCCCTACGAGCGCATCCCGGTCTTCCACCTGAGGACCAAGCGCCCCTACGGCGTGCCGGAGCACTTCTGCCTGTACGGCTGCCAGAACCTGCTGACGAAGATCGTCGTGACCCTCGGCGAGTCGGTCGACGGCTACGGCATCCCGTGGCGCTGGCGCACGGTGAATTCCGACAAGTTGCTAAAGCCGGGCTCGGCGACGTTCGGGCAGGACCAGGACGACGAGGACGAGGAAGACGCGGCCGACCGCGTGCGCGTGCAGGCGGGCGAGCTGTCCACGCTCTACGACACCGACCACGTGGGGCAGCTGGCACCCGCGGACTCCAGCAACCTGCTCGACCCCATCGACAAGGTCATGCAACTGGCCGCGACGATCAGCACCACGCCGTTGGACTACTTCGACGCCTCGGCCGCCGCCGCGTCGGGTGAGTCCAAAAAGGAGCACAAGGATCCGTACCTGTCGAAGGTGAGCAAGCGGATGGACGACCTCGGCGGCGTGATCACCGAGGCGCTGACCTTCGCGCTGGCCGACATCCTGGGCCACGTGGGCGCCTCGGTCTCGCTGGTGTGGCAGGCCCTGGTCGAGCGCACCGACGCCGAGCGCTACCAGCAGATCGGTGAGGCCGTGAGGAACGGTGTCCCCTGGGAGGTCGCGTGTATCGAAGCGGGCTACGACGCCGAGACCGTCGACGAGTGGATCGAGAACGGCTGGCACCCCGACGACTCCCCGAAGGCGCGCGTCGAGCTGTTCAAGGGGGTCGCCGCGGGTACGCGCGACCTCGCCGCCGCCGCTCAGCTCGGCGGTCTGGACGTCGCGTCGGCCCAGGCGCTGATCGCTCAGGCGCTCACCCGGCCGGAGCGTAAGGCGGTCGGGGGTGGTCGCTAGGAAGGACCCGATCGACGAACTGATCAGGGCCCTGGTCGAGCTGGTGACCGGGGCCCTGCCCGGCAACGGCCCCGTGCGGCTCGCCGGCGACGCGAGTAAGCCCGCGGGTATCCGCGTGCTGGAGACCGACGACGAGGCCTTCCGCGACGCGTTGAGGACGGCGTTCGCCGACATCCCGGACGTGTTCGAGACCGCCCGGCAGCAGGCCTATGACCAGGGCTGGGACGACGTCGGCGACCCAGAGCCGCCGAGCGCCGAGGACTACGCCGCGGCCGAGCGCGCCGGTCTGGAGGAGTACTGGGCCTCCGAGCTGACCAAGCTGGAGACCCTGCTCGACACCGAGGGCATCACGACCGACGTCGTGGCGGCTCGGGCACAGCGCGTCGTCGAGCGGGAGGCCAGCACCCAGATCAGCACGGCGCACAGCGACGGCCTGGACGACGCGGCCCAGGCCTCTCGGGTCGACTGGATCTTCGTGCTGGTGCCCGAGCGGGACGCGTGCCTGAGGTGCACCAGCTACGCGGGCTCGATCTGTGAGCCCGCCGCGCTGTTCGGCGTCGTGCGCGCGTTCGAGGACGGTCTGCCCGATGAGGTTCGGGTACCCGTGCACCCGTGGTGTCGGTGCCAGAAGAAACTCGTGCATCGTGCCGACGCTGCCCGCGTGGCCGACCCGCTGCGACGGGAGGCCGAACGGTCGGTAGCCCGCTTCGACGCGCTGCCCAGCGAGAGTGATCGGGCTCGGACCGATGCGGCGAAGCGCCTCGTCGAGCAGGGCAGCAGGTTGCCCAAGACCGTGCTGGAGCGTGCGGCACGTGGAGTACGCAAGCGCGAGAAGGTAGCGTCGAAGCGTGCTGCCCTGATCAAGCGCAGGCGCGAGCTGGAGCAGGAACTACGCCGTCAGAAACCGACCGGATAGGACACCGCGCACATGGCGAAGACCACGACTAAGACGACCGACGAGGACGAGGACCAGGACAAGACCGCCGATGAGTTGGACGGCGACGAGGACGAGGACAAGACCGCCGACGACAGCGCCGAGTCCGGCGCCGATGAGGACGAGGACGACGAGGACGACGACGCATCGATCCTCGCCACGCTGACCCCGGCGCAGGCGAGGCTGTTCAAGCGGGTCGAAGCCGAACGCGCCGCCGCGTCGAAGCAGGCTCGGGATCGTCGACTCGCGCTGAAGGCGTTGCGCTCCGGAGCGCCCGCCGCGGGCGGACCGAAGCCGAAGGCCCCGACCACGAAGCAGGAGGGCGAGAAGGACAGGACCTCCGCGCCGGTCGACTTCGAGGCGTGGAAGGCCGAAGTCCTCGCCGAGGTGAAGGGCACCCAGGAAGCCACGAAGGTGGACACCGCGGTGGAGAAGGCCCTGCGCCGGGCGGGCTTGATCCTGCCCGAGGACGAGGAAGCGGCCGAGCGCAAGCTGACGAAGGTCAAGCGGATGCTGGACCTGAGCAACGTCACGCTCGACGAGGTGGCCGACGAGGTGGCCGACCTGAAGGCGGAGTCGCCGGAGCTGTTCGGGCGGGTTCGGCGGCCGAAGCCGAAGACCGGCGGCCTCGGCGGCCCGGCGAAGATCATCGGAGCGAAGACGAAGAACGCGGCTGAGGAGCTGTTCGACTAGTACGTGCTGCCTGGTGGCGGGTGTAGCCTGCCACCAGGCGCGCGAGACCGACCGGCCAGTTGGTGCGCGCCGTGCCTGCCCGTGAGGGTGCCGTTCCGTGAGGAACACGTCCCAGTCGCACACCTCACCGAGAGGCACGCCGATGGCGTTCACCTTCGGGGTTTGGTCGCCCCAGCCGTGGGCGGGCAAGATCCCCACCCTGATGACCGAGACCAGTGCCATCCTCCGGATCGCGCGCTCGTCCGGTGGTCAGTTCCGGGACATGAAGTCGCGGTTCGAGAAGGGCCCCATGTGGGCCGAGATGGACGTCCGCGCCTACGGCAAGCTGGAGCAGATCGACCTCCAGTCCCCCGAGGCCGGAGAGCTGTCGCTCCGGGCGCGCAAGATCGAAGCCATGGCGCAAATCGCGGAAGAGGACCTCGCCGAGGGTCGTAACTACAACTACGACATCCTGAAGAACCTCCGCGACTCCACCGCGCGCAACACCGGGCTGTACTTCGACAACGCGTGCATCGGCACGAGCGGCAACCCGACCGCGGGCGAGACGAACATCCTCCGCCCGTACAAGTCGATCTACACCGCCGTGCGCACGGGCACTCCGGCCAACTACGCGACCGTCGCGGCGGCGGCGAACGCGGCTGCCTACCGCGCCGCGATCAAGACCACGATTGAGAAGGCCGAGCAGTCGATCTGGTTCGACGGCGACCTGGTCATCGTGGCTTCGCTGGCGTGGCAGTCCTACCTCCGGGACATGCCGATCGACGGCAGCAACGGCGCACCCATCTGGGACCAGGCGGCGGGGACCATCCTCGGCCACCAGGTCGAGTGGTCGCGGGCCGCGCGGCTGGCCAACGCCTCCGGTGCGGGCACCGCGACGTCGAAGCCGACCGGCAACCACCTGCTCACGGTGGGTCCGCGCCAGCTGCACATCGCGGGCAAGGCGCCGTTCACGGTGGGCGACGCGGCGACGCCCCAGGTCTTCGTCACCGACCCGACCACCGGGCTCGGGATGCGCGACGACTCGCTGTACCTGAAGGTCCGCTCCCAGCTGGCGTTCTGCGCCGGCGACTCGCTCGACGACAACACCACGACCGAGGCGTTCGCCGTGCTGGAGCAGCTGGCCTGATAGCTCCGGACCGGTACGCGCTTCATCGGGGGGTGATCTGCCCTCATGGAGACCCGGTCCGGCCGACCTCGGCCGTCGCGGCAGCGAGCGCCCACGTGGCGGATCAAGCCCGGCGGCCGAGGTCTCCCCACTTCCCGTGCGCGGGAGGAACGGCGCGTGCCCGGTTCGGCGGCGGGCTGGGCACGCGCCACACACCCCACCTGGAGGCGTCGTGCCGCTCGTGACCACCGCTCAGGTGATGACGCTGATCGGCGCCGAGGTGACCGACCAGAACATCGCCGAGGCAGAAGCCGACGTCGACCGGATCGCGGGCATCGACTTGGACGACCCGGCCGTGGTCGACCAGCTCAAGCCGCGGGACCGCAAGTTGCTGCGTTGGGCCGTGATGTACCAGGCCGCGTGGCGGTCCACCCAGATCGACACGCACTCGCGGCTCGACGTGCTGGAGGTCAGCGGCAGCACCAGCGACGGGTCGATCAAGGCGCGCGACGAACTGACCCTCCAGCTGGCGCCGCTGTGCCGGTCCAACCTGGAGCGCATCAGCTGGAAGCGCCGCCGTACCACCCGGCTGGGCTCGACGCGATCCACCCGCCCGGCCGGACCCATCACCACGGCGGCCGACGTCACGATCCACACGGACCCCGTGGACACCTACGCGCAGTTGCCCAACGCGCTCCGCGACGCGGGCCCCTGGGCCGAAGCACCCGATCGGCCGGTCCGGTGAGCGCCTTCCTGCCGAACTGCCGAGTCACGATCCTGGACGCCGGCGCCGCCGTCGACGCCAACGGGGACGAGGTCGCCGACGGCGTGCCGGTCGCCGAGCACCTCCCCGCGTTCTGGGCCCAGAAGGATCAGCGCACCTACGACCCGGTGAGCGGAAGGCGCTCGATCATCCGCGGCTACCGGGTGCGGCTCCGGCCCGGCACGGTGGTGACCGAGGACCAGCGCATTCGGCGCGAGTCCGACGGGCTCACGGCCCAGGTGAACCAGGTGGACGAGCAGGCCACGCTGTCGGTCGCCGGGGACGTCGTCGTGCGCGCGATCGCGATCACCCGCTAGAGGGCTGGATCTCCGAGTGCGGGTGTGTAGTGTGGGTTCCGGACAGACCCATGACCGCGGCCCGACCTCTGGAGACCTGATGACCACTCGCGTTCTCAACCCCCACTCGTGCGACACGGGCGAGCTGCTGCGCATCGTGCACGGCGAGCCCGTCGTGCGCTGGGATGGCGACCGCACCGAGTACCCGACCACCTGGCGCCGCATCGACGTGGTGTCCTCGGACGACTACCTGCTGCCCGAGGGTCGGTTCGACGAGGAACTCTGGGTCAGCGCCAACGACGACGTCTGGCGCCGGCGCGTCATGCCGACCGCCTACCCGTGCGAGCCGGGATTCGAGCACCGGATTGGCACGCGGCAGCACGACGGCGCACAGGTGTGCTGGTACTGCGACCAGCCCGAAACCGCCCTGGAGCCCGTGGAGTTCTTCGTGCTCGTCAGCGCCGAGGGCTTCCCGGCCGACGGCTGTCGACCCCAGGAACGCGCGGAGGTCGAAGCGTTCGCAGGCGAGCTGATGCGGGTCGGCAGCGTGGAAGCGCGCGAACGCGCGAAGGCCTCATCGCCGACCCCCGGCCCCGGTGGCGGGTGCATGGTCAACCCGTTCACGGTCGCGGTCATGGTGCTGGCCTGCCTGGTCGTCGGCGTCGCCGGGCGCATCCTGTTCCAGTTGCTGATGCGGTAGTCCACAAGCGCCATCCACACCTGTGGATGGCAACACAGCCGAGCACCCCCCGACTCGGCGGCGGACCTGCTCCCCAGGTCCGCCAGTGCGCAACGGCCGTGCGA
>Ga0247827_10000103_pt1 | contig 40357 bp, 32 predicted proteins | sample 12C_Control_Day2_FD_194414 | JGI IMG/M metagenome (GOLD analysis project Ga0247827, IMG submission 194414) | Soil microbial communities from agricultural site in Penn Yan, New York, United States - 12C_Control_Day2 | ecosystem: Environmental > Terrestrial > Soil > Agricultural land | place... | reverse complement strand
GCCGAGCAGTCGATTGACGACCTGCTCGACATCGACGGCATCGACCAAGAGCGTGCCGGCAAGTTGATCATGGCCGCCCGAGCCCACTGGTTCGAGTAATTAGGCGCGGCCTGAGGAGAGAAGTGCATGACGCAAGTCACGGTGAAAGAATTGGCCCAAGAGGTCGCTGCACCGGTAGAGCGCCTGCTGCAGCAGATGCGTGAGGCAGGTCTGCCGCACACCGACGCCGGTCAGGTAGTGACCGACAATGAGAAGCAGGCTCTGCTGGCTCATTTGAAGAGCAGCCACAAGGCGAAGGTGGAAGAGCCGCGCAAGATCACCTTGCAGCGCAAGACCACCAGCACCCTGCGTGTTGCCGGTAGCAAGAGCATCAGCGTAGAAGTACGCAAGAAGAAAGTATTCGTTCAGCGCAGCCCGGAAGAAATCCAGGCCGAGCAGAAGCGCGAGCTGGAAGAGCGCCGTGCAGCCGAAAACGCTGCCCGTGAGAAGGCCGACGCCGAAGCACGTCAGCGTGCCGAGGAAGAAAACCGTCGCCAGCCAGCTGCAGCACCTGCTGCCGCTGCCGCTGCCCCGGTTGCCCCGGCTCCGGCCCCGGTGATCGAGACTGCCGACGTCGCTCCGGCGCCGGTTGCCGAGCGCAAGAAAGACGACGTGCGTCGCAACGACAAGTCGCGTGACGACGATCGTCGTGGTGGCGAGCGCCGTAACGAAGCGCCACGCGTTTCGGTCAAGGTCAAGGAAAAGGAAAAGGCGCCAACGCCGCGTGCCGCTCCGCGTACCACCGACGAAGAAAGCGATGGCTTCCGTCGTGGTGGCCGTGGCAAGGGCAAGCCGAAGAAGCGCAATGCCCATGGTTTCCAGAGCCCGACCGGTCCGGTTATCCGTGACGTGCAGATCGGCGAGACCATCACTGTTTCCGATCTGGCCAACCAGATGTCCGTCAAGGGCGCTGAAGTGGTCAAGTTCATGTTCAAGCTGGGCACTCCGGTGACCATCAACCAGGTGCTCGACCAGGAGACCGCTCAGCTGGTCGCCGAAGAGCTGGGCCACAAGGTCACCCTGATCAGCGACACTGCCCTGGAAGACTCCCTGGCCGAATCGCTGAAGTTTGAAGGTGAGACCGAGACCCGTGCGCCGGTCGTGACCGTAATGGGCCACGTTGACCACGGTAAGACCTCGCTGCTCGACTACATCCGTCGTGCCAAGGTAGCTGCTGGCGAAGCCGGTGGTATTACCCAGCACATCGGTGCCTACCACGTGGAAACCGACCGCGGCATGGTCACCTTCCTCGATACCCCTGGTCACGCCGCGTTTACCGCCATGCGTGCCCGTGGTGCCAAGGCTACTGACATCGTGATCCTGGTGGTCGCGGCGGACGACGGTGTGATGCCGCAAACCCGTGAAGCCGTTCAGCATGCCAAGGCTGCTGGCGTTCCACTGGTTGTTGCAGTGAACAAGATCGACAAGCCGGGTGCCGACCTCGATCGCATCCGTAACGAGCTGTCCGTCGAAGGCGTTACCTCCGAGGACTGGGGTGGAGACACGCCGTTCGTCAAGGTTTCCGCGAAGATGGGTACCGGTGTCGACGAACTGCTCGAAGCCGTTCTGCTGCAAGCCGAGATCCTCGAGCTCAAGGCCACTCCATCGGCTCCAGGTCGTGGTGTCGTCGTCGAGTCGCGTCTGGACAAGGGTCGCGGCCCGGTGGCTACCGTGCTGGTTCAGGACGGTACCCTGCGTCAGGGCGATATGGTCCTGTGCGGTTCGAACTATGGTCGTGTACGGGCCATGCTCGACGAAAACGGCAAGCCTGTTAAGGAAGCCGGCCCGGCAATCCCGGTCGAGATCCTCGGCCTGGACGGCACCCCGGATGCGGGTGACGAGCTGTCGGTAGTGGCTGACGAGAAGAAAGCCCGTGAAGTCGCGCTGTTCCGTCAAGGCAAGTTCCGCGAAGTCAAACTGGCTCGCGCACATGCCGGCAAACTCGAAAACATCTTCGAGAACATGGGCCAGGAAGAGAAGAAGACCCTCAACATCGTACTCAAGTCCGATGTACGTGGTTCTCTCGAGGCCCTGCAGGGCTCCCTGAGCGGTCTGGGCAACGACGAAGTACAGGTTCGTGTGATCGGTGGTGGTGTCGGTGGTATCACCGAGAGCGACGCCAACCTGGCCCTGGCTTCCAATGCAGTACTGTTCGGCTTCAACGTGCGTGCCGATGCCGGCGCGCGCAAGATCGTCGAGCAGGAAGGTCTGGATATGCGTTACTACAACGTGATCTACGACATCATTGAAGACGTCAAGAAAGCCCTGACCGGTATGCTCGGCAGCGATGTTCGCGAGAACATCCTGGGTATCGCCGAAGTGCGTGATGTGTTCCGTTCGCCGAAATTCGGCGCCATCGCTGGCTGCATGGTCACCGAGGGTGTGGTCTACCGCAACCGTCCGATCCGCGTACTGCGCGAAGACGTGGTGATCTTCGAAGGCGAGCTGGAATCGCTGCGTCGCTTCAAGGACGATGCGTCCGAAGTGCGTGCCGGCATGGAATGCGGTATCGGCGTGAAGAGCTACAACGACGTCAAAGTCGGCGACAAGATCGAAGTCTTCGAGAAAGTCCAAGTGGCTCGTACGCTCTAAGCATCGAGCATGGGAAGCGCGAAATGCCCGTCGCAAGGCGGTTGTCAGCGCCTCTGAACGCAACGCCCGGTCAGGCTCAAGCCTGGTCGGGCGTTTGCCGCTTTAGTTACAGGTAGCAAAAATGGCCAAAGAATATAGCCGTACCCAACGCATTGGCGATCAGATGCAGCGTGAACTCGCGCAACTGATTCGTCGCGAAGTCAAAGATCCACGCGTGGGTCTTGTGACCATCACTGCCGTCGACGTCAGCCGCGATGTCGGCCACGCCAAGGTGTACATCACCGTGATGGGCCAGGACAGCGCTGAAGACATCAAGCAAAGCCTTAAAGTGCTCAATTCCGCCGCAGGCTTCCTGCGCATGCAATTGGGCAAGGAAATGAAACTGCGCAGTGTGCCGCAGCTGCATTTCCACTACGACGAGAGCGTGACGCGTGGTGCCCACCTGTCGGCGCTGATCGAGCGTGCTGTTGCCGAAGACAGTCAGCACCAGGCCGCCGATACCCCGGACACCAAGGAGTAAGCGGTGGCCCAGGTCAAGCGTATTCGTCGTAACGTCAGTGGCATCATCCTGCTCGACAAGCCGTTGGGGTTTACCTCCAACGCTGCGCTGCAGAAGGTCCGCTGGCTGCTCAATGCCGAGAAGGCCGGTCACACCGGCAGTCTCGACCCGCTGGCCAGTGGCGTGCTGCCGCTGTGCTTCGGTGAAGCCACCAAGTTTTCCCAGTACCTGCTCGATTCCGATAAAGGTTACGAGACGGTCATGCAACTGGGGCAGACCACCACCACCGGCGATGCCGAGGGTGAAGTGCTGAAAACCCGCGAAGTGACCGTTGGTCGCGCCGATGTTGAAGCCGTTCTGCCACAATTTCGTGGTGAAATCAGTCAGATACCGCCGATGTACTCGGCCCTCAAGCGCGACGGACAGCCGCTGTACAAGCTCGCCCGTGCAGGTGAAGTAGTGGAGCGCGAGGCGCGTTCTGTTACTATTAACCGCTTGGAGTTGCTCGAGTGCGAAGGCACCCGCGTTCGACTGTCGGTCGGCTGCAGCAAAGGCACCTACATCCGCACCCTGGTCGAAGATATCGGCGAGATGCTCGGTTGTGGCGCCTATGTCGCCGAACTGCGTCGCACGCACGCCGGGCCATTCGAACTGGCGCAGACCGTGACCCTCGAAGAACTCGAAGCGGTTCACGCCGAAGGTGGCAACGAAGCGGTCGATCGCTTCCTGATGCCTTCGGACAGCGGCCTGCAAGACTGGCCTCTGCTGCAGTTTTCCGAGCACAGCGCTTTTTACTGGCTGCACGGTCAGCCGGTCAGAGCCCCCGACGCGCCGAAGTTCGGCATGGTCCGGGTACAGGATCACAACGGTCGTTTCATCGGTATTGGTGAAGTGAGCGAAGACGGGCGCATCGCGCCGCGTCGACTGATTCGGTCAGAATGATCGAAACCTTCAGTGTCGGGCCCCGGCCTGGCACTGGTGGCAAAGAGGATGGCTGTCAATAGGCACGGTTACGCCTCACTTTATGAATACAGGGATTTGTCCCTGGCCTATTGGAAACCGTTTGTTCGGTTTCCCTTGATTTGGAGAAGCCAGATGGCACTCAGCGTTGAAGAAAAAGCAAAGATCGTTGGCGAATACCAGCAAGCCGCCGGTGACACCGGTAGCCCAGAAGTGCAAGTTGCACTGCTGACCGCCAACATCAACAAGCTGCAAGGCCACTTCAAGGCCAACGGCAAAGACCACCACTCCCGTCGTGGTCTGATCCGCATGGTTAACCAGCGTCGTAAGCTGCTGGACTACCTGAAGGGCAAAGACACCACTCGTTACAGCGCCCTGATCGGTCGCCTGGGTCTGCGTCGCTAATAGCGGCCTGGCCAGTGGTGTGCACGGCGTGCTGCATTCTTCGCTGCCGATGCCTGGCATCGGCAGCGAAGAGCACGCTGCGCGTATCTATGAGGTTGGCTGTCTGTCTCGCCTGAGCGGTTTTCCGCAAGGGCAGGGCAGGCTCCCAACCTCTAGTTTTATCTGGACTGCCGACAGGGCCGATTCCCTGTGCTGCCCAAGAATTCGCAAGAACCAGTTCCCCCAGAGCCACTGAAGAAGGTAGGAAACCGTGAACCCGGTAATCAAGAAATTCCAGTTCGGTCAATCGACCGTTACCCTCGAGACGGGCCGTATTGCTCGTCAAGCGTCCGGCGCCGTATTGGTCACCGTCGACAACGATGTCACCGTACTGGTGACCGTGGTCGGTGCCAAACAGGCCGATCCAGGCAAAGGCTTCTTCCCCCTGTCCGTTCACTATCAGGAAAAGACCTACGCCGCCGGCAAGATCCCTGGTGGTTTCTTCAAGCGTGAAGGCCGTCCTTCCGAGAAAGAAACCCTGACCTCGCGTCTGATCGACCGTCCGATCCGTCCGCTGTTCCCAGAAGGCTTCATGAACGAAGTGCAGGTTGTCTGCACCGTCGTTTCCACCAGCAAGAAGACCGAACCGGACATCGCTGCGATGATCGGTACCTCGGCTGCCCTGGCAATCTCCGGCATTCCATTCGAAGGCCCGATCGGTGCCGCGCGCGTTGCTTTCCACGAAAGCACCGGCTACCTGCTGAACCCGACTTACGAGCAACTGGCTGCCTCCAGCCTGGACATGGTCGTTGCCGGTACTTCCGACGCCGTACTGATGGTTGAATCGGAAGCCAAAGAGCTGACCGAAGACCAGATGCTGGGCGCCGTACTGTTCGCCCACGACGAATTCCAGGCTGTTATCCAGGCTGTCAAAGAGCTGGCCGCCGAAGCTGCCAAGCCTACTTGGGACTGGACTGCCAAGGCTGAGAACACTTCCCTGCTAAGCGCCATTCGCGCTGAACTGGGCGAAGCGGTTTCCCAGGCTTATACCATCACCGTCAAGGCTGACCGTTACGCTCGCCTGGGTGAACTGCGCGATCAGGCGATTGCCAAGTTCTCCGGTGAAGAAGGCCAGCCATCGGCCGGTGAAGTCAAAGAGATCTTCGGTGAAATCGAATACCGCACCGTTCGCGAAAACATCGTTAACGGCAAGCCACGTATCGACGGCCGCGACACCAAGACTGTTCGTCCGCTGAACATCGAAGTCGGCGTTCTGCCGAAGACTCACGGTTCGGCGCTGTTCACCCGTGGCGAAACCCAGGCCCTGGTCGTTGCGACCCTGGGTACTGCGCGTGACGCCCAGCTGCTGGACACCCTCGAAGGCGAGAAGAAAGACCCCTTCATGCTGCACTACAACTTCCCGCCGTTCTCGGTAGGCGAGTGTGGTCGCATGGGCGGTGCTGGTCGTCGTGAAATCGGTCACGGCCGTCTGGCCCGTCGTTCGGTCCAGGCCATGCTGCCTGCCGCTGACGTGTTCCCGTACACCATCCGCGTGGTATCGGAAATCACCGAATCCAACGGCTCCAGCTCCATGGCTTCGGTCTGCGGTGCTTCCCTGGCCCTGATGGACGCCGGTGTGCCGATGAAGGCTCCGGTTGCCGGTATCGCCATGGGTCTGGTTAAAGAAGGCGAGAAGTTCGCTGTTCTCACCGACATCCTCGGTGACGAAGACCACCTGGGCGACATGGACTTCAAAGTAGCCGGTACCGCCAAAGGTGTTACCGCGCTGCAGATGGACATCAAGATCAACGGCATCACCGAAGAGATCATGGAAATCGCCCTGGGTCAGGCCCTGGAAGCGCGCCTGAACATCCTCGGTCAGATGAACCAGATCATCGGTCAGTCGCGTAGCGAGCTGTCGGAAAATGCTCCGACCATGATCGCCATGAAGATCGACACCGACAAGATCCGTGACGTCATCGGTAAAGGCGGCGCGACCATTCGTGCCATCTGCGAAGAAACCAAGGCTTCGATCGATATCGAAGACGACGGCTCGATCAAGATCTTCGGTGAGACCAAAGACGCCGCTGAAGCTGCTCGTCAGCGCGTTCTGAGCATCACTGCAGAAGCTGAAATCGGCAAGATCTACGTCGGTAAGGTCGAGCGCATCGTTGACTTCGGTGCCTTCGTCAACATCCTGCCGGGCAAGGACGGTCTGGTTCACATCTCCATGCTGAGCGATGCTCGCGTCGAGAAAGTGACCGACATCCTCAAAGAAGGCCAGGAAGTTGAAGTACTGGTACTGGACGTGGACAACCGCGGTCGTATCAAGCTGTCGATCAAGGACGTTGCCGCTGCCAAGGCATCCGGCGTCTAAGAACGTAGCGTAAAGAAAAGGACCCTTCGGGGTCCTTTTTTTATGCCTGCGGCAATTGTCTTGCGGACTTGCATCTTGCATGCAGGATTCTGCCGAGGCTTGCAAATTGCACGATTGCGGTTTTTTCGTCTAACTATAAACGCCTGATTTATAAGGAAATAATCAATTAGAAAAGCTGGCATAGACCCTGCAACGGTAGTCATACCCCTGCTGCCAGGACTTACGGCGCAGACTTTTCGAAAAACAGGAGTGTCTCGTATGAAGAAGTTCGCTATTGCTGCCGCTACTGCCACCGCCCTGACTCTGACCCTGGCTAACGCGGCATTTGCCCAACAGCCTGCCCAGGCTCCGCTGACTGTTGCTGCCGGTGAAATGGACAAGGCAACAGAAGCGACCAAAGACACCTGGATCACCACCAAGGTCAAATCCGACCTGATGACCGAGAAAGGTATTCCAGGCACAGACATCAAGGTAGAAACCAATAAAGGTGTGGTTTCCCTGTCTTCCGATACTGCGCTGACCAAGTCGCAGAAAGACACGGCAGTCATGATCACCAAGAAGATCGATGGCGTTAAGGCGGTTTCGGCTGATGGCCTGAAAACCGACTGACCTGCGAAAACAAAAGCCCCGGCACAGGTTGCCGGGGCTTTTTACTGGGCGAACGGCGGCGGGATCTAGCTGTTACTCAGCATCCAGATGCAGCGGCGTGATTACCCGCCCATCCGCTTCCGCCTGGCCGAGGCTGGCATCAATGAAGTACACCCGATCATCTTCCAGCTTGCCCTTGTCGACCAGGTAGTCCTTGATACTGCTGGCCCGGGCCTGACCCAGCTGGCGTAGCAGTAGAGGGCTCTCGCCCCAGGACTTGAGCACCGCATCGCGCAACTGAGTGGTGCGCTGCTCGCGGTCCAGCTGTTCCCAGTCGGCCGGTGGCTGCTGCTTCATGCGGGTGCGGTAGATCCCTTCAAGCATCGCCGGTTTGTCACCATCCGGGACCTTCAGGTCGGAAGCCTGGGCTGGCACCTTGTCACCGCGACGCTGGAGGATCTTGTAGTAGGTACTCTGGTACTCACGCTCCAGACGTTGCTGGGCAATCAACGGTCCATCGCTGCTTTGCGCGCTGGTACCTTCGATCTCCAGACGCAGGGCAGGGCGTTCCTTGAGCGCCGCCGCCAGCTTGTCGAGGGCGCTCTTGGCATCAGGTGCCAGATCGCTGGAACCGGCGGCAAAGGCGACGCTGCCCAGGTCCTGGGCATCGCCGCCGGTGATCAGGCCACCGATGAACTTGAATGGTGCCTGGGCGGCGCGCAGCACCAGGTTACGCAGGGTCTGCCAGACGATCGGCATGACGCTGAACTGCGGATCGTTCAGGTCGCCGGTCACCGGCAATTCGATGGAGATCTTGCCTTCGGTGTCCTTGAGCAAGGCCACTGCCAGGCGAATCGGCAGATCCACCGCATCCGGGCTTTCGACCTTCTCACCAAGCTGCAACTGCTCGACCACCACTTTGTTCTCGGCTTTGAGCTTGCCCTGGGTGATGACGTAGTGCAGGTCGATGTTCAGCCGGCCCTTGCGGATGCGAAAGCCAGCGAACTTGCCTGAGTAAGGCGTCAGGGTGGTCAGCTCGACGCGTTTGAAGCTGGTGGCGATGTCCAGGCTGGCCATCGGGTCGAAAGGGTTCAGCGCGCCCTTGATGGTCACGGGTGCGTAGCGATCGACCTTGCCCTTGATATCGACCTTGGCCGGCTTGGGCTGGCGGTTGTCGATGGTGCCAATCTGGCCGTTGAGTTGCTGGATGGCGGTGGCGAAGTTGGGGGTCAGGCTGAAGTCGGCAAAGTTCGCCGAGCCATCGTTGATGTCGATTGCACCGATGCGGATGCCCAACGGCTTGTCGCTGCTGGCCGGCGCCTTGGATTTCGCCTGGGTACTGGTTGGCGCGGTGGCCGGCTGCGGGATCAGCAGGTCGTCGACGTTGGTGGTGCGGTCTTCGTTGATCATGAAGCGCGCATAAGGCTGCTTCAGGCTGACCTTGCCGATGCTCAATGCATCACCGTGACGGTAGGACAGCCCGTCAAGGTTGAGCTGCTGCCATTTGACGAAGTCGCGATCCTTGATGGTGTCCAGGGTATGCAACTGGTTGACCTGCGCCTTGCCGTCAATGCTGAAGGCCAGCGGATCAACGTTGCTGAGGTTGACGTTGAGGTCACTGCCAAGCATGCCGCTGCGCAGCTCCAGGCGGATGTAAGGGGTGATGTAGGCCTGGGCGATGCGCAAGTCGATGTCCTGGGTGCTGACCTTGAGCTTGGCGGTAACAGGCGCCAGGTTGACTTCACCGGCAGCCTGCAACTTGCCTTGCTTGCCCACGCCGGTATCGAGCTTGAGAGTGAAAGGCGACTGATTGAGGCTGTCGAAGTTCTGCAGGTCGAGGTTCAACGGGCCCACGTCCAGCGCTACCGGCTGTTTTTGCGAACGATCGGCCAGGTGCACCTGGTAGTTGCGCAGTTGCACATCCTTGAGCAGCACCTGCCAGGGCTTGCCTGGCTCGGCAGGGGTCGCTTGCGCCTGGCTATCAGGCTCGGCTGTAGCAGGTTCGGCTTTCTCCTTCGGTGTGGCCTTGGCCGGCTGGCTGGCGAACAGCTTTTGCCAGTCGAGTTGGCCATCGGCTTCCAGCGCGGCCCAGGTTTCCAGCTTCTCGCTGCGGATCTTGCCTACGGTTACCAGTTGTTTGGCGAGGTCTACAGACGTTTCACTGACATCCAGGCGTGCCAGACGCGCCAGTGGGCGACCATCTGGCGCCTTGATGGCAAAGGGCGCGATGCTCACCGAGGTGTTGTCGAGCAGCAGCTCGGTTTCCTTGGACAGGTTCAGTTTGTAGTGGGTGTCGAGACTGATGACGCCTTCTTCCAGTACCAGCGGCACGGCATCGCGGACATAGGGCCAGAAGGCTTTCATCTTGCCGTCGGTGACTTTCAATGTACCTTCGGAAGCGATGGGCACAAGACTGAAGGACCCGCTCCAGTCGATACGACCGCCGTGCGGGCCGATCGCCACCAGGGTCATGTCGGAGCTGTCTTCAGGCAGGGTGCTGAGGTTCTTCAGTTCCAGGTTCATCGAATCGTAGAGGAACTCGATAGGTTCGCTGGGCCGCAAGTCCTCGAAGTGCAGGAGGCCTTCAACGAGCTTGATGCTGTCGATGCGCAGCGGGAACGGGTCGCTGGGGGGCGCTTCGGGTTTCGCTTCGCTGGGCGGAAGTTTGAACAGCTGTGCCAGGTTCAGTTTTCCATCCTTGGCGAACAGCAACTCGGTATGCGGCTTTTCCAGCTCGACGCCGGCTAGGTGCAGGGCACCGGTCCACAGGCTGTCGAGTTCAAGGTTGGCGTACAGGCGTTCAAAGCCGACCTGTTTCTTGTCCGGCTCGCCAATCTGCAGGCCCCAGAGAGTCAGCTCAAGACTGAAGGGGTTGAGCTCGATACGCTGCAAGTGCGCAGGCACCGTGGCGTAGTTGGCCAATTGCTGGTTGGCGATACGCAGGGCAACCCCTGGGAGAATCAGAAAGCCAAGCAGGCTGTACAGGGCCAAAGCGGCCAACATGGCGCCTAGGGCGCGTTTCAATCCTTTGGGCATGTGCGGCGTCGTCTGTCTGGAACGGGAGTGCTTGGAGTATGGCACGTAAAATCGGTTCCGAAGATAGCTCGGAAATTACCGGTTTTTTGTTTTAAAGCTGAAGAATCAAGGTCTTCAGCGGTGGTTGCTGGTCCTGCGACGGAAAGTCACTGGCCGGTTTAAGTACCTGGCAGTCGCGTACCGGGCGCCCGGCTTTCTCCGCGCAGCGCAGTACTTGTTCGCGCCAGTCGTCGAGGCTGACCTTGGCCAGGTTGTTACAGCAGATCAGTACGCCGTCTTCGGCGGTGCTGAGCAGGGCCGGCTTGAGCAGGCTCTGGTAGTCGCGCAGCAGATCGACGGTGCCGAAGGCGCTTTTGGCCCAGGCCGGCGGGTCGAGAAACACCAGATCGAACTGGCGCTGCTCCAGGCGCGGGTACGCTGGCAGCTTGTGACCGCGGCGCTGACTGATCGGCAAACCGGCGAACTGGCGGATCGCCGGAAAATAATCGGACTGGATGAAGCTCATCGGCACCAGCCCCGGGTTGAGTGCCGCGTTCTCCTTGCCCACCGCCAGGTTGCCTTCGGCGAAGTCCAGGTTGCACACCTCAAGGGCACCGCCTGCTGCAGCGCTGAGACCGACACCGCAGGTATAGGCGAACAGGTTCAGCACACGCTTGCCGGCACTGTGTTGCTTGACCCAGCCGCGGGCGTTGCGCAGGTCGAGGAACAGCAGTGGGTCTTGGCCGGCATGGCGGCCACGGACACGGTAGTTCAGCCCCCACTCATGCCCGACATGGTCGGCCAGGGCCGCTTCGCTAGCCTGGTAAACCGGGTCACGGCGGTCGATACGGCTGTTGCCCTGGGAGCGGTCGTTGTAGACCAGCAGCAGCTCAAGGCCAAGCTGTGCTTCAACCATGGCGTGCAGTTCAAGCAAGGCGCTGCTCTCAAGCGTCTGATGGAAACTCTGCACCAGCAGTTGCGGGCCATAGCGGTCAACGGTCAGGCCGCTGGAGCCTTCCTGACTGCCATGGAACAGGCGGTAGCAGTCAGTGCCCTGGGCATGCAGTTCGGCGATTAGGCCCTGGCGGGCGTCGAGGGCGGCGCGCAGCGCCTGATTCAAGAGGGACATGCACGTGGCCTTGGTTTGCGGACGTGCAGTTTATCAGTTCAAGCCAGGGGAGGGGCCGTTGCAGCCCCTCCCGCTGTTATCAGCGTTCGATCGCCAGGGCTACACCCTGACCGCCGCCGATGCACAAGGTGGCCAGGCCTTTGCTGGCATCACGCTTGATCATTTCGTGCAACAGGGTTACCAGCACCCGGCAACCCGAAGCACCGATCGGGTGGCCCAGGGCAATGGCGCCGCCGTTGACGTTGACCTTGCTGGCGTCCCAACCCAGCTCCTTGCCTACCGACAGGGCCTGGGCGGCAAAGGCCTCGTTGGCTTCGATCAGGTCGAGGTCGGCCAGATCCCAGCCAGCTTTTTCCAGGCAGCGGCGGGTGGCGCTGACCGGGCCAATGCCCATGATCGCAGGGTCGACACCGGCATTGGCGTAAGCCTTGATCCGCGCCAGGATCGGCAGGCCCAGTTGCTGGGCCTTGGCTGCACTCATCAGCATCACGGCGGCGGCACCGTCGTTGAGCGACGAAGCGTTACCGGCAGTGACAGTACCGTCTTTCTTGAAGGCCGGCTTGAGTTTGCCCAGCGATTCGGCAGTGGTGCCGGCACGTGGTTGTTCGTCAGTGGCGAAGGCAACCGGATCGCCCTTGCGCTGAGGAATCAGGATCGGGGTGATTTCGTCGACGAAGCGTCGGGCTTCGATGGCGGCAGCGGCTTTTTGCTGGGAGGCGGCGGCGAAGGCATCCTGGTCTTCACGGCTGATGCCGTACTTTTCCACCAGGTTCTCGGCGGTGATGCCCATGTGGTAGTCGTTGAAGGCATCCCACAGACCGTCGCTGATCATGCTGTCGATCAACGTGCTGTGGCCCATGCGCAAACCGGTACGGGCGCCGGGCATGACGTAGTTGGCCAGGCTCATGTTTTCCTGGCCGCCGGCGATGATCACTTCGGCGTCGCCGCAGCGGATGGCCTGGGTTGCCAGGTGCAGGGCCTTGAGGCCGGAGCCGCAGACTTTGTTCAGGGTCATGGCCGGTACCGCGTGAGGCAGGCCGGCCTTGATCGCGGCCTGGCGCGCAGGGTTTTGCCCGGCACCAGCGGTCAGCACCTGGCCAAGGATCACTTCATCGACCAGCTCGGCATCGATACCGGTCAGGGTCAGCAGTTGGCGAATCACCGCAGCGCCGAGGTCAACGGCGGGAATGGCGGCCAGCGCTCCTTGGTAGCTACCGACAGCGGTTCGGGTGGCGGCAACGATAACAACATCTTGCATGGCGCGGGTCCTCACTATTATTCGATTTGGCGTCAGAACAGCACAGGCCCCTGCGGGGCCTTGATCAACCGTCATGGTGGCATAGATGCTCGGGGAATCGCTAATGGCGAACCGCTCGGTCGCCTTCAGTGAATACCCATGCGCCGCCGCGCTCGATGCGCCGAGCCGTCACGCATGGCCCAGCGCAGCACCGGGGCCGTGCTGTTGATACCCAGGCGAATCAATCGCTGCTGCAAGGGATGCTGTTGCAGCTCCAGCATGTCACGGGCCCATTCTGGCAGCAGATCGATGCCGGCACGCAGCATCAGGCTGCCCACCGGCTTGGCCAGACGGCTGGGCGCGGGGGCATCGAGCAATACCTGCACCACTTCCTGGCTTCGTTCATCGGCGTACAACTGTGGACGCATGGCCTGCAGGTAATCCGTTACCTGTTGACGCGAGCGTGGTACATCCCGGGCCCCCAGGCGTTCGGCGATCAGGGCGATTTCGGCGTAGTAGGCATCCTGTTCGGCGTGGGGCAGGTTCGGATTGCGGTAACGCAGGTGGGCGGCAAGAAAGCTGCTGACCTCGGCCACATGCACCCAGGTCAACAGCACTGGGTCGCTGGCTGCATAGGGGCGCCCATCGGCAGCGCTACCGACGACTTGTAGATGGATGGTGCGGACTTTCTCGATCAGCCAGTTGGCATCGCCGGTGGCACCGAAGGTGGTGCCGGAGATGAACTGACTGGTGCGGCGCAGGCGTCCGAGCAGGTCCTGGCGAAAATTGGAGTGATCCCAGACCCCGGCCAGGGCCAGCGGATGCAGCAGTTGCAGGAGCAGAGCACTGATACCGCCCACCAGCATGCTCGGGAAGTCGCCGTGTACACGCCAGCTGATGCTGTCCGGGCCGAACAGGCCGGGGTCGCCCTTGGGGTTTTCCAGGTCAAGCTGCCCCAGGGACAAGCCAGTCAGGCTCATCACCTGGGTTTCGATACGGCGGCGAATCGCTTCCATGGTTACCTTGCGTGCGAGGCAGCCATGACCTGCTGCCGGTTATGTATTCAAACGTTTGTCGATCAGGCCCTGGACCACACTGGGGTCAGCCAGGGTCGAAGTGTCGCCCAGGTTGTCCAGCTCGTTGCAGGCGATCTTGCGCAGGATGCGGCGCATGATCTTGCCGGAGCGAGTCTTGGGCAGTGCTGGTGCCCACTGGATCAGTTCCGGCTTGGCGAAGCTGCCGATTTCCTTGCTGACCAGGGCCAGCAGCGCCTGCTTGAGCGTGTCGTCCGGGTTCACCCCGTTCATCGGCGTGACAAAGGCATAGATGCCTTGCCCCTTGAGATCGTGAGGGTACCCGACTACAGCGGCCTCGGCGATGCTGTCGTGCAATACCAGCGCACTTTCGACTTCGGCGGTGCCGATGCGGTGCCCTGAGACGTTGATCACGTCATCGATGCGCCCGGTTATCCACAGGTCGCCGTCCTCGTCGCGGCGGGCACCGTCGCCAGTGAAGTAGTAACCCGGCAGCGGTTTGAAGTAGGTGTCGATCATCCGTTGCGGATCGCCATACACGCTGCGGATCTGCCCGGGCCAGCTGGCCTTGATCGCCAGCATGCCGCTACCCGGACCTTCGATCAGCTTGCCCTGGTCATCGAGCAGCACGGGTTGTATGCCGAACATCGGTTGGGTGGCGCACCCGGGTTTTATCCGCCGGCTGCTTACCAGTGGGCTGATCATGATGCCGCCGGTTTCGGTCTGCCACCAGGTGTCGACGATGGGGCAGCGTTGCTCGCCCACTGCATTGAAATACCACTCCCAGGCTTCCGGGTTGATCGGTTCGCCGACGCTGCCGAGCAGGCGCAGGCTCTTGCGCGAAGTGTTCTGCAGCGGCCCATTACCATCACGCATCAAGGCGCGCAGGGCGGTGGGGGCGGTATAGAAAATGTTCACCTGGTGTTTGTCGACCACCTGCCAGAAGCGCGAGGTGTCGGGGTAGTTGGGCACGCCTTCGAACATCAGGGTGATAGCACCATTGGCCAGCGGCCCGTAAACGATATAGCTGTGCCCGGTTACCCAGCCGACATCGGCGGTGCACCAGAACACTTCGCCGTCACGGTAATCGAATACGGTCTTGAAGGTCAGGGTGGCCTGCAGCAGGTAGCCGGCGGTGGTGTGCAGCACGCCTTTGGGTTTGCCGGTGCTGCCGGAGGTGTAGAGGATGAATAGCGGGTCTTCAGCGTCCATCGGCTCGGGCGGGCAGTCATCGCTGACCTGTTTGATCGCTTCGTGGTACCAGAGGTCGCGGCCTTCACTCCAGGCGACCTGGCCGCCGGTGCGCTTGATCACCACCACCGTACTGACATCCGGGCAACTGAGCAGCGCCTTGTCGACGTTGTTCTTCAGCGCTACGGTCTTGGCGCCGCGAATGCCTTCATCGGCAGTGATTACGGTGCGGCAATCGGCGTCGAGGATACGGTCACGCAGAGCATCGGGTGAGAAACCGCCGAACACCACCGAATGAATCGCGCCGATGCGGCTGCAGGCAAGCATGGCATAGGCGGCCTCGGGGACCATGGGCATGTAGATGCATACCCGATCACCTTTTTTAACGCCGCGCTGTTTAAGCACATTGGCCAGACGGCAGACATGCTGGTGCAGTTCACGGTAGGTAATGACGCTGGAGTCGGCAGGATTGTCGCCTTCGCGGATGATCGCCGGCTGGTCGCCTCGGGTGGTGAGGTGACGGTCGATGCAGTTATAGCTGACGTTAAGTCGGGCACCCTCGAACCAGGTGGCCTGGCCGGTCTTCATGTCACTGCGCTGGATGCTGCTCCAAGGCTTGATCCAGTCGAGAACTTTGGCCTGGTCTGCCCAGAAAGCGTCGGGGTCTTCGATGGACTGGCGGTACAGGCGCTGATAGTCGGCCTGGCTCAGTTGCGCCGCTTTGCTGACGGCATCGGCTTGGGGAAAGTCGCTGATATCGAACATGGCGGGGTCCTGTCCTGATTGTTTTTGTCAGGACAGTGTAGCCGCTACCCCCGGCTGCGTTCGCTCAGCCAGGGGTAGCGCAGGCGATCAACCGCGGTGACGACTGCGGAAGAAATTGATCAGGCCCTGGGTCGATGGGTCTTCGGCCGCATCTTCGATGCCGCCGGTCAGGCGCTGATAAACGCCTTTGCCGAGCTCTTTGCCCAGTTCCACGCCCCACTGGTCGAAGGCATTGATGCCCCAGACCACGCTCTGCACAAACACCTTGTGTTCGTACATCGCTACCAGCGCGCCGAGACGGCGTGGGCTGATGCGCTCGACCACCAGGGTGTTGCTCGGACGGTTGCCCGGGATCACCTTGTGGGGTGCCAGCTTCTGGATATCGGCCTCGCTCATGCCCTTGTCGCGCAGCTCGGCTTCGGCCTCGCTACGGGTCTTGCCGAGCATCAGCGCCTGGCTCTGCGACAGGCAGTTGGCATACAGCCATTGATGGTGGTCGGCAACCGGGTTGAAGCTGACCACCGGAACGATGAAGTCCGCCGGGATCAGTTGAGTGCCCTGGTGCAGCAACTGGTGGTAGGCATGCTGGCCGTTGCAGCCAACGCCACCCCAGATCACCGGACCGGTGTCATGGTTGACCGGTGTGCCATCCTGGCGAACGCTCTTGCCGTTGGACTCCATATCCAGCTGCTGCAGGTGCTTGGTGATGTTACGCAGGTAGTGATCGTACGGCAGGATCGCGTGGCTCTGCGCACCCCAGAAGTTACCGTACCACACGCCCAGCAAAGCCAGCAGTACGGGCATGTTCTGCTCGAACGGGGCGTTCTGGAAATGCTGGTCCATGGTGTAGGCACCGGACAGCAGCTCTTTGAAGTTGGCGGTGCCAATGGCCAGGGCAATTGGCAGACCAATGGCTGACCACAGCGAGTAACGACCGCCGACCCAGTCCCACATCGGGAAGATGTTTTCTTCGCGGATGCCGAAGGCCACAGCGGCGGCCTTGTTGCTCGACACGGCGATGAAGTGTTTGTACAGCTCGGCTTCCGAGCCGCCCTGGGCCAGGTACCAGCCACGTGCAGCCTGGGCGTTCTTCAACGTTTCCAGGGTGTTGAAGGATTTCGAGGAAACGATGAACAGGGTGGTTTCAGCGCGCAGTTTGGCCGACAGTTCATGGAACTCGCTGCCGTCGATATTGGCCAGGTAATGGCAGCGTACGCCGCGCTGGGCGTAGGGCAGCAGCGCCTCGGAGACCAGTTCAGGGCCGAGGAACGAGCCACCGATACCGATGTTGACCACGTCGGTGATCGGCTTCTCGCTGTAGCCGCGCCACAGCCCGTCATGGATACGGCCAACCAGCTCGGTGACCTGGTTGAGGACTTTGTGCACTTCAGGCATCACGTTGACGCCGTTGACACTCAATTTATCGCCTACTGGCCGGCGCAGTGCGGTGTGCAGGGCCGGGCGGCCTTCTGAGGCGTTGAGGATTTCACCGGCGAACAGTGCCTTGATTGCCTCTTGCAGGCCGACTTCATTGGCCAGGTTGACCAGCAGGTCGCGAGTCTGGCCATTGATCAGGTTCTTCGAGTAGTCGAGGAACAGTCCGCAGGTACTCAGAGAGAACCGGTCGAAGCGCTGCGGTTCGGCATTGAATGCCTCGCGCATGCTGAAGTCCTGCATGGCTTCGCGGTGTTGCTGGAGCGCCTGCCAGGCGGGCAGAGCGGTGACATCATGAGGGGTGCGGTAGTAAGCCATCGCTGCGGATTTCCTTATTGCGTGAACTGCCTTGGACACTGAAACCAGCGCCCCGTTTGCAGGCTGATGCCAATTATAGGCATCAGCCCGACTTACAGGGAGTGGGCTCGGCGGGCGACCTTGTTACTTGTCGTCGAGATTCAGGTGCAGGTTGTCGATCAGGCGGGTGGCACCGAGGTAGGCCGCGGCCAGGATCACCACATCGCGGTCTTCGGCGGTTGCCGGACGCAGGCTCAGGGCCTGGCGAATTTCCAGGTAGTCAGGGCGCAAACCGGCGTTTTTCAGCTGTTGCTGACCGTTAGCGATCAAGGCCGGATAGTCGCGTTCACCCTGTTCGATGGCCGCGGCCATCTGGCCCAGGAGTCGATACAGCGCTGGCGCGATGGCACGTTGTTCTTCGTTCAGATAACCGTTGCGAGAAGACAGCGCCAGGCCATCTTCGGCACGCACGGTCGGTTCGCCAATGATCTGGATCGGCATGTTCAGATCGCGCACCAGGGCGCGGATCACCGCCAACTGCTGGAAGTCTTTCTGACCGAAGACGGCCAGATCCGGCTGGACCATGTTGAACAGCTTGCTGACCACTGTCGCCACACCTTCGAAATGGCCTGGACGGCTGGCGCCACACAGGCCTTCGGACAGCTGCGCAACGTTGACGCGGGTCTGGCCGTCCATACCGTCGGGGTACATCTCTTCGACGCTGGGGGCGAACAGCAGGTGGCACCCGGCCTGGAGCAGTTTCTCCTGGTCGGCAGCGAGGGTTCGCGGGTACTTGTCGAGGTCTTCGCTGGGGCCGAACTGCAGCGGGTTGACGAAGATACTCGCAACGACGAAATCGACGCGCTGTGCGGCCTTGGTCACCAAGGCGGCGTGGCCGCTGTGCAGGTTGCCCATGGTCGGTACGAAACCGATGCGTTTGCCTTCACTGCGTGCCCGCGCCACGGCGGCGCGCAGTTCGCGGACGGTCTTGACTGTATTCATGCACTGAACCCGTGTTCGCTGCCTGGGAAGCTGACGTCCTTGACGGCTGTTACGTAAGCCTTGAGCGCAGCCTGGATATCGCTCTGGCCGACCATGAAGTTTTTCACGAACTTCGGCACGCGTCCGGTCAGCGACAAGCCGAGCATGTCGTGTAGCACCAGTACCTGGCCATCGGTGGCACTGCCGGCACCGATACCGATCACCGGGATGCTCACCGCCTGGGTGATTTCCGCGGCAAGTTCGCTGGGTACGCATTCGAGCAGCAGCATCGCCGCACCAGCCTGCTCCAGGGCAATGGCGTCGGCACGCATCTGCCGCGCCTGGTTTTCCTGGCGGCCCTGCACTTTGTAGCCGCCGAGGATGTTCACGGTCTGCGGGGTCAGGCCCATATGCGCGCAAACCGGAACGCCACGTTCGGCCAGAAGGCGGATGGTTTCCGCGAGCCAGGCGGCGCCCTCGACTTTGACCATGTGCGCGCCCGCTTGCATCAGGGCGCCGCTGTTGGCGAAAGCCTGCTCAATGGTGGCACAGGCCATGAATGGCAAGTCAGCGAGGATCAATGCGCCTTCGTTGCCACGTTTGACGCAGGCGGTGTGATAAGCCATCTCGGCGTTGGTCACCGGCAAGGTACTGTCATGACCCTGCAGGACCATGCCCAGCGAGTCTCCGACCAGCAGGATTTCCACGCCGGCACGGCTGGCAGCCTGGGCGAAGGTTGCGTCGTAGCAGGTCAGCATGGCTATTTTCTCACCCTTGGCCTTGAGGCTCTGCAGGGTGGTCAGGGTTACATCTGGCATGAAAAGGAATCCTCATTCAGGCGCTGTGAAAAACGACTGCGTACAACGCGTGTATTCATCTTCTGGAACAGCACATCATCGATCGTGGTGTTTTAATTGCGACCTGTTCCAGGCCTATATACGCCTTTTTTCGGCGCACAGGCGCCGTCGGACGCCTATAGTCGTGAGGGAGGGGGCTGAAGTCAATTACCCTGTTACCGCATTGTTACGAATGCACTGTTACAGGCGTTACCGCATGGGGGAACGCCCGGTTTACAGGCGTTCCAGACCGACGAACGGGCAATCTGCCAGCAGTTGGGCAAGGCTGCGCTGGTCGGCCAGCAGGAAGTCGGCCGGGACCAGTTCGGCCAGCGGGTAAAGGACGAACGGTCGCGCCTGCATGTGGTAGTGCGGGACTTTCAGGCGCGGGATGTCGATCAGATGATCGCCGTACAGCAGGATATCCAGGTCCAGGGTGCGCGGGCCCCAGCGCTCCTTGCGCTCACGGCCCTGGGCGGCTTCGATGGCCTGCAGGCTGTCGAGCAGGTCCAGGGGCGCTAACCTGGTGTCCAGAGCGGCCACGGCATTGGTGTAGCGTGGCTGGCCGGGTGACAGCGATTCGCTGCTGTAGAAAGCAGAGGCCGCCGCCAGCGATGTGTCGGGCAACTCACGCAGCGCATCGATAGCACTGCGCAGTTGTTCCTGCGGTTCATCCAGATTACTGCCCAGGCCGATGTACACGCGTTCCATGCTTATTCGCCTGCGCCGCCATCGGCACGCTTGCGTTTGCTCGGGCTGCGCTTGCGTTTACGCGGGCCGGCAGAGGCGCCTTCATCGCGGCTGCCCAGGTCACGGATCATGTCGCGCCGCTCGCTGTCATTACTGTCCTGATAGTCGGTCCACCATTGGCCCAGGCCATCGGTTTCCTCACCTGCGCTTTCACGCAGCAGCAGGAAGTCGTAACCGGCACGGAAGCGCGGGTTGTCGAGCAGCAGGTCGGCACGCTTGCCGCTGCGGCGTGGCAGGCGCTCCTGCATATCCCAGATCTCGCGGATCGGGAGGGTGAAGCGTTTCGGAATCGCGATGCGCTGGCACTGTTCGCTGATCAGCTCGTGGGCGGCTTCGTTCATCGCCGGAATCGGCGGCATGCCACGGCTTTGCAGGCGTAGTGCACGGCCTGGCAAGGCTGGCCAGAGCAGGGCGGCGAACAGGAAGGCAGGGGTTACCGGTTTGCCCTGCTTGATGCGCAGGTCGGTGTTGATCAATGCCTGGCTGATCAGGGTGTGGGTGTAGGTCGGGTGTTCTTCCAGTGCCTCGGCACTGGCCGGGAACAGCGGATCGAACAACTGCAGGTCGACCAGCATTTCGAAGGTGTCGGCAGCATGCCCGGAGAGGAACAGCTTGAGCGTTTCTTCGAACAGGCGGGCAGACGGGATCTCGCGCAGCATCGGTGCCAGCTGGCGAATCGGCTGCACCGTGTGCTTCTCGATGCCGAAGTTCAGCTTGGCAGCGAAACGCACGGCGCGCAGCATCCGCACCGGGTCTTCCTGGTAACGCTGGGTCGGGTCACCGATCAGGCGGATCAAACGATTGCGGATGTCGTGTACACCATTGGCGTAGTCGAGGATGCGTTCGCTGACCGGATCGTAGTACAGGGCGTTGATGGTGAAGTCACGGCGCTGCGCGTCTTCTTCCAGGGTGCCGTAGACATTGTCACGCAGGATGCGCCCGCTCTCGTTACGCGACGAGGTGTGGCTGTCTTCTGCTTCGCTTTCCGGGTGATTGGCACGGAAGGTGGCGACTTCGATGATTTCACGACCGAAATGGATGTGAACCAGCTTGAAACGGCGGCCGATGATGCGCGCATTGCGAAATTCGGCACGGACTTGTTCGGGGGTGGCGCTGGTGGCGACATCGAAGTCCTTGGGGGTGATACCCAGGAGTTGGTCGCGCACGCAGCCACCGACCAGGTAGGCCTGGTAGCCAGCATTTTGCAGGCGCTCAACGATACTCACCGCATGACGACTGAATTGGCCACGTTGCAGCGAGTGTTGACCGCTATTGATCACTTCAGGCGTGGTGCGCTTGTGGTGCGGGCCACGTACGGGAGGACGGAACGACTGGAACAGCTTCTTCAGCATGGGATGCACTGTTTGAAGGAATGTTCGGCCAAAAACGAAGAATGGCCGCATGATGGGCGGGGATTCTAGCATTTACTGGGAGGATGGTGTAGGCGCTAGCAAAGCGGGGGTGATGCGGAGGGGAGAAACTACAAGGGGAGCCGAAGCTCCCCAAGAAAGTAGTTGCGTGCTCTTATTGTTTTTTTGCCGGGCTTCTTGTTTTTGTTGAGTGCCCTATCCACAAAACGCAAAGCTTGTGGACGATCTCCCTAACCGGGATTCAAGAGCAAACGGATTGCTTTGGTCGCTGAGGTTGCAATGATCATGCGATCCAACCAGTTCAGGCCCTGCTTGAGTGCAGTTTTTATTATTCTCTGCCTGGTTGTGGGGCAAGCCCCAAATACAACTCCTCTCCAAAAGAATCAGTTAGCTGCGCCTCCGCCGTCTTGTTCTTATTGTGCGTGAGCCGATTCGTCTTATTTTTATTGTCTTTTGCAGTGCTTGTTATTGTTCTTGTACCAAACATATAGCAGGTGCCGTGCCAACTTTTACAAACCCCAGTAAAACAAGGGCTTGGAGCGATTTCACGGTGTTGTTGAGGCGAAAAAAAACCGGGGCTTCGTTACCGTAAGCCCCGGTTTTTGTTACGAGATTGTGGCGAGGTAACAGTTTTTTCACATTTGCCCGTGTTACCCCTTCGCGCCTCGGTGACAGCTGAAAGGGATCAGCTGTCGCTGGTGGCACCGCTCTTGCGCCGCGGGATGCCCAGGCGCTGGCGACGTTCCCACAGGCACTTGCGACTGACCCCGAGTTTGCGCGCCAGCTCGGTCTCGGTCATGTGGTCCTGATGTTCGAGGACGAAGTGCTGGAAGTAGTCTTCCAGGGACAGGTCTTCGGTTGGTTCGTGGCTGGTGTTGTTGGCCGTGCTGCCATTGCCGGACAGGCTGGCGAACGGTTCGTCGTCTTCCAGGTCGCTCAGCTCGATATCGATGCCCAGCAGGTCGGCAGAGATTTCCGGGCTCTCGCAGAGAATCACCGCACGCTCAACGGCGTTTTCCAGCTCACGGACGTTACCCGGCCAGGAGTAATGACGGATGGCCTGTTCGGCATCGTGGCCAAAGCGCAGGTCGTTACGGCCGACACGCGCGCTTTGGCGGGCGAGGAAGGCATTGGCGATTTCGTTGACGTCGGCGCCGCGCTCGCGCAGGGCAGGCAGCTTGAGGGCGATAACGTGCAGACGGTAATAAAGGTCTTCGCGGAACTGGCCGATCTTGGCCAGGTTTTTCAGGTCGCGGTGGGTCGCAGCGATCAGGCGCACATCGACCTTTTGTGACTGCACCGAACCGACCCGGCGGATTTCGCCTTCCTGAAGCACCCGCAGCAGGCGAGCCTGGGCTTCCAGTGGCAATTCACCGATTTCGTCGAGGAACAGGGTACCGCCGTCGGCAGCTTCGACCAGGCCGGCGCGACCGGCGCTGGCACCGGTGAAGGCGCCTTTTTCATGGCCGAACAGTTCCGACTCGATCAGGGTTTCCGGAATGGCCGCACAGTTCACCGAGATCATCGGTGCCTTGGCGCGGCGCGAGAGGTTGTGCAGGGCGCGGGCAACCAGTTCTTTACCGGTCCCCGATTCGCCCTGGATCAGTACATTCGAGTCAGTCGGGGCAACCTTGCGGATCTTGCCGTACAGGTCTTGCATCGGTGGGCAGGAACCGATGATGCCGATTTCGCCATTGGCGGCATTGCTGCTGCCTTTGTCGGCCATGCCGGTCTTGCCGTTACCACGTGCTTCGGCAGGCGCGGCTGGCGCGTTCTGGCGGTCACGCAGGATGCGCGCCACGGCCTGGAGCATTTCGTCATGATCGAAAGGCTTGGCGATGTAGTCCACCGCGCCCATTTTCATCGAATCGACGGCAGAGCGCAGGCTCGCGTAGCTGGTCATGATCAGCACCGGTGTGCCCTGGCCGAGCTTGATCAGTTCGGTACCCGGGGCGCCGGGCAGGCGCAGGTCACTGACAATCAGGTCGAAGGTGGCAATGCTGAAGCGCTCCTGTGCTTCCTGCACCGATCCGGCTTCGCTGACCTGATACTGGTTCCGTTCCAGTAGTCGACGCAGTGCCGAGCGGATGATGGTTTCGTCTTCGACGATCAGAATATGCGGCATTGATTCAATTCTCTCGACGGTCTCAGTTCACAGCGGACGTCGCTACGACATGGCGCGGCAGGGTGACTCGGATCCGAGTGCCACGCTGGCTCTGGGTATCGGCCGGGCTGTCGATGGTGATTTGTCCATAATGCTCTTCCACGATGGAATAGACCAGAGCAAGCCCCAGTCCGGTACCTTCGCCCGGGTCCTTGGTAGTGAAGAAGGGTTCGAACAGACGATCCATGATGTTTTTCGGAATACCGCTGCCTTCGTCCTCGACGATCAGGTCAACGGTATGCTCGCTCGCTTCGCTCTTGACACGCACGGCACTGCCGGGCGGTGAGGCATCGCGGGCGTTGGACAGCAAGTTGATCAGGACCTGGGCCAGGCGTTGCGGGTCGCCATCGACCCAGTGCTCGGGATCGCACAGGTTGAAGAACTGTACTTCGAAATTGCGCCGGTTCAAGGCCAGCAGGCCGATGGCGTCCTGCGCCACTTCGGCCAGGCACACCGGCTCGTCGCTGTGCTGATGGCTGCCGGCGTGGGCAAAGCTCATCAGTGACTGAACGATGCGGGAAATGCGCTTGGTCTGCTCGAGGATCTGGCTGCTCAACTCGGTAATCTCGCCATCTTCCTCGCGCTCTTCACGCAGATTCTGCGCCAGGCAAGCGATGCCGGTGACCGGGTTGCCGATCTCGTGGGCCACCCCGGCCGCGAGGCGACCGATGCTGGCCAGGCGTTCGGAGTGCACCAGCTTGTCTTCCAGAGCCTGGGTCTCGGTGAGGTCTTCGACCAGCACCACCAGACCACTGTTGCCCGGCGCCAGGGGCTCGTCAATGGCGGCCTTGTGCAGGTTCAGCCAGCGGGTCTGGCCGTCCAGGCCCAGGCGCTGCTTGTGCAGGTGTTCATCGGGGATGTTGGTGAAGCCCAGCAGCAGGCCACGCCAAGGTTCGCTGATGGTGGTCAGGCGTGAGCCGACCACACGCTTGGCGGGAATGCCGGTGAGTTCTTCCATGGCCTTGTTCCACATCAGGATCTCCTGATCCTTGGCCAGCGAGCAGACACCCATGGGCAGTTCCTGCAAGGTCTGGCGGTGGTAGCGGCGCAGGGCATCGAGCTCGGCGGCAAGGCCGGTGAGGCGCGAGTGGTAGTCTTCCAGGCGACTTTCGATGAAGTGAATGTCTTCGGTAACGTAGTTTTCGTTACCCGACTTGTAAGGAAGGAAGGTCTCGACCATGTCCTGAGCCACACTTGGCCCCATCAGCCCCGACAGGTTGGCTTCGATACGGTCGCGCAGGCGGCGCAAGGCGTAGGGACGGCGCTCGTCGAAGGGCAGGTAGAGATCACGCAGGGCTTGTTCGACTTCCTTCTGGGCGGCCTTGGCGCCCAGGGGCTTGGCCAGTTGCGTGGCGAATTCCTGCGGCGAGGCGGCATGCAGTTCGCGGCGTTGCGGACGGCGCACGTTATCCACCGCGCACGCTTCGGCGGCGCTGACTTCTTCACTGCTGGCGTTGGTGAACAGCGAAATCAGGGTGAACAGCAACACGTTGGCCGCCAGCGAGGCAATGGCCGCCATGTGCCAACTGGTGTCGTCGAGCACATAGATCATGTTCAGCAACGGGATGTAGAAACCCTGCAGGTTGCCCACCAGTGGCAGCAACATGGTCACCATCCACACCAGGATCCCGGCCAGCAAACCGGCGATGAAGCCGCGGCGGTTGGCGGTCGGCCAGTACAGTACCGAAAGCACGCCTGGCAGGAACTGCAGGGTGGCGACAAAGGCGACGATGCCGAGGTTGGCCAGGTCTTGCTGGCTGCCAAGGGTCAGATAGAAGCCGAAGCCGGCGGCGATGATCGCGACGATCAGCGCGCGGCGGGTCCATTTCAGCCAACGATAGATATTGCCCTCGGCCGGTGGCTGGTAGAGCGGCAGTACCAGGTGGTTCAGGGCCATGCCCGAGAGGGCGAGGGTGGTAACGATGATCAAGCCGCTGGAGGCTGACAGCCCACCGACATATGCGAGCAGTGCCAGCGCCTGGTTGTTGGCGGCGATCCCCAGGCCCAGGGTGAAGTATTCCGGGCTGGTGCTGGCGCCCATCTTCAAACCCGCCCAGAGGATCAAAGGCACGGCCAGGCTCATCAGCAGCAGGAACAGCGGCAAGCCCCAACTGGCGCTGACCAGCGAGCGCGGGTTGAGGTTCTCGGTGAAGGCCATGTGATACATGTGCGGCATGACGATGGCCGAGGCGAAGAACACCAGCAACAGGGTTCGCCAGGGGCCTTCCTGCAATGGTGTGTGCAGGGCGGCCAGGGCGGTCTGGTTCTGCAGCAGCCAGACTTCCAGCTGGTGCGGCCCGCCGAATACGCCGTACAGCGCGTACAGACCAATGCCGCCCAGGGCCAGCAGCTTGATCACCGACTCAAAGGCAATGGCGAACACCAGGCCTTCGTGCTTTTCCCGGGTAGCGATGTGCCGGGAGCCGAAAAAGATGGTGAACAAGGTAATCAAGGCACAGAAGGCCATGGCCACCCGGGCCTTGACCGGCTCGCCGGTGAGGATGCTGATCGAGTCGGCCACCGCCTGGATCTGCAGGGCCAGCAACGGCAGGACGCCGATCAGCATGAATATCGTGGTCAGCGCCCCGGCCCAGGTGCTGCGAAAGCGGAAGGCGATGAGGTCGGCCAGTGACGACAGCTGATAGGTGCGGGTGATCTTCAGAATCGGGTAAAGCAGTACCGGCGCCAGCAGGAAAGCCCCGGAAACCCCCAGGTAACAGGCCAGAAAACCGTACCCGTACTGGTAGGCCAGGCCGACTGAGCCGTAGAACGCCCAGGCACTGGCATAGACACCCAGCGACAGGGTGTAGGTCAGGGGGTGGCGAATGATTGCGCGCGGGATCATGCCGCGTTCGCTGATCCAGGCCACGCCGAACAGCACCAGCAGGTAGGCGGCGCTGATCAGGATCATCTGGGTCAGGCTAAAGCTCATCGGCATCACGTTGGCTCTGCAGGATAAAGGTCACGACGATCAGGATCAGCCAGAGCAGGTAAGGGCGATACCAGGCTCCGGTTGGCTCGATCCACCAGTCCATGATGGCCGGGGAGAACAGATAGATCCCCACGACCAGAAGCAGGACCAAACGATAGATATACATGCTGGCCTCAAAGGTTAGGGCGTTGCTGCTTGGACTTATTATTGGCGCAAATGGCTGCGGCGATGGTAACGGATGGGCTGACGGCTGCAAACGTCCTTGCACGTTTTAGCCAAAGATTTGAATTTATTGGGCTTTCTGTCTATCGGCAAGGGTCAGGCCAGTTGCGCCTCGGCCAGGGTTCGACTGCGTGGGATCGCACCGCTCGACCAGTGCCGGGTGGCATGGGCCAGTACTTCGGCAGGCCGGGCCTGTTCCATCGCTGTGTCGGTGGTTTGGCCCAGGGCGCGCAGGGCCCGCAGGAGCAGCGGCGTGGCGTGCTCGGCGGGTAACGGCGCGGAACGGTAGCTCTTGCCCAGCTTATGGCCATCAGGCTGGGTAATCAGCGGCACATGTAGATAACGCGGTTGCGACAGCCCCAGCAGTTCCTGCAGGTAAAGCTGGCGCGGGGTGTTATCCAGCAAGTCGGCGCCGCGTACGATGTCGGTCACCCCTTGCCAGGCATCGTCCAGCACCACCGCCAGTTGATACGCATAGAGCCCGTCGCGACGACGGATGACGAAATCACCCACCTCACGGCCCAGGTGTTGTTCGAAAGGGCCCTGAACGCGGTCTTCGAACCGGTAGGTCAGCTCCGGCACGCGCAGGCGGATGGCGGCGTCCTGTTGAGCATGGCCGGCATTGCGGCACAGGCCGGGGTAAATGCCGTTGTAACCCTCCAGTTGCTTGCGCGAACAGGTGCAGGCATAAGCCAGGCCCTGGCGGAACAGACGCTCGACGACTTCGGCGTAGGCCTCATGGCGCTGACTCTGGTAGACCACCTCGCCATCCCACTCCAGGCCGTAGCTTTCCAGGGTGTGCAGGATTGCCGCCTGAGCGCCGGGGGCTTCGCGGGGAGGGTCGATATCTTCCATGCGCAGCAGCCACTGGCCGCCAACCGCGCGGGCATCAAGCCAGGAGGCGAGCGCAGCGACCAACGAACCGAAGTGCAGGAACCCGCTTGGGGTGGGGGCGAAACGCCCGATGTAGCGAGGGTTGTTCATACTCATCAATGCAGGTACTGGGCAATCGTCGCAGCCATAAATGAAGCGGGGCGCCTTGAGCGCCCCGTTCTGGTCAGATCAGGCTTTGCCGACCTGTTTTTCCTTGATTTCCGCCAGTGTCTTGCAGTCGTAGCACAGGTCTGCAGTCGGACGGGCCTCCAGGCGACGAATACCGATTTCCACGCCGCAGCTTTCGCACCAGCCGTACTCTTCGTCTTCGATCAACTGCAAGGTTTTGTCGATTTTCTTGATCAGCTTGCGTTCGCGGTCGCGATTACGCAGCTCCAGGGCGAACTCTTCTTCCTGGCTGGCGCGATCGGCCGGGTCAGGGAAGTTGGCTGCCTCGTCTTTCATGTGGTCCACAGTCTTGTCTACGCCTTCCATCAGCTCCTGCTTCCATTTGTGCAGAAGTTTAGTGAAGTGCGCGCGCATTGGGGCACCCATGTACTCCTCACCCTTGGTTTCTTTATAGGGTTCGAAGCCGCGAACGAGTTGACTTTGTTGCTTTTCTTGGGTGGACATGAATAGACCGCCTCTCACTCTTCTAATCCATTGCGCAGGCTGCTCCATCTCCGGCGCCCGCCGGCCCTGCGACTGCGAGCCGCCGAACTTACCAGATCGAATCGGGGCGCGCTACTCCCGGTGTCTTCGTGGTTGACAGCAGGTTTAGCCACACGTTCGCTTCAGCACACGGGTAGAATCATCATTCTAGACCTATTTGAGAGAAGGTTGATGGCCCAGTCCTACAGTGCGCGCAGCCGCGCCATAGAACCGTTCCACGTCATGGCCCTGCTGGCCCGCGCCAACGAGCTGCAAGCCAGCGGCCGTGATGTGATTCACCTGGAAATCGGTGAACCGGACTTCACCACCGCCGCGCCGATCGTCGAGGCTGGCCAGGCTGCCCTGGCCGCCGGGCATACCCGCTACACCGCGGCGCGAGGTGTGCCGGCGCTGCGTGAGGCGATTGCCGGCTTTTACCAGCAGCGCTATGGCCTGAGCATCGACCCCGAACGAATCCTCATCACGCCGGGCGGCTCCGGTGCCTTGCTGCTGGCCAGCAGTTTGCTGGTGGATCCGGGCAAACACTGGCTGCTGGCGGACCCCGGCTACCCGTGCAATCGGCACTTTTTGCGTTTGGTCGAAGGCGGCGCGCAACTGGTACCGGTGGGCCCCGAGGTCAACTACCAACTGACCGCTGACCTGGTCGAACGCTATTGGGATCAGGACACCGTTGGCGCACTGGTGGCGTCCCCGGCCAACCCGACTGGCACCGTGCTTGACCGCAGCGAGTTGGCCAGTCTGTCGGCGGCAACCCGTGCTCACAATGGGCATCTGGTGGTCGATGAGATCTACCACGGGCTCACCTACGGCATGGATGCAGCCAGCGTTCTGGAAGTCGATGACCATGCCTTCGTCCTGAACAGTTTTTCCAAATATTTCGGGATGACCGGTTGGCGACTCGGCTGGCTGGTGGCGCCACCGGCAGCGGTCAGTGACCTGGAAAAGCTGGCACAGAACCTCTACATCAGTGCCCCGAGCATGGCTCAACATGCCGCTCTGGCCTGTTTCCAGCCACAGACACTGGCGATTCTCGAAGAGCGTCGTGCCGAATTCGGCCGTCGTCGCGACTTCCTGTTGCCTGCTCTGCGTGAGCTGGGCTTCAAGATTGCCGTCGAGCCGCAGGGGGCTTTTTATCTGTACGCGGATATCAGCGCCTTTGGCGGTGATGCCTTCGCCTTCTGCCAGCACTTCCTTGAAACCGAGCATGTTGCCTTTACGCCGGGCCTGGACTTCGGTCGCTATCAGGCCGGGCATCACGTGCGGTTTGCCTACACCCAGAGCCTGCCACGCCTGCAGGAAGCGGTGGAGCGCATTGCCCGTGGTCTGCGGAGCTGGCAAGGCTGATGCGTTTTTCTCCAGCACTGGAAACCGCGCGACTGCTGCGTCGCTACAAGCGCTTTCTGGCCGATATCGAACTGGCCAGTGGCGAGCAGATCACCATTCATTGCCCGAATACCGGCTCGATGCTCAATTGCATGGTCGAAGGGGGGCAGGTCTGGTTCAGTCGTTCCAATGATCCCAAACGCAAGTTGCCTGGCACCTGGGAAATCAGTGAGACGCCGCAAGGGCGTCTGGCCTGTGTGAATACCGGGCGGGCCAATGCGCTGGTCGAGGAAGCTCTGCACGCCGGAATCATCAGCGAACTGGCAGGTTTTACCGGGCTCAGGCGCGAAGTGGCCTACGGCGAGGAGCGCAGCCGGGTGGACTTTCGTCTGGAGTTTGCCGATGGGCCGGCTTATGTCGAGGTCAAGAGCGTGACCCTGGGTTTTGAAGGTTCAGCCGTTGCGGCTTTCCCTGATGCGGTCACCCAGCGGGGCGCCAAGCACCTGCGCGAACTGGCGGCGCTGGCCCGCCAGGGTGTGCGGGCGGTGCAACTGTACTGCGTAAATCTCAGCGCGATCGAAGCCGTGCGGCCAGCCGAGGAAATCGATGCGGTCTACGCGCAAGCGTTGCGCGCCGCCGTAGCCGATGGTGTCGAGGTGCTGGCCTATGGCACGCGCGTCGATGGTGAGCAGGTCTATATCGACCGGGCTTTGCCGGTCCTGCTTACGCCATGAGCCAGATGCCCTGGCTGTCTTCAAGGCAGTCCAGGGCGGTCAGTTGCTCCCCGGCGCAGGGGCCGGCCACGCATTCTCCGGACTCGATCAGAAACAGGGCGCCATGCCGGCCGCAGGCGATCAGGCTGGCGCTGCTGTCGAGAAACTGATCGGGCTCCCAGTTCAGCGGGATGCCGCGGTGCGGGCAGCGGTTGCGGTACAGGTAGACCCGGCCTGCGCGGCGCACGGCAAACACGGCGGTGTCGTCAACGCTGAAGCCACGACTGCGGCCTTCGCCTAATTGGTCGGATAAGCAGAGAAAATGCATAGCAGGGAGTTACCTGGAGTCACTGTTGGTTTGACGCTACCAAACGATACCAACTCCGGGCAAAAAAAAAGACCCGGCAAAGAGCCGGGTCAATAACCGTGATTAGCCTGATGAGGAGATAATCTGAGAGTCCGAACCAGGGGCTTTCAGGTTACCCAACCAGTCTCGCGACCAGTTGTGATAATCATAACGATTCTCATTACTGTGTCAACCGCCGCTACTCAATATTCTCAATTATTTTTCTGAACGGCTTTTGCATCGAGCTGTTGGTTCAGGGCTTCCTTGCGTTCGGCCGGAATGTCATTCCAGTGCACGTCGAGCAAGGCGCCTTCAATCGCGTAGAGCAATACCTTCGAGGCCCGGAAGCCACGGGTGCGCACCGCCTTGTAGGCGTTTACCGCACCCAGCCGGCGCAGATCCGAAGCACTGTGGATGCCGACCGCATGCAACCACTGCGCGGAAGTCTTGCCAAGGTTTTTCAGATGCTGGAGTTCATCGTTCATCAAGCCTCCTTGCGACGGCTGAACGGGTCTTGTGGAGGAATCGCTGGCAGGTCAATGAGCAGTGTAGCGGCACTTGGGAAATACGCGGCGTTTTGCCATCGGGCTGCCGACAAGTAGCCGAAAGAAACCCGCCAGGCCACGGCTGGCGGGGGTTCAGCGGAAAAATCAGCGGGTGCGATAGCGCAGTCGAGTGCCGAAATTGACTGACATGAGAATTTCGTCGGCGCTCAGCTCAGTGGGGAAGTAGGTACCGGAGATCTGGGCATGGGCCAGGCTTGCGCCTTCGAGCCCGTTGTGGCGCAGGTCGAGGCCGCGCAGATCGGCAGCGCGGAAATAGGCATCGGTGAAATCAATTCCGCTGGTGTCCAGCTCCCGCAGGTCGAGGCCGCGGAAATCGCCGCCGCGAAAGTCGATACTGACGTCCCTGGGTTTTTCGCGGTTGAAGCTGGCGATCTGTTCGTCATGCACCAGCGCATACAGTGCGCTGTCCAGTTGCCGTGGCTGATTCATGAAGGCGCCTCCTTGTTTGCACTTGTGGTGACACTATAGTGCCATCATTGCGGAGGCGCCGGAGATCAGGCGTGAAGTGTCGACTGCTTCACGTCCTGGGGCATATCAGAGCCCGGGAAGGCGCTGACGGATCTGCTTGACCAGCAGATCGAGGCTGCCGCTTTCGTTGGTTTCGACACGTTTGCTTTGCAGCAGTTCTTCGCTGCTCAGCGGCTCGCGACTGGCCAGCTGGGCTTCGACCACTTCCAGCGTTGCATCGGAAGGATCATTCTTGTCGGCCTGACGCTGTGCCAGCCAGCTGGCGATAACCGCTTGCGGGGCATTGCAGTCGAGGATCAGGAAAGGCACCCCGGTCTCGCTGGCAACGCCGGCCGCCGCCTGGCGCTGAGCCTGCTTGAGGTAGGTGGCGTCAATGACCACCGGGAAACCGGCACGCAGGATGGTTTCGGCCAGGTTGTGCAGGCGGGCATAGGTGGCCTGGCTGGCATCGTTGTTATAGATGCCTTGCTGCAGCTGACCGGCATCGCCTGCCTGCTGCTCGCCGAACATACGCTTGCGCTCTACATCCGAGCGCAGACGGATCGCGCCCAGAGCATCGACCAGGCGCATCGCCACATGGCTTTTGCCCACCGCGGAAACACCGTGGGTGATGGCCAGGAAGCGCGAAGGAATGGCGCTGTAGCTTTCGGCCAGGTTGGCATAGTTGCGGTAGGTGCGCAGGGTGGTGGCACGCTGCACGGCATCGGCATTGGCCGGCATGCTGAACAGGGCGACCTTGGCCCGGACCAGGGCGCGGTAAGCCTTGTAGAAGTTCAGCAGTTCAAGGCCTGCATAGTCGCCGGTCAGTTCCAGGTACTGGCTGATGAAGCGCCGTGACAGCGACTTCAGGCCACGGTCTTCAAGGTCCATGGCCAGGAACGCGGTGTCGGCGTAGACGTCGGTCAGGCGGAACGGCTCGTTGAATTCGATGCAGTCGAAGATGACGACCTTGCCGTCGATCAGGGTGGCGTTGCCCAGGTGGATGTCACCATGGCACTCACGAATGAAGCCTTCGGCCTTGCGTGCCTCGAGCAAGCCGTGAAGGCGCTTGAAGCTGTCCTGGGCCCAGGCCTGCAGGGCGTCGAGTTGCTGCAGGTCGGCTTTGTCGCTGAGGAACGGGCGAATCTGCTCGAAGTTCTGCTCCACCGGCGCCATGACGCTGTCCGGGGTACCCAGCGGATGCTCCACCGAGACCTTGGGTGCCTGCAGGTGGAACTCGGCGATTTGCCGGGCCATCTGGTCGATGTGTTCGGCAGTCAGTTCACCGTTGGCTTGCAGGGTGCTGAGCATCTGGTTCTGCGGGAACTGGCGCATTTTCAGCGCGTACTCGATCGCTTCGCCTTCGCCACCCAGTTGCGGCGCTTCGGCGCTACCGGTGATCGGCAGGACGTCCAGGTACAGGCCTTCGGTCAGGCGCTGGTTCAGGCGCAGCTCTTCGTTGCAGAAGTGCTTGCGTGCGGACTGTTCGGTGAAATCGAGGAAGCCGAAATTCATCGGCTTCTTGATCTTGTAGGCATAGTCGCCAGTCAGCAGTACCCAGGAGATGTGGGTCTCGATGAGCTGAAACTCCTTCACCGGGTGAGGGAACAGGGCGGGGTTCTGCAGCGCGGTGATCAAGGCTTGGCTCACGGGCGATCCTTCTGGGTCTTGGTGATTTCGAGTGGGCCATTATGGCGGTAAGCGAGGCTGGTGCAAACCGCCGGAGGGCGCCTGTCGAGGATCAATAAAGTGCGTATAATCCGCCGCCATGACTCGTACCCGATCCCCCCGTACCGCTAAAAAACGCCCGTCTGGCCGCTCGCGCGCCTGGCTGGGCTGGGCCATCAAGCTCAGCCTGGTTGGCCTTGTGGTGCTGGCCGGCTTTGCCATTTACCTCGATGCTGTGGTCCAGGAGAAGTTCTCCGGCAAGCGCTGGACCATCCCGGCCAAGGTGTATGCCCGGCCGCTGGAACTGTTCGTCGGGCAAAAACTGAGCAAAAACGACTTCCTCATCGAACTCGATGCCCTGGGCTATCGCCGTGAAAGCGTTGCCAACGGCCCGGGTGCCGCCGCCGTCAGCGGCAATACCGTCGACCTCAATACCCGTGGTTTCCAGTTCTATGAAGGCATGGAGCAGGCGCAAGCGGTGCGTGTGCGCTTCTCCGGCGACTATGTGGCGGGTTTGAGTGGCATCAATGGTTCCAAGCTCGACGTAGTTCGGCTGGAGCCGCTGATGATCGGCGGGCTGTACCCGAAGAACCTGGAAGACCGCATCCTGATCAAGCTCGACCAGGTGCCGCCGTACCTGCTGGAAACCCTGGTGGCCGTGGAAGACCGCGACTTCTACAGTCACTTTGGTGTATCGCCGAAGTCGATCGCCCGTGCGGTCTGGGTCAACACTTCGTCGGGTGCCATGCGTCAGGGCGGCAGTACCCTGACCCAGCAGTTGGTCAAAAACTTCTACCTGACCAACGAGCGTAGCCTCAGTCGTAAGCTGACCGAGGCCATGATGGCCTTGCTGCTGGAATTGCACTACGACAAGCGCGAGATCCTTGAGGCTTACCTCAACGAGGTGTTCGTCGGTCAGGATGGTCAACGTGCGGTGCACGGTTTTGGCCTGGCCAGCCAGTTCTTCTTCAGTCAGCCGCTGTCGGAATTGAAGCTGCATCAGGTGGCGCTGCTGGTGGGCATGGTCAAGGGGCCGTCCTACTACAATCCACGGCGTTACCCGGACCGCGCCACCGTGCGGCGTAACCTGGTACTGGACCTGTTGGCCGAGCAGGGCGTGGCCACACCAGAAGCCGTTGCTGCGGCGAAGAAAATGCCGCTGGGCGTGACCAAGCGCGGCAGCCTGGCCGACAGCTCATTCCCCGGTTTCCTTGATCTGGTCAAACGTCAGTTGCGTCAGGACTACCGTGACGAAGACTTGACCGAAGAAGGCCTGCGAATCTTCACCAGCTTTGACCCGATCCTGCAGATGAAGTCCGAATCGGCCATGTCCGAGACCTTCAAGCGCCTGGCCGGACGCAAAGGTGCCGACGAGGTCGAGGCGGCGATGGTGGTCACCAACCCTGAAACCGGTGAGGTACAGGCGTTGATCGGCAGCCGTCAGGCGGGATTTGCCGGTTTCAACCGGGCGATTGACGCCGTACGGCCGATCGGCTCGCTGGTCAAGCCGGCGGTCTACCTGACGGCGCTGGAAAAGCCGAGCCAATACACCTTGACCAGTTGGGTGCAGGATGAACCGTTCTCGGTCAAAGGTGGCGATGGCCAGGTTTGGCGGCCGCAGAACTATGACCGCCGCTCCCATGGCACCGTTTATCTGTACCAGGGCCTGGCCAACTCCTACAACCTGTCGACGGCCAAGCTCGGTCTGGAACTGGGCGTGCCGAATGTACTCAAAACCATTGGGCGGCTGGGTGTGAATGTCGATTGGCCGGCCTTCCCGTCGATGCTGCTGGGTGCCGGCGGCATGTCGCCGATGCAGGTTGCGACCATGTACCAGACCCTGGCCAACGGTGGTTTTAATACGCCAATGCGCGGCATCCGCAGTGTACTGACCGCCGAGGGCGAACCGCTCAAGCGTTATCCGTTCCAGATCCAGCAGAGCTTCGATCCGGGGGCGATCTATCTGGTTCAGAACGCCATGCAGCGGGTGATGCGCGAAGGCACCGGCCGCTCGGTCTACAGTGTATTGCCAAGTTCGTTGAACCTGGCGGGCAAGACCGGTACCAGTAACGATTCGCGTGACAGCTGGTTCGCAGGTTTCAGCCAGGATCTGCTGGCGGTGGTCTGGCTCGGTCGGGACGATAATGGCAAGACGCCGTTCACCGGTGCCACCGGTGCCCTGCAGGTCTGGACCAGTTTCATGCGCAAGGCCGACCCGTTGCCGCTGGACATGCCGTTGCCTGACAACGTGGTCCAGGCCTGGATTGATCCACACTCCGGGCAGGGCTCCGACAGCAGTTGCCCGGGCGCAGTACAGATGCCGTATATTCGCGGCAGTGAGCCGCCTGCCGGCGCCGCCTGTGGCGGCACGCAGGATCCCGCCGAGTCCGTCATGGACTGGGTCAAGGGCTGGATGAATTAAGCAAAGAGGGTGTGAAGTGAACAAGTGGTGGATTCCTGCCTTGACGGCACTGGCTTTGCTCAACGGTTGCGCCAACGTTCAGCGTGGCTCGATTCCCGTGGTCGACTCGAGTACGCGCGTGTCCAATAGCGAACGGGTCACGGCCAGTCGTGGTGCCCAGGTCAACGCCGGTACTCGTCAGGCCCAAGCCGTGCCGCAGGACTCCGGTGTCACCGTGATGGTCCCGCAGGGCGCGGGTGCGGCACCGATTCAGACATTCCCGGCTTCGACGGCGTCTGCGCCGATCAGCACCGGTCCGATTACACCGGGGCCAAGCAGTTCGGTGCCATTCGATAGCGGTTCGACCAATGCCGGCAGCTACACCATGCCGAGCACTAGCGCTCCGAGCGCGCCTAGTGGCATTCCGCGCAGCGGCGCGGTCAGTGGTGGCCTGTCGGCTGACGAGCAGCTCGACGGCCCGGTGCTGGCGCTGCTGACCACCGCCCAGCAACAGCAGGGCAGTGGTGATTACAACGGTGCCTCGTCGAGCCTGGAGCGTGCCCAGCGTATCGCCCCGCGCGAGCCGCAGGTGCTTTACCGTCTGGCCCAGGTGCGCCTGGCTCAGGGCGATGCAGCGCAATCGGAACAGCTTGCCCGCCGTGCCCTGACCTATGCCAACGGCCGCCCCGACCTGCAAGCAGGCCTGTGGGGCATCATTGCCCAGGCACGCGAGAAGCAGGGCGACTCGGCAGGTGCGGCGCTGGCGCGGCAGAAAGCCCAGGTCAACCTGTAATGGACCCGCGCATTCTGGATATCGCCGATCACCTGTTGCTGATCGAGCACGAGCTGCACGCCCAGGGTTGGTGGAGTGAGACCGCGCCCAGTGCCCAGGCACTGGCCAGCACTGTGCCTTTTGCTGTCGACAGCATGAACTTCGATCAGTGGCTGCAGTGGATTTTCCTGCCGAAAATGAAAGAGATTCTCGAGAAGGGCCTGGCGCTGCCAAACGCCTCCGGGATCCTGGTCATGGCTGAAACGGTTTATGCCGATCGCCCGGAGGAAAGCCGCGAGCTACGCAGGCTGCTAGCAGAGTTTGACCAATTGATCAGTCCATCTGCCTGAATTTCCCTCTTTTCACCCTTGGAGCCACAGTTTGTGGCTCTTTTTGTTTGTAATGTTGGTTTTTCTGCTGCTGTCGCTAGCATTAGTGGTGGCTGTAGTTCGTCCTTGCGCTAAATTGGCAATAATTTTTCTTGACTTGCGCGCGCCGAAAAAGAAGAATCCAGATTCCGCTGTAGAGGGACTGCCAGAAGCAGACCCGCTAAGCAGATCATGAGGCGCACACCCGCGCCGACCTGTTACACCCCGCAACGCGTTACCTCGCGCTGGGTGGGAAAACCCCGCAACACTTTGGGGCGCTCCCAATACTTGCTCAGTCAGTGCTGACGTAGTCGGCGATTCCGTCGCTCATGCTCTGCTTGGCAGTAAACCTATTAAGACCCGTCCACCGTGGGCGGTATTCTGGCGTTTTAGAGGTGAACAACGTGGAGCTTTTATCTGGCGCTGAGATGGTCGTCCGCTTTTTGCGTGACGAAGGCGTTAAGCACATCTACGGGTACCCTGGTGGTGCTCTCCTGCATGTTTACGATGCCCTGTTCAAAGAACCGGAAGTAAGCCACATCCTGGTTCGTCACGAGCAGGCGGCTACCCATATGGCGGACGGTTACGCCCGTGCCACCGGCAAGGCCGGCGTGGTACTGGTAACCTCCGGTCCGGGCGCAACCAATGCTATTACCGGTATTGCCACTGCGTACATGGACTCCATTCCGATGGTTATCCTTTCCGGCCAGGTGCCTAGCACCATGGTAGGTACCGATGCCTTCCAGGAAACCGACATGATCGGTATTTCCCGGCCGATCGTGAAGCACAGCTTCATGATCAAACATGCCTCGGAAATCCCGGAAGTCCTGAAAAAAGCCTTCTACCTGGCGCAGTCTGGTCGTCCGGGTCCGGTGGTGGTCGATATCCCGAAAGACATGACCAACCCGGCGGAAAAGTTCGAATACGTCTACCCGAAAAAGGTCAAGCTGCGCTCTTACAGCCCGGCTGTCCGTGGTCATTCGGGGCAGATCCGCAAAGCAGCTGAAATGCTCCTGGCTGCCAAACGTCCAGTGGTCTACGCCGGTGGCGGCGTGATCCTCGGTGGCGGCTCGGCTGCCCTGACCGAGATCGCGCAGATGCTCAATCTGCCAGTCACCAATACCCTGATGGGGCTGGGTGGCTATCCGGGTACCGATCGCCAGTTCCTCGGCATGCTCGGTATGCACGGCAGCTACACCGCCAACCTGGCCATGCACCACGCCGATGTGATTTTCGCCGTCGGTGCGCGCTTTGACGACCGTGTGGTCAACGGTCCGGCCAAGTTCTGCCCGAACGCCAAGGTTATCCACATCGATATCGATCCGGCGTCGATCTCCAAGACCATCAAGGCCGACGTGCCGATTGTTGGTCCGGTCGAGAGCGTCCTGACCGAAATGGTTGCGACCCTGCGCGAAATCGGCGAGCAGCCGGAAAAAGCTGCGATGGATGCCTGGTGGAAGCAGATCGAAGAGTGGCGCGGTGATCGTGACATGTTCCCTTATGACAAGGGCGACGGTAACGTCATCAAGCCGCAGACCGTGATCGAGACCCTCTGCGAAGTGACCAAGGGCGATGCCTTCATCACTTCCGATGTCGGTCAGCACCAGATGTTCGCGGCGCAGTACTACCGCTTCAACAAACCCAACCGCTGGATCAACTCCGGTGGTCTGGGGACCATGGGCTTCGGTTTCCCGGCGGCCATGGGTGTCAAGCTGAACTTCCCGGACCAGGACGTTGCCTGCGTCACCGGCGAGGGCAGCATCCAGATGAACATTCAGGAGCTGTCGACCTGCCTGCAGTACGACCTGCCGGTGAAGATCGTCAATCTGAACAACGGTGTATTGGGTATGGTCCGCCAGTGGCAGGACATGGCCTACAACAGCCGTCACTCGCACTCCTATATGGAATCGCTGCCTGACTTCGTCAAGCTGGCTGAAGCCTATGGTCACGTGGGCATCCGTATCACCAGCCTGAAAGACCTCAAGCCCAAGCTCGAAGAAGCGTTCGCGATGAAAGACCGCCTGGTGTTCATCGACATCCAGGTCGACAACAGCGAACACGTCTACCCGATGCAGATCAAAGACGGCTCTATGCGCGACATGTGGCTGAGCAAGACGGAGCGTACCTAATCATGCGGCACATTATTTCCCTGCTGTTGGAAAACGAACCCGGTGCCTTGTCTCGCGTGGTTGGTCTGTTCTCGCAGCGTAACTACAACATCGAAAGCCTGACCGTAGCCCCGACCGAAGACCCGACCCTGTCGCGTCTGACGTTGACCACGGTCGGTCATGATGAGGTGATCGAGCAGATCACCAAAAACCTGAACAAGCTGGTTGAAGTCGTCAAGCTGGTCGACCTCTCGGAAAGCGCGCACATCGAACGTGAACTGATGCTGGTCAAGATCAAGGCCACGGGCGCACAGCGTGCCGAGATCAAGCGCACCACCGATATCTATCGTGGGCAGATCGTCGATGTCAGCAGCAGCGTCTACACCGTGCAGCTGACTGGCGCCAGCGACAAGCTTGACAGCTTCATTCAGGCCATCGGTACCGCGTCCATTCTCGAAACAGTGCGCAGCGGCGTTACCGGCATTGCCCGTGGCGACAAAGTGCTCAGCATCTAACTCAAAAAATTAGCGATGGCCCTATCGGGCCGAGATAACAGGGGTATGTTCATGAAAGTTTTCTACGACAAAGACTGCGACCTTTCGATCATCCAGGGCAAAAAAGTTGCCATCATCGGTTACGGCTCCCAGGGTCACGCTCAAGCGTGCAACCTGAAAGACTCCGGTGTGGATGTCACTGTCGGTCTGCGTAAAGGCTCGGCTACCGTTGCCAAAGCCGAAGCTCACGGCCTGAAAGTTGCCGATGTGGCTTCTGCCGTTGCGGCTGCCGACCTGGTCATGATCCTGACCCCGGACGAATTCCAAGGCCAGCTGTACAAGAACGAAATCGAACCGAACATCAAGAAAGGCGCCACCCTGGCCTTCTCCCACGGTTTTGCCATCCACTACAACCAGGTTGTGCCACGCGCTGATCTGGACGTGATCATGATCGCGCCAAAAGCGCCAGGTCACACCGTGCGTTCCGAGTTCGTCAAAGGCGGCGGTATTCCTGACCTGATCGCTATCTACCAGGACGCCTCGGGCAATGCCAAGAACGTCGCACTGTCCTACGCCGCTGGCGTTGGTGGCGGCCGTACCGGCATCATCGAAACCACCTTCAAGGACGAGACCGAAACCGACCTGTTCGGCGAGCAGGCTGTTCTGTGCGGTGGTACCGTCGAGCTGGTCAAAGCTGGCTTCGAAACTCTGGTTGAGGCGGGCTACGCGCCAGAAATGGCCTACTTCGAGTGCCTGCACGAACTGAAGCTGATCGTTGACCTCATGTACGAAGGCGGTATCGCCAACATG